>NICF_comb_assmDRAFT_10001189_pt1 | contig 20845 bp, 15 predicted proteins | sample NewIslPassag4_SG_FD_11279 | JGI IMG/M metagenome (IMG submission 11279) | reverse complement strand
CTGCGACACGTCGGAGTGGTAGAGGCTCACGCCTAGGTCCAGGACCGCCGTGTCAGGCGCGCCGTAGGCGGTGCCGACGCCGTTGACTGTGATTCCGCCGCTCGGTACTCCTTCTGCCCAAACCAGCTGCGCGCAAACCAAGAAGAGGAATGCCGCAGCCAACCGAACCCAGTGCCTCGTTCTGACCATTTTCAGGGCGGCGGCCCCAATCTTGGCCAGTTGGTGCATGTACGTTTCCATGACGCCTCCGACCACCATGGTCACCTAACCACTTATGGCGGAGCGCAAGAAACGCGAGTCAAAGCTTAACGCTTGATTCATTTCTCTAGCCCTGGCCGCACGAACGGCTCCGATTCTTGAGCAGACATCGCGCCATCGACCTCAACAAAGCGCCATTCTGTAACAAAGCGCCATTCTGTCCCTCAAGTGCCAGTGTGGCCCAAAGCGACAGAGTTGGGCTCTATTGCCGCACAAAAACCGATTAGCGCGCGAATATGGCCCAACAAATGTCTTCCGAAGCGTCTATCACGAGTTGACGGCCGATTGGGCCATGTTCATGGGTCCCTGACGCGGAACCAGACCTGATTATCGCTTTTCCATTCGCGCTACAGGCCAGGCTCAGACAACCAGGTCAAGTGGCAGGTCGCTGATGTCGCGAAGTCTCCTTCCTTGCACGAGAACCATTAGGCTTTCTATCGCACGGGAATCACCGACCGCATCTACAGCCTCCACGAGCTCGTGAAGCCCAGCATGGTACACACAATCGAGATCACCAGTTCCGATAGCCAGCGATTCCAGGCGCCCTGGCGTCGGCTCTGCTGTCACAACGACAATGTGCGGCACCCGTCCCTTTCTGTTCCGTATTAGGTTCAGCGCCTCAGTGCGGGTATTTTGCGCCCTATCGGAACGCATGGTCAGCTTGCACGAGATACTTGCATGCAGTGTAGGCTTGCCGCCACCATACTCCGCATCTTTGAGGAGCGGGCTATACCGGGCTACCGTTCTCCCCCCGGTCGGTGCACCCAGATCCAACGGGTCTATTGGTTCTCGGTAAACGACCACATCGGGACGAACAAAGTACTCGTTGCCAAACATGGACTTCAGGCTGGGATCGCTTCTCAACTTGGTTTTGAGGTCTGATAGATGGCTGTATTGATCGTACTGCTGGACTTCATGAGTGTGAGATGTAACAATCCAAGTGCCAGGACGCAAAGAAGACAGACTTCTTAGAGCTTCACTCACGAACTCCATAGTAATTCGCTGGAAATGTGCACCAGCTGCTTGAGGCGACAGCGATTGGCCGTAGGCCGAAGAGGATATCTTTGCCCCCCAATCCGCAGCTATCTGGACACTCAAATGACTTGAGGTGTCGGCCACACTGGCAGTAGATGTGCCCTTCGCCTTACGTTCCGACAACACAGTTGTCTTCAATTTCTCTAGGTATTCTTGTCGCAGCCTGAGAATCTCGTTGAGCACCGCCATGTGTTCACGATAACTTGGCACACTCTGCGCAGCAAACTGCCCGCTTGAAGGCATCCAAGATGCCAATCCTGCCTAGGGCCCTTGACGGGCAGTCTGGAGAAGCAAGGATTGCAACATGCGAACCGCAAGTGCCAAGCGCGAAGAGTTTGACTCGGTGGAGCGAGAAATGGTCTAAGAAGGGGTTGCCTACTCAAGAAGTCATCAACCATTGCGTTGACCGAATCGCCTTGCTGACTGATCCGAAAAATGCGGCTCGCAGCTCGTCTGCGGGCGTGCGTCGCAATTAGTCAAGAGAATTGTTCCAACATCGGTGACCGGAAGGTGGCCACTCTTTGGAGAGTGGTCCGTGGCGTCCGACCAGTGACCGAAGAAGGAGAGACGCGCTTCCGTTTGATGTCGAGTGTGGGCCCATATAGCACCTGACTCCTTGATAGCTGCTCACCTAAGATTTCCAGGTAATATGATTCCATGAGCGGTCCCGGCACGATTGAATACCTAGGCGTCCGGAAACTACCCGCCAGCTTCCGACTGCTGGACCTCTTTGCGGGGGCAGGAGGACTGTCACTAGGGTTCTCTTGGGCGGGCTTCGAAAGCGTTGCGGCAGTCGAGTTGGATAGCGTAGCCGCCCAGAGCTATGAGGCGAATTTTGGGCGCCACGTCTTTCGGGACTCCGAAGGCAGGCCGTTACCTATCGAGAATGTCGATTTATCTGGTCTTAGGGGTGAAATTGACGTCCTAGTTGGTGGTCCACCTTGCCAAGGCTTTAGCCAGCTCGGCAAAGGTCTAGCAGACGACCCAAGGAACCGTTTATGGCGGGAGTTCATTCGCGCCGTCGAGTCTGTGCAGCCGCGCGTCTTTCTTATGGAGAACGTTCCGCCGATTCTCCGCGCTGAGGAGGGCCGGGCAACCCTAAGGTTTGGTCGCGAGCTTGGCTACAGCGTTGTTTCTGGGGTGCTGTCTGCTGAGGAGTATGGCGTACCACAACGCCGCAAGCGAGCGTTCATCCTGGGCGTAAGGGGCGGCCCAGCTACCCTACCGTCCGCAAAGTATGATCAGCCTCGCACCGTCCGATGGGCAATTGGAGACCTGCCCCTGGAGCCGACGGGTAGGAATTGGCACATAGGTAGGAATCCGCGCTCCATTAGCCTCGAAAGGTACAAAGTCGTACCAGAGGGTGGCAATAGGTTTGATCTCCAGCGCGCCAGACCTGACTTGACCCCACGTTGCTGGCTCGAAAAGCGAACGGGATCGACTGACGTCTTTGGTCGACTTTGGTGGGACAGGCCATGCCTTACCATAAGAACGGAGTTCTTCAAGCCAGAGAAGGGAAGGTACCTGCACCCACAGGCGCATAGACCCATTACCCATCGGGAAGCGGCACGACTGCAGACCTTCCCTGACGACTTCATCTTCGTGGGCTCGCCTCTGCAGGTCGCCCGCCAGATTGGCAACGCAGTACCTCCGCTCCTGGCGTATCACATCGCGTTACATATCCGAACGATCTTGTTGGACCAAGTGGCCGAGTCTGTGCAGGTGGGGTTATTTGACAAGCTCGGGGAAAAGGAAGCCGTCTCCACCGCCTCCTGATAAGTCCCGCCAGATGGCGCGAGTTCGCCAATCTGGCACAGAGGCAGAGCTACTCCTAAGACGGGCGCTTTGGAAGGCTGGGCTTCGTTATCGCAAGAACACACGTGTTGGGTCAACCAAACCTGACTTGGTATTTGCAGCTTCAAGAGTTGCAGTTTTCGTTGACGGTTGTTTCTGGCATGGCTGTCCCAAACACGGGACTATACCCAAGACAAACTCGGAATTCTGGGCAGCAAAACTCCAAAGGAATCGAGCTAGAGATGCAAGGAACAACAGGGAACTCTCAGAGCTGGGTTGGTGCGTAATTAGGGTATGGGAACACCAGCTTAAGTGTGATATGGAGAGTGTTGTAACTCAGATAAGTCTAGCTGTCAGCAATCGCAGGCGACCAAGAGAAGCAACCTAGTCCCTGTAAAGAAGCAAGGTGCGCCCGAATTACGGGCGCACAAACTTGCAGGTTGCTACTAGATTAGCGCTGTGAGTACGGCAATCCAGCCGACACCAGCAACGGCAGTGATGCAAGTACAGCAAATGCAACAGTAGCGAAAATCCGCCGACCCGTATTCTTCATAACTCCTCCCATCCCTCCGAGACGTCACCCTTGAGCGGCGCTCTAAGCGCGCCCCAACTGGTCAAAGGCTGAACCAAGGGATTCGCCCTTGAACCCGGAACCCTCCCAGGTCCCGAAGCGAGCGGACCTCCCAATCCGCTAGCTTGCCGGAAGACTATCAACACCTAGGGGCGTCGTCAACTACAGACGCCTTGGCTCCCGCGGACGACCGCCTGCGTCCCACACTCGATTAATCGAGCTCAGCATCGAGAATTCGGGCCTTCAGAAGGGTCAAGCCATTGGCCGCATGAGATTGCAGTTATAATCTGGGCGACGTGAGCAACATCCGGGACGAGGTAGAAGCCGCGTTCCCTGGGGTCAAGCTCGACAGTGAGATTCAAGGATACGCCTTCCTTGAGCGTTTTGCGGAAGGCGTTGAACATTACGAATCCCTCCCTGAGCCGACTCCAGCAGATGACCGATGGGTCGGAGTCTGCTACTACCAGATGCTGGAGGATGATAAGGCTCTTTGCGCGCTTGAGCGTGCAATTGCTCGCGGTGAACAGGCAGCTCGGATCAACAAGGCTCACTTGCTGCCGTTTCTTGAGCGTGGGGACGAAGCAGACGAGGAACTAAGCCGGGTCATAGTTGCTGATCTGTCGCCTTACGATAAGGCGCTCTACTTGAGGGTACAAAGCCTCAGTCAAGAAACAAGTGGAAATCTTCGTGAAGCATTACGGGCAGCGGAGGAGGCCTGGAGCAAGATTCAAGGCACACCCGAGTACAAGGTCTTGGCGCCTTCAATTCTCCTCCAGCTCGCCATTCTCTACGCTCGCATTGGTCGCGCACAACGAGCACTTTGGTTCCTAGAAAGAAGCATTCCCGTCTCCGCAGGCTATGAGCGCCTCAAGACACGCGTTCGTCGTGCGACTGTGCTCATCGCTTTAGGCCGCTTGCAAGAAGCGCTCCTGGAGCTCCATGCAAGAGAACTAGTGAATGCTCCAGAAACGTACCAGCCCGAGAGAACGTGGCTTTTGGGCCAGATTGCACTCGCGAAAGGAGAAATGAACGAGGCTGTACGCTTGTACAAGCAAGCAGCCGAATCAGCTCGACGACTTGCCTTCAGTTACGAAGAACTGATGTCTCGACTAGGCCTAGTATCCATCCTAGGCTCCCGCGGCGAGTTCGCAGCCGCGAATGATCACATCGCCAGGGCGCAGGAGCTCATCGCGGACAAGGCTGACAGGCTCACCTTCCGCTTCCGCGAGGTGCTGCTCATGCTCTGGCAGGGGCGGTACACCCAGTCGCACGCGGCGGACGAGCTGAACGGGCTCATCCACGCCTTCGGGGAGATGGGGCTCCTGCAGGAGCAGGCGGCGGTGAAGCTGCACCTGGCCGACCTCTACCGGGTCATGGGCCGGGACTTCTCCGGCATCCTCGACGAGCTGCAGACGCTCTCGATCACCCTGCAGAACCCGTCGCTGCTGGCGAGGGAGTTCGCGCTGTTGCCCGAGCTGCGGGCCATCGCCGAGAAGACCCACCCGCGCATCGCCGGCCGGCGCACGCCCACCCTAGAGGTGCACACGCTGGGCGAGGAGAGCGTGGTCCTGGACGGCAAGCCCGTGCACATCCCGCTCAAGCGCGGCGTGGAGCTCCTCGCCTACCTGCTCGAGCGCAAGGCCGTTACCCTGCAGGACGTCATCGAGGACGTCTTCCCCAACGAGAAGCTGTCCTCGGCGAAGTCGTACTTCCACCAGTTCAGGCACCAGCTCCGCGAGCACGTGGACGGCCTGGCGATCGAGTACGAGTCCGAAGCGAAGATGTACCGCCTGGCGTCGGAGATCAACGTGATCTGGGACGTCGAGGAGGTCCGCTCCGGGCGCGAGGTGGCGCGGCTCGGCCGGTTCCTCCCCGGCTCCCAGAACGCGTGGGCGCGCGCGGTCGACGAGGAGCTGGAGGCCTACCGCAAGCAGGTCGCGGGGGAACAGGGCGTGACGCCTGCCTAGACGCCGCCCGTACGGTTCCGGTTACGATTCGCAGCCAGAAGGGGATGGGGGAAAGAGGTCGTCGCCGGCCGCCGTGGGGAGACGGCGGCCGCGACCCGTTCTGGTCCTCCCTGTCCCGCGGGCGAGACCCCCAGGGCGTGCGGGCAAGCGTTCGACCTCATGAAGACCCGGCGCCAGGGGGTGCGGGCGATCCACCCCTCCGAGGGAGGTCGCGGATGGAGCGGCGACCGGGACGCGGGGACGTCGCGGCGAGCGCAGCGGAACGGTAGATTTGATAACTCGCGGCTCGGTGGGNGCGCNGGACGAGCCCGNCTCCGTCGTCGGCTCACCTGGCCCATCCCGAGCTCGCGCCGGGAGCCGCACGCCGCGCGACCACGGACCCTATGTAGACCGGTCAATATACTCCTTCGCAGCGGAGCTCCTGCCTCTAACGGCCCTGTCAGGCCCCGCTCACTAGCGCGCTCCATAGTGAGCCTCGAAGGGTCATCGACCCTTCCATCGTGGGCCGAGGTAACTCCCTTACCTCTCCCCATCCTCTTCCGAAGGACCCCGCGGTCCCCCCACGCGGGGTCCGAANCCTTTGGGCGAGGCGCCAGCCAGGCACAGCGGGCCAGTCACACAGCGGGGACGCCGCCCTGGAGCGGCCGGACCGCGGCCCGGCCGCGTCGTTCGCCGTGCCGACGGGAACGCCGTGACCCACGCGCGCGGGAGACCGCTTCACGAGCCGCTAATCGGTCACGAATAACCTTGCCTTGGCCCGCTCCCATGTGATGTAATGAGCACTTGCGAGTCAATCCGTCCTCAGGAGGAACCCCTTTTCATGGATGAAAACCTACGCCCCGCCACGGGGAGCCCTGCCCCGGGCACAGACCAGGCCAACGACCAGAGCTCAATCCAGGCTCCAGCCGCGGAGACCGTTCAGGGCGAAGACGGTACGCAGCTGGTAAACGCAGTCTCCAGCGACGAACGGGCTCCTTCTCAGGACGTTGACCACGGTCAGGAGAACGGCCAGCCGGTGAACGGCCAGGCCATGCAGGAGAGCGCTCGCGCCACCGCGGGCGTCGTGACGGACGANGCCTCGGCGCAGGCGGCACTGGACGCGATGGTCCAGGAGGCCACCAGCCCCGAGGCCTCGGTCGCCGCCTCGGCGCAGGCCGCCAGCAGCTCCCCCAGCTACGTCGCCGACGCCGGCGACGAAGAGAACGGCGAGATCACGATGGAGGACGTCCTCGCGGCGTCCGACGAGCAGCTCGCCCGCCGCCCCGTCCACCGCGGCATGATCACGACCGGCCAGGTCATCATGCTGCAGCAGGACGGCATCGTCGTCGACGTCGGCGCGAAGATCGAAGGCATCCTCCCCTACAACCAGCTCTTCGAGTTCGAGACGAACCAGGAGGAGGCCGCCAAGTACTTCAAGCCGGGCGACGAGATCCAGGTCTACGTCGTCCGCGCCGACATCGCGAACAACACGATCGTCCTCTCCAAGAAGCGGGCCGACCAGGAGCGCGCCTGGAACCTGCTCCAGGAGATCTACGAGAAGAAGAAGCCCGTCGAGGTCGAGATCGTGGAGAAGGTCCGCGGCGGCCTCGTGGCGAACCTCGGCGTGCGCGCCTTCCTGCCGGCCAGCCAGGTCGACGTCAGGCGCGTGAACGACCTCAGCCCGTACGTGGGCCAGCGCCTGAAGGTGCGCATCATCGAGCTGAACCGCCGCCGCAACCGCGTGATCATCTCGCGGCGCGCGATCCTCGAGGAGGAGATCGCCCACCTCAAGGAGGAGACGCTCAAGCGGCTCGAGCCCGGCGCCCGCCTCGAGGGCGAGGTCGTGGAGATCACCGACTTCGGCGTGTTCGTGAACCTCGGCGGTATCGACGGCCTCGTGCACCGCAGCGAGCTCACGCACGGCCGCTTCAACCACCCGCGCGAGGTCGTGAAGATCGGCGACAAGGTCCGGGTCGAGGTCCTCGACATGGACCTCGAGCGCGAGCGCATCAACCTCTCGATGAAGAAGCTCGCGCCGAACCCGTGGGACAACGTCCTGGCCAACTACTCGATCGGCCAGAAGGTCTCGGGTCGCGTCACGAACCTCACGCCGTTCGGCGCGTTCGTCGAGATCGAGCCCGGCCTCGAGGGCCTCATCCACGTCTCCGAGATGAGCTGGACGAAGCGCGTCCGCCATCCCAAGGAGGCGTGAACGAGGGCGACACGGTCGAGGCGATGATCCTCAAGATCGACACGCAGCAGCAGCGGATCTCGCTGGGGCTGCGCCAGACCCAGCCCGACCCGTGGAGCAGCCTGCCCGACCGCTACCCGCCGGGCACCGAGGTCACCGGCCCCATCACGGGCATCACCGACTTCGGCGTCTTCATGGAGATCGAGGAGGGCATCGAGGGCCTCGTCCACATCTCGGAGCTGTCGCACGACCACATCGAGAACATCTCCGACCACTTCAAGAAGGGCGACGAGATCACCGCGGTCATCCTCAACATCGACCCGGTCGAGCAGCGCGCCAGCCTCTCGCGCAAGCGCCTGATGCCCTACACGCCCGAGAACGCCGCCGAGTTCGGCGGGAACGCCCCCTCCGGCCGCGGCGCGTACGCGGGCGCCCAGCAGGGCGGCGGCCAGCGCCGGGGTCGCAGGGGCCGTCGCGGCGCCTCGGACATCGACTACGACTACAGCTACGTGGCGGCCGAGGTGGGCACCAAGACCACCACGAAGCTCGGTGACGTCTACGCCGACCTCTTCGCCCAGTTCGGGCTGACCGACACGAAGGGCGAGGCGAAGGCGGAGAAGGAAGAGAAGCCGGCCCAGGCGGCCGCCGACGCCGTCACCGAGGAGCCTGCCGCCGCCGACTCCGGCTCCCAGGAGCCCGCCGTCGACACGCAGGCGATCGCCGAGGCGATCGACGCCGCCGGCGACTCCGGCGGCCCCGCGGCCGCGGCCGAGGTGGCCGGCTCGGTGACCGAGCGCGAGCTCGCCCAGACGGTCGCCGAGGCCACCGCCGAGCAGCCGGCCGAGGCCAGGGCCTCGAAGGACGAGGAAGAGGTCGACCCCTCCGAGGTGATCGACCCCTCCGAGGCCGCCGCGCTCCTCGCCGCCGCCTTCAAGGAGGGCAGGCGCCCCGCCAAGGCGGCCGAGGACCAGCAGTCCGGCGCCGACGAGGACGAGGCCTGAGCGTCTAGGCCCCAAGCCCGAGTGGGAAAGCGCCCTCCCCTAGGGGAGGGCGCTTCGTCATGCCTGCTGGCGTGGCCGTCCCTGCTGCCGTCGCCGCGTGGCGCGGGCCGTCCGCGGCGGGCCCGTCCCTCGAGGCGTCCGCGAGGGACCCTCGCGCGGGCGGTGGCTGGGGCGCCCGGGCGCAAGAGAAGAGCGCCCTCCTAGGCAGAGAGCGCTCCTGGAAGAAGAAGGGCGGCCCCGGTCTGGGGGGTCGGAGTTAGGGCCGCACCTGGAGGAAGCGTTTGAAGCGCGGAGGGCGCTGGTTGCGGAAGCGCTCGAGCCGGCCCGGCCTGCGTGGCGCGGCGCGCGGCGGGCGCGTGCGGCGGGCCTCGGCCTCGGGACGCGGGCTCATCGCCCTTCCCTCGCCTGACGGACCCACGCGGGTCCCCTGTCGAAGACCGGCACGGCGTCGGCGTCCGTGACGGAGAGCGACCAGTCGGGCGCGCTCGGCGCCCCGCGCGCGTGCCTCGCCGACTGGCTCTCGCGCAGCGCCTGCCGCATGAGCCGGTCGAAGAGCCGGGCCGACTGGCGCCGCGCGCTCATGCCGCGGTGGCCTCGACGTCTTCGCCGCGGATGCGCGCCTTCGTGACGCGCGCCCACGTCTCCCAGTCGAAGTCGTCGTGACGGTCCTGGTCCTTCTCCGCCGGAGGCGCCGGGCGAGCGGGATCGGACGCGGCCGCTCCCGCCTGGTGGGCCGCTAGCACCGCCGCGTACGCAGCGCGCACGCGGGCCAGCTCCAGCTTGAGGCTGGCCACCTGCCTGAGGGCCTCGGCGAGTCGTTCTTCCAGACCGCGGTCGAAGGTCGGGCTCGTGTGCTTCGCGGTCGGATCGCGAGACGGGCCAACCTTATCCATCGCGTCTTCCCTCCTCTTCCCGAGATGCGCCGAGAGACCTTCCGGCACGCTGGTACCCTAGCGCCCCCGGGGTCAAGCCGGAAGAAGCAGATGCACTAGTCGAGTAGGGCAACGTACCCAAGTCCCTGCGCAAGATGAGGAATCTCACATCTGCCCGGCGGGAACGGGGCGTTCTCCGTCCTGGACGCGAGAAGCCCGTCGCGTCCGGGCCCTTCCGCGCCAGGCTCGCTTCGGTGCCGTAGGGGACGCGCTTCAGCCCAGCCGGGCGACGAGGCCCCGTTCGCGCGCCCAGACGATCGCCTCGGCGCGGTTGTGGGCGCCGATCTTGGCGTACGCGTTCGTGAGGTGGTTGCGGGCCGTGCGCTGCGAGATGCCCAGGCGGGCGGCGACCTCCTCGTCGCTGAGGCCGGCCGCCACGTACTCGAGCACCTCGCGCTCGCGCGGGGTCAGGTCGTGGTCCTCAGGCGCGGCCGGCTCGCCCTGGCGCATCTCGGCCAGGCGCTGCACGACCGAGCGGCTGAACCACTCCGTGTCCGACATCACCTCGCGGATCGCCGTCAGGAGCTCCTCCTGCGACCTGTGCTGCTCGGTGACGTCGTTGAACATCTGCAGCATGCAGCGCTGGCCGGCGTAGTTGACCTCCTCGCCCGAGAGGAGGATGTCCCTCACCCGGCCGTCCTTCGTGCGCAGGCGGAGGTGCAGCTCGCGGAACCGGCCGCCGGTCCGCAGCGCCTCGTCGAGGCGCTCCCGGTCCTCGGGGCTGGACCACATGCCCAGCTCGCGGGCCGTGCGCCCCACGACCTCGTGGCGCTCGTAGCCCGTGAGCTTCAGGTACCAGTCGTTCACCTCGAGGAACCTGTCCTCGTCCCGCGTCGTGATCACGGCCGCCACCGGCCCCAGCTCGAACGCGCGGCGGAACATCAGCTCGCTCTCGAGGAGCGCGTCGCCGGCGAGGCGGGCGTGCTCCTCCAGGCGCCCCACCAGCTCGCTCGACCTCTCGTCCAGCCGGTGCCTGTCGATGAGCGCCGCCATCTGCATGGCGAGGATCCTCAGCGCGTAGTAGTCGCGCTCGCTCGGCGTCACGCCGGCGTCGACGTGGAGGCTCGCGAAACCGAGCGTCGTGCCCGTGCCTCCCACCAGCGACAGGTTCAGCGAGCGCACGCCCGCGGCGTCGACCCCGTCCTCGGCCAGCGCCTCCACCTGCGCTTCGTCCAGGTCCTCGAGGACGAGGCCCGCCGTGGGCAGCCGCTCGAGCCGGTCGTCGTCCGCGGGGACGACGCCGAACTCCACGAGGTACGCCCCCTTGAAGCCGACCTGGGCGTAGACGGTCAGCGTGCGCTCCGCCTCGTCGAGCACCCAGACGCCGCCCCGCCGCCCGCCCACGAGGTCCACGGCGGCCCGCAGCAGCATCTCGACGCCCTGCCTGACGTCCTCGGCCTCCACCGCCTTGGTGAGGACCTCGTAGAGGCGCCGGTTCACGGTGAGCTCGCGCCGCAGGCGGCGGCCGCCGGCGCGGAGCTGCTCCTCCACCCGGCGCAGGGCCGTGACGTCCCACGTCATCACGACGTAGGCGAGCTCGCCCTTGGCCTCCTCGACGGTGGCGCTCTCGGCGAGCCAGGCCGTGGCGCCGTCGCGGGGGCGGAGCACGCGGTAGTGCGCCTGCCACGGCTCGCGCCGCCTCACCGCCTCGCGCACCTGCGCCTCGTAGGCGCGGCGGTCGGCCGGCAGGACCAGCTCCAGCTTCCGCTCCAGGCTGCCCAGCGCCTCGCCGTCCCTCAGGCCGAACACGTCGGTGGGCGCGCCCACCTCCGCCAGCGTCCCGGAGGCCGGCACGTAGCGCTGCACCGACACCTCGAGAGCCGAGCCGAGCGTCCCCGCCCGCCGCTGGTCGGCGACCATCGCGTCCTCGAACGGGTCGCGCACGAGCGCCGCCGTGCCGCCGCGCAGGGGCACCAGCAGCGTCTCCACGGTCCGGCCCCTGAGTGGCGAGAACGACTCGAACCGCACCGGCCTCTGCTCGGCCCTGGCCTCGACGTGCCTGAGCAGCAGCTCGGAGTCGCGCACCTGCGGGAAGACCTCGGCCACGTGCCGGCCGAGGAGGTCCTCCCGGCTCACGCCCCACAGGCGCTCGCAGACCTGGTTGACGTAGACGAAGCGCTGCTCCGCGTCGAGCACGTAGAAGGACTCGGGCAGGGCCCACACCGCCTCGGCGACGAGGTCGCGCTCCTCGTCGGGCGCGGGCGGGCGGGCCCTCACCGGGGGCGGGTCGCCGGCGGCGGCCCGCAGCGACGCGGCGATGCCGGCCGGACGGCCGCCTTCGTCCGTCAGCAGCGTCAGGGTGCCGGCCACCAGCGCGCGCCTGCCGCTCTTGCCGACGCGCCAGCCGGCGATCACGGCCCGGCCCTCGGCCAGCGCCCGCTCCACCGCGTCGTCGGGTGCGTCGCCGCCGTCGACGGCCAGGAGCTCGCCGAAGGGGCGGCCCACGAACTCGTGCGCGGCGTACCCGAAGGCCTCCTCGACCGCGGGGCACCAGGTGGCCGCGCGCCCGTCCGGCGTGAGGGTGAAGGCGATGGTGTCACTCATGGGCGCAGGCTCTACCGCGTGGTCCTCCACGGGCCGTCCTCACGCTCAGGTCGACGGTTGGACCTGGATGAGAACGTAGCACTCACATCCGCCTGAGCCTGTCTATGCGCTCCTGGATCGGCGGGTGCGTGCTGAACAGGGCGCTGCCGTCCCGGCCGCTGACGGGGTTCACGAAGAACATGTGCCTGACGCCTTCGCTGACCTCCAGCACCGGGCCCCGGTAGTCGCGGATCTTCTCCAGGGCCCTGGCCAGTCCCTCGGGGTTGCGCGTGATGTAGGCGGCCGACGCGTCGGCGAGGTACTCGCGGCGCCGGCTCACGGCGAGCCGCAGCAGCGTCGCCAGCACCGGGCCGAGGACCAGCAGCACGACGAGGAGGAGCAGCACGACGCCCTGGGCGGCGCCCCCTCCCCTGTCGGAGCCCGAGCGCCGGCTCCGCGACGACCCCCCGAACCTCATCCACCTGAGCACGAGGTCGCGCAGGACGATCACCGCGCCCACGGTCGCGACCAGCATCGACATGAACCGCACGTCGTAGTTCTGATGTGCGCCATCTCGTGGGCGACGACGCCCTCCAGCTCCTGGCGGTCCAGCAGCTCGAGCAGCCCGCGCGTGACGGCGATCGAGCTACGGCTCGGGTCCCTGCCGGTGGCGAACGCGTTGGGGGCCGGGGAGTCGATCACGTAGACGGCGGGCGTGGGCACCCCGGCGCCGATGGCCACCGCCTCGGCGACGTTCACGAGGTAGCGGTGCTGCTCGGCCGTGGCCTTCTGAGCGCCCGCCGCCGCCAGGGCGATCTTGTCGGAGAGGAGGAAGCCCACGACGCCCTGCGCGCCGCCGATCGCCAGCGCGGAGCCGACGAAGAAGCCCGTCGAGGCGACGTCGGTGACCTGGGCGAGCAGGTACGCGAGCGCGGCGAGGATCAGCGCGGTGCCCACGGCCAGGAGCCAGGACAGCCGCACGTTCCTCGCCTTGTAGTCGAGCAGGCTTATGCGCCTGCCGCTCACCGGGTCGGTGAGGACGTCTGGCAGTCGCTTGGCCGTGCTCGTCAACCCGTGCCCGCCTCCCGGCTCACCATGCGGATGAGGCCAGTGTAAGGCACATCCGGCACAGCGGCCCGGCGGCGCCCTCGCCTAGACTTGCGGCGCACCAGCCTAGGCGTGTCCAAGGAGGCCGTCAGGCCGCGCACGTCTTGCAGCAACCGGAGGGAGATACATGCGTCGAACCACGCGCAGCCTCGCTGGCCTCGTCCTCCTCGTCCTCGCGGCGTGTTCCACGCCGGAGGCGCCGCCCCTCGTGGTCTCGGTCGAGTTCGTCTCGCACGCCGACGGGCAGGTCGTCACCGGCGACAGGACCATCGAGGTCAGGGCGAACGTCAAGGCCCCCGCCGACGCCCAGGTGACCGGCAGCCACAACGGCGCGGACCTGGCGTTCACGCGCCAGGGCAACGTCCTGAGGGCCACCGTCGAGCTGGCGAACCACGACAACGTCATCGAGGTGACGGTCAGGGCCGAGGACGAGTCGGGCGTCAAGACCGACAAGGACACGCTCACGCTGCACTACCCGTTCGTCGAGCTAGGGAGCGGCCAGCCCGCCGCGGTCGTGATCGGCCAGCTCAGCCCCGAGGAGGCCGACCCGAACGCTCCCGAGGGCATGCGCGTGCGCGAGCCGTACTACCGCCCCGCCTACGTGAACGGGACCCTGTACGTCCCCGACAGCAACGGCCACCGCATCCTCGCGTTCGACGGCATCCCCGAGGAGTCCGGCGTCGAGGCGGCGTTCGTCGTCGGCGGCCCGGCCCCCTGCAAGGTGGCCGACTGCAGCGGCGCCAACGAGAGGCCGGAGAACTTCGCCTTCGACGCGGACAAGTTCAAGGACCCCGGCAGCCTGGCGGCGTACGGGAACGGCTTCATCATGACCGACACGTTCGCCAGCCGGATCCTCGTGTTCGAGCAGGCCCCGACCGACGGCACCGCGAAGGCCGACAGGGTGCTCGGCCAGCCCGACTTCACGAGCGGCGTCGGCGGCTGCGCGCCCAACAAGTTCCGCTTCCCCGACATGGCCATCGTCGTGGACGGGAAGCTCATCGTGGCCGACACCGAGAACCACCGCGTGCTGATCTGGAACCAGTTCCCCGCGAACCACAACGTCCCCGCCGACCTCGTGCTGGGCCAGTCGAGCTTCGTCTCGTGCGAGCCCGACCGCGGCGGGCAGCCCGACGCGGACACGCTCGACAACCCCCAGGGCGTCTGGAGCGACGGCCAGCGGCTGATCGTCGCCGACGCNGGCAACCGCCGGGTGCTGATCTGGAACNCCTTCCCCACGCAGAACGGCCAGCCGGCGGACGTGGTCGTGGGCCAGGGCAGCTTNACGACGCAGGTCGACGACGTGGGGCCGAGCTCCCTCGGCTGGGCGGCCGACGCCGTGTCGAACGGCAACCAGCTCTTCGTCGCCGACGAGACGAACAACCGCGTGATGGTCTGGAACTCGCTGCCGACGACGAACGGCGCGCCGGCCGACCTCGTCCTCGGCCAGGACGACATGGAGTCGTCGGTCGTGAACCGCGGCAAGGGCGTCGGCCCGGACACCCTCAACCAGCCCGACGGCGTGGCGATCATCGAGGGCAAGCTGTTCGTCGCCGACTGGGGCAACCACCGCTACGTGATCTACGAGCCCGTCGCGCCCTGAGGCGCGGCCGAGGCGCGAGTGAAGGGCGGCGCCCCAGATGGGGCGCCGCCCTCTCGCTTCGCTCCTCGCGCGACCGGGTCCCTGGGCCCGTGCGAAGGCTCCTTCGCCTGGGGTGACCCCTGCCGGCGCCCCGCCTAGCGGGCGCCGCGACCGGCACTCAGGCGGGCGGCTGCGTCGGGGCGCCGCCGAACGAGACCTGCGGGACGGCCCGGTCCTGCTCGGGGATCTCGAGGAAGACGGCCTCCTTCTTGCCCATCGGGCCGGCGAAGAAGTTCCCGGGCACCGTCTCGATCGCGTTGTTGTACTGCAGGACGGCGTCGTTGTAGAACTGCCGCGCGTAGGCGATCTTGTTCTCGATCGCCGCCAGCTCCTCCTGCAGCATCGCGAAGTTCTGGTTCGCCTTCAGGTCGGGGTAGTTCTCCGCCACCGCCAGCAGGCGCCCGAGGGCCGCGGACATCATGTTCGCCGCCTCGGCCGACTCGTTCACGCCCCGCGCGTTCATCATCGCCTCGCGGGAGCGCGCGATCTCCTCGAAGAGCTGCCGCTCGTGCGAGGCGTAGCCCTTCACGGTCTCGACCAGGTTCGGGACCAGGTCGGCGCGCCGCTTGAGCTGCACGTCGATCTGGCTCCAGGCGTTCTGGTAGCGGTTCTCCAGCTGGATGATCCGGTTGTAGACGCTGACCGCCCACAGCGCCAGGGCGGCCAACACCACCAGTACGACGATCGCTGTCATGCGCGACCTCCTGCGCAGAGCATAAGGCCTGCGTCACGCCCCGGCGGCTTGCGGGCCCGCCCCAGCGCGTGGGCGGGCCCGCAGGTGCGGCCGCGGTCTGGGCCGCGCGCCGCGACCGGCTCAGAACCTGAACTGGAGGCCGGCGGAGAAGCCGGGGAACCGCTGGCCGGAGCCGTCGAGGTAGGTGCGGTAGCGGCCCTCCATGAACACCGCGAAGCGGCGCGAGAGCCGGTACTGGATGCCGACGAGGGCCTCGCCGAACCCGACCGGGTCGGGGTCCTCGAACGCCACCCCGCCGCCCAGGCCGAAGTAGCCGTCGCTCCGGCCGAACGCGGTCGTGTAGGTGAAGGCCGCGGCCGCCGCCGAAGGAGCGGAGCCGAAGGAGTGCTCGTACGAGAGCCTGAAGCCTATGTTCCCGAGCAGGTGGTCGTGGCCCAGGGCGACGCGGGCGAGCACGCCGTCGTTCACCGGGTCGTCGCCGATCACCGCCGACGCGCTCACGTAGAACCCGCCGCGGTCGGGCAGCAACGCGCCCGCGACGTCGTCCACGCGCCCCTCGAGGGCCGCCAGGCGCTCCTCGATGCCGGTCAGGCGCGTCTCGACGTCGCCGACCCTGGCATCGAGCGAGGACTGGGCGTTCGTCAGCCGCTCGAAGCGGGACTCGATGGCGCCGAAGTCGACGCTGGGGGCGTCGACGCCGTCCAGGCCCTGGATCGAGTTCTCGAGGGCGACGAGCCTCTCGTTCGTGACCTCCTGCTGCTCGCGCAGCGACGCGATGGCGTCCCTCAGCTCCGCGAGCTCGGCGGACGGGGCGCCGCCCTCGCCCGCCGGACGGCTCTCGAGGGCGGCCACGCGCGCCTCGAGGTCGGCGACCGCGGCGCGGGCGCCGTCCAGCTCGGCCTCGAGCGCCGCCAGGTCCTCGATCGTCGCGTAGCCGCGCACGACGCCCAGCGCCTCCTCGAGCTCCGCCAGGCGAGCGCCCAGGTCGTCGAAGCCGACCTCCAGGTCGGCGAGCCGCTGCGCGAGCGCGGCGTCGGCCTCCTCGAGCGCCGATACGTCCCCGCCGACGGCCTCGATCTGGCCGCGCAGGCGCGAGACCTCCTCGAGCACGCCGGCCAGCTCGTCGTCGAGCTCCACCACCGCCTGCCGCAGCGCGGCCTGCGCCTCGGGGTCGAAGCTGTCGAGGCCGAACGTGGAGATGAGCCGGGCGATCACCACGGCCATCTCGGCGCGGCTGATGCCGTCGCGCCACCCGAAGGAGCCGTCGGGGTAACCGATGTAGAGGCCGCGGCTGACCACGACCTCGATGGCCTCGTCGGCCCACGGCCCCGGCGACTCGGCCAGGGCGTTCGCGACGAACTCGGGGTCGACGGGTCCGACCTGGACCTGAGCTAGCGCGGCGCCGGGCAGCGCCAAGGCCAAGACGGCGAGCACGACGGTGGCGCGCACCCTGGAGGCGCGCCGTGAAGGCACCTTGGTCGTCATCGAGTTCCTCCCTCCTGACAAGGTCTTGGGTCCGCGGACGGGCGCCGTGCCGACGCGGCAGGCGCCTGGAACGGAATCATCACGCCTTCTTTCCTGAGAAGGGGGTCGGCCGCGCTACCTGGCCTTCACGGAGGGGCGTGGGTCGCCGATGCGTGCGAGGCCGCCCGGCGCCGCCCCGGGTCGCGCCGCCGGCACCTCGGCGGCCCCTCGTGCGGGGCCTACGCGGACGCCGGGTCCCGGCGCCGCTCCGCGATCACGCCGCCGCCCAGCAGCCTGTCGCCGTCGTACACCACCGCCGACTGGCCCACCGCGACGGCGAACTGCGGCTCGTCGAAGACGAGCTCGAAGCGGTCGCCGTCGAGGAGCCGCAGGGTCGCCGGCTCCGGCGCCTGGCGGTAGCGCACCTGCGCCATCACGCGCTCGGGCAGCTCCTCCTCGTCGCAGAGGAAGTTGCGCCGCTCCGCCACCAGCCGCGGCCAGTGGCACATCTCCTTCGTGCCGACGACGACCTCGTTGGTCTCCGGCCGCAGCTCGATCACGTACCGCTCGAGGTGCGACTTGAAGAGCCCCAGGCCCTTGCGCTGCCCGATCGTGAAGCGGGCGACGCCGTCGTGCCGGCCCGCGACGCGGTAGCCGTCGGCGGCGTCCAGCACGTCGCCCGGGCGCGGCTCGAGGGCCGCGGCGAGGTAGTCCCTCACCGTCGTGGGGACGAAGCACAGGCCCGAGGAGCTGGGCTTCTCGGCCGTGAGGAGGTCCTTCTCGGCCGCGATGCGCCGCACCTCCTCCTTCGTCAGGTCGCCCAGCGGGAAGAGCAGGTAGGGCAGCACCTCGCGCGGCAGCGCCCACAGGAAGTAGGTCTGGTCCTTGTCGTCGTCGACGCCGCGGTGCAGCTCGGGCCCGTTCGGCCCGTCGACGCGCCTGACGTAGTGGCCCGTGGCCATGAACTCGCAGCCGAGCGCCTGGGCCCGCTTCACGAACTCGCCGAACTTGATCTCGCGGTTGCACCACACGCACGGGTTCGGCGTCGCCCCGGCCTGGTAGGTGGGCACGAACGGGTCGACGACGACCTGCTGGAACCTGTCGCGGAAGTCGAGTAGATAGAACGGTACGTCCAGCTCGTCGGCGACCCGGCGCGCGTCGTAGGCGGCGTCGGGGCTGCAGCAGACGTCGAACGCGCCCTCGGGCCTGTCGTCGGGCCAGAACCGCAGCATCGAGCCGACGACGTCGAAGCCGCGCTCCACGAGCAGCGCCGCCGCCACCGACGAGTCCACGCCGCCCGACATGCCGACGAGGACCTTCGGCGGCACGACCGCGGGCGCGGGGCTCCCTGACGTGGCGGGCACGGTCCGCATGCTCACGGCCGGCCAGCATAGCCCTCCGGGGGCCTCCCGTACCCGCGCCGGAGAACGAGGCGGGTCCCCCTCAGGAGGCTGGGGTAGAGTCTTCCCGGAGGTCCCGGTGAAAGCCGCTCGCATCGTCCAACTGCTGCTGATCGTCCTGGCGGCCGTCTACCTCTGGCTCTTCCACTCCGCCAACCCCGACTACGTCGAGCTCCCCTACCTCTTCCGCATCCTCCCGCCGCTGCCGGTGGGGCTCGTCGTCGTCGTCGCGCTGCTCATCGGCTGGCTGGTCGGCTGGGCGCCGACGCGCCTGGCGCTGTGGCGCCGCGGCCGCGAGCTCAGGCGCCTCCAGGCCGCGCTCGACGAGGAGCGCCGCCGCGCCGCCGCCGACTCCGTGCCGCTGAACCCCTACCTGACCGAGCCCGAGATCCCGGTCATACCCGACAGGCCGTACGACCCCTCGCTGGAAGACCCAGACGCCGCCCGCTGATGGGCGTCCCCCCGCTGCCGGGCGACGCGCTGGCGTGGACGGTGAGGCCGCCGGCGCCCCCGCGCGAGGTCGCGGCGCTGAGCCGCGCGCTCGGCGTGCCCCCGGCGATCGCGGCGATCCTGTGGGCGCGCGGCCTGCGCGACGACGCCCCCGACCACCTGAACCCGCCCCTCCGGCTTAGCCCGAACCCGACCCTGGTCGAGGCGGCTGCGCGGCTGGCGGAGGCCGTCGAGCGCGGCGAGCGCGTGCTGATCCACGGCGACTACGACGCCGACGGCATCACGGGCCCCGCCCTGCTGCTCCTGGGCCTGCGCGAGCTCGGAGGGCGCGTGGAGGCGCACATCCCCAACCGGCTCACCGACGGCTACGGCATCCACCCCGACCGCGTCGAGGAGCTGGCGGCCAGGGCCGACCTGCTGCTCACGGTCGACTGCGGCGTGACGAACCTGGCCGAGGTCGCGGCCCTCAAGGCCCGCGGCGTCGAGGTCATCGTCACCGACCACCACACGCCCGGCCAGGAGCTGCCCGACTGCCTCGTCGTGCACCCGCGCCTGTCGCCGCTGGCCCGCGCGGGGCTGCCCGAGCTGACCGGCTCCGGGGTGGCGTTCCACCTGCTGTGGGCGCTGCGCGAGAGGCTGGGGCTCGAGCCGCCCTTCGACTACGCCGACCTCGCCGCCATAGGCACGATCGCCGACGTCGCGCCGGTGCTGGGCGAGAACCGCGCCCTCGTCAAGGAGGGCTTGAGGCGCATCCCCGAGTCGCGCTGGCCCGGCGTGCGCGCGATGGTCAGGCAGTCGCGGCTGAGCGGCGACGTCTCGCCCCGGGACGTCGCGTTCGTGATCGGCCCCCGCCTGAACGCCGCCGGGCGCCTGGGCGAGGCGGACAAGGGCCTCGAGCTGCTCACCACGGCGTCGGAGCGGCGCGCCAGCGAGCTCGCCGCCTACCTCGACGCCAGGAACGCCGACCGCCGGCGCATCCAGGACGAGATGCTCGCCCACGCCGAGTCGAAGGTCGACCCCGGCGCGCCGGCGCTGGTCCTCGAGGACCCCGCCTGGCACCCGGGCGTGATGGGCATCGTGGCCAGCAAGCTGCTCGAGCGCCACTACAAGCCCGTGTTCATCGCCGCCGCCGGGAAGGGCAGCGTGCGCTCGACGCCGTCGGTCTCTGCCGTCGACGCCCTGCGCGCCGCCGCGGCGCACCTCACGCGCTTCGGCGGCCACCGCCAGGCCGCCGGCTTCGCGATCGACATGAGCCGCTTCGAGGGCTTCCGCGCCGACGTCCTCGATTACGTCGCCGGGTTCGAGCCGGACGTGCCCACGGTCGTCGCGGACGCCGTCATCGCGGCCTCGGAGGTCGACGACGGCCTGTTCCGCGCGATCCGCGACCTCGAGCCGTTCGGCGAGGGCCACGGCTCACCGCTCTTCGCCGTCGCCGGGCGCCTAGAGCAGGCCAGGGCCGTCGGCGCCACGCGCTCGACGCTCCAGCTACGCGTCGGCGGCGTCAGGGGCGTCGCGTGGCGCCTGGGCGGGCTGGCAGGGCGCCTGCCCGTGGGCGCCGAGGTGCACGTCGCGGCCACGATCCGCGAGAGCGAGTGGCAGGACGTCCGCCGGCTCGAGCTGATGGCCGAGGCCGTCAGGCGCTCGGGGCCCCTGGGTCTCGCGCCCGACGCGCGGGGCGAGCACAGCGCGCGGGCCGCGCGCCTCGTGGGCCGCGCTCCCCGGCCGGGGGTGCCCACCTCCCCGCGCGCCCAGCCGCGAGGCCGGCTCGTGACAGGACCGCTGGCGGACCCCGTCGCCGACCTGGAGGGGCTCCTCGCGGCGGGCGAGCCGTTCACGCTCG
>NICF_comb_assmDRAFT_10001188_pt1 | contig 20877 bp, 21 predicted proteins | sample NewIslPassag4_SG_FD_11279 | JGI IMG/M metagenome (IMG submission 11279) | reverse complement strand
CCTTCCGGCCCGCCGCCCGGCTTGTCCGCGGGCAAGCTGGCGGCCGCCTGGGCCTCTTTGATGCAGCGGCAGCCGCCCGTGCCTCCGCCGCCGCCCGCGCCCCGGCGAATTCACTTGCGCAGCGCCATGGGTCGCCTTTTGCAGGCGCTGCGGCGGGCCGGCGGGCGGCTTTCGTTCCGCCGGTTCCTGGCCGGCCGTGCGGCCCGCTGGGACTGGATCGTGGCGTTCTTGGCGCTGCTGGAACTGGTCCGCCTCGGAAGGGTCAAGGTTCACCAGCCGGCTCCCCTGGCCGAGTTGGACGTGGAGTTGTCCCCAGCGGCAAAGGGGGCGGCTGGCGCGCACCCGCAAGGCTGACGGCGGCTCACTTCCCAACCCGGGGTACCGCCCGTACTGGAGGCGCCTGCCATGGAGCAGACATTCATCCCGCAAACGCTGCATCAACTGGTCGCCGCTCTGGAGGCCATCTTGTTTGTCAGCCCCGAGCCTGTGGCCACGCAGGATTTGGCCCGCTGGACGGGCTGGGACGAAGAAGGGGTGCGGGCAGCCCTCAACCTGCTCCGGGAGAGCCTGGAGGCCGACGACCGTGGCTTGTGCCTCATGGAGGTGGCAGGGGGCTGGCAACTGGCCACCAAGCCCCACCTGGCGGACCTTTTGGCGCCCATCGTGGGCCCGCGGCCGCCCGCGCCCTTGTCACAGGCCGCCCTTGAGACGCTGGCCATCATCGCCTATCGCCAGCCCGTTACCCGGGCCGAAATCGAGCAATTGCGGGGCGTGCGTGCCGAATCGGCCATCCAGTCGCTGCTGGAGCGGGAGCTCATCGAGGAGGCAGGGCGCGCGGACGGGCCCGGTCGGCCCATCCTGTACCGTACCACCCGCCGGTTTCTGGAGTGGTGCGGCCTCAACTCCCTGGCAGACCTTCCACCCCTGCCGGAGGCCGCCCCGCCGCCCACCGACACCTCTCCCGCCGGGCCAACCGCGCCCGCCTCGGCAGCGTCACCGGCGTCACCCGCACCCAACACCGCGCCCCCGCAGGCGGGCGTCTTGTCCCGGTATGGCAATGACTCGCCGCCCGGGCCTTAGGATGTGCCGGCGCACACCCGCTTAAGGACAGCTTTTCTGTGCGGCACTGTGCTCCCGCCTGGCAGACCGAGGCCGGCGGGAGCCCTGCGCCCTGCACGGCCGGTGCCCGGTCCCGGTGGCGCCGGGCCCGGGTGTCCGGCGCGCCGCATATTCCCGGCGAGCCCGGGTCAGATTAAGGCAAGAGATCCCGGCCTGAGGGGAGAACGCATGTGAGTGAGCACCACCCCATCGAAGGCTTGATGCAGACGGCCATGGAGAGCCTCAAAGCCATGGTGGACGTTAACACCATCCTGGGCGACCCGGTGGAAACGCCGGACGGCAGCGTGATCGTGCCAGTGTCCCGGGTCTCCTTTGGTTTCGCGGCAGGGGGCACCGAGTTTCAAGTCGAAAACCGCCGCGACGGGGGCGGGTTCCCGTTCGGCGGCGGGAGCGGGGCGGGCATCTCCCTGCACCCGGTGGCGTTTTTGGTGGTGGGGCAGGGACAGATCCGGCTCTTGCCCATTGACGGCAACGCCATCGTTGACCGGTTGATCGACCTCGCGCCTAAGGTGATGGACCAGCTGCAGGGCATGTTCAGCAACGGGCGCCGGCCAGCCGCGGCCGGAGCCCACCTTGAGTCTTAGCCCGCACCGCCGCTGCCCACACGGCACCGGTCGCCGCCCGCTTGCGGACGCCGCCCCGACCTCTTGCGGGGTGGGGTGTTTCTGGTCATCGAGCGGTTGCAGAAGTTCATGGCCCGTTGCGGCGTGGCGTCCCGGCGAGCGTGCGAAACCCTCATCGCCCAAGGACGCGTCCGCGTCAACGGCCGCACGGTTACAGAACCCGGTTTCAAAGTGGATCCGGACCAGGACGAGGTGCGGGTCGACGGGCGCGTCATCCGCCCGGCGCCGGGATTCCGCTACATCATGCTGCACAAGCCCGCGGGTTACGTGACGACGGTCTCAGACCCGCAGGGACGGCCCACCGTGATGGCGCTGGTGCCGGCAGACCGGCGGCTGTACCCCGTGGGGCGCTTGGACCTGGACACCGAAGGCCTGCTCCTTTTGACAGACGACGGCGCCCTGGCTCACCGCTTGACCCATCCCCGCTACGGTGTGCCCAAAGTTTATCGCGCCCGGGTGGCGGGAGTCGTAGGTGAGGAGGCGCTCGCGCGCCTCAGGCATGGGGTCATGCTGGACGACGGCCCGACGGCGCCGGCACGGGTGCGGCTCCTGCGTCAGGACCCGGCCGCGGCGCTGCTGGAGATCGAGCTTAAGGAAGGACGCAAGCGCCAGGTGCGCCGCATGTGCCAAGCGGTCGGTCACCCGGTGCTGTACCTCAGGCGCGTCGCGTTCGGCCCGCTTCGCCTCGGGCGGTTGCCCAAGGGCCAGTATCGTTCCCTGACGCCGGCGGAAGTGGAGGCACTCAAGCGGGCCGCGGGGCTTTTGGTGTAAAGGGCGCCGCCAATGGTGCGGCTGGCGGGCCGTTCCCGCCGGCTGCTTTGCACCAGTGATGGGAACCTCACGCGCGATTTACGGTTTACAACCCTCTTAAGCCGTGCTAAAATGAACATCAACTTGCAGCAGGACGGCAGGACGGCAGGAGCGCGGTTCGTCTTTCATGATGTCTTCTTCGCATCGCTTCCAAAACGGTGTTGCCATTCTTGCCCCAGGGCCCCGCGTGGGGCAGGCATGCCCGGGCCAAGCGCTGGCAGGAGTTCCTTTCGGCAGCGCGGGTGATCGGCAGGCCCGGCGGGCGGGGTCGGCGCGCCCATGAGCGACGCGACCAGCCGCCGGGTGGCGCGGGCAGCGCTGCTGTTGGCGCTGACGGAAGACCACGCCCAGGAGCAGGCCCAAAAGCGCGCCCTGGCCGCCGACGGCGTCCGGGGGACGGCCGTTGACTTCGGCGGCGAGTTCTCCGCCTCCGTGCGCCGGGTAGTGGAGCGGGCGGTGGTGGCCGCCAAGCGCGAAGGCGTCATCGGCCCCACCCATGCCGAGGAAGGCGCGGTCGCGGGCGCCGCCCATGAAGCCCTGGTTCAGGTGGGGTTGAAAGCGGTGGGCCTGAACGTCGGCGGCAAGATCGGCATCGCCCGCCAGCACGACCACATCGCCGTGGCCATCTTCCTAGGGATCGGCTTGCTGCACCTGGACGAAGTGGCAGTAGGCTTGGCCCACCGGGCGGTTTCATAGCGCCGGGCGCGGCCCACAGGCGGCCGCCCGCATCCGGCACGATCCGTGGGACAACGGCATACCGTCCTGCAGCGCACTATAGCGGAGGAAGGGATTGGAGGGTATGGCAGACACAGCAGTACGCGGTTTGCGCGGGGCCACGACGGCCACCGCCAACACGCCCGCGGCCATCGGCGAAGCCACGCGGGAACTGGTGCAGGCCATGCTGTCCGAGAACCAGCTGGACCCCGAGGACATCGCCAGCATTATCTTTACCGTCAGCCCGGACTTGAACGCCCAATACCCCGCGCTGGCCGCGCGGGAACTGGGACTGCACATGGTGCCGCTGTTGTGCGCGCGGGAGATCGACGTGCCCGGCGGCCAACCCCGTTGCATCCGGGTGCTGATGCACGTCAATACAACCCGGCGACAGGCGGAGATGCGCCACGTCTACCTGCGGGAAGCCCGCGCCCTGCGACCCGACCTGCCCGGCAACGGCGCCATGGACACCCCGCCCGGGCCCCGCGGGCGCGCCGCCACGTTCCGCATCGAGCCCTACGAACCCGGCAAGCCCATCAGCGAGGTCAAGCGCGAATTGGGGCTCGATGACGTCGTTAAGCTAGCGTCCAACGAGAATCCCTTGGGGCCGTCGCCTAAGGCCATCGCCGCCGTGCGGGAGGCCGCGGCCGAGCTACACATCTATCCCGACGGGCCCGCCACGGAGCTGCGCCAGGCCTTGAGCCGGCGGCACGGGCTGCCGGCGGAACAGATCCTCATCGGCAACGGTTCCGACGGCATCATCAAGCTCATCGCCGAGGCTTATCTCGATCCGGGCGACGAGATCGTGTGCGCCCATCCGTCCTTTAGCCAGTACGCCTTCGCGGCCCGGCTCATGGGGGCGCGGGAGGTGATGGTGCCTCTCGTGGATATGCGCCACGACCTGGCGGCCATGGCCGCCGCCATTGGGCCCCGCACCAAGGCGGTCTTCGTGTGCAACCCCAACAATCCTACCGGCACCACCGTGAGCGCCGCCGCCTTCGCCGCCTTCATGGAGCGGGTTCCCCGGCACGTGCTGGTGGTGCTGGACGAGGCTTACCAGGAGTACGTGGAGGACTCTGGCACCGTCCAAGGTCGCGAGTGGGTGGACGATCCGCGCCATTCGGTTATCGTCCTGAGGACATTCTCCAAGATTTACGGCCTGGCCGCGCTGCGGGTGGGCTACGCGCTGGGCCCCGCGCCGGTCATCGCCCAGCTGCAGCGGGTCCGGGAACCGTTCCCGGTCAACGCCCTCGCGCAAGCGGCGGCCCTGGCGGCCCTGGAGGACGAGGACCACGTGCGGCGCAGCCGGGAGGTCAATCAAGCCGGCAAGCGATACTTCTATCGCCGGCTGCGCGACCTCGGCCTGGCCTACGTGCCCACCGAGGCCAATTTCGTCCTGATCGATGTGGGCCGGGACAGCCGCGAAGTGTTCCGGCGGCTTGTGGAGCTGGGCGTCGTCGTGCGCCCCGGTGCCGCCTTTGGACTACCCACCCATCTGCGGGTAACCATCGGTACGCCCGAGCAAAACGAGCGGTTCTTTGCAGCCCTGGAAACCGTGCTGCGGCAGCCCGTTTCTGCGAGCCGCGGGACTGGGGAGGAGGAGTTCACAGCATGATCGTGGTAATGCGCAAAGGAGCCACGGAGGAAGAAGTGCAGCGGGTGGCCGACCGCCTGCGGGAGTTCGGCTTCGCGGTGCATCTTTCCCGCGGCGTCGAACGCACGGTGATCGGCGCCATCGGAGACAAGAAGCCCGAGCGGGTGCAGCAAATCGAAGCCATCGAGGGCGTGGAGAAGATCGTGCATATCCTACAGCCCTATAAGCTGGCGGGCAGGGAATTTCACCCGGAGCCGTCGACGGTGCAGGTTGGCTCCGTCACCGTGGGCGGGCCGGGGCTGACCGTCATCGCCGGTCCATGCGCAGTGGAAAGCGAGGAGCAGATCCTAACCGTAGCCGAGCAGGTAAAGGAGGCCGGGGCTCACATGTTGCGGGGCGGTGCCTTCAAACCCCGCACGTCGCCCTACTCGTTCCAGGGGCTGGCGGAAGAAGGGCTTAAGCTCTTGGCCCTGGCCCGGGAACGTACGGGGCTGCCCATCGTCACGGAGGTCATGAATCCCCAGGACGTGGAGTTGGTTGCCTCCTACGCCGACGTGCTCCAGATCGGCGCCCGCAACATGCAGAACTTCCCGCTGCTGCGGGAAGTAGGGCGCACCGACAAGCCGGTGCTTTTGAAGCGAGGATTGTCTGCCACCATCGAAGAGTGGCTGATGGCTGCCGAGTACGTCATCAGCGCGGGCAATCCCAACGTGATCCTTTGCGAGCGGGGCATTCGCACCTTTGAGACCGCCACCCGCAACACCCTCGATCTTAATGCGGTGCCGGTGGTCAAACACCTAAGCCACCTGCCCATCATCGTCGATCCCTCCCACGGGACCGGCAAGTGGCAGTACGTAATTCCGATGGCTCGGGCGGCCGTTGCGGCCGGTGCCGACGGGCTCATCGTCGAAGTGCACCCAAGACCGGAGGAAGCCGTCTCGGACGGCCCGCAGTCGTTGAAGCCCGATACGTTCCGCGAGCTGATGCGGGAGGTGAGCGCCATCGCCGCCGCGCTGGGCCGCCAGCTCATACCGGCGATGGCCTGATGTGGGTCTGAAGGTCGCAATCGTAGGCCTCGGGTTGATGGGCGGTTCCATGGGCATGGCCCTGTGCCGGGCGCCCGGGATCGACCGCGTATGCGGCGTGGCCTGCCGGGCGGACACGGTGGCGGAAGCGGTGGCCGTCGGCGCGGTGCACGCCGGCACCACCGACCTGCGGGAGGGAGTACAAGGGGCCGATGTGGTCGTGTTCGCGACGCCGGTCCTTTCCATTGCGCCGCTGGTGGCCGAGGCCGCTCCGGCCCTCGCGCCGGGAACGGTCGTGACCGACGTGGGCAGCACCAAGGCCGAACTGTGCCGTACGCTGCCGCCGCTTTTGCCCCATGGGGTGGAGTACATCGGCGGCCATCCCATGGCCGGGTCCGAGCGGACCGGCCTTGGTGCGGCAGACCCCTACCTGTACCAAAATGCCATCTACATTCTCACCCCCCTGCGGGAGGACCAGCCAGGGCTCGACAAGGTCCTCGCCCTTGTGCAAGCGGTGGGAGCCCAGCCGCTGATCCTAGATCCGGAACAGCACGACCGCGCGGTGGCCGCCGTAAGCCACCTGCCGCACGTGGTGGCCACCGCTCTGGTCCTCGCGGTCGGACAAGTGGCCGCCCAGGACCCACGCGTTTTGGACCTGGCCGCGGGCGGTTTCCGGGACACGACCCGCATCGCGTCGGGGGATCCCGTCATGTGGCGGGACATCTGTTTGAGCAACCGCGGCCCCCTCCTGGAGATGCTGGACCGGTTCCGGGCCGTGCTGGACGCGGCCCGCGAGGCGGTGGCCAGGGAAGACGGGGACGCGCTCATCCAACACATGGCCGAGGCGCGTGCCGTGCGAGACCAGCTGCCGGCCCGACGCAAGGGGATCCTGTCTCCCATGAGCGAGTTGGTGGTGCAGCTGGAGGACCGCCCGGGCGCCATTCACGAGGTAACCGGCTGCATCGCGGCGAAAGGAATCAACATCAAGGACATCGAGATCCTACGCGTGCGCGAGGGCGAGGGTGGGACGCTCAGGCTGGCCTTCGCCAACGAGGACGATCTGGAGCAGGCGCTCGAGCAGTTGGCGCAGCGGGGCTTCGTCGCGCGGCGCCGGGGATAGGGGACAAGCGCAGTTTGGAAAAACGGCTGGTGATCGCCATCGACGGCCCGGCGGGCGCTGGCAAGAGCACGGTGGCCCGCAAGGTGGCCGCGGCGTTGGGCTACCTCTATATCGACACCGGCGCCATGTACCGGGCGCTGACCTTGGCGGTGCTGCGGGCGGGCGTGCCGGTGGACGACCCGGCGGCCGTAGCCGCCGCGGTGGCGGGCGTCCGGATCCGGCTGGAGCCCAGCCCCGCTGGAAACCGGGTGTTCCTTGATGAGGAAGACGTAACGGCGGCCATCCGCAGCCCGGAAGTTTCCGCGGCCGTATCGCAGGTGGCGGCCATTCCCGAGGTGCGCCGACGCCTGGTGACGCTCCAGCGACAGTTGGCCGCTGAGGGCGGCGTCGTCATGGACGGTCGCGACATCGGCACCGTCGTCTTGCCCCACGCCGACCTCAAGGTCTTTCTCACCGCGGACTTGGAGGAGCGGGTCCGCCGCCGCTACCTGGAGCTGCAAGCCGCCGGCCACGGGCTGGATCTCGAGGAAATCCGCAGCAATTTGGAAGAACGGGACCGGCTGGACACGGGCCGGGCGGTGTCCCCGCTGCGGATCGCCGACGACGCGGTCATTATCGACACCACCGATCGCCCCGTGGAGCGTGTGGTCGCAGAGGTCCTGCGCTTGTGCCGGAGGAGGCTGGAAGCGTGCTGTACCGAGTAGCGCAGGGCGTGTTGCGGCCGCTGTTCGCGTGGTACTTCCGGTGGCGGTGCCTGGACTTTCACAACCTGCCTCCCGCAGGACCCGTCATCCTCGCCGCCAACCACGTCAACTACCTTGATCCGCTCTTGATCGGGGCCGCGTTGCCCCGCCCCATCCACTATATGGCCAAGTATGAGCTGTTCCGCAACCGTGCCCTGGCCTGGCTCTTGCGGAAGGTGTACGCGTTTCCGGTGCGCCGCGGCCAGGCGGACCGGCAGGCCATCCGCGCCGCGCTGGATCGGCTTGCCGCCGGGCACGTGGTGGGCATTTTCCCCGAAGGCACGCGCAGCGGCACGGGCGAACTGCAGGACCTGCAGGGTGGTGCAGCCCTGCTGGCCCTCAAGTCGGGCGCGCCGGTGGTGCCGCTGGCGGTGGTGGGCATCGAGGAGGCCTTGGACCGCGGCGGCCGCCGGTTCCCCCGGCGCGCACCGGTCATCCTCAAGATGGGGCCGCCGCTGCGCTTCGGGCCGGCGGAACGGGTCGACCGGGCCGCGCTGGCCAGCGCGAGCCAGGCGATTCACAACGCCCTCACCGCCTTGCTGGCTGAGGGCACGGGAGGGGAGACGCGTCGGGCCGGCCGCGGCGCTTTGGACGCTGATAGTACCCCCCTTGCGGGGAAACGCTATGCGTCTGAAGGAAAAGAGATCTAAAATCGCGGACAAGGCTCCGAAACGAGGTCAATTTTTCAGCAGGGATTCCGTTTCTGGACACGAAGTACTTAGGGGTTCTTGGAGTCTTGTGGGTTAGTGGTGTGTCAGGGGGATGGAAAGCTTATGAGTGACTACCCGGAAGACAAGCAGCAGCAACAGCCCGCGCCGGTGCCGGACAACGGCCAGCCCGCCGCCGAAGCCGAGGCGGTGACGCACCAGTACGACGACACGCTCAAGCCGCTCTCTCCGGGAGACATCGTGGAGGGCCGGGTGGTCCACATCGGTAGCGACGAAGTGCTGGTGGACGTAGGTTACAAGTCGGAGGGAAGGATTCCCGTCAGCCAGTTGGGGCTGCGGCCGGGCCAGACGCCGGCGGACGTGTTGCGGGTGGACGACCACATCGCCGTCCAAGTGATGCGGGTGGACGAAGGGGAAGGCACCGTCGTCCTGTCCAAACGGTTAGCGGATGAGAAGCAGGCATGGGAGCGGCTGACCGCAAAGTTTGAAGCTGGCGAGCCGGTGGAGGCGGAGGTCACCGCGCGCGTCAAGGGCGGCCTCTTGGTCGACCTGGGGGTGCGGGGCTTCGTGCCTGCATCGCACGTGGATCGCACCTTCGTGGACAACCTTGAGCAATACGTGGGCCAGCGACTTCGCTTCCGGATCCTCGAACTGGACCGGCAGCGCAAGAACGTGGTCCTCTCACGCAAGGAGCTCCTCGAGGAGGAGTTGGCGCGGGCCAAAGCGGAGGCGTTCGCTTCGCTGCAGGAGGGGCAAGTAGTTAACGGGGTGGTGCGCCGGCTGACGGACTTCGGCGCTTTCGTGGACATTGGCGGCGGCGTGGAAGGGCTGCTGCACGTGTCTGAGATGGCCTGGAGCCGGGTACGCCATCCCCAGGACGTGCTGCAAGAGGGACAGGAGATCAAAGTCAAGATCCTCGGCATCGACCGGGAGCGGGAGCGCATCTCTCTCAGCCTCAAAGAAACCTTGCCCGATCCGTGGAGCACCGTGGCCAATCGCTACGCGGTCGGCCAGATCGTGGAGGGCGAAGTGACCCGCGTCGTGGACTTTGGCGCCTTCGTCAAGCTGGAGGACGGCATCGAAGGTCTGGTGCACATCTCGCAGCTCGCGGACCGGCGGGTGGAGAAACCGTCCGCTGTAGTCCAGCCAGGCCAGCGGGTCAAGGTCAAGATCGTGAACCTCGACCCCGGCGCGCGGCGCATCGGCTTGAGCATCCGCGCCGCTCAGCCGAAGGAAACCAAGCCCAAGGAGGAGCAGCAGCCGATTTCCTACGCGGATCCCGGGCCGGACGCCGTCACCATCGGCGATGTGGTGGGCGGCCTGGGCAATCTCCTAGGGCAGACGGAGCGCGACACCGCGGGCGGCGGGGAAGAGCAGCCGTAGCGAGGCTGTTGGCGCCTCCATACTCTCCCGCCGGCTTCGTTCGTTATCGTCACTCCATCCAGGCCTTTACCGACTCGCAAGGGCGGCCGCGGCAACAGGCGGCCGCCTTTTTCGCGCTTCTCTCGCACCCCTTCTGCACCCGCGCGCTCTCCGCCAGGGCACGGCCACGCCTACCCGGTGGGAGCCGCCGGACCGCGACACGCCTCCGTCGGACCGCACGCGGGTTTCCACAACGCTCGACAAGCATAGCGCAGGAAAAGCAGGGGCACCCTAGCCGGGCAGGGGCACACGAGACGCGAGAGGAGTGAGCGTCCTTGCCCATAGGGTTGATCGTGCTCTTCGTTGTGGCCGCGCTCATCTTCTTTGGCGCCGCCCAACGGGTGCTGGACCGCATGCGCCTCACTGACGGACAGGCGCTATTTATCCTCGGCTTGATTATCGCCGGCAGCTTCTTTGATATCCCCGTGCGGCGCGGACCGGCGCCCGTGACCGTGAACGTGGGTGGTGTGCTGGTGCCGGCGGCTGTGGCCATCTACCTCTTGGCGCGGGCGGGAACCGCCTGGGAACGGGTGCGGGCCAGCCTGGCGGCGGTGGTCACGGCGCTGGCCGTCTGGGGGTTGGCCCGCTGGGCCGAGTTTGGTCCCCACGGCGGCCAGGAAATCCCGCTGGATTCTGTGTGGCTGTTTGCCCTGGTGGGCGGGTTGGTGGCCTATCTCTTTGGGCGCTCCCGCCGCGCAGCGTTCGTGGCCGGCACTCTCGGTTTGATCGGGTTCCAGTTGCTCGAGCTGCTCTTGCGCACCCCGGTTCCCGGTCCCGCCGGCACGGTGGCCTTAGGCGGCGGAGGCTTCTTTGACGCGGTGGTCTTGGCCGGCGTCGTATCGGTCGCCCTGGCGGAATTGGTGGGAGAAACCCGGGAGCGGCTGCAGGGCGGCCCGGCGGAGGATCGCCCGGCTCCTTTGGAGGCCGCGCTGGCCAATACGGGCGATGGCGCCGACGGTGCCAAGACGCCGGGGGGAGGGGAAGAGCATGCGTAGAGGCGGCAACGGCATGCGCCCCATCTCGCCGAGTCCGCTGCGCGGCTTGGCCCTTGGCCGGATGGCGCTCGTAGCCTGGCTGGTTGTTTTGGCCTGGGCGCCGCCTGCGGCGGGCGCCGGGATCGACTGGGACCGTGTGTTCGACGACGGTGTGGGGCACCGCAGCTCGGACGGGTACTACACCTGGCTTGACGAGGCGGGAAACGTAATCACCTACACCGCCCTGGCGCCCGCACCGGGGGACACGTACATCACCGCGGACAACCGGATGTACGAAGTGGTGGAGGTGGCCGCGGACGGCACGGTCCGGGCAGAGTTCCGGGAAGAGGTGCAGTTGCCCCGGGTCCTGGCGGCAGATGCGCGCCGCCCCGCCGGTTGGTGGGCGGCTATCGATCAGTCGTTGAGCCGGCCCGCCCGCGCGCTCGCAGCGCGCTTTCCGGCCCTGGCACACTGGTTTCCGGCGCTGGGCCAGACGCAGGCTGCCGCACCGGCTGGCACGGGCGGCGAGACGCCCGGACCCATCGGTATCTACCACAGCCATAACGCCGAGTCTTACGTACCCAACTCGGGCGAGGAGTTCCAGGAACCCCACGGTGACATCCTGGAGGTGGGCCGCGCCCTCAAGGAGGCCCTCGAGCGAGAGGGCTACCGGGTCATCTGGTCCGACCGCAGCCACCTGCCCCATGACGGCGGGGCGTACCAGCGTTCCCGGGCCACGGTGCGGGAGCTCCTGGAGCAGGGCGCGGTGGCCCTGATTGACGTGCACCGGGACGCGATCCCCGCGGAGCAGTACCGGGACGTGGTGGCCGGCGAGCAGTTGACCAAGGTCCGGCTGGTGGTGGGCCGGCAGAACCCCAACCGGGAAGCCAACCTGGAGCTGGCCAAGCGCGTAAAGGCGGTCGCCGACGAACGCTACCCGGGTCTCATCAAGGGGATCTTCAATGCCCGCGGCAACTACAACCAGGACGTGGGACCGCGAGCGATCCTCATGGAGTTTGGCACCCACGAAACCAGCCTGGAGGAGGCGATCCGCGCCGCGCGCCTGATGGCCGAGGTCTACCCGGCCGCTGTGGGGCTCGCGCCCGGCACGGCGCAGGAGGCAGATCGGCAAATCGGCGGCGGGGCGTGGCGCAGTACGGCGTGGGTGATCGTCGTTGCCGCCGCCGCGGTCTTTGGCTACCTGTGGGTCAACGAAGGAAGTCTTGAGGGCGCTTGGAACCGGCTCCGCTCCTTCCTGCGCCGGGAGGCGGGGCAGCTTAAGCCCGGCGGCGGGTCCCGCGATGACGCAGGCGGCGACGGCAGTCCCTCCAGCGGCTAGCGCGGGGCAGACGACCGCGGGCTTGCGCGAGCCTGCTGTCCGAACGGAGGGGAAGGGCGCCGTGGACGTGGCGGTACCCGTAGCCATGGGAGTGGCGGCGGGCACGTTGGCCCGCTTGCTGCTCCTGCGCCGGGACTACCGGCAGTTCCCCAGCTACCCGCAAGGGTACACCATACACTTGTCGCTGGGTTTCATTGCAGCGGCCCTGGGAGCCATCGCCCCGCCGGCCATCGCCACCGGAGACCTGGCGGCCGCGTCCTTCCTGGCGCTGGCTGCCACCCAGTTCCGCGAAGTGCGCACGGTGGAACGGGAGTCGCTGCTGAACATGGAGCCGACCGAGTTGGTGCCCCGGGGCATGGCCTATATTGAGGGTATCGCCCGCGTGTTTGAGGCCCGCAACTACCTGGCTATGCTAACCGCGCTCGCAGCCAGCCTGGCCGGCGTCTTCGGCGCCGCCTTCGGACCGTGGTGGTCCGCGGGTGCGGGCGCGGCCGTCGGGCTTTTGTCCATGCTCCTCTTGCAAGGCTTGATGTCGGGCCAGCGTATCGGCGACATCGCCATCGTGAAACCGGCGCCGGTCGAGTTCGATGGGCCCCTGCTGACGGTGGCGGGGGTCAACATCATGAACGTGGGCCTGCCCGCGTCCCGTCGCCGCTACCTGGAGGAGGGGCTGGCCGTCGTGATCGTGCCCAAGGACGCCAACGCCCGTGCCACCCTGTCCAACCTGGGCCAGCGCCAGGCCATCGCCCACGAGGTGGCCATGCTCCTGGGACTCAAGATGGACGTAGACGAGCCAGAATTCAGGCCCATCGCCCGGCAGAACCCGGCCACGGGCGAGGTGGTGCTGGCCATCGTACCCCTGCTGCGGGACGAGGCGGCCCTGGTGCGAGCGGTGGAGTACGTCCCGGTGCTAGAAGGCACGGTGCGCAAGCCCGTCCTCTCCGGGCTTTGGCCCGCCGGTCTGGCCGCGCTGAAGGGTGGGCAAACGCGGTGAGCCAGGGCGAAAGCCGCATCGTGGCCGTGGTCACCCTCCGGCAGGACCTCGGCGCCGGCGGGGTGCCCGTGTTTCCCGTCTCCAGCGACGAAGAGCGGGAGCGGGTGGCGCGCCTTTTGGCCAAGATCCTCCAAGGCACCATCCACGACCTCGAGGACGGCTCCTACGTCATTGTGCGCCACTGAGGCCGGGCACGAGCGGCGGTGGAGCCCCTGATGGCGGTGCGGGAGCCCGTCCGGGTCATCTACACCTGCTACGGCGGCACCCATTCGTCCCCCGTCGCGGCGGCCATCCATCTGGGCTTGCTGCCCCGGGACCGGGTGCCCTCGGCCGGTCAACTCGAAACGCTCCCGCTGTTTGACCGGGTGGACGGCACAAGCCGCGGTCGCCTGACGCTGGTCGGGGTTGATGGGCGCGGCAATCCGGTCTACGTGGTGGGGCGGGGCAGCACGGATCTGGCGGCTTTACGCAATACCATCCAAAGCACACTGCGCCTGGCCGGACGCGCTGATCTGCCGCTGCTCGTGGTGGATACCCTGGACTGCGTCAACGGGCTGATGCGCGTCGGCGGTTACCTCAGCCGGCGTCTCGGTCTTGTGCGCATCGGCAGGCCCCTGGTGATCCTCGGCACGCAGTTGACCTACCCGCGCTTGGTGCGCCTGGTGGAGCAGGCGGAAGCGGCTCTCTCAGAGTTGTCTTGACTTGCCGCACTCGCTGCCGGCGTTTGACGGGCCGTGTCCGGGGGTGGTATAAAGGTTTACAGGCATAGGGATGAGGGGTTGCGGGTGAAGCGTTTGCCTATCGTCGCCCTGGTGGGACGCCCCAACGTAGGCAAGTCAGCCCTCTTCAACCGGCTGGTGGGCGGACGTGTCGCCATCGTGGAGGATGAGCCAGGGGTCACCCGGGACCGCCTCTACGGCCAATGCCGCTGGCGCGGGCGCGCCTTTACCGTGGTGGATACGGGCGGCATCGACCCCGATGCCACCGAGGACCTAGCTGTCCAGAGCCGCCGGCACGCGGAGCTGGCAGTGCAAGAAGCCGATGTCGTTGTCCTCCTGGTGGACGGTCAGGCGGGCGTGCATCCCCTGGACCAGGAAGTGGCCAACCTGTTGCGCCGTTACGGAAAGCCCGTGTTGGTCGCGGTCAACAAGGTGGACGACCCTTCCGCCCCTGCGGCCGCCGCGGCGGCCTATGAATTCTACGCCTTAGGGCTGGGCGACCCGATCCCCGTTTCGGCCCTGCATGGGCGCAATACAGGCGAACTCTTGGACCGGGTCATTGCGTTGCTCCCGGAAACCCCCCAGGATGATGCGGGGATGGAGCCCATCCGGGTCGCCGTGGTGGGCCGGCCCAACGTGGGCAAGTCGTCCTTGGTCAACGCCATCGTCGGGCAAGAGCGCTGCATTGTCAGCCCTATCCCGGGCACCACCCGCGACGTGGTCGACATCCAGATCGAGCGCAATGGAACGCCCTTTATCCTGCTGGATACGGCCGGCATGCGCCGGCGCTCCCGGGTAGACACGCCGGTGGAGCGGTTCAGCGTCCTAAGGGCCCGGCGGGCCATCGAACGCTGCGACGTGGCAGTGGTGGTGCTGGACGCCTCACAGGAACTGGCGGAGCAGGACAAGCGCATCGTGGGCCTGGCGCACGAGGCGGGCAAAGGCCTGGTCCTCGTGGCCAACAAGTGGGATCTCGTCGAGAAGACCGCGCATACGATGCAAATATACCAAACCCGCTACCGGCAGGAACTGTCGTTCGCGGACTACGCGCCCATCGCGTTTGTCTCCGCCCTGACCGGCCGGCGGGTGCATGAGGTGTTGGATCTGGTTGAAACCGCAGCCAACAACGCGGCCTTGCGGGTGCGCACCGGGCAGCTCAATGAGGTGCTCCAGGAGGCCACCGCGCTGCGCCCGCCGCCGGCGGACAAGGGCGTGCAACCCAAGATTTTCTACGGCGTGCAGGCGGGCGTCAAGCCACCGCTGTTCGTACTCTTTTGCCATCACGCGGACCACCTCCACTTCTCGTACTTGCGGTATCTGGAAAACCGGCTCCGGGAAGCCTTTGGCTTTGTCGGCACGCCGATCCGGTTCCGCTTGCGGGAACGGCGGCGGCGCGCATGACTTCGTGGTGAGAGCCTGATGGATACCGCAATGGTCCCCTTGTACTGGACCGCGTGCTACCTTTTGGGCGCGGTCCCCTTCGGTTTTCTGGCCGGCCGGTTGTGGGGAAACGTGGACATCCGGACCATGGGCAGCGGCAACATTGGCGCCACCAACGTGCTGCGCACGCTGGGCGTCGTGCCCGCCGTCCTGGTGCTGCTCCTGGACGCGGCCAAAGGGTGGACGGCAGTCTGGGTCGCCCTGCGCCTGGGCCTGGGTGAGCCAGCCGTCGCGGGCGCGGCGCTGGCGGCCGTTGCCGGCCACAACTGGCCGGTGTTTCTAGGCTTTCGCGGCGGGCGGGGCATTGCCACCGCGCTGGGCGTGCTCATCGCCCTGGCCCCCGTCGTGGCCGCGGTTCTGGCGGCCGTCTGGCTGGCCATTGTGTTGTTGACGCGCTACGTATCCCTGGGATCCATCGTGGCGTCGGCCCTGCTGCCCTTCATCCTTGTAGCGGGCCGGTTTCCGTGGATATATGTGCTGGCCGGGGTGATCCTGGCGGTGACGGCCATCTGGCGCCACCGGCCCAACATCGCGCGCCTCTTGGCCGGCACGGAGCACCGCATCGGCGAGCCCATCGACCGCAGGCGACCGTGGGGTACCGGACGCGGCGTGTAGCTTGGCCGCCAAGCCGCATGCCGCCCGCCCGTGGCTTTCTGGCCCCAGCCGCTTCCCGCTGAATCGTACCGCTGCACCTACCAGTGGCTCCTGTCTTGTGCCCGGCAGTTCCCCCATGCGGTGATATTCCCCCGAGGGCGCGAATAAGAGTTGTACTGGCTGGTACGCCGCGCCAGCGAGCTTGGGGGAGGGACAACGCATGGAGAAGTTTGACCTGTTTGGCCATATCGCCCAGCGCACCGGCGGCAGCATCTATATCGGTGTGGTCGGCCCGGTGCGCACGGGCAAGTCCACGTTCATCAAGCGCTTCGTGGATCTGCTGGTCCTTCCCAGGATCCAGGACGCCTACGAGCGGCAGCGAACCCAGGACGAGCTGCCGCAAAGCGGCGCCGGGCGGACCATCATGACGACCCAGCCCAACTTCGTGCCCGACCGGCCCGTCACACTGGAGTGGAATGGCGCCCGCGCCCGGGTGCGGCTGGTGGACTGCGTCGGGTACGCCGTGCCGGGTGCGCGGGGTTATGAGGACGAACAGGGCGTGCGCATGGTGCGCACCCCGTGGTTTGACCACGACATCCCCTTCCACGAGGCGGCTGAGATCGGCACGCGCAAGGTCATCGAAGAGCACTCCACCATCGGCCTTGTGGTGACCACCGACGGCACCATCGCCGACCTGCCCCGGGACGCGTACGTAGAAGCGGAGCGGAGGGTGGTGGAGGAGCTCAAGGCCCTGGGTAAGCCGTTCCTGGTGCTGCTCAACTCCGTCCATCCCGACAATCCGGACGTGCAAGAACTGGCCAACCGGCTCAGCGAGGAGTACCAGGTCACCGTCGTGCCCATCAACTGCCTGCGCATGAGCCAGCAGGACGCCCTGGACGTGTTGCACGAGATTTTGTTCGAGTTCCCGGCCCGCGAAGTCTCGGTGCGCCTGCCAGCCTGGGTGGAAGAGCTGCCGGACGACCATCCGGTGCGCCGGCAGTTCTTGGACGCCGCCTGGAGTGCGGTGGAGTCAGTGGAGCGGCTGCGGGACATGGAAGCGGCGGTGGAGGCGCTGGCCGGCTGCGAACTGGTCGAGACGGTGACGGTCAAAAACATGGAGTTGGGCGCCGGCACCGCCACCATTCAGGTGGGGACACGGCGGTCCCTGTTCTACCAGGTCCTTGCGGAGATGACCGGTTTCGAGGTGAAAGGCGATCATCACCTGGTGCGCTTGATGCAGGAACTGGCCGTGGCTAAGCGGGAGTACGACAAGGTGGCGGCGGCGCTGGCTGCGGTGCGGGAGGGCGGCTACGGCATCGTGTCGCCTACGTTGGACGACATCGCCTTTGACGAGCCAGAAATCATCCGCCAGGGCGGGCGCTTTGGCGTCAAGCTGCGGGCCGGCGCACCCTCCATCCACATGGTGCGGGCGGACATCTACACCGAAGTAACGCCTTTCGTAGGCACCGAGAAGCAGGGGGAGGAGTTCGCCCGCTACCTGACCGAGGAATTCGAAAAGGACCCGGGCAGCGTTTGGAATTCGGACTTCCTGGGCAAGTCGCTGCAGGACCTGGTGCGGGAAGGAATCCAAAGCAAGCTGCACCGTATGCCCGTCCACGCCCAGAAGAAGCTGCAGGAGACGCTCACCAAGATCATCAACGAGGGCAGCGGCGGGCTGATCTGTTTTATCCTGTAGCCGCCCGCTTGTCGAAAAACGCTCGCAGTCCCCGGCCGAAGGGGCTGCGAGCGTGGAAATCCCTGGCTTTCTTTTGCAAACGCCGGAAGGAACGGGCCTTGCCGGAGCGAAACTAGCCGAGGCAGGCCCCCGGCGTTTTTTGCTTTTCTGCTCATGTTGTGAGCAGGAATGGGACAACCTACAGTTCCAGATAGAGGCAACCCGGGGAGCCGGGAAGGGAGGTGAAGGGCTTGACCAAGGCGGAACTGGTCGATCGGGTGGCGGCCAAGACCGGTCTGACCAAGAAGGACGCGGGGCGGGCCGTGGAGGCGCTGTTTGAGGCGGTCACGGAGGCCCTTTCCAGCGGCGAACGGGTCCAGATCGTCGGCTTCGGCACGTTCGAGGTGCGCCAGCGGGCGGCCCGGCGGGGACGCAATCCGCAGACCGGCCAGGACATCCGGATTGCGGCCCGCAAGATTCCTGCGTTCAAGGCTGGGAAGGCTCTCAAGGAGTCGGTGGCGAGATAAGCGGCGCTCACCCGCCGCTCTCCCGATGCGACACCGGCAGCCGTTGCGCCCTCCCCGGGCGGTGACGGGGCCGGTGTTGCTCTTTCCTCCCACTTTAGAACATGTTATAATCCTGAAAGTTACAGCCCGCCGGGAGGAAGCACCAGTGGACAAACCAGTGCAGATCGGCCTGCTGGGATGCGGCACGGTGGGCAGCGGTGTGGTGTCGATCCTGCAGGCCAACGCCGAGCGCATCGCTGCGCGGGCCGGTGCGCCCTTGCGCGTGCGGTGGGTGGCCGTGCGCGACCCGCGCAAGTCCCGGTCCGTCAGCCTTGATCCTGGCATCGTCACCGCCGACCCTTGGCAGGTGGTGGCCGATCCCGAGGTGGACGTCGTCGTCGAGCTCATGGGCGGCGTCGATCCGGCCCGGGAACTGATTGCGGCCGCCCTGCAGCGCGGCAAACCGGTGGTCACGGCCAACAAGGAAGTGCTCGCCAAACACGGGCCGGAGTTGTTGGGGCTCGCGGCAGAGCACGGGGTGGACCTGCTGTTTGAGGGCAGCGTCGGGGGCGGCATACCCATTATCAAACCTCTGCGGGAGAGCCTGGCCGCCAATCGGGTGCAGGCCATCGTGGGCATCATCAACGGCACCACCAACTACATGCTCACCCGCATGAGCCGCGAGGGCATGCCCTTTGATCAGGTGCTGCGCGAGGCCCAAGCGCTGGGCTACGCGGAAGCGGATCCCGCATCGGACGTGGAAGGTTACGACGCGGCTTTCAAGATCGCGATCCTGGCGGCTCTCGCCTTTGAAACCCCCGTGCGGGTGGAGGACGTATACTGCGAAGGGATCACCCGGATCACGCCGGAGGACATCCGCTACGGGCGGGAGCTGGGCTACGAGATCAAGCTGCTGGCCATCGCGCGGGAGCAGGACGGACGGCTGGAGGTGCGGGTGCACCCGGCCTTCATCCCGGCGTCCCATCCGCTGGCGGCTGTCAACGACGTGTTCAACGCCATTTTCGTGCGGGGTGACGCCGTGGGCGAGCTCATGTTCTACGGCCGAGGCGCTGGCAGCCTGCCCACGGGCAGCGCGGTGGTGGCCGACCTGATTGACGCGGTTCGGCGGCTGCGCTTCGGCGGCAACGGCCGGATGCGCCCGCCCGAGGGCCGTTTGCCCATCAAGCCCATCGAGCAGACAGTCTCCCGTTACTACGTATCGCTGAGGGTGGTGGACCGCCCGGGCGTGCTGGCCAAGATCGCCGCGGCCTTCGGGGAAAACGACGTAAGCATTGACTCCGTCATCCAAAAGGGGCGGCTGCAGGACCCGGTGGACCTTGTGTTCGTCACCCACGAAGTGCAGGAGGCCAACATCCGCCGGGCGCTGGCGGAAATCAGCCGCCTGCCGGTGGTGCGGCAAGTGAGCAACGTCATCCGCGTGGAGGCAGCAGTATGAGCAACGCCGGCATCATCGCCCGTTACCGCCCCTACTTGTCCTTGCCCAAGGACGGGCCCATCATCACGCTGCAGGAAGGGGACACGCCCCTGATCCCGGCGCCTGCGCTGGCCCGGGAGTTGGGGTTGCCGGCGGAGCTGTATCTCAAGTACGAGGGAGCCAATCCCACCGGATCTTTTAAGGACCGCGGCATGACCATGGCGGTCACCGACGCGGTCATGCGGGGAGCGCGGGCCGTTATCTGCGCGTCCACGGGCAATACGTCCGCGTCCGCAGCAGCCTATGCAGCCCGGGCCGGGTTGCCGTGCTACGTCCTCATCCCCAAGGGCAATGTGGCCAAGGGCAAGCTGGCTCAGACCATGATGCACGGCGCACGCGTCGTTGAGATTGAGGGCAACTTCGACCAGGCCCTGGCCCTGGTGCGGGAGATGGCTGACGCCCACGGTCTGGCCATCGTCAACTCCATCAACCCGGTCCGCTTGGAAGGCCAGAAGACGGCCGCCTTTGAGATCTGCGACGTCCTGGGGGAGCCGCCGGACTTCTTGGCGTTGCCCGTGGGCAATGCAGGCAACATCACCGCGTACTGGAAGGGATTCAAGGAGTACTTTCACCTGGGCAAGATCCGCCGCCTGCCGCGTCTTTTGGGCTTCCAGGCCGCGGGCGCGGCGCCCATCGTGGAAGGGCGGCCCGTCCAGCATCCGGAGACGGTGGCCACCGCCATCCGCATCGGCAACCCCGCCAGTTGGCAGCACGCGGTGGCTGCCCGGGACGAGTCGGGTGGGCTCATCGCCAAGGTGACCGATGACGAGATCTTGGCGGCGTATCGGCTGGTGGCCAGGCTTGAGGGCGTCTTCTGCGAACCGGCCTCCGCCGCCTCGGTGGCGGGCGTGGCCCAGTTGGCCCGGCAGAACTTCTTCCAGCCGGGCCAGCGGGTCGTCTGCGTCCTGACCGGCCATGGGCTGAAAGATCCCGACCGGGCGACTGCGGAGAGCGGCGGCTCCATCGTGCTGCCGGCCCGGGCCGATGCCTTGGTCGAGGTGTTCGCGTCATGAGGGAGGCTGACCAAGCCGCCGCGGCCGTGGGCATGGGCCAGCCGGGACGAGGGCGCACCCGGGTGCGGGTGCGGGTGCCGGCGACCACGGCCAACCTCGGGCCCGGGTTCGATACACTGGGCATGGCCTTGTCCCTCTACAACTACTTTGAGGTGGAGCCCTGCGCGTCGGGTTGCCATGTGGAGGCCGACGGCGAAGCTATGGCCCGGGTTCCCCAAGGCGCGGACAACCTGGTCATCCGGGCCGCCCAAGCCGTATGGGAGCGGACGGGCCTGCCGCCCACCGGCTGG
>NICF_comb_assmDRAFT_10001182_pt1 | contig 20907 bp, 19 predicted proteins | sample NewIslPassag4_SG_FD_11279 | JGI IMG/M metagenome (IMG submission 11279) | reverse complement strand
TTGGGTGCCAGGAGCGAACTCGGAAGCAGGCCAGGGGAGCGGCGTGATGCCTCCCTCTTCGTATCTGGGAGGCTGTGGCGGGGTGCCGCACACGAGAACCTGACTTGGAACGTCGAATGGCCAGCTTGCGGGCGGATGGTCCCAACCTTGGTTGAGGAGTTCTCGGTCGAATGCTCCGAAGAAGGGGTCGTTCTTCGGCGGCGTGGCAGCGCCCGTTCGATACTGTTCGGCAGTGGCGATATCGAAGTTCTCGCGAGCGAGCGCCAGCTCCTCATCCGAATACGTACGCGGGCACGGTAGGTCTGGCGGCATCTCCGGGCAGAGAGACTCGCCGTGCCACGTTCGGCTCGCCTGACTGACGATCCATTGGCCCCCGCCGCCAAAGAGGATCATCCCAATAAGCACGCCAAGGGTTACTAATGCAAGTGGTCGCCCTATCCATTTCCGCATGGACGCCCCCTCTCGTCATCCCCTCTACTGCGGATCTTTGATCCCCGGCAGGAGTCAGACCCCACTTTTTCAGCGGAAAGGGCGCAACTGGCATCCGCACGTTGTTCGCGTTTCGACGCCCGTAGGTTCCCACCTCACGCTCGGCTCCGCGGTCTATTTCAGCCAGTCTCCGTCGCAGAGAAACGGAGCCAAGGCGACATGTCCGATTGAGATCTGTTGCGCAATAACAGAACAACAGCCGACCACACGATGCGTTACGGTCGAACCCTCCTGGCACCAACGTGAGGCGACAGTCTCTTGGTCATACTCCCGGCGGGCCAAGGCCACGTGCCGGAGCGTTGGCGAGCGCCACGCAGCGACGTGACATCCGGGTTTGCGCCGTTCGGCGCACGCTCAGGGACCTCACTGGTCACGCCGCGTCAGGTAAGCACTTCAGCAGTCCAGGGACTTGGAATCATGGAATCTAACGCGCGCGAGGCATGTCTGTTTCTAGGTCACCACGCCAGGTGATCCGAGAACACTCTTGAGTGGTAAATCTACCATAGAGCGAGCGTTGGTGGGCGCGCTGTGCCAATGCGCACCGCTGAACCCAGCTGAAGCCAGTACATCGGGTCAACCGACGATTCCAGGATGCCTGGAGATCGTCAACCTCGAGCGCCTCGCGCGCCGGGTTCATGTAGGGCTAATGCGTTTGTCCGCAGGTCGGTTGGGCTTCATCGACGCTCAGGAGTCGACAACAACCCATCTCACCGGGACGGCCTGCCGAACCGCCCCGGGCTCTGACGTTCGAAGGGTAACCCACCCCGGGTTCGGCAGCTGAAAGTGCGGTGAGCGACCGATCAGGGCGTCCTAACCCTTCTCAGATCCGCAATCAAACCCTAAAAGCGCACTAGGTGCTAGATCGCTGTCATCACCATCCGAGCAGTTGACAGGAGTCTGCATGTCGCCTAAGATATGTTACATGCAATCCAAACCAAGGCTGTCTGCAAGCTTCAAGACGCGCGAGCAAGCGGCGTATGACGCACTTCGCGAAGCCATCGTGAGCGGGCGCTGGGGTCCCGACGAGCCATTGGTCGGCAGCCGGATTGCCGACGATCTTGGGGTGAGTCGGCTGACCGTGGCAAACGCGCTCAAGCGGCTTGCCGCAGAGGGCTTTGTCGAGCTGGTACCGCACAAGGAGGCAGTCGTCGCACGCCTCGACCGGGCAGCGGTGCGGGAACTCTACCTGATGCGTGCCGAACTCGAAGCATTAGCGGCGCGTGAGGCGGTCGCGCACATCACGGAGGAGGATATCGCGAGCGCTCGTGCCCTCAACGACGAGATCCGTCGACACTGGATGTCGGACCCGCTCGATATCAAGGCTATTCGGTCGGTCGATCGTGCCTTTCACCGACGGATCCGCGAGGCGGCTCGCCTTCCTCGCCTCACGCAACTCCTGGAAAACCTGGCTGACCAAGGAGAGGCGTATCGTGCCCGCGTGCTTGACCAGGCAAAGCGAGCAACGCCAAACCCAGATGCCCACGAGGAACTGCTTCGCCTCCTCACCGCCCGCGATGCGCGAGGGGCTGCCGAGTTCATGCGCGAACACATTCTGGCGGGGATGCATGCGATCCTTTCGGCGCTGGAGGAACCGGGATGATCGACGGTACGCAACTGCGCGCATCACTGGTTCGCCTTCCCCGGGCATCACTCGCATTTCTGCCCACGCCGCTGTACCGTGCGCAGAACCTGTCCCGTCTGCTCGGCATCGATCTCTGGATTAAGCGTGATGATCTGACCGGTCTCGCCTTCGGGGGGAACAAGGTCCGAAAACTCGAATTCATCCTCGGTGACGCCCTGCAGCAGGGCGCGACTCGGCTCCTGACGACGGCGTCGGCTCAGTCGAACTTCTGTCGGGTAGTCGCCGCGGCGGGATGCCAGGCACAGGTCCGCGTCGGGCTCTTGCTCCGAGGGTCGCCGGGAGAACCGGTCCAAGGGAATCTGCTGCTGGATCACCTGCTAGGCGCTGAGATTCGCTTCACCGACGACATCAATCCGTATTCCGAGCACACCCGGGAGCAACTGGAAGCGTGGGCTGCGGAGACACGAGCCGCCGGCGACATTCCCTATGTCATCTACATCCACCACGGTTCCCGAGCTGGCGCTCTGGCCACCGCAGCCTATGTCGACGCAGCGATTGAGATCGATCAGCAGTGCCGGGAGTACGGGCTCGTGCCGAAGCACCTCTACGTTGCAGTTGGTTCGGGAAGCAGTCTCGCCGGCTTGGCTCTGGGGGCCAGGCTACGGGGTGGGCCACTCGAGCATTGCCAGCTGCACGGTATCTGCGTCGGCGAGCTCTCACCGATCATCCGTCCCAAGATCAACGAGTTCCTCGGTGCATGTGCGGATCTGCTCGGCGTCTCACCCGCCACGCCCCACATCCAGCTCGATGACACGCAGCGTGGCGACGCGTACGGAGTCCCGACTCCAGCGGCAATCGAAGCTATCCGCCTGGCAGCGCGCGCTGAGGCACTCTTCTTCAACCCGGTATACACCGGCAAGGCGTTCGCGGCGTTGCTCGCCGACATCCGGAACGGGGTAATCCGGACTGGTGAGACAGTGCTGTTCCTCAACACCGGCGGTGACCCCTTGCTCTTCGCCTACGCGGATCAGCTGGGAGGTTCGGCGCAGGCATGACACTGATTCTGGCTAACGTCACGCTCATCGACGACGACGGTGTCGAGCCAGGAGCGGCGATACAGATCGTCGATGGTCGCATTGCCGCCATCGGCACCACCGGCGATTTCGGGGCTGATCCGGGATACCCTGTTGTGGATGGCACGGGTCATTGGGTGCTTCCGGGTCTGATTGACGTACATGTCCATCTCGCGCTCGATGCAACCCCTCACGCCCTCTTAGCACCGCGTGCCCCAGACGACCCCGAAGTCTGGAGGATCGCGTGTCAGAACGCGCGGTTGCTGGTCCAGTCGGGCGCGACGACAGCGGTCGATTGCGGGAGCCACGGTGACCTCGGCGTTCGCCTGCGCGAGGCGTTCGCCACAGGTCGAGCGCTCGGTCCACGATTGCTGGTCTCTGGGCCTGTCTTGACCGTGGAAGGTGGACACGGGGCATGGTTCGGGCGCGTGGCGAGCGATTCTCCCCAGATCGTCGATGCGGCGCGAGCGCTGCTCGAATCCGGTGTCGACCTCATCAAGGTCATGGCGAGTGGTGGTGGAACTCCTGGCGCGACCGCGCCATGGGACGCCTGCTTTTCGGTCTCCACCCTCAGTGCGCTTGTCGCCTTCGCCGAGGACCACGGGCTTCCGGTCGTGGCTCATGCCCGGTCTGTCGCGGCGATTCGTGCGTGCGCCGAGGCAGGCGTCCACCGCATCGAGCATCTGACCTTCGAGACAGGGCCAGGCGCGGTGGCGTTTGATGAAGCCAGTGCTCGAACGATGCAGACCCGCGGCATCTGGGCTGACCCCACGCTTCCGGCAGGGCGTCGCGCCGTCCAGTCGACGGAGACTGACGAGGAGCGACGCAGGCAGCTCGAGTGCGCGTTCGCCCTGCGGGACCCCAATTACCGCCGGATGGCAGAGATGGGGTTACGGCTCCTCGCAGGAAGTGATGCAGGAACGCCGCTGGTGACGTTCGACGATTTCGCCCTCGGACCAGAACTGCTGGTCGAGATCTGCGGGTTCAGTCCCATGGATGCAATCCGAGCGGCGACCTCCTGGTCTGCAGCAGCGGTGGGTATGAGTGATGAGGTGGGCAGGCTCCGTCCCGGGATGGTTGCCGATCTCGTTTTAGTGGGTTCCGACCCGCTCGACGACATTCGGGCGCTCCGCGACGTCGTCGCAGTAATGAAAGCAGGCGAGTGGCTTTTCAGAAGGGAGGGTCACGAGGTCGCACAGTTCCCTGCGCAGCGCAAGAGCTGATCGATCCGGTGGCGGGCACTGTGATGTCGACAAGGGATTCGGGGTGCCAACGCGCCCAGGAGGAGGCCACAGAATGACCAGTCATCCGAACACCATCCCGATTCTGTCCACTCCCACTGGGGTGGCGCGTCGCAGTCTTTCGCGGCGGCGGCTACTGCAAGCGACACTCGCGATTGCTGGAACCGGGTTGATGGCTGCCTGCGGCGGTGGCGACAGCACGCCGTCGTCGAGCGGCGACGGAACAGCCCCGACTGCCACGGGTGTCGCAGCTGCCGAGACGCCGGAAGCCCCTAAGGGCTCCCCCAACCAGCGTTTCGGGGGGAACTGCCGGCACGCCTTCAGGTCGCCTGGTCGTGTCACTCCCGCAGCGGATCGTCAACCTGGATCCTCTCGGGACCTCGGCTGCAGAGGAACCGGTGCGGATCGTCGCCCAGCATGTCTTTGACACGTTAGTCGTGCGTGACATCGACTCGGGCGAGTACCAACCCTCGGTGGCGACCAAGTGGGAGACATCCAGCGCCGGGACCACATGGAGCTTCACGCTCCGCGATGACGTGAAGTTCCACGACGATACCGAGCTGACGGCGACGGATGTCCAAGCATCACTTGAGCGCCTGGTTGAAGTCGGGGGTCCCTTCGCTGCCCTCTGGGCAACCCTGGATCACGTGACCGCGACGAGCGACACGACTGTCGACATCACAACGAAAGGCCCGCTGGGAACGGTCCTCGCCAACGTGGCGCTGCTGTCGATCGCCCCAGCGGCAGGAATGGCCCAAGAGGGGTTCTTCAACAAACCGATCGGTTCCGGTCCGTTCAAAGTGGTTCGGTACGAGCCCGACAGTGAGCTCGAGCTGGAAGCCAACGACAACTACTGGGGCTCCAAGGCGGGCGTCAAGACCCTCATCTTCAGAGACATCCCGGAGCTGGCAGCTCGGGTCACGGCCCTGGTAACCGGCGAGATCGACTTCACGTATCGCCTTCCACCTGATCAGGCCAAGACACTTCAGGAGAACGACTCCATCGAGATCGTGACGTCCCCGTCGTACCGCTACTACTTCATCTGGATGAACGCCTCCCGAGAGCCGTACACCGACAAGCGCGTGAGACAGGCCATGATCTACGCGCTCGACATCGACACCATGGTTGAGACCCTGCTCTCCGGCGTTGCCGAGCGAATGGATGCGCCAATTCCCTCGACCGTCTTCGGCTACGCGCCGCAGACGCCGTATGCGTACGACCCGGAGAAGGCGAAGAGCCTCCTCGCTGAAGCCGGTTACCCAAATGGCTTCGAGACGAACATGATCTGGAACCCGGGCTCTGATCCCCAGGATCGGGAGATCGCCCAGGCCCTCTTCTCCTACTGGAATGCGATCGGCGTCAAGGTTGAAGATCGCCAGCAGGAACGCGCCAAGTGGCTCGAGGATCTCTTGGCGCTGAACTGGGATCTCGATTTCCAAGGGAACACCGTTACGACAGGCGATGCAGACTTCACGCTGCGGCGGCTCTACCTGTCAAGCGCCAACCGCACCGGATACGCGAATCCTGAACTCGACAAGCTTCTCCAGGACGCCGCGGCGACGGTCGACCAGCAGGAGCGCAAGGAACTGTACGCCCGAGTGTGCAAGCACCTGTGGGATGAGGCAGTAGGCATCTACCCCTTCCAGCAGATCTTCAATTTCGCCTATCAGAAGCGACTCCGGGGATTCAAGCCGTCACCGAGCGTGCCGCTGCTCACGACGGTCACCGTCGAGGAGTAGCAGGTCGGATCGAGAGCCGAGCACGCGCGCTTGCAGCGCGTGCTCGGCTCGGCACAGCCGCCCGTGGCTAGGACATCGCAGTGGGGAGCCCGGCGATGGGGCTGTATCTTCTGAGACGGGTCATTCATTCCATCTTCGTGCTCTGGGGCGCCGTGACGGTGGTGTTCATCGTCGTGCGATTGGTCCCCGGCGACCCGGCACAGATGATGTTTGGGGCGCAGGCATCAGCTGAGGATGTCGCGGCGCTACGCCAACGCATGGGCTTGGATCGTCCGGTGCCGGTCCAGTATGTCAGTTTCCTTCTTAATGTCAGTCGCCTGGATCTCGGGACGTCACTGACACTGGATCAGCCGGCGGTCGGTGCGGTGGCGAGCCGGTTGCCCGCCACGGCGCTCCTGGCTGTCAGCGCGATGACGATAGCGCTCGCGCTGAGCCTTCCACTCGACACGCTCGCAGCACTCCGCCGAGGTTCAGCCCTCGACCGCGTGGTCTCAGGGCTCTCGCTCATCGGTCAAGCGGTTCCCAGCTTCTGGATCGGTATTATGTTCATTCTGATCTTCGCTCGGGTGCTTCAATGGCTCCCGAGCTCAGGGATCGGCGGGTGGAAACACTGGCTCCTCCCGGCAGTCACCCTGGCCCTGCCGGTGGTTGGTGTCCTGACACGACTCATGCGCAGCGGCCTCCTCGAAGTCCTCGGAACCGATTTCATCCGCACCGCGCACGCGAAAGGGCTGACTAACCGTTCCGTCGTGACACGCCACGCGTTCCGAAACGCACTGATCCCTGTGATCACTGTCGCCGGTTTGCAGTTCGGATCCCTTCTCGCCGGCGCCGTCATCGTCGAGACGGTCTTCGCATGGCCCGGTGCGGGGAGGTTACTGATTGACTCGATTACGCGTCGCGACTACCCCGTGGTGCAGGCATCGGTTCTGTTCATCACTACGGGATTCATCCTCGTCAATCTGATCATCGACCTCAGCTACGGGTTCCTGGATCCTCGGATTAGGTTTGGATGATGTCACGTGAGACGAGCAAGGCATCGGGTGTGACCTCCGGCGCCGAACTGACGTCGCAGAGACCGAACGCGTTGGGAGCAGAGATTCGCCGTCCCGCTCTGCGGAGCGGTCGGCTCGTACTGCTCTCCTGGTTTGGTCCGCTGCTCGCCTTCATCCTCGTCGCCGTGGTGGGCCCGATCCTTGTGCCCTTCAACCCGCTGGAGGTGAGGCTGGCTGATCGGCTCGTTCCGCCAGGTGGCGTGCTGAGCAGCGGGGCGACAACGATCTTTGGAACGGACCAGGTCGGCAAGAGTATGGGCGCGCAACTCCTCCAAGGCGCGCGCATCTCGTTCCTGGTCGGGGTCACAACCATCTGTATCGCTGGCTCGGTCGGTCTGGTGATCGGTGTTGTCTCGGCGTACTACGGGCGGTTCCTAGACAGCCTGCTCATGCGCCTGGCAGACATCCAGCTCGCGTTCCCCTCGATTCTCCTCGCCATCTTGATTGCGGCAGTACTTGGTCCCAGCGTGCCCAACGTCATCATCACGCTTTCTGTGACGCGCTGGGTGACGTTCGCCCGCGTAGCACGGGCGACAACGCTGATGACGAAAGAGCTGGAGTTCGTACAAGCGGCCAGGGCGGTCGGCGCGCGCGACGGACACATCCTGCTTCGCCATATCATTCCCTCGGCGTTGCCACCGTTCATCGTCCTCGCCGCAGCAGAGATGGGCCTCGTCATCCTCGCTGAGGCGTCTCTGAGCTTCCTGGGTCTCGGGACACCGCCGGAGCACCCGTCGTGGGGGTTGATCATCGCGAATGGAAGGGACTACCTCACGACGGCATGGTGGATTTCGACCCTGCCGGGAATTGCGTTGGCGCTGCTGGTACTCAGCTTGGGGCTGTTCGGTGACGCGCTCAGGGACTATCTCGACCCCCGAGCGAAACGACGATGATGGGTGCCGAACGTAGGGAGGAGCGCCGGATGGAGTCGCGGCGATTCGGAACGACAGCCCTCGAGTCGTCAGTAATCGGGTTTGGCACGTGGCCCATCGGAGGCGCGCGCTATGGCCTGAGCGATGATCGCGACGCGATCGCGGCAATCCACGCAGCGCTGGATGCGGGCATCACCTGCTTTGACACAGCGCCCACCTACGGGAATGGTCACGCCGAGGAGCTCCTCGGCGCCGCATTGGGATCGCGACGGCCCGAGGTCGTCATCGTCACCAAGGGCGGACTCCTCTGGGATGAACACAGTCGCGTGATCGGTAGGAACAGCAGCAAGCAATACCTGATGTCCTTGATCGACGACAGCCTTCGGCGGCTGAACACCGACTATGTTGATCTGTACCTCATTCATTGGCCCGACCCGGCAACGCCGATGGAAGAGGCCATGGATGCGCTCGAGGCGATCGTTCGGTCGGGCAAGGCCCGTTACATCGGTGTATCGAACTTCAATAGCCGCCGCCTCCGAGAGGCTGAGGCGGCATTGACCGAGCAACACCTGGCGGCGAACCAGGTGAGTTTCAGCCTGTTCGACCGACGTTGGCAGCGGGACACCTTCGATACCTGCGCAGAGCTGGGCATCGGCGTGATGGCTTACGGCGTCCTGGCCCATGGGCTTCTCACTGGCACCTTTAACCGCTCGACTGTCTTCGACCACACAGACTGGCGTGCGAGCGGTGACTTTTTCGGGCAGGCCCTGCTGACCCCGGAGAACTTCGCTCGGAATCTCGACGTGGTCGACCGACTCAAGGCGATTGCAGCGAGACGCGCGATGATCCTACCCCAGTTGGCGCTTGCGTGGGTGCTGTCTCATGAGATCGTGACGGTGGCGTTGGTCGGGGCACGAAACCCTGCTGAGGTGCGGGACTCAGCCGGGGCGGCGACCGTTCGGCTGACCGCGGAGGAGCTGCAGGAAATCGAGGCGGTGATGGCGGTGGCAGCCGGTACGTCAACCGTGTTGCCGCAATGACGGGAGGCAGGTCGACAGCGCGCCTGCGCAGGCGCGCTGCGTGTCCGAGTCGGACACCTGCGGAGCGGGCTTGTCACTGAGTCGTGAGAGGGCATACCGTGGGGGACACGCTGCGTTACGCACAAGACATACCGATCACCAAGGAGACTGAGGTCTTGGTCGTCGGTGCCGGTCCAGCCGGTCTGGCGGCGGCGATCGCGAGCGCACGCAACGGCGCTCGCACCTTGCTGGTTGAGCGATATGGCTTCCTCGGTGGCAACCTGACCGCGGGCATGGTCGGGCCCTGCATGACATCGTACAGCCTCGACGGCACCCAGCAGCTGATCAAAGGCATCTTCGAAGAGTTCGTGCTCCGCATGGAGGAGATCGGCGGCGCACTCCATCCATCGAAGATTCCGGCAGGTAGCCCGTATTCGGGCTTCATCGTCTACGGTCACGACAAGGTGACCCCGTTCGAGGTCGAGGCAGCCAAGCAGGTGGCGCTCGATATGTGCCTTGAGGCGGGCGTTGACCTCCTGCTTCACACGTTCGTGGCTGACGCACTGGTCGATGGTGACCGAGTAACCGGCGTCGTCTGTGTGAACAAGTCCGGGCCCCAGGGCATTCGAGCGGGGATTACGATCGATTGTTCTGCCGACGCCGATGTCGCCGCGCGCGCTGGTGTTCCCTTCAAGATTGGGCGGGATGAGGATGGGCTCACCCAGCCAATGACGCTGTTCTTCCGCGTGGCGAACGTCGATGACCAGCGCGTGCAAGAGTATCTCGACGCCCATCCTGAAGACTTCCGTCCATTCGCGTCGCTGGTTCAGCAGGCTCGGGAGAAGGGTGAGTTTCCAATTCCTCGCCGCGGCATCGGCATGTACAAGACGCTGAAGGACGGCGTATGGCGCATCAACACGACTCGGATTCTGCACGTGAACGGCACGAATGCTGAAGACCTGACCCGTGCCGAGATCGAGGGGAGGAAGCAGGTCCTCGCGTTAATGAAGTTCTTCCGCAAGTGGTTGCCTGGATTCGAGAACTGTGTCCTCTTGGACACAGCCACGCAGATCGGTGTGCGTGAGACGCGGCGCATTGTCGGGGAGTATGTGCTGACCCTGGACGACCTGGCTTCAGGGCGCCATTTTCCTGACGTGATCGCCTTGGCTGGGTACCCGGTCGACATTCACAGCCCCACCGGTGATGGTGGTGGCGTCAGCCCAGACGAGTTCCAGACGGCGAATGCCTACGAGATCCCCTATCGCAGCCTGGTGCCCATCAACCGGGAACAACTGCTGGTCGCGGGGAGGTCGATCTCGGCGACGCATGAGGCGATGGCAGCCATCCGGGTCATGCCGCCCGCTTTCGCCATGGGCCAGGCGGCAGGAACCGCGGCGGCCATGGCCATCGAACGGCGCGTTACGCCGCGGGAAGTTCCGATCAAGGAACTCCAGACCCTGCTCGTGCGACAAGGGGCGTATCTGGGTGAGGAGATCGCCAAGGAGGTCAATGCGTCCACCCGGTGACGTTGTACGCACGGTGGGCACCGGCAGCGAGCACCCCTGCTGCAGCACCCGGTGGGCGTCCTCCGGCGCTCAGCATCCATTCGGCGGGAAGCGGGAACAGGCAACGGCGCACCAGCCGATCCCGGTCCTTCGAGCATCCTGAACCGTATGCCGTGGTGCCTGAGGGTGGGGTCAAAGGTGTGAGTAGGGAAGGGTGATGTCGGAGTTGGTGCAAGATCGACTGGGAGCGGCGGTCGTCGGTGTGGGTATCTGGGGACAAAACCATGCGCTGGCCTACCACGACGATCCGCGCTGCCGACTCGTCTGCGTCTGCGATCAGAATGAACGACGAGCGCGCGAGGTCGCGGCGCGGTTCGGTTGTGAGTACACCACGCGAGTCGAGGAAGTCGCCGCGTCTTCCGACATCGACATCGTCAGCGTGGCCACACCCGACTTTGCCCACTTCGAGCCCGCGATGACGCTGATACAAGCTGGCAAGAATGTGCTCATCGAGAAGCCACTCGCCACCGATGCCACCCAAGCACGCGAGCTTGCGGCGGCAGCAGCACGAGCGTCTGGAAAGACCATGGTCAACTTTCAGCTCAGGTGGCATCCCTCCTACCTGACAATCAAGGAAGCGATTCAGTCAGGCAAACTGGGCAAGCCCTATATGGGCTATATCCGCCTGAGTAACGCCCTGGAAGTGGCCACTCAGTGGTTGCACTGGAGCGCTCGGTCGGGACCTCACTGGTTCCAGTTCTCCCATGCGATGGACGTCATGCGCTGGTTTCTCGATCAGGACCCCGTCGAGGTCTTCGCCGTGGCGCGCAAGGAGGTGCTCGCCGCCCGCGGGATCGACACCTACGACTCGGTGCAGGCCCTTGTCCGGTTTGAGGACGGCTTCGTGACCTTCGAGACGAGTTGGATAACGCCTGATTCATCGCCCAGCGTGGTGGACGGCTATCTCTCGCTCTATGGCACAGCCGGAAAGGTGGAGCTCGACACCGACTATTCCGGTCTCGCCCTGGCAGCGGACCGCTTCTCATACCCGCGTGTCCAGGCAGGCGAGCGGAACATCTACGGTCGATTGAGTCACCCCATGTTCGAGCCCATGCGGTACTTCGTGGACTGCGTGGTGCATGACCGTCGCCCGATAGTGACGCTCTACGACGGACTTGTCAACACGGTGATGATTGAGGCGACGGTGCGCTCTATCGAAGAGCGCCGACCGGTGCGGATCGAACCTGTGCAGGTGTGAGTGGGGTGGCGAGTGAGAGACACGCCCTCGGGATCGGCCACTCCCACGTCGGGACGCGTCGCACGGTCGGATAGAGGCTTCGGCTCCGGCTCGACCCAACACGATCCGGGATCGCCATCAGCAACAGGAGCAGGTAGGTTGTTGCGGCTCGGCGATCACCCATGACGCGCGAACGATCCAAGCTCGATGGCGTCACAACGACCGCACTGGCGAGCGGTGTGGCAGGTGGGCGAGCGAGTGAGGAGAGTTCGCGTTGGTCAACCCAAAATCGCCCTGCCGCCAAACGGTCCAAGCATGTCGGTGCGCCTCAAGGGTTGAGGCCATGTCGTCGTCGAGTCTCGCGCTAGGCAACGTCGCTGGAGATGGGTTGGTCCACCACCTTCGGCTGTAAGATGCCCACGCCACGCACTCGCGCACTACCGGGCAGGCCCCCGAGTCCACCGGAGAAGTGCCAGGAACAAATGTGCATGGAAGCCACCTCTACCCCGAAGGCTATGTCGGTCGACCGCTCTGGTCGCCATGACCGAGTGTGCGCACAGGCGCTGGGACCCACCCGTCCCGCGGTCGTGCTTGAAGTTGTCGGTCCCCTCCACCGGCAGCGATCGTTTAGGCATCAGCAACCAAGCGAACAGAAGCGGACCACAAACAGACTTTGACAGACTGGAGCAGATCGCGCAGGGCTTGNGTCCAGCGCCGGACACGGGGTCTCGGTCGGTTGCCGTGGAGCGCACACCACACGATCAGCAGCCGTGAACCCGACCGGCACCATCGGACAGCGGGTGCGTCCCCTATCGTGATAAAGCGCGTCAACCGCAACCAACCGTCTGGGATGGCCTCATCCGGAGTGACCGCTTGGCGAGGTCGTCGGCTTCCTTGCGAGTCGTTCCGTCGGTTTCGCGAGGCGGCGTCCCATTCAACAGCGACAACGTCCCCTCAACTGCCAACTCAGGCGTTACTCCGGCAGCCTCGCTTGGGTTGGCTTCTGGTTTCGAATCCCGAGTATTGTGCGGATTCTGCGAATAGCACGCAGCCCCAGGCTCGGGTCAACCAGCGGTGTCGAAGTCGAACGGCAGCGCGTGACGAAGAACCCGGAGACGACGATACTCACGTGAGGGGTGCGATGCCGTTGAGTGCCCCCACGAAACAGGCCTCGCCGCTGATTGTGGTGGTGATCGATTCGCCGACACGGCTACACTTGCCTTTCTTGGTCAACGCCTCCGCGATCACCTTGGCTGCAGCTGTGATCGATGAGCGGCGGTGGTCTGTGGTGACGGACAGCGTGGTCTTGTGAAGCCTGGGTGGGGGAGCAGGCGCCCCTCTCCGCGACACCTTCCACGCTGTCTCGATCCGACCTGCAACCCAAGTCTGCGTACTCCTAACAACCCCATCCACGACTCCTCAATCAACAACACCCTTGCCGCCGATTCCTCCCATCCTGGCTGTCGATTCCTGTGAACTGCCGTGGCACCTTCACTGGTGATCGCTCGTTACAGGACAGCGACAACACCGATTCTCCACTCCTGCCACAGAGGTACCTCGGCGTACCGACCATCAACCCTTGTCCCAACAACGAACGATGTGTGGTCCCGCGCGAGCATCGCCCACACAATCACCACGCAAAGCCGTCGTCGAGACAGCGAGCGCTTCACACGCGGCACCCCGTGCCCCTCCCAACTCGGTGTTGTCGGTGACAGATGACAACTAGGCGGTGTTGGGTCGCCCACAACCGAGGAGAGGAGTCCGGTCGAGTCATGTATGAGACTGCACGGAGAGCCCAGCGACCAGCGCGTCGCACCCGTTGTGGCGACCACGCCTGCGTGACACCTGTCTCGAGTCCTTGGAGCGGTGACTGCTCCAGGGACCGTCCATGGCGCTCGTAGGTGCAGGTCGGATTTGTAAGGTGCCGGTTTGGGACAGAAACCATCGCATCTGTCGCCTGTACCGAATCCTCGAACCCGTGGTCCGGGGATGGGTTGTGCCGGTTCGGCAGTCTACGGGTCGGTGCGGAGTGGGCCCGACAGGGCCCACTCCGCGACCGCGGCGTTGGTGAACGAGGACTCAGGCTGGTGAGCGATGAAGGAAAGGATGAAGTGTTGATCGGGTTGATCACCCCGTCTGGGGCTGTGCGATACATCAGGACACAGCGCGCTCCCCACCGGTGTAGTGCGCTCTACGGGCCACACACTCACTGCTGTCCGACAGCAGCCTAAGTTCATGAAGGAGGTAGCCCGATCCCTCGTCTGGGTCCCCGCCCACCTGGGCAGGCAACGGCGGAAGAGGCTTCACCGCCGATTCCCCAGGCGAACCGTAGGATGCGATCGCTTGTGAACGTACGGGTTGACGTCGTAGCGCGGGCTCGGCTTTCGTCCCGGGCGAGACGTTGCCTCGCGCGGGCGAAGTCGAATGTACCCGGTATCGACCAGGAGTTGGAGTGGCTGGTCCAAGGCAGCGGCTCTCTTGAACCGACCCTTGGTCGCCTCAAACGCGTCCCTCTTTGTGAAGCTCTCCACTCCGCGCTTCTCGATCCACCCCAGCAAGTAGCGCGCCCCTCCGATGACTGGATCGGCGCCCATCTCCATGAACACTGCCTGGGCATGGGGCAGCAGGTAGGTCGTACCCAGACGGATGGCACGCTCGACGGTGTCTGACGTGATCGGCACATCCCACGGCGACAAGTCATCCACATGGTCAGCCATGTGCAGCAGCCCGGCGATACGGGCCACGGTGCCTGCGAGCTTACCCGCCCAGGCCCTGATGAGCTCCAGTTCCTTGTGGTCCGGGAGCTGTGGCTCCAGCCAGTCCTGAAGCCCGATGATACGGCTGTGTGCTTGACCGTCGAGCCGGAGGAGGTGAGGGATCGACTGCTCATCATTCGTTGTCTCGTGGGTGAGGGTGAGGAGTCGATGCATGACAGCCCCATACTCGTCGGATATCTCCTCCGGGACTGGCGGTGCGTCAGACCGTCGCGAGCCTAGTAGGCTAGCCGGCATGGCGTACAGAAAACGAGCCAGCAAACCCCTATCATTCAGCTCATCGTTGAGGATCAGTCCACGAATGACTGTGGGCTGCGTCGTCAGTCCCATCGTCAGTGCTGGTTTGTCGATCCGCTCTGAAGCGCGGAGCACCCGATCCACCCGGATCGGATCGCCCGGGTGCGCTTTGAGGAACACGTCCAGATTCGGGGCGCCACCGTAACGCCCCAGCATGATACTGATGATATCCGCCTCGGCGGACAGCACCGCCATACGTCCCTGGTTGCGCGCCAGGAGCTGTACCAGTGCCTCCGGGCTGACGTCGTCGGCGAACAGGCGCGGCAGGCTCGGGTGTGGGAGGGCCTCCAGTTCCAGTGCAACCTGGAGCGCTTCGCGCTCCGCTTCAGCTCGTTGTTCAATATGAGCCTTCGCCGCCTCCTTTTGGAGGTGTCGCAGACGCTCGTTGAGGATCTTCCGCCTCGTCTCCAACTCCGTCAGTACTGGCTGGCACTTCTGCTGCAGGATCTGCTCGTAGCGCAACAGAGGCTCGACCATGGCCCGGAACACCGCACTCTTCCGGCTGGCAGATTCGAGGGCAACGATGGTGTAGAGGTTGACCGGCTCGATCCAGCCAGGGCGTACCTCGACTTCTACGGTCTTGGCGCACGCTGTGGCCAACACCGCCAGCGCGAGCATCCCAGGTAGATCGGGTGGGGTTTGGGTGGCGACCGCTACCGCATCGACGAACTGCGCCAGCCAGTCGGGAAAGATGGCTGTTGGGAAAGGAGGGAGAGTCCCTGCGTGCAGCGGTATCGGGGGTTCCCAATCTACAGCATCGAGTGTCACTCGAGACAGACTGAACACCTCATTCGCACTATTCGCATTATTCGCCCAATTCGGCATCGGCGGCTGCTGTCCGCCTTGAGGAGTGTGAGCGAGCCCCAGCTCCGCTCGGTCTGACGTGTTGGTCGCTGAATTCCAATCAATGAATGTACCGCAGGCATTGGTCAGACTTGCCATACGCCCCCTCTTCTGTCTGTCTAAGTTCAGTCTCAGCTGGCGCTATTGGGTTCGTAGGGTTGGGATCGGGCGACTGTCCGCCCAGAGTGGTTCGGTTGAACCGACATCCTTCGGAGGCGCACGTGCGGCTGCTTGAAGATCAGCCATGGGAGTCCGAATCCTTCCTTATTACTGCCTGTCGAGCGCATGTGGCGGAATGGCGTTGGGTAGGCCAGCGCCGCTGTCCGCCGTCGCGACCGTGAGGAACGAGCTCAGCGAGGGCGGGATCCAAGTGTGTCGATGGGAACGCGGTGGGACGCCGACCCTAGAGCGCCCCAGGCTGGCCAGTGGCCCAGCACTCGTGGGGGCGCACTGAGTGACCGCGCGCCGTCGTCACCTCGGGTCTCGGGTCGACAAGATCGAGCCTGTTGCTGGGTTCGGGCGCGAGCTCAGGAGACGCCACGCTGCGAGGATCATCCGCAGGACACAGTGGCGCCATCCCCACCTGGCCTTGGTGATTGGCGACCACGATGACAGACCCGCTAGAACGCGACAGACGAGCGGGGAGGGCAGAATCGGATCGTGTTGTGCTGTACACCTTAATTATACCAGGAGGGGCTGTCCACGGTGAGACAGTGCCTGAGACACCGAACAACTACCGCACTTAGCGTCGGAGGACGAAGCAGGCGAGGTAGATCTTGATGCGCCCAGTGCCCGAGAATGAGCTAGCGCAGCTCGACGATCCTGATGCCGCGCTCACTGCCCTACACGCACGGATCGCACCGCGCTTTCGCCGACGCGAGGTCCGCGAGCGGGTCTACCACTACCTAGCCGGGCTCATCGGACCGATTCCGCGGCGTACGGGACGGCAATTGGCGGCGCATACGGGTGAGCCAAGGCCCGACGGGATGCAACGGCTCCTAACGACAGCCCGGTGGGATCCGGACGCACTCCGGGATGATCTGCAGGCGTACGTCGTCGAGCACTTCGCCGATCCCCAAGCGGTGCTGGTCATCGCTGAGATGGGCTTCAAGAAGCGCGGCACGGCATCAGCGGGTGTCGCCCGCCAAGAGGTGGGTGCGTCAGGGCAGCCGGTCAACTGCCAGCTCGGCGTCTTCCTTGGCTACGTCAGCCGCTTCGGCACCGCGTTCCTCGATCGCGCACTCTATCTCCCACCAGAATGGCACGAGGATACGGACCGGAGGAAGCGAGCCCATATCCCGGAGGGAGCAGGCACGCAGTCGAAGGGGCAGATCGCCCGCACGTTGCTCGAGCGAGCGTGTGCTGCCTCTGTGCCCCACGCCTGGGTTGTGACTGATGCCCCGTACGGCAGCGATGGAGACCTACGTGCCTGGCTCGCGCGCCGCCGGCGTCCCTACGTTCTGGAGATCCTAGCCACAGATGAGCCGCTCATGCACGACGACCAGGGTCACCCTGTGCGCATTGCCGACTTGCTGGCGAGGATTCCGGGAGACGACTGGCAGTCCGTGGCACCGGCTGACAGCGCGCGGGACCCTTACCGTTGGGCGCGAGTTCCTCTCCCCTACGATGATCCGGAAGGGTGGGAGCGCTGGCTGCTCGTGCGTAGACATCCAGCTGGGTCCGGAAACGACCGGTATTTTCGCACTTTTCACCCGACCGGCACCCGCTTGGAAGACCTGGTGCGTGTGGCGTCAGCGCGCCGCACCATTGAAGAAGCCTTCCGACAGGCGCGGAGCGAGGTCGGCATTGATCAGTACGAGGTACGACGCTGGGATGCCTGGCACAGGCACATGACGCTCGCATTGCTCGCCCAGGCATTCCTTGAGGTGCAGCGCGCATCGGAACACGGCGAGTGCGGCGACCGTGCCCGATCTAGCTGACCGACTGCGGGCTCAACCGCTGTACCGATACTGACCGGGGGCCCACCAGGGGACAGCCCCTCGCGCGGTGCAGCGGTTGAGTCCTCAGTGATGAGTGCTTCCCTGGCAACGAATGACAGCTGCTGGCCTCCAGGACCGTGACCGCTTAGTGGGATCGACCACGAAACCTGTCTCGTCGAGAGACTCAGAGCTACCACCGCTGCCCGTGGGAGCCAACCCCGCGCGCACAAACTGAGCTGCTGTGAACGTCCTCATCTGCTCTGGCGTCATAGCCCTGTTGAGGTTCTCACTCCTCTTTCGATGAGACGATTGGTGAGAAACGCGCCTTGTCCCGTATTAACAGCCTCACCCTACTCTATTCCATGACACTACCGGGAATCGGATCCTAATGTGCTATCATGACGGAGCTCAGAGAGGAGGTGGGGGGTGCTCCGGCTGGTNCAGTACTGTCTCATCGGGCTGGGTGTCCTTATGTTACTCGGGATCGTCTCCTCCGTGTTCGAGAGCATCCAAGGAGGGGATCGCGGAACCGCAGCGCAGCAGACGCCCAACCAAACGACCAACCCGGACTGCTACTACCTGACTCATCAACAGCGCGCGTTCACGCCGGGTTGCCGGTTTGAGGACCAGTCAACAGAGGAACAGATCCGCATCCTCAACGAGCGACAGCGTGCCATCGAGCGCTGTCTCGCCCAGGGCAAGACGCCGAGGATCCCCCCGTACGACAGCCCCTTCATCTGGTGCACCTGACAGCAACACCAACCAAACCACAACGCCCGGCTCACACCGGGGCGTCACTGTTTCATGAGCGTCAGTTTGACCTGGTTTTCGGAAAACGCCGCATAATTTCGGAGGGGTGTAGTCAGACACCAGCGTTCGATGCCAAGTTAGGCATATGGGGGTGGCCCAGGGGGCGATCCCCTTTTTGCGATCAATGACCACGCCAACGACCACTCGCGCCAATCCCACCACTGCGGCTCACGGGTAGCCAGCCATCAGGCCCGCGCGGCTGTCGGGTGACGCTGCGTGACAGCGAGATGTGTGCTGAGCGTACCCCGCCCTTCGGGCGGGGTGTGGGGGTGGGCGTCGTTATTCGTCGTTCGCTCGAAAGGAGCACACGATGGCGTACGTCACCCTGGTCACCGTGTACCGCGTCTCCACCCGCTGTGAGGCGTGTGGCAAGGAGATCCACCTCGGCACGCGATGGACCGAGCCCGAGGCGAACGAGCTCAAGCGCCAGTACGAGGGCGAGATCTTCATCTGCACCGACTGCGACGACGAGGACACGTACAGCGACGTCGAGTAACGCCCACGAGCACACCCCGCCGGGCACCGACCCGGCGGGGTCTTTTTTGTCGTCGCCGCGCCGGTGCACCACCACCACGCGACGTTCCGCTGGGGACAGGCGTATGGTGCTGGTGGGGAGGCGTTGCATGGTGCAGTGGATCACGCCGCTGAGCGTACCCCACCGGCGTGAGCCGGTGGGGTTTTTCGTTGCCGTCGTTTCTGGTTGTCACACGTGGAGGGAGCAGTCAGATGACGTTCGTGGCTGACGGCACCGTCTACGCCGAGGACAAGCCGGCGTCTTTCGACCGGTGCGTGATGGATGTGTTCAACCAGTTCAACAACATCAACTTCTTGGTGGCGCGTGTGAAGCCATACATGAAGTTTGGTCGGCTCCAGAGTGAGGTTGGGGCTTTGTACGCGGATCTGGCAGTCGGCGATTTGATCGAGGAGTACCAGATCCCGATCAAAGGTGAGGTTCCGGGTAACGAGGAGGGTATCGAGATAATCGCCCACACCATCCTCGCTGAGCACCTGGGAATTGAACCTCGTATTGGTCTGGTCTCCCTCGCCGAAAGGGGGTCTGCCACATGACCGAGGTGTACATCGTCAAGAGATCCCACCTCATAGACAGAGAGCTCAACGAGTGGATTGAGGGCGTGTACGCCTCGTTCGACCGCGCTGTGATGGGGGCGATCACGGCTGTTGTGGATGACTACGCCGAGTACTACCCCGTCACTACCTTCGATCCGCCACAACCTGTTCCCGACAGCCACGCACGTCACCGATGGGAAGTCGCACGGGTTCAGTTGAGTGATGAGGAGGTTGTGGGCTTCGATATCGAAGAATGGGAAATACAGGGAGACTGAAGCGTTGGTAGCTCAGACCGTCGGGCNTCTTGAGTGTAAGGGGGTTTGATGAGCGTTTTGACAGGCAAGGAGATTGTCGAGCTGGGTCTGGTTACCAAGACCCCGAGGGTGGATCAGGAGCAGATCCAACCCAACGGGGTCGACCTGACCGTCGCCTACGTCGATCGGTTCACCGGAGCAGGCGGTGTATGGCGCCAGGGGAAGATTTTGGCGACCTCACAAGAGGTCAAGCCGGAGGGGGTGGAAGGTACCTGGATCCTACCGCCGGGCGCATACCTGGTGATCTTCGCCGAGGTGGTAGACATCCCCAACAACATGATGGCGTATCTCCACCCACGTAGCACCTTGCTCCGTTGTGGTGTGACGTTGGAGACAGCGGTCTGGGATGCGGGCTATCGTGGTCGGGGAAAGAGCCTCCTCGTGGTCCACAACCCACACGGCTTCGCGCTCCAACCGTACGCACGCATCGCCCAGCTGACGTTCCATCGACTGACACAACGGGTCGATGAGGGTTACCACGGCAGCTATCAGGGTGAGCATCTGATCAGCGAGGTGATGGCGTGACCTTCGAGGACAGAGAAGCAGTGTGCAGTCACTGAATGTGCTAGACTAACCAGGAAGCGGAAGGGGGTGAGATGCCAACTTGGGTGCGGTACTGGCTCATCATTATCGGGGTGATCCTGGTCATCACGGTGGTAGGCGAGGTGGTCGGAGGGAATCGCGCAACCCGCGCCACCGCCGGACAGCCAAATTGCGACGAGGTGGCTGTTGATTTCTGGAGGTTCACCCCCGGATGTCGCTGGGAAGACCTCTCTCTGGAACAGCGGATCGAGATCATCAACAAACGACAACAGAACATCGACCGCTGTCTCAGTCAGGGAAAGACGCCCCAGATGGCACGCGGCAAGGAAAACCCCAATGTCTACTGCTTCTAGCGACCGACGCCCCGGTCCCCCACCGGGGCGTCACTTTTTCTCGCAGGTCAAGTTGAACCCATTTCCGGAATTTTGTGTAATATTCCGGAGGGGTGTAGTCATACACGATTGATCGTTGCCATTTAAGGCATACGGGGGTGGTCGATCCCCGAC
>NICF_comb_assmDRAFT_10001181_pt1 | contig 20910 bp, 20 predicted proteins | sample NewIslPassag4_SG_FD_11279 | JGI IMG/M metagenome (IMG submission 11279) | reverse complement strand
CATCGCCCCGCCGCTTCTCGTCAGCACTTTTTCCGCCGGAACCGGTCACCGTACTGGCGGATCCGCTGGTATCTCGACGTACGCAGCTCCAGCAGCTCTTCGACGACCTCGAGGACAGGCGTCTGATCTTCAAGGCCCACCCACGCCTCTTGGGGCAGGGTCTCTGGGGCAAAAGCGCCGGCCAGCATCCCTGCCACGGCAGCAAGGAACCGTCCGTCGGTCCCCCTGATTTTCCCTCTGGAAATCGCGTGCGAGGCGTTGCGGCAGAGATACGCTAGGCTCAGCGCCTCGGCGACCAACTGATGGCCTGGAAGGCCCAGCGTATTGAACGGCCCCCCCGCCCCGCTTGCGCCGGCCTCGGCTGCATCAAACGGCGGCGGCACCCTTTTGCCGGTGTAGATTTCGTCAAAGACATCCCGGATCGCCTCGACCACCGGAGGGCCTTTCACGGCGCCGAAGACTTCCGCCCGCTTGGCGACGAACAGACTCTGCGCAAGGGCACCCTCCATGGCCCATCCGTCCAAGAGCCCGGAGAGAAAGCCTGCGATGGCGCAGGCCCCCGCGATCTCGACCGACGAGTCGGAGATGAGCTCAACCAGCGTCACCGCGTCGTCGACCATTCCGTTGTGGTCCTGAGGACGTCGTGCGATGCCTACCGCGACGGCTGCTCCGGCCACCCGGAGCGAAAGGGCGAGCTCCTCTGGTGGCTTTGGGAAAGGCGGGACCTCGCCGGCGCCGATGACGTTCGCCGAGGCCGGGCGTCCCCCGCGCCGCTCGATGAGCCAGGCGCCGAGTTTTAGACTCCAATCCAGCACGCCCCCGGGCCCGGGCCGTCCGTCGCCCGCGTCGAGAGCCTCGAGTGCTGCCATCGTGCGGCGAAAAAGCAACGACACTGGAAAATCCCCCAATGCGTTACGGGGCATAACCGTTCGAATCGGGGACCGCCCATCAGAGGCGTATAGGCTCCCGTCCGGTCGACGAGGAGAGAGCCGTCGGCCGTCCTATGACGGTGAAGTTCTCCATGCATCAGGTACGATCGGTGATGCCCCAAAAAGTGACCCGGTCAATCACCTAGCTGTCCTCGCGAGAAAGGCGAGAGAGCTTGGCCGCACCGCTGTGCCTTGCGCCGACCCGGCTCTTCGGAGAGCCCATGAGCGCAGAGATCGCGCCGCTCGGACCAAGGCGTTGGCGCCTCGGCGCTTCCTGTGATCGGCCAGTCCGTAACCATTATAATAGAGCTCCACGTTGGGGCAAGCCTCGGGGAAAGAATCGAGCCCGGATCGCTCCAAGCAGCGATCCGGGCTCGCAAAGGTTCACTCCTGCGTCCGCTCGTCCGGCTGGCGGCGGTTTTGTTGCTCCCGCCTCTGTCCACGCCGGGGAAGGTCGACCCCAATCTCCTCAGCTGCTTCGATCAAGGCATCCTCAGCCGCCTGATCGACCGGCCCCTCCTTGCGAGCCTGGTTGAGCTGGTCGACCTGGGCCCTTTGCTCGCGCTCTGGCTTGCGTCCGCGAACCGGCATCGTACCCCTCCTCTCGGATGGCCTACACGATACAGCGTGCCCCGAGGGGAGGCGTCCCGCTCATCCAGTGAGAGGCAGGCCAGGCGCTAGCGGGTGTACTTCTCAGGCTCGGGGAAATCCTGCCCCGCCTCGTCCACCGTCACCTTGACGATGCGGGGCGGATTCAGCGGCCGGTCCATCGCCCCGCGCGGGAGCGAGACGATCCGGTCAACCTCCTCCATTCCTTCAATCACCCGGCCGAAAGCCGCATACTGGCCGTCAAGGTGCGGCGCATCGCCCACCATGATGAAAAACTGCGACCCCGCCGAATTGGGGTCTTGGGTCCGGGCCATCGAGATGACGCCCCGCGTGTGCTTGAGGTCGTTGCGGAAACCGTTCGCCGTGAACTCGCCGCGGATCGAGTACCCGGGGCCGCCGCGGCCGGTTCCTTCAGGATCCCCGCCCTGAATGACGAAGCCGGGAACGATCCGGTGGAAGATCGTGCCGTCGTAAAAGCCGGATCGCGCAAGCGACAGGAAGTTTCTGACCGTGTTGGGCGCGACCTCAGGATAGAGCTCGATGACGATCTTGTTTCCCGAATCCATTTCGATGGTGACCACTGGATGCACCTCGCTCGTTTCGGTATCACCNGTCCATTCGCCTTGAGAGCGCGCCTCGTCCCCTCGAAACCCAACCCAAAGGCCCGCTGCGGCCACGACCGCCAGGAGTACGGCGATCCACGCCATCCGTCGCATCTACTCTTGCCTCCTAGGAAACGATGCTTTGCCACCGCTTCGCATAGATTGGCGCTTTGACCCCGTAGGACCTTGTGGAAAACCGGCGAAGATTCACTCTTGTCCACTGCACGGAAAAGGCTTGGCCCCCACAGGCCAAAGAAAGCGAGGCGACGTCACCATGGCGCGACGGAGAGCGCTGATGCTGGGCGCCGGCGGCATGGCCGGCGTGTGGATCCGCCACATGCTTCCCAACTTCAAAGAGAGGCTTCTCATCGCCGGTCTCGTCGACATCGACCCCACGGCGCTCAAGGAGTCGGGAGACTTCCTGGGACTTGAAGAGGACCAGCGCTTTACCAGCATGCAGGAGGCCTTTGACACGGTCGATGCCGACCTGTGCATCGTGGTCGTGCCCCCGGCCTTCCACAAGGAGGCCGTCCTCTTGGCCGCCGCCAAAGGCATGGACATCCTGAGCGAAAAGCCCATCGCCAACACATGGCAAGCCTGCTGTGACATCTATCGCGCCGTCAAAGAAGCGGGCGTCAAGATGACAGTGGTGCAAAACTACCGGTTCACCCCGTGGATCCTCGCGGTCAAAGAGACGCTCCTGTCGGGCGAGCTTGGGGCCATCAACTACATCGTCGCCCGCTTTGCCGAAGATTACCGGGTTGCCAACTCGTGGGGCAAGTTTCGCCACGAGATCGCCGACGCCCTGGTCATCGAGGGCTCAATCCACCACTTCGACCAGCTGCGCCACTTCTCCGGCTCCGACTGCGTCAAAATCGCTGGCTTTAGCTGGAACCCCCACTGGAGCAGCTTTGCCGGCGACTGCTGCGGCCTGTACGTCATGGAGTTTGCCAACGGCGTGCGCGCTTCCTACGAAGGCTCATGCATGGCGGCCGCCTCGGTCAACGGTTGGCACGGCGAGCTCTACCGGATAGAATGTGAGCGCGGGGCCGTTTCCGTCGGCGCCGACAGGGTGGTCCGCATCGAAAGGCGGATCGACCGAGCCCGGACCGAGCGTACGGAGATCACCCGCCCCGGAAACCCTTTGGACGGGCACAACGCGGTGATCCGTTCTTGCCTTGACTGGCTGGACGGCGGGCCGGCCGCGCCGACGCACCTTGACGACAATATCAAAAGCGCCGCCATGATGTTCGCGGCGATCGAGGCCTCGAAAAACCGGGCCTGCGTCGACGTCGCCGCCATGCTTTCACCCCTTGGCGTCGACTTGAGCGGGCTTTCCGCCTAGACCCGGCATCTTGAGGTTTGCGCCGGAACCGGCTCATCCTCGTGCCCCGCGCGCCGGCACCGGCTTGAGCTGGATTTTTGTGCCTTAGCACCCTTGGAGGAAGGCCCTTGCCGCGCTCGAGCTTGTGGGTCCTCTATCTCATCGCCGCCATGCGGACCACGTGCGAGACCGTGGTCTTCGCATATCTTCCCATCGCTCTCTATCGAATGACGGGCCAGGAGGGGCTCACGCTCATCTCCTTAATGACCGCCGTCCCCGCGGTGGTGCGCTTCTTCGCCGCACAAGGCTGGGGCATTGCCATTGACCGGGCAGGGCGCCAAAAGCCCTTCATCGTGATGGGGATCGGGACGCAAGCCCTTCTCCTCGCGTCGCTTTCCGCCACTCGATCGGTCCCGGCCATCGTCTTGCTCATCTCAGGGGCAGCGCTGTTTTCTTCGGCCCTTTCGCCGGCGGCTCGCACCACGGCTACGCTCGCGGACGAAGCTCACTCCCAAACCAAAGCTCCCGCTATCGGTATCTTGCCCAAGCTGCTCAAACTCGAGTCGGTGGGCTGGCTCATCGGCGGCATGGCCCCCGGCTTCCTGCTGGATCACGCCGGGCTAAAGATGGAGCACCTGCTCCTTGGTGCGAGCGCCGTCGCCGCCGCCACCGCCGCCCTCGGCCTGCTGAAACTCCAAGACGCGCCGCTCACGCGCGAAGCGGCAGATGGTGCCCGCCAGGATAAGCACCCGTCCCCGCGCCGCTGGCTAGAAGCGCTAAGAAGCGTCGGGGAGGGCCTCTTGGTGCTCTACCGCCGCGCCGAGTTTGCCGGGCTCCTCCTCACGCTCTTCTTCACCTTTTTCGCGCGGGAGGCATTCTTCACCACGTACGGCATCTACTTCACCGAACTGGGAGGCAGCACCACGCTGTACGGCGCCTCTATCTCCATCGCTACGTTCCTTGGAATTCTCCTCTACGACGCCGCCGCGCACATGACACGCCGTTGGGGAAGTGTGCGCCTCGTGAGGGTGACGGGGGCCGTCTACGTCCTCGGGTACGTCATCACCGTCGCATGGCCCAGCCCGTGGGGGCTCTTTGCGTTCTTCTCGCTACCGCTCTTTCCCTTTCTCACGATGGCCGCCGCCTCCGCGGTCATGCAGATGAGCGCGGCCCGTGAGCGCGGGCGCGGCCTTGGCATCCTGGAAGCCACCGACCTGCTGGCCGTAGCGCTCGGTTCGGTCTGTGCCGGCAGCGTGGCCGCTCGCTTTGGCCTCGCCGCCGTTCCCTTGGTGTCGCTCGCCGTAGGCGGCGCTGGGCTCATCGGGAGCGCTCTCATCCGCAGGCAATCCCCGACGCGCAGGCCGTCGCCCGGCGTCGAACCGGCGAAAGAGTAGAGAGCGTGCAGTCGCCTCCCCGCTCGCCGGTCAGCGGCCGTCTTTCCGGGTCTTGCGGCCGGCAGACCGCTTCGCGAAGCTCACCTCACCCGAACCTGTCCCCGGATCTCTCCTCTTGGGATCAGTTCGGTGTGGACGTTGACGTAGGCGAGCCCGCGGCGCATGATCTCCAGAGCGCCCTGGAGGTCTCCTTCCTCAAGCCCCTGGTCCGGGATGGGCAAGATGTCGTCGGGTGTGATCTCTCCCCTGATGGTGGCGCTCTGCCCGGAGCAGGCAGGCGACTGGTCGCCGCCGCACAAGAACGCGAAGATCTCCCCGTTGACTCCTGGTTGGCCGAAGTGCAGGTGAGCGGCGGTAGCCGGCGACGAGAGGTCAGTGTAGCTCAGCTCGTACTCGATCGCGTTGGCCGCTGCGTTAAAGCGCGCCGCAAAACTTCCTCGCGCCCTGCTGAACACGGGCGGCACCTCTTCGAACCCACTGAGCCTTGCGATGAAGCTTTCTCCTTGCTCGGGCCTGCGGCCTGGCCTTCGCCTCGGCTCTCGCGTGCGGGCCCCGATGTTCCAGACCATGTCCCAGGACTTTACCGACATCTCGATCCCTCGCTTGGATTCCGCATGAGATTGAGCGATGCGTTCCAGGCAGTACTCTATTCCCGCCGGAGACGAGTGGTCACACGAGGCTGCTCATCGCACGACCCCGCCCCGCAAGCGGAGCCACCAAAAAGAGTGAACTATCTTTCCTTTCTCTCCGCACTAACAGGCGAGATCTTCCCAAGGAGGTCGTGCCGTGAAAAGAAGCGATCACGTGAGACGGGAAGTCGCGCTCTGGACGTGCTGCCTTGTCCTGGCAGCGATCGCCCTGATGGCCGCGCCAGGCGCCAGCGACCACGCTCTGGCCCAAAGTGCGCCGTCCGTCGAAAAACTGGTGGAGCAAGTCCGTGTTGCGATCACCCACGCCACCTTTAGCCTGAACGCCGCCGACCTGGGCCCTCGGCTCCTTCACGCCCACCACGTCGTCAACATCCTGGAGGGAGCGCAGGGTCCGCACTACGACGCCGAAAAAGGCAACCCCGGAGACGGATACGGCGCCCTGAACTACGCCGCCGACGTCGCGCAGGCGGGCGGGGCGCGAGCTAACCTTGCCGAAAACGCCCTTACGTATCTCCAATGGGCCGACGAAGAAGCGGTGCGGGCCACCGCCAGCAGCGATTTCGCGGCGGCGGGCAAAGCCATCCACCGGGCGCTGGCCTATCTCAGCGCCGCTCTTGGCCGGCCCGGGGAAGAAGGCTCCGCCGCCTCCGCTCTCGCCCTCTTAGAGGCGGAAGGCGACCTTTCCGCGCCCGAGGTGACCATCGAAATCTACAACTTCCGCTTCGGCGACGGCGAGCCGCTCGTCATCCGGGCGGGGACGACCGTGACGTGGATCAACCACGATTCCGCGCCGCACACGGCGACGGGAAGCGCCTTTCACAGCGGCACGCTGGGCCACGGCGACACCTACAGCTTCACCTTCACCGAACCCGGCGTCTATGAGTACGTTTGCGCCTTTCACCCGCACATGACGCATACGATCATCGTCCAATAGGCCGCGACGGCCGCAACGGTCCGGGTGCCACCCGGATGACGACGGCTGCTTCCGACGGCACGCGAAGGCGGGCGCCTTCGGCTGCGGCAGACACCGCGAGTCGAAGCGCCCGCTCGCGCCCGATCGACTGTCGCGTCGAGTCACCATGCATTGCCCTCGGATGCGCCTGGAGCAAGGGTGCCTGCCAAGACCGGTTCCTCCCCGCGGCGCACCTCGACGGTGGCCATCATCTCCCCGGATTCGCCCGGGTAGGCAAAGACCGCGTCCCCTTGACCACTGGTCGTGAGGGTTCCGACCCACTTGGCGGCCCCTTCGGGCCCGATCCAAACGTCGTAGCTGGCCGCGGGCTTAAGCCCCTCGACCGACACCAAGAGATACAGCCGTCCTTCGTATGCGTCGTAGACCGCTGCCTTGCCGCGCGGCCAAATCCGATCTTCCCCCGCAGGCTCTTCCGCTTCCTGCGGCGAGCTTTCGACTCCCGCCGGCGCAAGGCTGGCCGTAAGCTTCGGCCCGACCTCGTGCACCAACAGCTTTTCCGCGCTGCGCAGCCAGCGAAAGTCCGACTCATAGCGCGCTGTCCACACGTCGACTTCCCGCTGGAGTAGCGAGACCCTTTCACTCAGCTCCACCGCCCTCGCGCCCAAGAGCACGGCGGCAACCAGCGTCAAGGCGCTCGCGGTCCTAAGCCAACCGGCCGCCCGCGGCGCGGCGCCTCGCCTTTCCCTCTCCTTGCCGCCTCTTGCGGGACCGTCCGCCGCCCCGTCGGTCGTCATCCCTTCGCCGCCGAAGGATGCAGGAGTCGTTTCGCCGTCACCTTCCTTCGGCATCGTCCGCACGGCAATCCCTTCCCCTCCGGCCTCGGCCGCCTCCGCCGCGGGGGATGAGGCGGTCGAAACGCTCTCCATAATCCTCTGCTTCAGCGACGCCGGAGGATACCGCGGCGAGACCAACAGCGCCAGCTCCCCGGCCGTCTCGTGTGCGCTTTGGAGAAAGCGGCGACACTCGGGGCAATCGACGAGGTGCTCGACCAAAGTCGAAATCGGCAGGTCGGGGGCGATGCCGAGCGCCCAGAGCGCGAGTTCTTCTTGGATGATCCGGTGACTCTCCGTCATCGCCACAGCCCCCTTGCCCGCAGGCGGCGGCCCATGCGCTCCAGCGCCAGGCGCAGGCGGCTCTTTACGGTGCCTTGAGGGATGCCGAGCTCTCGAGCGGCCTCCCGATGGGTGAATCCCGAAAAATAGACGATTTCGAGGACTTCACGCAAATTGGCCGGCAACTCGCGTACGGCCTCCCGCACCTCCCTAGAGGCGACCCGGAAGAGAATGGTCTCGTCGGGTCCGGGCGCGTCGCTGATGAGGTCGATTTCCAGAGGAAGAGCGGGGCTTTTGGCCTTCCGCAACGCGTCGATGGCGCGGTGGCGGGTGACGGCGACCAGCCAGGCTTGCAGCGAGCTTTTCCTTGCGTCCCACGTCGCTGCGGAGCGCCAGACGGAAAGGAACGCGTCCTGCAACACCTCCTCGGCGATCTCGCTCTTTCCCACCATCCGCAGCGCGAGGGAGAACAGCAAAGGGGCGAAGCGGTCGTACAGCTCCGCCAAAGCGGCCTCGTCCCGCTGTGCGATGCGGCGCATAAGCGCCTCGTCATGGCTGGACGGATCGGGGATCGAGTTCATCGACTCCCTCCCCCAGACGACAGCGAGTGCGACACGGCAAGGCCCGTGAGCGCCGGCGAAAAGAAGCGGGAGGCGCCTCTTGGGCGCCCCCCGCCGGGAAGCTCACTCTCCTCTAAGGCGCCGGAACTCGTTCATGTCGTTTCGATTTTTCAGCACGAGATCGGCGACTCCTTGTTCGAGGCTCTTCTCCCCGTTCAACACGGGCAAGAACTCATAGCCGATGTTGACGTAGACGATGCCGTGCTGGGCCCAGTCCGTCTCGGTCCAGGCGTGATCGAGCGAGGCGATGAAACCCTGGTAGAGCTCGGCGTTGGGTTCAAAAAGCGGCGAGGAGACGTCGCTTTTTGCCAGTGGCAGCGACGCGATGGCCGCCATCACGTGGCCGATGGGGGTGACGCCTTCGGGCCCCGGGACAAGACTCAGCCACTCGAGGAGCTTCCACGCCTCTTCCGGATGCTTGCTGGCGCGGTTGACGGCGTAGCCGTGCCCGTAGTGCATAGCGCCATATCCCGCGCTGCCCTGGGGCAGCAAGGTGACGCCGAAGTCACTGCGGAAGTCTCCAGTGTAGATCCTTTCCAGGTCCGCCATGAACCACGGGAAGCCGAACATCATCGGCACGTCGCCGACGTTAAACTGCCCGTGCCAATGCCACCCCAGGCCGAGAAAGCCCGTGCGTCCCGGGCCGCCCGCCCAGTCGTAAAACATCTGGAAGACCCGGCGCGTCGCCGCCGAATCCAGCGCGAGATTGCCGTCGGCGTCGAGCACCTGCCCGCCTTCGGCCTTCAGCATCGCGAGCATGTGATAGTGCAGCGTCCAGCCCTCCCCGGGGTCGGCTACTCCGGGACGCAGGATCGTGCCGTCTGCCGCTTGCCGCATCAAAAGCCGCCCCATGGTCTCAAACTCGGAGACGGTGACCGGCGGCTCCGCGATGCCCGATTCGGCAAGCAACCGCTTGTTGTAGATGAGGCCGGTCGACATGTTCTCGATGGGCACGCCCATCAGGCGGCCGTCGACCGTGAGCGACTGGATCGAGATCGGATACATCTCGGCCCGAAGCTTAGCAGCCAACTCGTCGGGGACGGGAAGGAGCAGTCCCCGCGAGTAATAGTCGTAGATGTGGTGCGTTCCGCCCTCGATGATGTCGGGCGCCTCCCCAGCGGCAAAAAGGGTGAGCATCTTTTCGGGGTCGTGCTCCCGACCGAGGTTTTCGATGCGCACGTGCGGATTGAGTCTCTCGTACTCTCTCAAGTACTCCTCGATGATGGGCCAGCCCGGCGTTCCGTCGTTGTTGTAGCCGCTGTAGATGCGGATGACCACCTGCTCCTGGGCATAGGCAGGCACGGCCAAGAGCAGCAGTGCGACGATCGTCGCAAGCCAACGCTTCATTGAAGGATTGCCCTCCTTCTTACAGCCGTCCATCCCTTTTGCGTTCAATCATCCCAAGCCCTGTTCCCGACTGCGTTAGGCGCCGCGCTCCATTTTTCGCGTGCTCCATCACCCCCCGGAAGCGCCGCACGACCGGCGGACGACGAGTTCCACGGAAAGCGTCACCGGCTCCGGAACCGCTTCGTGGCGCAGGCAGGAGGCCAGCATCTCGCCGGCAGTCTCGCCCAAAACGGCCGTCGGCTGGCGCACGGTCGTCAGCGGCGGATTAAGGTATCTCCCAAAGGCAATGTCGTCAAAGCCGACCACGGCCACGTCGTCGGGGATCGAAAGGCCCGCCTCCCCAATGGCCTGGTACGCCCCAATGGCCATCAGGTCGTTCGCGACCAGCACTCTCTCCGGCCGGCCGCGCCCCAGAAGCTCCCGCATTCGTTCATAACCGCTCTTTTCCGAGAAGTCCCCGTAGACCAGGCAAACGCGGTCCCAGGCGATCCCAGCCTCCTCCAGCGCCGCCCGGTACCCTGCGAGCCGGTCTTCGGCCGAGCGGTGCCCGCGCGGGCCTGAAATGACAGCAATGTCGCCCGACGGGCGCACGCGAACGAGGTGCCGCGCCGCGTCGTAGCCTCCGCGGAAATTATCCACGTCGGCCCAGACCACTCCAGGATAATCTTGCCTGCCGATCACCACCACGGGCCGGCCCTCACCGACCAAGGGCGGAATCTGCGTGTGCGCCTGGCGGGGATCGATAACCAGCAGGCCGTCGGCCCGTCGAGAGCGGAGCAGCCGGACGCCCGCCCCGTAAAGATCGGCCTCCTCCACCATCGAAAGGACCATCGTGTACCCATGGCGCTGGGTCGCCCTGCCGATCCCCCGGAGCAGCTCGGCGAAGAAAGGATCGGCGAAGACCGCCTCGGGCGAGAGCGGCACCAGGATCCCGATGCTGCTCACGTGCCTTGTGGCGAGGACCCGGGCGGCATTGCTCGGCTGATAGCCCAACTCCTCGATGGCCTTGAGCACCCGTCGCCTGGTCTCCGGGCTCACCCGGTTGCGATCGTTCATCACGTACGAGACGGTCGAAGTGGAGACGCCCGCCCGCCGTGCGACGTCGGCGATGGTGGGAAATCCCCGCCGCCGAGAAATGGTTGGCTGACCGCCATTGCGCTCAGGGCTTTTTGCCATTCTCGTTCCGCCCGCTTCCGTGTTGCTTAAGCGCTTAAGCAGAGAGTAAAAAAGAACCGCGCTGCCTCAAAGACCAGCGCTTTATCGCAACAACATGCCGGTGACCGGAGAACCTGGCAACCTGCTTTTTATTCCTTCCACGGCTCCTCGCGTTTCCCTCTCTTGCCAGGGGCTTTCTGCCACACACACCTTACCGCTGGACCTACAGCCCTTTGATTGGTTATCGGCATCGGAGCCGCGTAAAATTTAGGGACATCTGTCCCAACCCTTGTCCTCGAGCAGGGAAAACGCGAAATCGACGTTGAAGTTGTCAGTGAGTCATTGTTGATCACAGTTTGGGGGAGAACCGTCCAACGGTCTGGGTCGATTGCGTCCGGGGGGTGAATGACCTTGACTCGCTGGCGGCAACGGCTTTCGGGGATCACGGCAAAGCTGCTTTTTGTGTGTTTGTTGATCGGCGTCCTTCCCGTGCTCGCGGCCGGATGGTTCACCATATGGCAGAGCGAGCGAGGAATGATTGACGTGGAGGCGGCTCGCCTCAAGACGGTCGGAGACGATGCGCAGGCCCACATCGACGCGTGGCTCGACGGTCACCTGGCTGTCATGGAGGAGGTCGCGAGGCTTCCCGAAACCAGGGCTTTCAACCGCGACGCCTTATACGTGAAGCTTCTCGACCTTGCGAGCTCATCCTCCGACTACCAGGCGATTCACCTCGTGCTGCCGGACGGCCAGGGGTTCTCGGGCGTCGAGGTGCCTGGCTCTGGAAGTCCCAAGGCGGCACAAGGAGTGAGCTTCGCCGGCGAACCGTGGTTCTCGCGGGTCATGTCCGGGGAGAGCGTGCTTTCCGATCCGATTACGGATCCCCCTGCACCCGGCGCTCCGGAGAAGTACCGGATCGTCTTGGCGACGCCCGTCGTCCAGGGAGGCACCGTCGCCGGAGCCGTCGTCGCCAGCATCTGGTTGGATTTCGTCCTTGAACAAGTGGCCCGCATGGCCTCCGAAGACGGCACTCGCGCCTACCTTATCGACCGCACCGGTGTCCCGCTGACGCCGGTACATCCCGGCGATAAAACCGCATCGCACACGCCTCTGTCCACCCGGGCCGCCCGGGACATCCGAGAGGGCCGGTCGGGCGTGGGCTTCTACGACGACGCCGCGGGCGAACGGGTGCTGGGCTCATACACGTACGTGCCGCGCCTTGGCTGGGGCCTGGTCATCGAGGTGCCCGAGACCCTCGCGGTCGCCTCGGCCAAGCGGCTCGGAGCCTACTTAAAGACGACTCTCGCCTACTTTCTCCTCGCGACCGCCTGCGCCGTCGGCGTGGCAGGCTTCGTCACGGCCCGAACAGTCGCCGGACCGGTTCTGCGCTTCGCCGCCGCAAATCGGAGGATTGCCGAAGGCAGCCTGGCCCTCCCGGCTTTGCCGGTCGAGCGCCGCGATGAGCTGGGCCAGATGGCCAGGGACTTCGTCCACATGGTCCAGACCCTCCGGCAGGCCGTCGGAGACGTGATGACGACCAGCTCCGAGCTGAAGATGAACAGCGGCGAGCTCAAGCTCGCCGCCGATCAGAGCTTTCAAGCGACGGCTGAGATCGCACAGGCGATGGCCCAGGTGGCCGAGGGCACCCACCGGCAGCTCTCCTCGATTCGGCAGGCCTCGGGCGTCATCGCNTCGTGGCAGAAGCAGGTCGCGGCCATCGCTGCCGGCGCCGAGGAGCAGACCCGCGAGGTTCAGCAGGCAAATCAGATGACTCAGCAGATGGCGGAAGAGCTGCGCGCCGCCGCTGCCGCGGCAAGGGAGGCGGCCGCCGCAGCACGGGCCGCAGCCGGTGGCGCCGAAAGAGGGGGCGAGGCGCTCCGGGCTACGATGCAAGCCATGGAGTGCATCCGGGCCTCGGTCACCGAATCGGCAGCCCGTTCCCAGGAGCTCGGGCGCCATTCCCAGCGCATCGGCGAGATCGTGAGCATCATCCAGGAGATCGCGGACCGGACGAACCTGCTCGCCCTCAATGCGGCCATCGAGGCGGCCAGAGCGGGCGAGCACGGCCGCGGCTTCGCCGTCGTCGCGCAAGAGGTGAGAAAGCTGGCCGAAAGCTCGGCCAAGTCGACCGAGCAGATCATCGACTTGATCGAGAGCATGCAGGCACAGGTCGCCGCCGCCGTCGAAAGCGCGGCCGCCGGGCTCAAGCAGGTCGAAAAGGGCGCATCCCTCGCCGCCTCGGCGAGTGAGACGCTCGAGGAGACCTTCCGGGCCATCAGCGAAAGCGAAGCGAAGGCGCAAGAGATCGCCCGCATCGTCGCGGAGGTAGCAAGCGGCAGCGCCCACGTCGTCGATCACGTAAACAAAGTGGCGGCGATCGCCCGGGAAAGCACCGCCACCACCGCCGCGATGAATCAGGCCACCGACCAGGTGGCAACGGCCATGCGAGAGGTGGCCGGTGTCTCGGAAGAGACGGCCGCGGCGGCCGAAGAGGTAGCGGCCGCCGCCGAAGAAGGCAACGCCTTCGCGGAGAACGTGCGGGACTCCTCCGCCCGGCTTGCCGAGCTGGCCCAGGCCCTCGAGCGACTGATCAACAGATTTCAGCTTTAGATCGCGCAAGCCGCTCCACGTCCAAAGAAGCACGGGTGTCTCATCCACTGCTCCAGGGGTTCATGGCCCTGGACGGCGAGGAGCCGGTAGAGAAACCGGTAAGGCGCGCGCACGCGCTCAAGGTCAGGCAAGGGCGACACCTCTCGATACCCCTTGGCAAACGCCGCCGCGCCCGCTTCGTCCAAGCAGTACTCGAGGGCTATGAAATCGAGCTCTCGCGGCCCGACCACGCAAGCTTCTGTGTCGATGAGGGCGCTCACCTCTCCCCCGTCGACCAGGAACTGCGTCGGGTCCATGTCCACCAGGACGGGCGAGCCTGCAGCGGGCGGAGGGAGGGCCGACATGGCATCGCACATGGCGTCCAAGGAGCGGCGGATCTCCCCGTCATGCCCGTGAAAACGGCGCACAAGCTCACGCATGGTCTCGGCTGCGCGCGGGTGAAACTCCTCCAGCGGATGGACCGCTTTGCGCAAGAGGTGCCCGCAATACGCAAACGCCCTGCGATGCACCAAGGCCATCCGCCGGCCAAAATCAACCAGCGCTTCATAGGAAAGCTCTGTGAACGAAGACAGCAACGCGCCCGGGAGCCATTCGACCACGACCAACTCCCTTTGATCGCAGACTCCCTTGCGCAGGACCTGAGGCACGCGAAAAGCTCCGATCCGGCCCAGCTTCTCGTTGATCCCCTCGAGATCGTACACCTCCCACGGAGTCGTGCCGAAAAGGTGGTAACATCCCCACCAGAAGTCGTTGAGCTGTTCGGCGCTCCGGGGCCGGCGCGACGCCCGGACCACCGCCTTCTCGGACGGCGTCTCGACGAGCCACACGTCGCTTCCCCGATCCTCGTACCCGGGATCCAACGAGATCACCTGCAGGATCGGATCCTGAAACAACGGCTGCAGCACCTCGTTCATGTTGGGCTCCTCCTTTCTCGCACGGACCGGCTTCTTCGAATCAAAACGTCACGGCCGTCGGGGAACAGCCGCCGGCAGGCCCCGCCGATTGCCATCTTCGCCGCCCCGTGGTACGATGCAATCATGACCGACGCGACCGAGCTTCTGACCGCCCTGAAACCAGGGTTTACGACGCTCAGCCCCGACCGCAGCACCGTGGTCTCCTTTGACCGCGAAGGGCGGCTCTTCTCCTACTTCAAAGCGGGCGTCACCTACCGGCGTACGCTGGCCTCTACGGTGGAAGTCCGCTACCGGGACGACGAGCGCCGCCGTGAGCGGCTGTCGCCCGACGGCGCAGCTCGGCTGTTCGCCGAAGTGTACCAGCTTGCCGCAGCCTGTTACGAGCGCGCTCCTTCCGAAGTGCGACGCCGCATCGAAGAGGACGGCATCCTCGAATGGACGCCGGAGCGGCTCCTGGCTCAAGGCGACGAGTTTTCCCGGATCTACAAACCCATCTCAATCCTCCCGCCCGATCAATACCTCAGCATCGTGGTGCAGGCGACCGAAGGCTGCACGTGGAACCGCTGCACCTTTTGCACCTTCTATCAGGACAGGCCCTTTCGGGCCAAACCTCCGGCCGAGTTTTCCCGGCACGTGGAGGACGTAAAGGCGTTCCTCGGCAAAGGAGCTCTGATGCGAAAGGGAGTGTTCCTTGCGGATGGAAACGCCCTGGCTCTGTCGCAAAGCCGGCTTGAGCCGCTCTTGGAGATCGTCCGCCAAGCGTTTCCGGGGGAGGCCGTCTATAGCTTCGTCGACCTGTACACCGGCGAACGCCGGCCGGTGGAGGAGTGGCGCCGCCTCGTCCAGCTCGGCCTGCATCGCGTCTACGTCGGCATGGAGACCGGCGACGATGAGCTTCTCGCCTTTCTCAACAAGCCCGGGTCCCGGGAAGAGCTCGTCCGGTTCGTTCACGACCTAAAGCAAGCGGGAGTCGCCGTCGGCCTCATCGCCATGGTGGGCGTCGGGGGAGCAGAATACGCCAGGGCCCACGCCGAGGCGACCGTCGCCGCGATCTCCCGCATGCCGCTGGAAAGAGGCGACCTCGTCTACTTATCCCCTTTCATCGAGCAACCCGGCTCAGAGTACACAAGGCGTCGCCGGGAAGCCTCGCTCACGCCGCTTTCGCCAGAGGCCATCGAACACGAGCTCAAGGAGCTCGCTCGGAGGATCCGGGCCCTAGGCTACAAAGCGGCCCGCTACGACATCCGAGACTTCATATACTGACGCCTTTCCGAAAGGGGCACCTGAAATGGCCTGGTTCATCCTCTTCATCGCCGGCCTGCTCGAAATGGCCTGGGCGCTCCTTCTCAAACAATCCGAGGGGTTCACGAAAGTCTGGCCGACGGTGGGCTTTGTCGTCGCCCTTTTCTTGAGCATGTTCCTCCTCGCGCAAGCCCTGAAGAGCCTTCCGGTCGGCACCGCCTACGCCGTGTGGACGGGGATCGGCGCCGCCGGCACGGCCATCGCCGGAATGCTCTTTCTGGAAGAGTCCCGGGATCCTCTCAAACTCGTCTCGCTCGCCATGCTGATCGGCGGCATCATCGGCCTAAGGCTCACCGGCGCCGAGTGACCGCGGCGCAACGCTCCACGCAGATCCGCGCCGCTCAAGCGCGCTCCTCGACCCAACCGGCGCGATCCTCATCCAACGTTGCGGCAATCCCTCATCCTGTCGCCCCGAGGGCTCTCGCGCCTTTCGGCTCCTTTCAAAACGGGAAGATGAGGCGCACCAAGAGGATGTTCACCGCCATGACGATCACCGAGAGCGGCAATCCGACTTTGACGAAGTCCAGGAAGCTGTAGTTTCCCGGCCCGGCGACCAGGGCGTTGACCGGAGAAGAGACCGGGGTCAAGAAGGCGGCGGACGAGGCCAGCGCGACCACCATGGCAAAGGGGTAGGGCGACAGGCCCAGCTCCCCGGCGACCGCCATGGCGACGGGCGCCATCAGGACAGCCGTGGCCGTGTTGGAGACGAAAAGGCCGATGAGGACCGTGAGGAAGTAGAGTGCGACCAAGAGCCACAAGGGGTTAGCTCCGTCCAGCGCGTCCAGCATCAGCCGGGCCGCAGCGGCCACGCCTCCCGTCTTTTCCAGCGCCAGCGAAAACGGCAGCATCCCCACGATGAGAAAGAGCGTCGGCCACTGGATCGAGCGGTAGACGGCGTTCATGTCCATGCATTTGAAAAGCCCAAGGAGCAGGCAGCCGATGAGCGCCGCAATCACGTTGGGGACGATTCCCGTGATCATCATCGCCACGGTGACGAGCAGCGCTGCCAAAGCGTAAGGGGCCCGCCCGGGCAAGGCGATCACGTCGTCGAGCTCCGCAGGGACATTGAGGACCACGAGCTCGCTGGGATCGCTCTTCAGTCGAGAGATGGCCCGCCAGGGGCCCGCGACCAGGAGCGTGTCGCCCACTTTGAAGGGCTCCTCCTGCGCGTTGGCCGGAATCGGCCGGGTTCCCCGCTTCAAGCCAATGATCGAGAGCTTGTACTGAGAGCGAAATCGAGCGGCGATGGCCGTCTGACCGATGAGGCGCGACGTCGCCGGAATCATCAGCTCCGCCATGCCTACTGCCTGGGACGTGTCGGTGAAGTAGTCGCCCGAAATGGGCACCTCCACGAGCCCCATGCTCCGGCAGAGCGCGGGCACATCCGCCCCGGACGCGCGCGTGTCGACGTAGAGCGTATCGCCCGCCCCCAGCACCGTCTGGGCACCGGGTTCGAGGATCGCCGGGGCAAAGCGGCGCGGCCGCTCGATGGCAAGGATGTCGAGGCCAAAAGTGGTGCGCAACTTCAGCTCGTCCAGGCGCTTGCCCACCCAAGGCGAGCGCCCGGTCACCCGCAGCCGGAAGTGGCGACCGGTCAAGCCGTACTCCTCGATCCACTGGGAAAGGCGCGGCCTCGATGCTTTTCCCGCCTCCGTCGTCCCGGCATCTTGGGCGAGCCAGCGGCGGGCGACCACCATGTACCCTATGGCTGCGGCCAAGACGGGCACGCCGAACACGGTAAAGTCGAAGAAGCGAAATCCCGGAAATCCCGCCCGGACCAACTGGCTGTGAACCACCAAGTTGGGCGGCGTGGCGATGAGCGTCATCATCCCGCTGATCAGTGCGGCGACACTGAGCGGCATCAGCAGGCGGCTGGGGGAGATCCCCGTATTTCGCGCAACGCGCAGCACCGCGGGAAGGAAGATGGCGACGACCCCCGTCGAGCTCATCACCGAACCGATTCCCGCCACGACGCACATCAAGAGGGCGATGAGCCGGGCCTCGCTCTTGCCGGCGCGCCGTACCAGGAAGTCGCCGAGGCGCTGGGCGACTCCCGTGCGTACCAGCCCCTCGCCCAGGACGAACAGGGCGCCGATCAGGACGATATTGGGATCGCTCAAGCCTGAGAGCGCCTCCGCCGGGCTGATCACCCCCGTCAAGGGCAAGAGCGTCATCATGATCAGCGCGACGGCATCCATCCGCGGGCGGTTGGCGGCGAACATGACGGTGGTCGCGACGAGCAAGGATACGACGATAGCGGTATCGGTGTTCATCTGGGACCTCGCTTTGCGGCACGGTCCTTGGGTGTGATACAGTCAGCGGAGTCTCTCGGCCGTCTTTGCCAGCACACCTATACGTTCTTCGAGCCTTCCCGGCGCAGCTCGATTCATTCTCCCCGCGCCTTTTTTCACCTGCCCCTCGCGCCACCTGCCGCGCAAGGCCCGGATCAGCGCGGCAGGCGCTGGACAATCAGCGCACAAGCCCCCGCGCCTGCACGTGAAAGACGGTCTCGACTCTGCCCCGCCGCAGGCCTACGAGCCGGTCGTGAAGGTTGGTGACGACGCACGTGTGGTTGGGAATCACCGTCACCACCTCACCCACTTCGGGCTTTCGCCGGCAACGGGAGAGGTCCAGGATCCCGTGCTCCTCACTTAAGCTAGCAATGACGGCCTCGGGATACTCGACGACGTGCCCGTACCCCTTGAGGCCAAAGATATCCGAAGAGAGGGTTTTCGCACCGGCATCGAGGATCGCCCGCTCCGGCGTGGGCCGGCTCACCACCATGGTGCGGATGCGCATGGCGCACTGATCCCACGTACACCAACCCGCTTCGACGTGCAGGCGGTCGTTGAACACGTAGGCGCCGGCCCGGTGCTCGGTCGCACCGGGGACCGAGCGCAGCCTAGCTGCGGAAGGAGTCCCGCCGGTGCTGACGACTTCGCACTTCAGCCCTGACTTCTCCAATTCTCTGAGGGCCGCCTGCGCAAACTCCCCCGTCCGGTCGGTGATAGGGTAAAACATCAGTCCGGCGAAACGAAGCCCGGGCAGGTTTTGGATCAGCCGGGCGAGTTCCGCCGCCTCTTGGGGGGTTTGCACGCCGTTTCGCCCCGCCCCCGCGTCGCACTCGACGAGGACCGAGAGCGCCTCTTCCCCGGCGAATGCCGCCGAAAGTGCCCGAGCGCAGGGCTCGTTGTCGCACACGACGCGGACGCGGGCGCGCCGCGCCAAGTCTTTTAAGCGGCGAAGCTTCGCCTCGCCGAGCAGGTTGTAGGTGATCAGGATGTCGTCGATGCCGGCGGCCGCCATCACCTCGGCTTCCCCCAGCTTTTGGCAGGTAATGCCCCGCGCCCCGGCCGAAAGTTGCACTTTGGCGATCTCGGGGGTCTTATGCGTCTTCACGTGCGGCCTGAGCGCGACGCCGCACTCGTCGCAGAGCGCCTGCATGCGCTGGATATTCTCTTCCATCACGTCGAGGTCGATGGTGACCACGGGCGTGTCGTCTAGGTCGGTGTGCCCGCTTCCCGCCTCTTTCAGGGGGCCGCTCATGGGGCTTCATCTCCTCGAACCACCGGATTCTGCGGATCCGCGCACCACTCGCTCCAGCCACCGACGTAGAGCTTGGCTCCCTGAATTCCGGCCCGCTCCATCGCCAGGATGTTGAGGCATCCCGTCACACCCGAGCCGCAGTGGACGACGATTGGCCGAGCCTCGGCTCTTACCTTGGCGAAGCGACCGGAAAGCTCATGCGGGGAGAGCATTTTCCCTTCCCCGTCTAGGTTGCCGTCCCAGGGAAGGTTGATGGCCCCCGGGATATGGCCCGCCACCGGATCCAAAGGCTCCACGTCCCCGCGATAGCGCTCCGGCGCCCGCGAGTCGACGATCACGCCCGAGCCGGCGGCCGACAGGGTGCGCACTTCGTCCATGGTGGCGATCATCGACGCGACCGGCCGTGGGACAAAAGTGCGCGGCTTGGGCGCCGGCAGTTCGGCTGTGACCGGCTTTCCCAAGGTGCGCCATGCCGAATACCCTCCGTCCAGGAGCGCGACCTCGCGGTGGCCAAGATACCGGAGCATCCACCACAGCCGCGCCGCCATGCTCCCTCTTTGATCGTCGTAGCAGACGACCATTACGCCGTCGCCGATCCCTGCGGCGCCAAAGAGCGCCGCCATCTCTTCCACCGCAGGCAGCGGATGCCGGCCGCCACGAGGCGGCCGGCCTTCGACCGGCGCAGAGCGGGGCGCCGAGAGATCCTTCTCCAGGTCAAAATAGACGGCTCCCGGGATGTGATCGCGCTCGTACGCCTTGCGGCCCGCCTCAGGGTCGGTCAAGACGAAGCGACAATCGGCGATGACGAGATCGTCCCCTCCCAGGTGCTCCTCGAGCCATCGGACACTGACAAGGCCGTCTTGCGGAAAACGAGTGGTCTGCATACCTTCGCTCCTCGATGGGGTTTCCTCGCCCCATTCCTTACGCGATTTTCCGTGAAAACACTTCGTTGGATCAGATCGGGTTCCTTACCCGTTCCCCACGGAGCCATTACTTCAACCGCAGGCCTGCATCCTGTGCCGAGCGATGTCAAGTCGCCACTCAATCCCTCCCGCGACGGTAAGAGGCAACGTCCCCTTCCCATTCCCGGCGCTCCAAGGCGTACAGGTACGAATCCCACCACCTCTCCTCAAACCAGAGCCTCTCCTTAAACTCCGCCTCCCGCCTCATCCCGGCCTTCTCGAGCACCCGGATGGAGCGAGCGTTGGCGGCCACCACCTCGGCGCAGATCCGGTTGAGCTTGAGCTCGCTGAAGCCAAAGTGGAGGAGCGCCCGCAGAGTCTCCGTGCCGTACCCCTGGTTCCAATGGTCCCGGCGGATGCCGTAGCCCACATCCGCCTCCCGGCGCTCATGGCTCGTGATCCCCAGGCGGCAACCGCCGATGAGCTCCCCGCCTGGCAGCAGGGTGATGGCAAAGACGTAATTGGTGCGCGGGACCTCCCGGGCCCAAGCCATCGCCTCGGCGACGTAAGCGCGGCTTTGCCTCTCGGTGAAGGGACCTCCGGCGAGCATGAATCGCATCACTTCGCGGTCGGAGCCGAACGCATGCACGGCCCGCCAATCGCCGGGGCGAAGTTCCCTGAGCCTTAGCCTGCTGGTGGTGATCTCGACCACTGGCCCCTCCCACCTATTCACGGATCGCCCATTAAAACCGATCGATCTTGCGCTGCGCACGTTCCACGCCTCAACCCCAGCGCCGCCGGCCGGGCCTTTTGCCTGCGATTGAGGTCCCAAGGACCATACTTCCCACTCCAACGGCCCACCCCTCTCGTCGCTCCGTTTCCCACACAGGTGAAGCGCTGGCGCCGCGGCCCGGAGCGGCACACCGCTCTGGGCCGCGGCGCCGACAAAAAAACGAGCCACGGTCTTCCGTGGCTCGCTCG
>NICF_comb_assmDRAFT_10001180_pt1 | contig 20934 bp, 28 predicted proteins | sample NewIslPassag4_SG_FD_11279 | JGI IMG/M metagenome (IMG submission 11279) | reverse complement strand
CGTGGACCGAACGCAGGTGCACCACGCCATGAAGGCGCTCGAGGCCGCGGGTGTAGCTGTCGCCGTGCCTGGCCGGCCGGTCAGGTGGCGGCGGGCCTAGGGCTCGTACGTGCCGCCGAAGTCGGCAAGCAGGACGTACGAGGCACCCGAGACAAAGCTCGTCGGTTTCGTGTCGACGCCCCCGCTCACGAACCACGCCCCGGCGCTCCTCGTGAGCAATTCGCTGAACGTGACGCCGGGAGTGCCGCTGTTGATGCCGTAGAACGTCGCGGTGCCGCTGATGCATCGCGCGGACGCGATGTAGGCCGTGTTCGCTTCGAGCTCCACCGGGGTTACGCTTTCCTCCGCCCAGGCGTCAGCGGCGGCGGTGATGTCCGCGCTGGCTAGCGAAGCGCCGTCCGAGTCGCGGTGGATCATGACTCGCCAAACGCTTCCCGTAGCGAGGGGGTTGCCGTAGTGCCTGAGCTTGTCGACGGTGAGCGGCGCGTCTCCGACTGTGAACTTCCATCCGTACCGAGTCGTACCGGCGCTGATGTTGCTTCCGGCGTTCGTTACGGTCGCGATTCCGGTGAACGGCGTGCCGTTACCGCCTCCATCGTCGGCAGCCCAGATTTCTCGCGTGCCGTGCATGATGCGGATGACGTCGCGACTCCCGATCTTCACTTCGGTCACGTCGCGCGTGCCGATCTTGAGTGGGCTCATGTGTCGGCTTCGATGAAGTAGATGGTGTCCTCGTCGGGCGTCAACCCGGCGTACGTGCTTTCGTCTACGACGCGCATCTTCTCGAATCCTTCCGTGAGTTGGTGGAACTCCAACCCGTCCGGAGTCGCATTGACGCGCACGTACTGACCGCCTGCGCTCGCGTAGCTGGCGGGCACGTCGCCAAGGTCGGTGAACGACTCGGCTCCGCCTGCCCCGCCTCCACCGGTGCCCGTGGCAAGTACGATCACGCCGCTCGTGGCGCTGACGGCGATGAGGATGGGCTTCTCAACCGTTCCGGGGGTGGTGCCGAGAGAGCCGTCGTCCTGAAGGTAGTACACCTCCCCCGGCGTGAAGCCCGAGAGTCCGGTGACGAGCCCGGCCGTCTGGTATGCGAAGGAGTTGGCGTCGGGGACTGACGTGACGACGCCAACCGCCTCGGCGTTCCCAGCCGTGTCCGCGGTCGCCTGCACGTAGATGGCGCCATCGTGCCGAACCACGTCACCCACGGACAGGCCATGCGATGCCTGGGTGACGCCGACGGTGACGCCCGCCCCCAGGAACTCACGCAGAGCGCCGAGGGTCGAGGTCTTGTCGCGCTCACCGACCGCTTCGCTCACGTCCCCGATGAGGACCTTGTCGCCGTCCGCGAGCTGGCCGGCGGATAGGCCGGGTTTGTCGATCCACTTCGCCACGTTGTTGCCTCCTAGGACGCCTCGACGAGGCTGCCGTCGTCGAGCCGCATGAACTCGCCGTTGTCGAGGAACAGGTACTCGGTGGTCGTGTCGATCACGAGCTCCTGAACCGTCGCCGTGAACGTCGATTGCATGAACCCGCCGTCAGGAGCGAACGAGTCCGAGTAGGAGCGGTTCTCGATGACCGCCCTCTCACCGTTCGGCAGGTCGACCAGCCTGCCAACGTGGTCGAACTTCACCGGGTACCGGTTCCACTCGCTCTGCTGCACCTCCCGGATGGTGCGCGGGTTGATGTTGAACAGCACGTACCCCTGCGCCACCGCCTGCGCCTGCTCCGGCGTGAGGTGGAAGACGCTCGAGCGGATGGTCGCCTCACGCTCCCCGAAAAGCGACTCCGACACCTCGAGCGCGTTCTGGCCGGGATCGTCAACGTCCGGCAAGAAGTCACCGTTGGACGAGCTGAACTCGCCGACGACCTGCTCGTTCGCCCTGACCCAACCAGTACCGGCCACGGTGAACTCGAGGACGTAGGCGGCGTAACGCGTGCCAGCGAACGGGTTCGGCCCGAACCGCCACCGGCCCGACTGGTCGAACCGCGCCCTGATGCCGTTGCCCTGCCGCGTGAACCGCACGCGAGTTTTCTCGTTGTCAACACCGAAGATGAACCAGGAGACCTCCAGCTCAGCGGTCTGCTGCATCTGGAAGGAGCCATTCAGGTCCGCCTCAGTCGTGAGGCTCGTTGACGTGGGAGTGCCCGCGGTGAAGACCCTGAACCGCCAGTCGATCGTCAGTGGCTTGTCTGGCTCGGCGAACGTCTCGAACTCTCGCGCGCCGCCGTCCGCGAGGCGTTCGCTGGTGAGGTCGTCGACGACCTCCTCGAGAGCGGACTCTTGCAGGCCGTCGCTGCGAAGGCCGAGAACGTACAGAGGCGGTGTGAGCGCCTGGTCTTCTTCGAACGTCCAGCCCTGGCTCACGCACCGGGCCCTGTTCACGACCCCGCGCGGGTCGTCCTCCCCATCGCTCATGCTGATGATGTCACGCCACCCGAGGGTGACCGCGGCATCGTCGGGCGCGTCCGGCCCGACTCTCGGCACGAGCTCGATGCTGCCCGCCGCGTTCTGCCTGACGATGGTGCCGGGAAAGATGCTCAGCCACTCGTCGACGATCTCGCGCATGGTGCGGCGGTCATCGCCATCCTGCGGGATGACGATCGCCTCGGTGGTGAGCACGCCCGCCTCGGGGTTGTCGAGGTAATACTGGCGCGGGGCGGCGACCGCCTCGCCCACCAGCAGACGCAGGTCGGGCACGGGCAGGGGCCGGAACCAGGGGAACTCGTTCGCCCACCGGTCGAACACGTGCTGGATGGCCTGCTGCGCGGTCATGGTCTCCCCGGAGTGCCCGGGGATGTCCGCCACCCTGATCATGATCGGCCCGGGGTAGGTCCGCGCCATGCGCCCGAGGTTCGTCTCACCCTCGACGGTCAGAAGCATCTCCTGGTTCCTCGTCGGCAGCGGGTAGTACTGGAGGGCGGTCTCGTCCGGGGTAAGCGCCTCACGGTAGGGGCGCAGGGCTCCCGCGGTGATGTTAGCGCCGTACGGGAACGCCTCACTCACTGCGCTCTCGACTGCTACGACCTGCGTGGCTTGGAACAGGCTGCCGGCGTCCTCGCTGACGTGACTGCGGATGCGGGCCTCTCCTGCCGCCGCAGCTAGGAGGACCACGACGGACATGAAGCTGAAGCTGCCGGAGAGGCTATCACTGCCGGACAGGGGGCCGCTGGCGCCCGTGATTGGGCCGCGGACCCCGAACCTTCCCATGTTCGCGAGGCCGAAGCTCGTGTAATCGTCGGCGTTCTCGAATATGGAGAAGTTGTTGGTGAACCTCTCGATGGCGACGCCGACGAGATGGTACGCGCCGCTCGCTCCGCCGAACTCCGGGTATGCGGTGGACCCGCCGAGTCGCACGAGGCCGAGGTTCTGCCACTCCTCAACGTTAGAGAACGCCGCGATGCCCACACGTACGACGCTGACGTTGCCACCGCCGCCGGTAGGCGTAACGTCGATACTGGTGACCGCTGTGGGTGCGCGGCCCGTGCCTACGATCAGGCGGGCGCTGTTCACGAAGTCGCTGTGTTCAACGTCGAGCCAGTCGGGCAGGGTCACGTCTGCCGCGGTCTCGTCGCCGACGTAAACGGCGACCATCACGAAGTCGTTAGCGAAGATTGCTAGGCCGTCGATCGTGATTGGGGTGTTGGCGGGCGCGAAGTCGGCCCTGCCGTCCCACGCGCCGCGGAAGAACGCTGGCATCGCTACTCCTCCGCGCTCGGGTCGGTCCAGGTCGAGACCGTCCCGCCGCTCCTCACGTGCAACCGGTGGCACCTGTGCAGCACGAGGTCGATGCGCTGCCCGAGCGGTCCGGCGGCGGCGGTCCACACGACGTTCGTGATGATGCCCGTCACCGAGAGCGTCTCCTTGTTGTCGCCGGCGCCCCGGCTGTAGAGGTCGGCGGTGAGGGTGACGAGCTCGCCCTGACCGATGCACGCCGCGACCAGGAACCCGTCGAGGGTCATGGACGGCTGGCCGTTCAACAGCACCCGCGCCTCGAGGTTCTTCAACAGCGCGTGCGCCGCCCTGGCGCCGCTACCGACGAACGACAGCGCGTACCGCGTGGCGCTCTCGTCCCTGAGCTGCTCGAGCGCCTGCGCGTCAGCGAGCGTCAGGTCGAAGCTCGCGAAGCGGGCGGGCGTGATGGGGCTGGAGAACGTGACCTGGCTCATGCTCCTGCTCCTGCGATGCCGAGCCGCTGCTCTATGCGGTCGAGCCTCGGGCCGAGGTTCCGCCGGTAGAGCTCTTCCCAGAGCGTGTTCGCCTGGCGCCTGAACGCCTGCTCGATCTCCGGCTGCGACGGCGCGCCGTGGTACGTATTCGTCTGGTTCACGGTGAAGGTGAGGTTGATGGCTGGCACGTTCCCGACGCGCCTGGCCTCCGCCGCCGCCCGGTCAGCCTCGCGACCGCGGCCGCCGCCGAACAGGTTCACGAGGCCGCCCAGAAGCCCTGCGCCGGCGCTGATGATCGCGCCCCACGGGCCCAGGCCCGCGAACGCGCCGCCCAACTGCCCGAGGCCGCTGAACAGGCCACCCACGGCACCGCCCAAGCCGGCGATGCCGCCGCCGACGTTGCCAGCCTGGAACGCTTCGATGGCGCTCACGAAGCCCTGACCGGCGCCTATGACCGCCTGCGCGAAGTCGAAGCCCGCCTGACGCTGCGCCGCCGCGGCGTCCTCCTGCGCCTGCACCCACTCGGCGGGGTCCATGCCGTCGATCTGCACCGTCACCTCAGGCACGACACTCCTGGCTGGAGCCACCTGAGCAGTGGGTTCGATGCCGAGCGGCCGGGCAAGCTGCACGCGCGGCTCGATGCCAAGCTCACGCGGCGTCACCTGCCGCTTGAGCCGTTCCAGCTCCTGCTCGAGCTTCATCACGACCAGTTGCGCCTCGTGCCTAGCCTCGTCCGACGCCGCCGTGCGCACAGCCCGCCGCGCCTCGGCGAGCTGGTTCTCAAGCAGCTCGATCGTGGTGAAGTCACCCACCGTCGCGATGGGCGTGATTCCCAGCGGCCGAGCGCCGGGCAGCCCGACGGTCGGTTCGATGGTGAGCTGCCGCGCCTCGCCGAGCACGCGGGCCACGGGCTCGATCGCGAGGCTGATGCCGGTCGTGACGCGCTTGAGCTCCTCCTCGTACATGAGCACGAGCGCTTGCGCTTCGGCCCTGGCCTCGGCCGTCCCGGCCGCCCGCACGCGGGCGCGGGCCTCGGCGAGGTCCCGCTCGATGTCGGCCACGCTCCGCAGCCCGGTCGTGTCAACCTGGGCGGTGGGCGTGATGCCAAGTGGTCGCGCCTCCGCCACCTGAGCAGTCGGCTCAAGGGACAGGCGCACGGTCGACTTGCCCGCGATGCGGTCAAGCGCCCCTTCGACCACGTCCAGCTTGGCGACCGTGTCCTGGTACTGCTGGCTGTCGATGCCGAACTCGGCCAGGGCGTTGGCCGCCTCCTCGCGCAGCTCCTCGACGCGCGGGCTCAGGAGGTCGATTACCTCGCTGGGGCCCTTGAGGCCGAACCTCAGCTCAGCCTCGAGGCGCTCAACCCACCGCTTCGCGGCGGCGGCGGGGTCGGACAGGGCGTCCGCGCCGGTGCCGGTGAGGTTCACCGCGACGTCGACGGCCACGGGCGGTGGCGGGGTGACGTTCGGCGTGATCTCCATGACGCGCGCCTGCCCGAGCTGCGTGTCTATCTCGTCGAGTTCACGGCTGATCGCTTGCAGGTCGCGTTCGGCTTGCTCCAATGCATCGAGCGTGACGTTCACGCTGCCGAAGTTGAAGAGTTGCTTGTACCACGGCATGTTCGCGAACGCGATTACTTCCGCCTCCATGCCGCGAATCATCGCCTGCTGCATCTGAAGGATGCGCGTCAGCGCCTCACGGCGACGCTCCAGGCTCGCTATGAGTTGCCAGCGTTCCTCCTCACTGGTGATGACCAACTGGTCGCGGTACGCGCCCATCGTGCTGACAAGGTCACGGAAGTCGGCGCTAGCCTGCGCGCGCTCCGCCCGGCCGGCGTTCATCGCCTCGTTAAGCGCGATGTACCCGGCGACGGCGCCGGCGAGGATGCCCACCGGCCCGAGGAACGGCAGCATCGCGGCGCGCACGCCGGCGAACGCGGGGCCCAGGGCCGTGAGCGCCACCTTCAACCCGGCGGCGGTCGTGATGAGCGTCGCGCCCGAAGCGCCGAACGCGGCGAGGCCCGTCGCGGCCGTCTTGATCGGCTGTGGCAGGTCGTTGAACCACCCGAGCGCCCCAGCGATGCCGTCCCCGACAGCCTTCACGATCGGGAGGAACCGCTGCCCGAACTCCTGCCGCAGCTCGGCGGCCTCAGTCCGGACTCGCGCCTCGGTGCCGACCAGGCCCGAGAGGAGCTGGTCGACGTCCTCGATCTCCGCCTTCGACTCCTGGTAGATGGCGTTGACGCGAGCCCGGACGACCTCTTCCTCGGTGAGTTCCTCGACGGTCTTGCCGATGCTCTTCGCGTACGCCTGCGTGACGGGCCCGAGGTTCGCGACGATGCCGCTGGTCTCGAGCAGCTCTGAGCGGCCCGTGGCGACGGCCGTGGCGGCGTTGTCGAACGCCGTGCCGATGTCGAAGCCCACCGCCGCGGCGGAGGCCCCTGCGGCGGTGAGGAGGCGCTCGGCGTCCTCGAGGGTGCCGCCGGCGCGCAGGAGCAGCGTGACGGCCTCCTGGACGGTCTGAGGCAGCACCCCGAACCGTTCGGCGAGGCGGTCGACCATCTGCTCAGCCGCGCCGATGTCCACGCCGCTCCTGGCGACCTGCTTGCTGAAGATCAGGGTCGCGTTCGCGGCCCTCTCCGCCTCGCCGGCGTACGTACGGGCGCCGCTGATGAGGCCGCGGGCGGCGTACAGGGCGCCGCCGGCCGCGGCGAGGCCCGCGGCGAGCGCCTGGACGTCACCCGAGAACCGGCGCGTCGGGGCGGGCGCCTCTCGCATCTCGGCGTTGACTCGGTCCAGTTCGGTGCGGACGAGCGCGAGCTGCGCCGCGGCCTCCCCGTACTCGGTGCTGGCGCGGTCCAGCGTCCCGATGAGCTGCCGGAGCTCGGTGTCCTGCTGGCGGAGGGAGTCTCGGTACTCGCTGAGGGGCCGAAGGCCGGCCTTGACCTCGTTGCCCGCCGTGGTGAACGCGCGGCCGATGCCCTGGATCTGCTTGGAGATGGCACTGACGGCCTGGTCTGTCTCGCCCCTGGCCTGGTTGAGGCCCGCCTTGAGGCCGGAGGCGTCCAGGCTGGTCCTCAGAACGACGGCGCCGAGGGTAGCGTCTGCCACGGTCGCCTCCTCTCGTTCAGATGGTCAAGTGGTGGTGTCCGCGGCGCGCCTGATCGCGTCCACGGGCGCGATAGCGACGACCCACGCGGGCATGTCGCGGCGGTGCCGCATGAAGTCCTTGGCGGCGTCGGGGTGGATGCCGGCGGCGAGGGCGCCGGTCTCGGCCCACTCGGGCCGCGCGTACCACGGGAGCAGTTCGAGGGGCGTGTAGAGCTCGTGGGGTTGCAGGGGCGGGTCGTCGTCGGGCCTGGCTTCCTTCTGCCGCTTGCCGCCCATCATGTTGCGGAGGGTCGCCTCGAGCTGCGCGACCGGCCACGCCCACCGGAGGTGGACGTCGGGCATGTGCTCGAGGAAGTACGCGACCTGCTTCGGTGTGAGGTCAGCGACCTGAGCGGGCGTCCATCCGTACGCGGCGCAGAGCAGGGCGACGTTCGGGCCCGCCTCCGTCAGTTTCCCGAGGTGACCCCCTCAGCCCACGCGGGCCGCTGACCCTCGACGAAGAACGTGGCCAGGTCCTGCAGCACCGTCTGCGGCACGGCGTCCCCCAGCCACTTCGCCGTCACGCGCTTCTTGTCGCCACTGGTGACGCAGCCCTTCATGTGGTCAGCGAGGAGCGCGAGCTGCCGTTCGCGTTGCCGCTCGGCGTGCTCGAGGCGCGCGTCGATGGTGACCTTCCCGTCCTCGCCCACCTCGGGTTCTTGGAACAAGATGCGGTTCCACGCCGCGATCGCGCGGGACGACATGGGCACGAGGCGGAACTCCACCCCGTCTATCTCGAGTGGAATGGACACGGCGTTGAGGATGTCGTCCAGCGTGAACCTGCTCATCGTGCGACCTCCAGGGTGACGTTCGTGACGCACTTCGCGTCGGGAAGCTGGTTCAGATTCGATGGCCAGATGACGGTGACGCGCCGGCCTGCCGGGTCGTCGATAGGGCGGAACGTGACCCGCGATAGGTCGAGGCCGGGCGCGACGAAGAGCAGGCCGACCCGCAGCCCCCCCGACGAGTCGTCGAGGGGGCCGCAGGCGACCACCACCGGCTCACCAGCCCGGCGGTACGTGCTGACCAGAGCCAACGTCAGGACGGGCGGGTCGTGACGGGCTTGCCCTGCCCCGCGAACGTCCACGACACGTCGTAGATGCCGTCCGCCGGGTTCGACTCCTGGTAACCCCTGACCTTGGCGCGGCCTTCGCGGGTGAAGGCGACATCGCCGTTCTCGTCCGGAACGACCTGCTTCACCCATACCTCGCGGCCCTCAGAGGCGGCGGTCTGCACCGCCTTGAAGCCGGCGTCGTTGGGCTTGAAGCGGCCCGTCCGCTGGATCTGCCAGGACTTCGACAGGTCCTCGCTTTCGTCCCACGTCATCGCCTCAGAGCTGTCGTAGGTGACGCTCTGGAGGTTCTGCGTGTTCTCCGACATGCTGAAGTCGGACTGTTGCGTGCCGAGGACGCGGTACATGCGGTCCCACGTCGCCTCGTCGTTCTGTTCGAGCGCGAACGGGATGCCGTCGTTCTCCTCGCCCTCGACGGCGTCGACGGGCAGGCTGGTCTCGATCGCGCTGACGGAAGTGTCGGTGGTGACGACGACGCGGCACTCGTCCGCCTCGCCAGCCTCGAAGACGAGGATGGTGTTCGCCGGGATGGTGACGGTGGCGGACGCGGTGACGGGGATGCTGGTCGCGCCCTTCGCGGCGCCGGCGGCGCCGACCGTGAGCGTGACGGGCGTCGGCGCGGTGGCCTTCTGCCCGACGGGCGCCGGGTCCGAGACGAACAGGCCGGTCGGCCGCGCCTTGACGAACGTGGTGTCAAGAGGCATCTAGTGCCCCTCCTTTCACTTGGGGATTCGGACGATTCGCGCCTCGAGGACGCCGAGGCGCTCGTTAGCGGGGACGCGGGTCACGCTCGCGTCCGGGTAGCGGCGCACGATGCGCCGCACGGCGGCCGCTGGGCTGCCGCTGCCGTGCGCGGTGAGGCGGACGGTGAGGGTCTCGGAGAGGTTGTGCTCGCCGCCCTGCAGGGGCCTGTTGGTCTGGTCGGGCTCGCGCTCGACGATCGCCTCGAGGCCCTCGGCCGTCCAGTCCGGCGGTGGGTCGCCGACGCGGCACGCCGGGAAGGCCGTGCCCTCCTTGGTCTTGTGCGTGCCGAGCAGGTCGCCCAGGAGGGTCCTGAGCGCCGCGGCGAGCTCGGCGGGCGTCACTTGATCTTCCCCAGCTCCGCCCGGGCGAGCTTCTCGAAGGCCTTCTCGAGCGTGCCGTTCTCGAGGGGCTCCTTCGTCCAAGGGCGGCCGGGCATGCGAGAGCCGTTCTTGAGCACGTAGCCCTCATGCACGGCCATCGCGTACTCCACGTTCCACGCGTGGCTGTACTCAGTGGGGCTGTCACGCTCACCGGCGTACGACCTGCGCAGCTCGCCCGTGTCGATCACGTCCCTCGGGCTTTCGCCCGTCGGCCATTCCCACTTTCGGGCGGTCAGTTCTTTCGCGAACTCGACCCCTAGAAGTTCGTTGGCCTGATGAAACGGTTCGGAGAGCGCTTCGACGATGCGCTCCCCGTTCCAATCCAGGTCGAAACCGTCAGCCATCGGGCCCCCAATCTGGGGCGCGGGCTCTGTGCATGTGCCCTCCTAACGGATGTGCTTCCAGGTTCGGCCGGAGGCAATCTGCTCAACAACAGACAACGGCAAGGAGAGCCGCTCGGCGATTACTCGACAAGTGAGGTCAGTCTCGCGCCTAAGGCGCCGGACTTCGCGCACCTGTTCCGGCGTGGTCCTGGCCCGTCCGTTCCGCTCGCCCCGGCGGTCTGGAGTGACCCTGCGGCCCTTGCGGGTCATGTCCTCGAGGTTATCGGCCTGTGTCCCGACGAAGAGATGGGCGGCATTGACGCAGGCCTTGTTGTCGCAGGCGTGGCACACGACCATGCCAGGGGGAATGGGGCCATTCTCCAGCTCGTAGACGAGGCGGTGGACCAGCCGCTCCTTGTTTCGGTAGCTGATGCGCCCATACCCATTGGGGTAGCGGTTGCCGTTCCACTCGAGGCAATCGCCCCGAGGTTCTACCTGGGACGCGATGCGCTGACGAATACTGGGGCGCTTCGGAGTTGGAGCGCCATAGGTCTGGACACGGCGGAGGTGAAGGCGGCAATAGCCCTGGCCGTAGTGGGGCCGATCGCAGCCGGGTGCCCGACAGCCCACGTGGCCGCGCCAGGTCTGCACGACGCGGCCGTGCCTTCTGATCTGCTTGCGGTGGGCGTCGCAGTGACCCTTGGCGACAGCGGGCCGCGCGCATCCTTCAACGGTGCAGCGGCGCCTGGGTAGACTCCCCATGCTGGACCTCCTGACAGGTCTAGAGCCCTCGGGTGTTAGCGCACCGCGGAGGGCGTTCCTTTCAGTTTACCACGTCCAGCACGGGCTTTCTTCACGGGAAGATAATCTCCCCGATGAACTCTGTCCCCAACACCGAGTCGAGGACCTCGAGCGGGTCGGGCGCGACGACGGTGATGCGTAGCGTCGCGGCCTGGCCCCGCCACGTCGTGGCGAGCTCGCTGCCGGGCCCCAGGCCGTCTGGGAGGACGGAGGGGCTGACGCAGGAGCCCTTGCCGCGGACGGTCTTCGGGTCGGCGCCGGGTTGGAAGACGAGCTGCTCGTTCTTGCTCGCCTCGAAGTTGACGACGAGCTGGCGGGTCTCGACGACGGGGACGGGGTTCCCGTCCGGGTCCGTGCCGATCTCACCCGTCTCCACCTGGTAGGTGCAGACCAGCTCGCGGAAGACGCCCTTCAGCGCGGAGTCGGCCATCAGAACACGACCCGCGCCTGCCCGCCGCCTGGGAGCGCCCGGAACGCCGCCGGAACGGTCCAGGTGGGGTGGTCCTCGGCCATCTTCTCGTCGAACGCCGCCTGCTGCCGGCGGAGGCCGCGGATGGTCACGCTGGCGCGGTCGAAGACGGCGCCGCGCGCCTGCTGCAGCCTACGCGTGTTCAGGGCGCGCTCGAGCACGAGCGCCGCGGCGAGGTAGGGGCGGTACACCGTGACGGTGCCGCCCGAGTCCTGGTACGCGCCGGCGCTCTCGGTGAGGAGGTTCTCGGTGTCGCTGGGCGCCGCCTGGCCGATGAGCTCGGCCACGAGCGCGCTGCACTCGCCCATGTCGGTGAAGTCAACGGCCACGACGCCTCCCTCCTACTTGCGCTTGCCCTTGCGCGCGGTCTTGGCCTTCGCCTTGGCGGGCATGGGCGGCGCCGCCGGCGGATCCGGCGGCGCTTCACCCGAGCCGTCACCCCGGGGGTGGCCGGTCACGGGCTCGACGATGCCCGCCGCCGCCCACTGGCCGGCCAACTCCCGCGGGACGACGTGCTCCTCACCCGGACGGCGCCTTGGCCCGTCCGGGTGAGGGAAGCGCTTGGCCCGCAGGAACCTGACGCGGACACTCATCAGACGCGGATGAACTCGACGTACAGGTGCCCCTCGAGGCCCGCCACGGTCGCCGAGGCGGTGCCGACCAGGTGGTGCCCGGCCGGCCACAGCACCGCCGGCGCGTTACCCGGGCCGCCATCACCGTCGTGGTTGGGCACGGCGAGGTTGTCGTGCAGGCCGGTCGCGGCCACGCTCACGCCGTCGAAGAGCGCGTCATCGCTCGTGTCGCCCTTGTCGTCGACGCCGATGTCGACCGTGGCGGCGCCGTCGCTCTTCTTCGTGACGTGCAGGAGGGCCCGCGTGATGATGAGGTCTACACCCTCGGGGTTCTCGAGGTTGATCACGCCGCCGACCGCGTTGCTCGTCGCGGCGGTGAGGGGCACCTTCAGGGCCCCGGACTGTCCAGCCATGTTCACACTCTCCAGTTGGTCACGACCCCCGCGCGGGGGCCGGATGGGGTTATGGGTTGCGAATAATTCGTCAGTGCCGTCTCTCTTAGGGTATGAGCACCGCGAAGGGGTACCGGCTCGCGTCGTTCTCGTTGACGCGGTTCACCGGGTTAGGCACCTGCCACGCCACGCGGAACACGGCGCGGAGGGCGACCATGTCCTGCTGGGCCAAGTTGTAGACGATGTTCCCGCCCGAGTCCTGGATGACGGCCTCGGTAAGGATCCTGTAGGTGACGTCCTGCCGGACCGCCCACACGAGCTGCGACCAGTCGCCGCTGAACAGGAGCGCCTGGGACGCGTCCATGCTGCCGTTCCGCGGGAAGAAGATGGGCTCACCATCCAATTCGTAACGCGTGCCGCCCTGGATGTCCTGGCGGTCGCTGGAACGGTGGAAGAGCGGCACGCCGCCCGGCACCGCGGTGACGCCGTCCCACACCTTCTCGCGGAGGCCGCGGAGCTTCGCGCGGAGGGAGAGGGCGGCGACGTGCCCGTTCACGGCGAAGCCGTCCTCCTCGACCTTGGCGATGACGCCACCCTCGCCCATGATCGCGTCGTAGATGTCACCGGTGGTCTCGACGGTCGAGAGGTCGACGGTGTGACTCGCGGCGGTGGCTGCGGTGAGGATGTCATCCGGCCAGGAGGCAGGCGCGTTCTCACCGAACAACACGGCGCGGTCGAACGCCTTACCGATGGCCTCCTCGATCCTGGGGCGGACCTCGCCCCAGATGTCGTACGCGGCGTCGTCGAGGACGGCCTCGGGGATGGGAACGATGACCGCGAGCTCCTCGGCGTTGAGGAACTTCTTCTCCCACGCCTGCTTGCTCGTGTTCTTCAGGCCCGTGTCGCCGCTGACGAAGTACGCCTCGGGCAGGACGCTGAGGACGGGGATGGTGCGCTGGGCGCGGCTCATGTTCGGCGCGCGCGTGGCGAGCTGCATGACGCTGGACTGCTGCACCATGCCCTGGAGGATCTCGCGGGAGACCTCCTCGGGCATGAGCGCCTGAGCGCCGCTACGGTCGATGATGTCTACGGGCATGCTGTTCTCCTTAGGCGCGGCCGGCCGCCTTGCGGATGGCCGCGTTCATGTCGAAGCCCTTAACGCCGCCGCCGCCGGCTGTGGTGGGGGCGGGCCCGGGCTTCGGGTCGGGCTGGGCCTTGAGGCTCGGGTGGTCCTTGAGCAGGGCGGCGACGTCGACGCCGTCGTCCTTCAGGTACTTGTCGCCGGCCTGGCGGACCTTGAAGAGGGCGTAGTCGACGTCGGTGACCTTGCCGGCGAGCTGGACCTTTAGGAGCGCCTCCTGCCGTTCCGCTTCGAGCTGCTCGAGCTTCTTGGCGAGCTCGTCGCGTTCCGCCTGGAGGCGTTCGACGTCACCGAGCTTCGCGCGCTCCTCGGCCTTCTTGACGGCTTCGGCGATGCGTCGCTCCATCGCCTTCTCGGCCTTGGCGAGGCGCGCGGCGACCATCGCGTTCACCTCTTCCTGGGTGAACGTGCGCGTCTGCTGCTCCTGTTGGGACTCGTGAGCCGCGGTGGCTTCCCCGGTGTCCGCCGGGTCGGTCGTCTGGGTCTCGTCTGCCATGTGGTGTCCCGCTACTTGCTGCGTCGCGGCGGTACGCGACACGAGAACGCCCCGCCGCGTGGGCGGGGCGCTGACTTCTCGGTTGTCGGTGGCCTACCCGGGCTCTGGACCTACCGGTATGGCCTCTACGGGGTCGGGGATGGGCTCTCCGGTGGCCGCGTTCACGACCGCTACACGGCGGACCTCGCCGTGCTGGTCGATGATCTCGAGAATGCCGCAGGGACGCTCTGTCCCGGTCTCGTCCCAGTAGATGCCTGGGCGGAGGCGTGTGCGGAGTAGCACGCGCTCACCTTACGCCTCGAGCCGCCAACCGGACCGTGGGGTCCAGACGGGCCGTGGTGCGTCCCGGCCCTGCGCCGCCTCGAACGGTGTGCGGCCCGTCCTGAGGGTCGGGACGCGCTCCTCGATCTCGCGGCGGCTGCGTTCCCACCACTCGATGTCGACCAGGCCGGCGTCCACGAACTCGCGTCGGAACGGCGCGAGGTAGCAGCGGCAGTTCGGATGAGCCGGCGTGGTCGCCTCGCCCAGCCGGTACGCGTTGCCGTGCCGCGCCCCGCAATACGCGCAAGTGCGCTCGTCCTCCGTGGCGAACCACTGCACCATCTCGACACCCGCCTCGCGGTACCGCTGCTCGGTCGCGGTCGTCTTGGCGGTGGCGAGCTCGGTCCTGGCGATGGTCACCGCCCTCGACCAGAGGCCGCCGTCGGGCGTGCGGCCGTCACCCCTGAGCGTCTCGCGGATGCGCCTGGCGACCTTCGCGTTGCCTTCGCCGCGGACGAGCGCCTCGACGACGTGCTGCCTGATCCGCGCCTGCGCCGCCTCCGAGGCGGCGGTGAGGCGCGCGGCGGCGTTCGTGGCGGCGGCCTCCACCGCGCGCCAGTCGATCGCTGCCGTGGCCGCTGCGAGGCCGCTCGCAGCGCCGAAGGACTCGAGGAGGGTCGTGGCGGTGGCGAGGCCGTGCGCGTGGCCCTGGGCGATGAGCTCGCGCATGGCCTGGGGCACGCCCGTCCGGGCGGCTCCGAGGTCGAGGGCGTCCACGTAGGCCTCGAGCTGCTCGAGGAGGACGCGGGCTCTGGCCTCGGCGAACGTGCGGCTCATGCCGGCGGCTTCGTCGAGGGCGGCCGGCCATCGGCGCCTGATCTCGGCGGCCAACGCCTGGTAGGCGCGGTTGACGGCCTCTCGGAGCTTGGCGAGCTCGGCGGCCTCGAGGCGGCGGAGCTGCTGGTCGGCGCGGGTGAGGATGCGGTCGACGTCCACCGGCCGGCCCAGGCGCCGGCTGGGGAGGGTCACGGCGGCCTACCCCTACCCGGCGGCAAGGGGATCACGCTCCTCCGCCGCGTCGGGCGGCTCGGGCGGTGGCGGCACGAGCTCGCGCCGCGACCGGATGAACTCCTCGATCTCCTCGTCCGACCAGGTGGGCACGAACGCGCTCACGTGCCGGACGGCGGCGGCGTGGTCGAGGAGGTCCGCCTGGTAGAGCTGGATGGCGTCGGCGATGTCCTGCGCCTTCGTGAACTCGCGGTTGATCGTGACCGTCACCTGCGGCGGGTCGCCGAGGCCCTCCGCCTCGCAGTGGTCCGCGACGAGCTCGGTGAGCACCCTGGAGAGGCGGCTGGCGAGCCACCGGTTGGCGCTGATGAACTTCGCGTTCGCCTCCCTGAGCGCCTCACCCGAGGGGGTCTGCCCGCCTAGGAACCCGCCGGGCAGGTTGGCGTCCTCCCTGATGCGCTCGAGCTTGCGGTTGTGATGCTCGTGCAAGGACCTGAGGTCGCCGGGGATGATGTACCGCGCGTCGCCGTCCTCGACGACGCGGATGACGTGCGTCGGCGAGCGTTCGTCGGTGCCGTCCTCGACCTCGCCCTTCACGACGAGCTGCGGAACGGCGGTGGATTCCTCGATGCGGTCGCCCCTGACCTGGCTGCTCCAGTCGGCGTAGAGGTGCGGGAGGACCTTCGCGATCTCTCCCATCGGCATGCGGTCGGCGCCGCGGCTGACGATCGCGAAGCGCGGCATGGGCGCGCCGCTTGGATACTCCGCGCTGGGCTCTACCACCTCGGCGGGCGTGAGCTGGTGAACGCGACTCGGGTCGGTGACGTCCCGCCACTCCCGCATGCTCCGGTCCATCAGGTCGTAGAGCCTGACCGTCCACTTGGTCGCGGCGCCGACCGATTCCGGCTGCACCCAGGCGTGAATCAGCCCAGCCACGAGCGTAGGGGACGCGGGGCTGTAGACGGGCTCGACATGCCCGATGAGCGGCTCGATCCTGGTCACGCCCAGGTCGGGGTCGCGGCGGTTGATGCCGGCGAGCATGCCGCTGTAGAGGGCCTGCTCGAGCATCTCGTCCGCGACGGCTTCGAGGTCCATCGCGCGGAGCGCTTGGTCGGCGGCCTGGTTGTCGCCGCCCCAGTTGACCTCGCCGAGGACACCGAAGCGCTTCACGGACACGATGCGCGGCCCGATGCTCTGCGCCTGCGCGGCGAGCCTCCTGAGGGCCTTTCTGGCCTCGTCGGATTCGATGTTGGGCAGGAGGTGGTCGGGGATGTCGCGGAGGTCGCCGGTGCCCCACTCCTCGGCTTTGGCTTTGAGGGCCGCGCGGGACGTGAGGCCCGACAGTTGCGTCTTCAGCGTGGCGGGGTCGATGGGCACGCGGTCCCTCCTTTCAGCGGTAGAGGCTTCTGGCGGCGGTGGCCGGAGTGGCGCGGCGCCGGGTGAGCTCATCGACGGCATCACTGAGGGCGTCAGCGGCGTCGTCGTGGGCGCCGCCGGGGAACGCTTCGAGCTGGGCGAAGAGCCAATCGTTCCACGGGGCGCGCATGACGGCGATGAGGCTCTTGTACGCCCTGGCGCTGGCGGGCCCGAACCTGGTGACCTTGTCGCCGGTGACGCGCTCGGCCCTGACGGTCACGCCCGGCAGGCTGCGGATGAGGTGCCGCGTCTGCGCCTTCCCGGCCTGGCCCGGGTCCTCGGGGATGCGCTGGACGACCCGGGGCCCGTCGGCGGCGGCGGTGGCGGCGAGGAGCCGCTCGACCTCGCCTGGGTTCTCCCTGGCCTTGACGAGGTCGGTGATGACGATCAGGCCGTCGGCGGTGATGCCGGCCTTCAGCCCGACCGTCCAGTCGGGGTCGGGGTTCTCGGGCGTGGGCCTAGTGGCGGCGAGGTCCCAGGCGCGGACTTCCCTGGTGAACTGGGGCGCTTGGTCGAGGACGGGCACCCAGGCGCGCTGGAAGAGGGTGCCTGCGGTCCTGCGGGCTTTCCAGTTGCCGTGGAGGAGGCGGGCTTGCTCGACGGGGTCGAGCGCGAGGAGGTTCGCCCTGTACCCGGGGTCCTTGCTGGTGAGGGCGGGGTTGTCGTCGAGCTTGGAGGGGATGAACGTCAGCGATTTGGGCTCGCTGCCGGGGAAGCGCTCGCGGAGCTCGGCGGGCGTGTCAGCCCAGTGCAGCTCGCCTTCGATGCGGACGAACCACCTGATGCGGCCGGCGCGTTCGGGGATGGGCAGGCCGTATGTCGGCGAGGCGGGGTCTTGGTCGATCCACCAGGCGATGAGGTTGGCGACCCAACTGTCGGCGTCCGGGTTCGTGGTGGCCCTGACGTAGGGCCGGACGCCGCACGTGCTGCGGTTGCGAGAAAGCATGTACCAGAACTGGCGCTCGGTGAAGTGCGTGAGCTCGTCGAACTGGAGGAGCGTGACCTGCGCTCCCTGCCAGTCGTAGACGGTGCTTTCGTGCTCCAGGTGCGCGAACTTGACCGTGTTCCCGGTCGGGACGTGCACCCATTCGAGGACCGTCTCGCGTGGCTTCAGGCCAAGCGGCCCGTAGAGCAGCTCGCTGGTGTCCCAGAGGCCGCCTTCGTTCCTGACCTGCACGGCGTTGCGGCGGAAGATGACGGCGCCGAACCCTTTGACGGTGAGGAGGTGCCGGAGGGGTTCCATGAGGAGCGCGAAGGTCTTCCCGCCGCCGGCGGCGCCGCCGTAGATGACGATGTCCGCGCTCGATGCGAGGAAGGCTTCTTGGGGTCCGGGTTGCGGCCGGATGGTGATGGCCTCGACCAAGGGTCCTCCTTTCGGCTCTACTCCCCCGCCCCCTCGCTCTCGCGGCCGTTGTCGGGCAGGTACACGTTGATCGCCACCGGCAAAGCCGACCCACCCGGGCCACTCAGCTCGTGCCGGTCAACGAACATCCCCAGGTGCTTCCCGATGTGCGCCCAAGCCTGCACACGCGCGCTGTGGCTGCTGCCCTCCCCCACGAAGGTCGCCTCCTCGTGCAAACCCCGAAGGACGTCGTCAGCGGTGAGTCGGAGGCGCTCGGAGCGCTCGGCCTGAGCAGCCTCGATAGCGGCGGCGATGTCAGCATCTGTCAACAGGCGGTGGCCCTGAGCGCGGGCGGTCCTGGGGCTGTACCCGGCCCTGATCGCGGCCTGGGTGGCGTTGAGGTCGATGAGGTACTCGCGGACGAACGCCGCTTGCTTGGGGGTGAGTGGCACACTGGCGCTCCTCTCGCGTGAGATTGGTTGTTGGCCCCGTCGTGGGTGGCGGGGCCGGGGTCGCGCGCCCCGAACGCTCGAGATTCAAGGCTTTGATTGGGGGTGTGGCGTTGGGGCGCGCGTGGCGTCAAAGCAGCCGAGTGGCTGCGGTTGACCGGGGGCCTGGCGGCAGTGCTGGCGGTCCGATTCGAACGGACGACCTCCCGGCACTTGCTGTCCGGGGCTCTGCCTGGCTGAGCTACGCCAGGTGCCGCCAGGTGTGGTGGAGCCTGCCGCATCGCAGCGGCGTCCGCGCCCGGGGGCGCGTCAACACTCGTCGGCCCCAAGAAGGAGCCCCGCGCTTGGCGGGGCGAGGTGTTCCGCTGCCCAGGAGGCCCCGCTAGGGGGACACGACTGCACGCTGAGCATTATACACGGCATGCGATGGCACACCTTGGGGTGGGTTGTCAAGGGGAGGCTATTGACAAGCCGATCGTGAGCCTGCTCCTGTGGTTGTGCAGCGAGCAACTGGAGATCGAGGGGCGGGGCCGGCCGGGCAACCCTCGGCCCGTGAAGACCAAGCGCGGCGAACGGACGCCCGTCCTCAGGTGGTTGCACCCGGTCCTCGTGGGCGGCGGGGACGTGGACGAGCTGCCCGCGGTCGTGAGGCCCGTCAACCGATGAGCGCGAACACCGCCTCGGGATCGATCTGGTCCCACTCGGCGAGCAGGTCGGCGACGTCGAGCGGGTCCGGCACGGTGAGGGTCGCAGCCTCGACGGCGGCGAGGAACACGGCCGCGACCTCGCGGGGCGCGTGGTCGGTGTTCAGGCGGAGCGAGAGTCGCCCGTGCCGGTTGGGCTTGAGGCGGTACAGGGCGGCGGGCTGGTTCGCGGTGCGTGGTTTGTGCCTGAGCCACGCGTCGACCGTGGCCGCGTGCTGCATCAGGCCCTTCGCGTTGAGGACCTCGGCGAGGTCGAGCTGCGTCAAGTGCCACGCGATCGCCGGCACGTCAAGGGCGGGGATCGCGTCGGTGAGGCCGAAGACGTACACCTCCCGGCTGACAAGTTCCCACGTGGGGGCGGGGCCGGGGAAGCGACCTGTCGGGTGGTAGTCCCTGCCGGTGATGGGGGCGCTGCTGATGGCGCGTTTGACGGTGTGCGCGCGCCAACCTCGGCGCAGCTCGCTGGCGATGCTGTTCGCGACGGCCCTGGCCCACTGCTCGGGGAGCGGGTCGGGTGGGGCTTCGGTGTGGACGCGCGGCGACGAGGCGAAGGTTGGCTTCATGAGGACCCCCGAGTTCATCTCGTGCTCGACGCCAGGATTCGTGCCTTCTCCGCCTCGTACGCCTCGGGCGTCGGGTTCGACTCCGCGAGAACAGCCAGCGCATCTCTAACCGCCCTCGGGTACGTCGGCAGGACAGCCAATGGCGTGGCCGTCCAAGTGCTCTCACCTCGCAGCACGCGGGCGGGTTCCTTGCGGGCGAGCTTCGATCGGCGCCATGCGACCGTCACGACGACTCCCCTTTCAGGGTGGCTTCGATCTCGCTCCACATGCGCGGCCGCCAGAGTCGCCAATCGACACCCGCCGCTTGGAGCGCGTCGCGCCACTCACGCTGCTCAGGACTGAGGACGCCGCGGTCGGTCTTGAGCTCGACGGCTAGCAACTTGCCGCCGCGGACCAGGAGCAGGTCGGGGAATCCCTTGCCGTCGCCCGCGACTGGCGTGCGCCAGTCTCCCCTAGCGTTCATGGCAGGCCGGAAGTGGGCGGTGCGCCACCCCGTGAGCTTCGCGAGGGCGAGCACCTGGCGTTGGAAGGCGGCTTCAGTGACCTTCGGCGGGTTCAGCATCCCCACGCCTCCTCGTCCTCCGGCGGCAGCAGGTTCCGCTCTTCGTCCGGTGTGATGCCGGTCACGAGGAACTCGCGGTCGTCGGCGGAGAGGTGTGGCCACACGACGTGCGCTAGCTCGCCGGCTTCGAACCTCTCGAGCTCGGCGAGGGTGACGGGCAGGTCGCGCGTGTGCTTCCTGCCCGTGAGGCGGCTGACGTTCGTGACTCTCATCTAGACCCCCTTCTCTCCTCCTCCGCGAGGGCGTGCGGGTCGTACCAGACGGTGACGTTCCAGTCGATCTTCCTGGAGGCCAGGACGCCGCCTGCCACGAGCAGGTCGAGGATTTGTCGCGCCCGGGATCGGCTCATGCCGGTAAGGTCGCAGACGTCATCGAGGGTGGCGGGCAGGCCGCGGAACGATCGCACCGCGTGCGTGGCGGCCGTCCACGCTTCGACAGGCCCGACCGGCGCTGGCGGACGCGTACGCGCTCGGAGGCCGAGCGTGAACGCCCTGCGGTTCAACGCGTTCACGGTTCGCGGCGGGAACCCGGCGGCTTCAAGCGCGGCCTGAGCGGCGGGGCTGCCACCGTCCGGGTAATGGGCGACGAGGATGCGGTCCTCGTCGGGTGTCCACGGCCACCCGCGCGACCAGCGACGCCCGGCGGTCACGCGCCCACCGCCTCGCGCGCCTGTCGCGACAGGACGGTCTTCGCTCCGACGCGGCGCCAGCACGTGTTCACGCTCGGTGGCCAGGGCAACTTGAGGGTCACTTGGGCAGCCTCTCGTCCCTGCCCTTGACCTCGACGACGACGCCGGACGCCATGCGGGAGAGGATGGCCGCGGCGGACTCGCTGTCGGGGCTCAGGTGCTCGGCGGCGGCGGATGGGCGGTGGTTCGCGGTGAAGATCGTGGTCTTCTCTCCGGCCCAGCGCGCTTCGAG
>NICF_comb_assmDRAFT_10001178_pt1 | contig 20948 bp, 14 predicted proteins | sample NewIslPassag4_SG_FD_11279 | JGI IMG/M metagenome (IMG submission 11279) | reverse complement strand
GTCTACCTCGTGCGGGACGGCCAGATCCGCCTGCTCACGGAGGACCATTCGCTGGTGCACGAGCAGATGCGGGCGGGGCTCCTCACCCCCGAGGAGGCGCGTCACTCCCACCTGCGCAACATCATCACCCGCTCGGTGGGCTTCGAGGCCCGGGTCCCGGTGGACGTGCTGAAGGAGGAGGTCCGGGAGGGCGACCTTTTCCTCCTTTGCTCGGACGGGCTGTCGAACCTCGTGGACGACGAGGAGATGCTCGAATTCGCGGAGTCACATCCCCCCGAGCAGCTTCCGGACGTCCTGGTCGACCTGGCGAACGCGCGCGGCGGCGACGACAACATCACCGCCGTCGTCGTGCGTGTAGGGTGAGAAGGGAGGACGCCGGCCGCAGCCCCGCCCGCGACGAAGAGGGGACTGAGGCTGCGGACGTCGCCGGCGGTAGGCGAGGGCGGCAACCGCAGCGACGACCGAGCCGAGCGTAGTCAAACCTACGTGAGGCGAGGGAGGAGTGAGGACGCCGGCCGCAGCCCCGCCCGCGACGTCCGCCTTATAGTTGACGCGTTGTGTGCCCCTTGCATAGGTTGCCTCTCGGCCCGCGGCTGGCCTCGCCCGTCCGCTAGCCCGGCGAGCCCGTAGCCCGGAGGATTTTCGTGCCAAAGCGCCACTACACAGTGCTGATCGTTCCCGACCGGGACTCGACGACCCGGCGGTACCGCATCAGCCACCGGATGGTGGTGGGGGCCCTGGCGGGGGTCGTCGCGGGGGCGGTGGTCCTCGCGGGGCTCGGAATTCACTACGCCTTTCTCCTCGACCGCGCCCGGGAGAACCGACTGCTGCGGGACGAGAACGCGCAACTGCGCAGCCACCTCCTGCACGTGCGGGAGAAGGTGGCGCAGATCGACGAGACCCTGGACCGGATCGAGCGCTTCGATCAGAAGCTCCGCGCCCTCACCTCGCTCAACGACGAGCGCGGCCTGGCCATCGGTCCCCTGGAGGGGCCGGGCGAGGTGGCGCGCGAGACGTCGAGGTCGATGGGCCGTGGCGGGGATCTGCTCGGCGAGCGGCTCGAGGCGCTCGTCGAGCAGGCCGCACAGAGCGAGCGCAGCCTCGCCGAGCTGCAGCGTTACTTCGAGGAGCAGAAGAGCTTCTTGGCCTCCGTACCTTCCATCTGGCCGGCCCGCGGCTGGGTGACCAGCGACTTCGGTACGCGAATCGACCCCTACACGGCCAAGCGCGTCATGCACCAGGGCATCGACATCGCCAACCGCCACGGGGCGCCCGTGGTGGCGCCCGCGGATGGCGTGGTGGTCTTCGCGGGCACGGAGGGCGCCTACGGAAAGGTTCTCGTCATCGACCACGGCTTCGGCATCAAGACGCGTTTCGCGCACCTGTCCGAATTCCACGTGAAGCGGGGCGATCGCGTGACCCGGGGGCAGAAGATCGGCGCCATCGGGAATACCGGCCGCTCGACCGGACCTCACCTCCACTACGAGGTGCGGGTCAACGGCATTTCGGAAAACCCCCGCAAGTTCATCCTGGAGTGACGCGCACGGCCAGATCCGGGGAACGGCCGCCGCTCCGCGCGTGTTGAAGAGCAAGCGATGTTCAGGCGTCTCGTCCAAGCGATCGTCGGCACCAAGAATCAGCGGGAGCTCAAGAAGCTCCAGCCCATCGTGGCCCGCATCAACGAGCTGGAACCCAAGATGCGGGCTCTTTCGGACGACGATTTCCCGAAGCTCACCGCCCAGTGGAAGCAGGAGGTGGCCAACGGGCGGCCGCTCGACGAAATCCTCCCCGAGGCCTACGCCGCCTGCCGCGAGGCCGCGCGCCGGGTCCTCGGCCAGCGGCACTTCGACGTGCAGCTGATGGGCGGGATCGTCCTGCACCAGGGCAAGATCGCCGAGATGCGGACCGGTGAGGGCAAGACCCTCACGGCCACGCTCCCCGCCTACTTGAACGCGCTCGAGGGACGCGGCGTCCACGTCGTCACCGTCAACGACTATCTCGCCCGTCGCGACGCCGAGTGGATGGGGCGGGTGTACCGCTACCTCGGCGCGACGGTGGGCGTCATCGTCCACGGGTTGACCGACGCGCAGCGGCAGGAGGCCTACCGTGCCGACATCACCTACGGCCAGAACAACGAGTTCGGCTTCGATTACCTGCGCGACAACATGAAGTTCCGGCTCTCGCAATACGTGCAGCGAGAGCTCAACTTCGCCATCGTCGACGAGGTCGACTCCATCCTCATCGACGAGGCGCGCACGCCCCTCATCATCTCCGGGCCCTCGGAGCAGAGCACCGACCTCTACTACACGGTCGACAAGATCATCCCCAGGCTCGTGGCCGACACCGACTACGTGGTCGACGAGAAGGCCCGCAGCGTGATGCTCACCGACGAGGGCGTGGAGAAGGTCGAGCACCTGCTCGGGGTCGACAATCTCTACGACCCCACCAACGTGGAGCTTCTGCACCACGTCGAGCAGGCGCTGCGCGCCCACACGCTCTATCGCCGCGACAAGGACTACGTCGTCAAGGATGGCCAGGTGATCATCGTCGACGAGTTCACCGGCCGCTCATGCCGGGTCGGCGGTGGTCGGACGGCCTGCACCAGGCGATCGAGGCGAAAGAGGGCGTCAAGATCGAGGCGGAGAATCAGACGCTCGCCTCGATCTCCTTCCAGAACTACTTCCGCATGTACAGCAAGCTCGCCGGCATGACCGGTACTGCCGATACCGAGGCCGCCGAGTTTGCCGCCATCTACAACCTCGACGTGGTGGTCATCCCCACCAATCGTCCGATGATCCGAAAGGATCTGGACGACGTCGTCTACAAGACCGAGCGGGAGAAGTTCAACGCGATCGCCGACGAGATCGAGCGGCTGCACGCCCGCGGTCAGCCGATCCTCGTGGGCACCACCTCCATCGCCAAGAGCGAGGCGCTCTCGGCCATCCTCAAGAAGCGCGGCATCCCGCACGAAGTTCTCAACGCCAAGAATCACGAGCGCGAGGCGAAGATCATCGCCCAGGCGGGCCGCAAGGGCGCGGTGACCATCGCCACCAACATGGCGGGTCGCGGCACCGACATCATCCTCGGCGGCAATCCGGAGGCGCTGGTCCAGCAGGAGATCGGCGATCCGCCGGTGCAGCCGGTCGGCGCCGATCCCGAGACGATGGCCGCGTGGCGGGCCGAGCTGGAGGCATACAACGCCCGCAAGAAGGAGCTGCTCGAAAAGTACGAGGCGATCTGCGCCAAGGAGCGGGAGGAGGTCGTCGCTCTCGGCGGCCTGGCCATCATCGGCACCGAGCGTCACGAGAGCCGGCGCATCGACAACCAGCTCCGCGGTCGTGCGGGCCGGCAGGGCGACCCCGGCCAGAGCCGCTTCTACCTCTCCCTGGAAGACGACCTGATGCGGATCTTCGGCAGCGACCGGATCGCCCGCATCATGGAGACCCTGGGGATGAAGGAGGGGGAGCCCATCGAGCACCGCCTCCTGACCAAGTCGATCGAGAGTGCCCAGAAGCGAGTGGAGGCCTACCACTTCGACATCCGCAAGAACCTCCTCGAGTACGACGACGTGATGAACCAGCAGCGCAAGACCATCTATCGGATGCGCCGCGAGGTTCTGGCCTGCGGAGCGGGGCTGCCGCTCGTCGAGTACGAGGAGGATCCCAGGACCCGCAAGAAGAACAGGATCGAGAAGGTCTTCACCTGGGACGACCAGAAGGAGCGGATGCTCGACTTCTTCGAGGACGTGATCCTCAACCTCACCGACACCTACTTCCCCAACAAGGGGGAGAGGGACGTCGAGGGGTTCGCCAACGCCGTCCGCGACACCTTTGGCTTCGATTTCTCCGTCCCGGCCGAGGCGAGCAAGGAAGAGATCGAGGAGCAGCTCTTTTCCGCGGTCGAGAAGAGGTGGAAGGAGAAGGAGGAGAGCCTCGGCACCGACGCCGAGGGGGTTCCCATCCTCCGCCGCTTCGAGCAGTGGATAACCCTTCAGGCCATCGACCTGCACTGGAAGGATCACCTGCTGCGCATGGACCATCTGCGGCAGGGCATCGGCCTGCGGGGCTACGGCCAGCGCAACCCCAAGGCCGAGTACAAGAAGGAGGGCTTCGCCCACTTCCAGCAGATGGCCTACCGGATCCGCGAACAGGTGGTCCGCGAGGTCATGCGCCTGCAGGTGGTGACGCGGGAGGAGCAGGAAGCCCGCGAGGCGGCCGCCCGCGCCGCGGCCGAGCTCGAGCGCAAGATCATCGAGCAGCGGCGGCGCCAGCGCATGGTCGAGCAGCACGCCGACCAGGTCTCCGGCGGTCGCCAGGGGGCGCCGCGAGCGCCCGTGGTTCGAGCCGAGCCCAAGGTCGGCCGAAACGATCCCTGCCCCTGCGGCTCCGGCAAGAAGTACAAGCGCTGCCACGGCGCGGTGGCGGCCGAGGCCTGAAGATTCGAGAAAAAGGGGCGCCTTGTCACGAGCGGGCGACTGTGCTAAGGCAGCCCGCTCGCGAAAGAGCGCCTCTTTCGCGAAACGGGCCGGCTATTCGGCCCGGGACCACACACACGCCCCATCGGCCGTTCAGCGGTGCCCTCGTCGCGAGGGTCTGAGGGCTTCGGGGGCGTGGCGGAACCAACCAGAGGGAAGAGATGAGCGAAGCCGAGACGACCACCCGGAACGAGACCCAGGCTTCCGAGCAGGCGGCGGCCGTTGCCACGGCGGCCCAGCTCTCCATGCGCGAGATGCTCGAGGCGGGCGCGCACTTCGGGCATCAGACCCGGCGCTGGAATCCGAAGATGCGGCCCTTCATCTTCGGAGCCCGCAACGGCATCCACATCATCGACCTGCAGCAGACGGTCGATTTGGCCAACAAGGCCCTCCGCTTCGTGGAGGATACGGTCGCCCGCGGCGGCACGGTGCTCTTCGTCGGCACCAAGAAGCAGGCTCAGGACGTCGTCGCCGAGGAGGCGCGTCGCTGCAACCAGTTCTTCGTGACGCACCGCTGGCTCGGCGGCACCTTGACCAACTTCAAGACGATCAAGCAGGGTATCGAGCGCCTCAAGAGCCTGGAAAAGATGCGGGACGACGGCCTCTTCGACCGGCTGCCGAAGAAGGAGGTCTCCAGGCTCACCCGCGAGATGGAGAAGCTCGAGCGCAACCTGGGCGGCATCAAGGAGATGACGCGCCTGCCGGCGGTGCTCTTCGTCATCGACCCGAAGAAGGAGCATCTGGCGGTGCACGAGGCCAACCGCCTCGGCATCCCGATCGTCGGCCTGGTGGATACCAACTGCGACCCCGATCCGATCGACTTCGTCATCCCCGCCAACGACGACGCCATCCGCTCCATCCGCCTGTTCACCGCGCAGCTCGCCAACGCGGTGCTCGCGGGCGCGGCGCGCTACAGCGCCGCCCGCCACGAGCGGGGCGAGGAGGAAGTCCGCGCCGGCCAGCCGGAAGAGGGGCGCCGTCGCGGCCGCGGCGTCCGCGTGGAGAGGCGGGGAGCCCGGAGCGAAGAGGGCGAGGAACGCCGCGGCCCGGAGGTCGAGGTCGTCCGTCGGCCGGCGCTTTCTGCGTCGCCCGAGGCCGAAGCCTCGGCCTCGCCCGAATCCGACGACGGGTCGACCGAGCAGGCCTGATCCGTATCCCGTATCCCGTGGATCCGTTTCGACGCGGCACCCGGGCGGGCCGCGTCGCATCGTTTTTGGAGAGGTGAAAGATGGCTGAGGTTCGTGCTGCTGCCGTCAAGGAGCTCCGCGAGAGGACTGGCGCGGGGATGATGGACTGCAAGAAGGCGCTCGCCGAGACCGGCGGGGACATGGAGAAGGCGATCGACTGGCTGCGGAAGAAGGGCCTGGCCGCCGCCGCCAAGAAGGCCGGCCGCGCGGCCACCGAGGGCATGGTCGCCAGCTACATCCACGGCAACGGCCGGATCGGCGTCCTGGTCGAGGTCAACTGCGAGACCGATTTCGTGGCGCGCAACGAGGCCTTCCAGGAGCTCGTCAAGGACATCGCCATGCACATCGCCGCGGCCGCCCCGATGTACGTGCGTCGGGAGGAGGTCGACCCCGAGGTCCTCGAGCGCGAGCTGGAGGTCTACCGGGGCCAGCTGCGGGAGCAGGGCAAGCCCGAGCACATCTGGGACAAGATCCTGGAGGGCCGCAAGGAAAAGTTCCTCAAGGAGATCTGCCTGCTGGAGCAGCCCTTCGTGAAGGATCCGGACAAGACCGTCCAGGACGTCATCAACGAGGCGATCTCCAAGATCGGCGAGAACATCGTGGTTCGGCGCTTCGCCCGCTTCGTCCTCGGCGAGGGGCTGGAGAAGAAGACCGAGTCCTTCGCCGACGAGGTCGCCAAGCTCCAGGGCTGAACGGCCGTGGAGAGGGCACCCGGCAGCGGTCCCGCACGCGCGAGGGCCGACTGATCCGGGTGCCACCGAAGCGACATTGAACCGGGCGGAGGGAGGAGGACGCCGCAGAGGCAAACCGGGGGCCCGCGCGTTCTCTTTCCCTCCTTCCTTTTTCTGCCACGCGGCAGGGGGGCCGGACAAGCCGGCCCGGCTTTTCGCGTCCTTGACCACCCGGACCTACCGGGCTACAAAGCCGCGCACGTTCGGGATCCGGTCCCGCGGATCGCCAGCGGTGGCGCGATGACCCAGCCGAAATACAAGCGAATCCTCCTGAAGCTCTCGGGCGAGGCCCTGATGGGCGGGGAGAAGTACGGCATCGATACCGGGACCCTCGCCCAGATCGCTTCCGAGGTGAAGGAGGTCCACGACCTCGGTGTCGAGGTGGCGCTCGTCCTCGGAGGCGGCAACATCTTCCGGGGCGTCTCGGGGGCCGCCAAGGGCATGGACCGCTCGAGCGCCGACTACATGGGCATGCTGGCGACGGTGATCAACTCGCTGGCCATGCAGGATGCCCTCGAGAAGCTCGGTCTGGAGACTCGGGTGCAGAGCGCCATCGAGATGCGGGAGATCGCCGAGCCATACATCCGGCGCAAGGCCATCCGGCACCTGGAGAAGGGGAGGGTGGTGATCTTCGCGGCGGGCACCGGGAACCCCTACTTCACCACCGACACCGCCGCGGCGCTTCGCGCCATGGAGATCCGGGCGGACGTCATGCTCAAGGCGACCAAGGTGGAGGGGGTCTTCACCTCCGACCCCGTCAAGGACCCGAACGCCAAGCTCTACCGCAGCCTGAGCTACATGGACGTCCTTCAGAAGGAGCTCAAGGTCATGGATGCCACGGCGGTCTCGCTGGGCATGGACAATGGCCTGCCGCTCGTCGTCTTCGACCTGACGGCGCGTGGCAACATCCTTCGGGTCGTCCGCGGCGAGAATGTCGGTACGCTGGTGGGCTGCGTCCCCACCGTCACGGTATAGGAAGGAGCGCGACGATGGCCGGAGAAGCGATCATCTCAGAATTCAAGAAGCGGGTCGAAAAGACGCTCGAGGACCTCCGTCGCGAGCTGTCCAAGATCCGCACCGGGCGGGCGAGCGCCTCCATGCTCGACGGGATCCAGGTGGATTCCTACGGCACGAAGATGCCGCTGAACGCCGTGGCCACCATCACCGTCGCCGATGCCCGGACCATCGTGCTCAAGCCCTTCGACAAGTCGCAGATCGGCGCCATCGAAAAGGCCATCCTCGAATCCGACATCGGGGTCACGCCCCAGAACGACGGCGCCGTCGTCCGCCTTCCCTTTCCGCCGCTGACCGAGGAGCGCCGCAAGGAGATCGCCAAGCAGGTGCGCAAGCGGGGTGAGGATTACAAGATCGCAATCCGCAACGCGCGCCGCGACGCCAACGACGACATCAAGAAGATGACCAAGGAGGGAGGCATCTCCGACGACGAGGAGAAGCGCCTCCTCGACCAGGTGCAGAAGGAGACCGACCTCGGCGTCGCCAAGGTCGACGACATCGTCGCCCGCAAGGAAAAGGAAGTGATGGAGATCTGAGGCGGGCGGTTGCGAACGCCGCCTCACGCCGCTCGCGCGAGGAGGCGTTCGCAGGCTCCTCGCGCGTCAGACCCCTATGAAGGCTCCCGAAAACCGGGGGCCTTCGCCTGCCTCGGCCTCGAAGCGCTCTGTGCTGGCCCCGGATCGGGTAGGCTGGGCATCGATGAGCCGTCGCGCCGAGCGCCTGCTCGACCTCGTCAGCCTCTTTCTGGGATCCGACCGTCCCATCCCGTGGGCCGAGATCCGCGGGGCCTTCCCCGACTACCGCGGTCTCAAGGAGGCGAGCGCGCTCCGCAAGTTCGAGCGGGATCGCGCCGAGCTCGTGGAGCTCGGCCTCCCGCTGCAATGGGTGCCCCCCGACGCGGGGCGCGAGGGTGGCTATCGCCTCGCCCGCGAGGACTACTACCTCCCTGATCTCGAACTCACCGCCGAGGAGCGGACGCTGCTTTCGCTGGCCGGCACAGCGGCCCTGGAGCAGCCCGCCTTTCCTCTGCGAGACGAGCTCGTCCGCGCCCTCGACAAGCTCTTTTTCGCTTCGTCCNTTCGGTGGCGCGCATCCAGCGATTCCCTTCTGCGGACCGAGTCCGAGCATTTGGAGCGCCTGGGCCGCGCCACCGTCGAGCACCGGGACGTCCGGCTGCGCTACCGCTCCTACGACGGCGAGACGACCGAGCGGCGCGTCTCGCCCTACGGTCTCGCCTTTCGCAGCGGTGCCTGGTTTCTCGTCGGCCGTTGCCACCTGCGCGACGCCATCCGCACCTTCGCCGTGGAACGAATCGAGGCGCTCGAAGAGCTCGACTCGCGCTTCGAGGTCCCGGCGGGGTTCGACGTGCGGCGCCACGTGGGCGTGCAGGCGTGGGAGATCCCCCGGCACGAGCCTCGGGAGGCGGTCGTCGAGGTGGCTCCCGGGGGACTTCCGCTGGCGCACAACATCTTCGGCCCGGGGGATCCCCTGGAGGGCGGAGCCCGGTTCGCGCTGCGTACGAGCAACGAGGACGCCCTCGTCCGCATCGTCCTGCGGCTGTTCCCTCATGCGCGCGTGCTCTCGCCCGCGTCGCTCGCCGAGAAGGTGCGGGAGGCTGCCCGCCGCATCGCGGCGCGCCACGCGGGCGCACCCAAATTTCCTCTCGCGGCTCCTAGGGCCGCCGACCACCCGCGCGCACCCGAGTCGCCCCCCAACGGCGCGGCCGTCGTGCTCCACGAGAGCGCGCCCGAGACGCACACCGCCGCGCAGGCCTCCGAGCGTGTCGCGGTCGGTTCCGAGTCTGCGCCCGCCGAGCCGGCCACCGGAAAACCGTCTACGAGGCGCTCCTCCGACCCCCGGCAGCGGCTGCAGCGCGCTCTCCTCCTCGTGCCGCGCGCACTGGCCCGCCACGGCTGCACCCTCGCCGAGCTCGCCGCCGACCTGCGCATCTCGGAGGAGGAGCTACTCGAGGAGATCGACTTTCTGCAATTGGTCGGGCGCCCGCCCTTCTCGCCCGCCGACCTCGTGGACATCGACGTCGTCGACGGCCGGGTCTACGTGGCGCTCCCGCAGGGCTTCTCCCGGCCTCCTGCGCTGACGCCGCTGGAGGCGCTGGCTTTGGAAGCGGCCGCGAGCGCCTTCACCGAGGAGGGGGGCGAGAGCCTACGCGCGGTTCGGGAGCGCCTCCGCCAGGCGATCCCGGCCGCCTTCCGCGGGCGCTTCGATGCGCTTTCGGGCCGCATTCGCGTCGAGGCCCGAGAGCTTTCCCCGGAGGTGGCCGATCGGGTCGACCAAGCCATTCGCGAGCGGCGGGAGCTCTCGTTTTCGTACTTCTCCGCGGCGCGGGGCGAGGCGACGCGGCGACGCGTCCGGCCCCTCCGCCGTTTTCCGCACCAGGGTTACTGGTACCTCTACGCCTTCTGCTGCCAGCGCCGCGAGCGCCGCCTCTTCCGTCTCGACCGCGCCTCCGATTTCCGGCTGGAAGAGGCCACCTTCGTCCCGCGCCCCGTCGACGAGGCGCCCTTCGCCGTCCGCGAGGGCGAGCGCCTCGCCTGGGTCCGCGTCGACCCTGGCCCCTTCGCCCGCCCCGGCCATCTCTGGCGCCTGGGTGCCCGCGAGATCCACCACCTCCCCGACGGCGGCGCCCTCGCCCGGGTGCCCGTCCACGGCGAGGCCTACCTCCTCTCCTCCGTCCTCTTCATGGCCGGTGCGGCCGAGATCCTCGAACCCGCCGATCTCCGCGAGCGCGCCCACCACGTCTCTCGGGAAATCGCCGGGACGGTGTAGGATTTCGGAAGGAAAAGAGCCGGTCGAATTTCTTCCAGCGGTGGGCTTGATCTACTGGGACTGGGAGGCAGCGCTCTCGTGGTTCGTGGGCGACAACTGGTGCCGCTTCTACGGGGAGGTCGGCCCATGACCAGGTTCCTGCTCTTTTCGGCGCTGTCGCTCGTCGGATTCGGCTGCGTCATCGATCCTGGTGACTGCCCGCCGCCGATGGCTCCGCCGAGGCGCGCCCAGCTCGTGGACTCCGACGCGTGCAAGGCCCGCGTGGTCAAGCCGTACGAGACCTGGAAGGACGACGGGCCCACGCGTCTCACCGTCGACTACGACGAGGGGCTGGTCGTCGTCGAGTACGAGGTAAAGCTGCAGGACGGCCGCACCGTCCCCGTGAAGGAGACGTGGCGGCGGATCGACCACGGTGAGGAGACGGAGCGGGACTGAGGCCTCGCGCCCGTTTGCCTCGTACCTCGCCTCGCCCGGCGGGACCGAAATCGCGGGCGGTTCGTATTCGCTCACCCTGGTTGCAGCCGGAATCCAGTGATGTCTCCATCCTCGACGCTTCGCCCGCGTTCCCGCTCACTCCGGTTGCGCGGGCAGCCGGTCAGCTCGCGGCGGCGGCGGGGGGAACGGCCTCGTCGGCGAGCTCGGCGGATGGGCGGCGACGGAGCCTCGTCTGGATCTCGTCGAAGAAGGCGTAGGCGACCGGGACGATGAGCAGGGTGATGACGAGGGAGAGGAGCTGACCGCCGACGATGACCTTGGCGAGGGCGCCACGGGAGGCGGCGCCGGCGCCCTTGGCGAAGACCATGGGGAGCATGGCGGCGATCAGGGTGAGGGTGGTCATGAGGATGGGGCGGAGCCGGGCGCGATTGGCCTTCAGGATCGCCTCGCGCAGCGGCAGGCCGCGCGCTCGAAGCGTGTTGGTGTAGTCCACCTGCAGGATGCCGTTCTTCTTGACGATGCCCAGAAGCAGAAAGAGGCCGAGGGCGGAGTAGACGTTGAGGCTCTCGTCGAAGAGGACGAGGGAGAGAAGGGCGAAGGGCAGGGTGAGGGGCAGCGCCAGCAGGATGGTGATCGGGTGGATGAAGCTCTCGAATTGGGCGGCGAGGACCATGTAGACGAAGACCATGGAGAGGAGGAGGACGAAGACGAATTCCACCGCCGTCTCCTCCATGGTCTGGGCGGCGCCGGTGAAGACCACGTCGTAGCCGGGCGCGAGGTTGGCCTCCTCGATGTGCTTGCGAGCGCGAGCGATGGCTTCCCCGAGCGCCACGCCGGGCGCGGGGTTGGCGGAGATCATCACCTGCCGCTGGCCGCCGAGACGGAGGATCACCGTCGGTCCCTGCGCCTCCACGATCTCCGCAATGTTCTCCAGGGGGACGAGGGTGCCGAAGCGGGTCCGCAGCGGCAGCCGGCCGATGGATTCGATGCTTTGGCGGTCCTCCTCACGTGCGCGCAGCCAAACGTCGTAGCGCTCGTCGCCCTCGCGATAGGAGCTGACGATCTCGCCCCCGACGAGCACGCGCAGCGTCTCCGCCACGGTGCGGGCGTCGATGCCCAGGTCGGCCGCCTTGGCGCGGTCGATGCGCACTTGCACTTCCGGAAGCCGGTCGGCCGAGGAGCTGAAGACGTCCACGAAGGCGGGATCGGCGCGCATGGCGGCGAGCAGCTTCTGCAGGTAGGTCTCGAGCTGGGCGAGGTCGGGGCCGCGGATGTTCATGCGGATCTTCCCGCCGTAGCCGCCTCCGCCGATGCCGGTCGTGTTGATCGGGCGGATGTTGGTGCGCAGGTCGGGGTAGCGGGCAAAGACCCGCCGCGCGGCGAGCATCACCTCTTCCTGCGTGAGATCGCGTTCTTCGATGGGGAAGAGACCCACGTAGAGGCTCGCGCGGGTGGCGCTACCCGAGCCGCCGCGCGTATCGCCTCCGGAGGCGAGGACGTCCTTGACGCCGGGAAGCGCCGCGATCTGGGGCTCGAGCTCGCGCAGCAGGGCGTCCGTGGCCTGGAAGGCGGTACCCGGCGGAAGCTCGATGACGATCTCGAACTCGCTTTGATCGTCTTCGGGAAGGAAGTCCTTCTTGACGACGAAAAATAGGGGCACGGAAAGCGCCACGCATCCCAAGGAGATCAGGCCAACGGCGAGGCGGTGGTCGAGGGACCAGGCCACCAGCCGTTCGTAGCGCTCGTCGAGAAACCCGTTGATGCGATCGGGAATGGCCCTCCAGCCGGTCTTCGGTCGCGTTTGCGTCTCGGCGTCTTCGTGCCGGAGGAAACGCGAAGCGAGCATGGGGATGAGGGTGAGGGCGACGAAAAGCGAGACCATCACCGCCACCGCCACGGTGACGCCGTAGCTGGAAAAGAGCCGTCCGATCTCGCCGGACATGAAGGCGATGGGGGCGAAGATCACCACCAGCGAGAGCGTGGTGGCAGAGACTGCGAGGGCGATCTCCTTCGTCCCCTCGATCGCCGCGCGGAAGGCGGAGATCTTCCGCTCGGTCATGTGGCGGTGGATGTTTTCCACCACCACGATCGCGTCGTCGATGACGATCCCCACCGCCAAGGTCAGCGCCAGCAGCGTGATGTTGTTGAGCGTGTAGCCCAGCGCGTACATGGCAGTGAAGGTGGCGACGAGCGAGGTGGGAATCGCCACCGCCGCGATCAGGGTCGAGCGCAACGAGCCCATGAAGAGGAGCACCGAGAGCGCGGCGAGGATGCCGCCGAGGATCAGGTGGTGCTGCACCTCGGCGGCGCTGGCCTCCACGAAGACGGAGGCGTCCTGCAACACGACGATCTCGCTTCCCGCGGGAAGGATCTCCTCCAGGCGCGCCAGCCGCTCCTTGACCGCGCGGGCGGTCTCCATCAGGTTGGCGCCGCTCTGCTTCTGCACGTAGAGGGTGACCGCTTCCCGGCCGTTGAGCCGCGAGACGCCGCGGACCTCCTCCGTGCCGTCCTCGACGGAGGCCACGTCGCGCAGGCGGATGGGCGCGCCGGTCACGGGATCGGTGGCGACGACGATCTCCTCGAATTCGCGGACCTGCTCCACGCGCGCCATCGTGCGCAGCACGTCCTCACGCGCGCCGCGGGTGAGGCGCCCGCCGGGGATCTCCACGTTTTGCGCCTGGATGGCCCGGCGAACGTCCGCCGCAGTCAGGCCGTGGGCCTCCAAGCGGCGGGCGTCCAGCCAGATGTTGACGGCGCGCTTGCGCCCGCCCTCGATGAAGACCTGCCCCACGCCCGGTGCGGTCCCGATCAGGTCCTTGACCCGGGTGTCGGCGAATTCGGTCAGCTCGCGCAGCGAAAGGGGCCCGGAGATGGCGACGGCCAGGATGGGCATGGCGTCGGCGTCGAAATTGGAGACGACGGGCGGGTCGGTTCCCTCGGGCAGTCGCCTCAGCACCTGGCTGACTTTGTCGCGAACGTCCTGAAGCGCCGCGTCCGGATCGCGTTCGAGGGTGAAGGTGATGCGGATGAAGGAGAAGCCCTCGCGGTTGACCGAGCGCAACTCCTCGATCCCCGCGATGGTGTTGAGCTGCTCCTCGATGGGCTGGGTGATGGCGGTCTCGATCTCCTCCGGACCCGCACCGGGGAGGCTGGTGAAGATGGTGACGGTGGGGCGCTCCACGTTCGGCAGGAGGTCGACGCCGAGGCGGCTGTAGGAGACGGCGCCCAACGTCACGAGCGCCGTCGTGAGCATGGTGGCGAAGACCGGCCTGCGGACGCTGATCTCGGAGAGGTTCACGAACCCTCCTCGGCCCGGGAGTCACCTGAAGTAGAATCCACCTTCACCTGAGCGCCGTCGTACAGGCGGGCGATCCCGGTGAGGATGAGCGCCTCGCCGTCCTCGAGCGGACCCTGCACCAGCGCGTCGCCACCGCGCTTGCGCAGGATGGTCACCGGTCGCTCGCGCGCTGCGCCGTCCTTCAGGACGAAGACCTTGTGGACGCCCGCCACCGAGGAGATCGCCGTTTCGGGCACCGGGAAAACCTTCTCCTGCGTGCCCAGCCGGATCACGCCAGAGGCGAAGACGCCCGGCCGCAGATGCTCGGCTGGCTTTTCGAAGAGCGCCTCCACGGGGAAGGTTCGCGAGCTTCCCGAGACCAGCGGACCTACCCGCGAGACCTTGCCGCGGTGGCCCGGGCTTCCGGCGGCGGAGATCTCCACCTCCATGCCGGGCAGGATGCGGCCCACGTAGCGCTCGGGAACCTCGGCCTGGAGTTTGAGGGGATCGGTCATCACCACCACCGCCACCGCTTGCCCGGCGCGGACGAATTCGCCGAGGGCGACGAGCCTTTTGGCGACGACGCCGCGGATGGGGGAGGTGATGGTGGCGTCGCGGACCTTCTTGCGGGCGAGGGCGAGGGCGGCGCGCCGGCCGCGCGCCAGGGCGTAGGTGGAGCGGGCGGATTCGAGGGCCTGCTGGTAGGCCGCCTCGGCGATGCGGACGCGGGTGCGCAGAGCGTCCACCTCACCCACCGCCAGCAGGTTTCGGCTGAGAAGCTCCTCGCCGCGCTCGAGGTTGCGCCGCGCCTCCTCCAGGTCGGCGCGGGTTCGGCGCACGTCCGCCTGCGCGTTGGGGTCGAAGGCATCGAGTTCTTCGTCCTCGATGCCCAGCCGCGCCAGGCTTTCCAGGTACTCGCTTTCCGCGCGCGCCGCCTGCAGCCGAAGCTCGGTGGCGTCGAGTCGGACGAGTGGCGCGCCCATTTGCACCTCGTCGCCGAGATCGGCGACGATCCGCTCCACGCGGCCATCCACCTCGGCGGAGATGGTGACCTCCTCCATGCCGGCGAGAGGACCGCTGACCTCGACCACCTGTTCCACCGTCTCGGAGCGCAGCTCCTGTACGCGGACCGGAAGCGGCCCGCGTCCACGCGCCGGCCCGGTATCACGGGAGCAGGCAACGAGGAGCGCGAGGAAGATCACGATCGGTACGAGCCGTTTCATCCGTCACTCCATCGTCCCAGCAGGCGCTCGAACCGGGCCAGGGAGATCGAGAGGTCCAGGGCGCTTTGCACGCGCTCCGCGCGGGCGGTGGCGAGCTGCGACTGGGCGTCGGCGAGTTCCAGGGCAGAGCCCAATCCCGTCTGGTAGCGCCCCTCGGCGAGAAGGAGCCCTTCCGCGGCGGAGCGCTCCATCGCCTCGGCGGCGGCCAGCCGCGCCGACGCCTCCTGCACCGCCAGCAGGGCGGTCTCGATATCCAGCCGAAGCGCCCGCCGCAGCCGCTCGTACTCGGCCTGCGCGGCGGCGAGCTGGGCGCGCCGTTCGCGAATGGTGGCCAGGTCCGCACCGCCGTTGACGATGGGCACGCTCAGCGAAACGACTGCCGTCCAGCCGGGCTGCATGTGGTCGAATTCCCGGCCCCGCAGAGAGGCCGTGCCGGTCACGCCCAGGCTGGGAAAGAGCTCGGAGACTGCCGAGGCGTAGGCCCGTTCCGCCGCCTCCACCGCGGCGCGCGCCTCGCGCATCTCCGGCAGCGCCTCCATCGCCGCCTGTACCGCTTCGTCCAGCGAGGGGAGTTCGGGCACGGGCCGCGGCGGCGCTTCGGCCAGCCGGGCGCCTTCGGGAAGGGTCTCGAGGCCGCAAGCGATGGCGAGCTGCGCCATGGCCAGGTCGCGGGCGTTTTTCGCCTGGATCACCCGAACCTCCGCCTGGGCCACCTCCACCTCCGCGCGGCTGAGGTCGTAGGGCGCGGCCAGCCCCACCTCCGCTCGGCCGCGGGCGAGCTCGAGATGTGCCCGGGCCTGGCGACGGCTCTCCTCCATGGCCGTCACCAGCTCGTCCGAGGCGAGGGCGGTGCGATAGGCCGCTTCCGCGGCGACGTCGAGGAGCTCCTCCACCAGCTGCTGCCGTGCGAGCGCCTGGCGGGCTTCCGCCTGCGCCTGCCGGTAGCGGTTCAGACTGCGGCCGAAATCCCAGATCGTCTGCTGGAGGCTCAGGCTCGCGGTCCAGAGCTCGAAGTCGGGCGGGCCGAAAAAGGTACCCGAGCCGCCGACCGCGCCGGCGGGCAACTGGCCGACGGTACCGCCCGCGCCGATCAGGCCGCCGCCCGAGGCGCCCGCCCCGCGCCCGGCCAGGTACGAGCCCTGGGCGGAGGCGCGGGGGAGGAAGCCGGAGAAGGCGATGGCCCGGCGCGCGGCCGCGGCGGCGGTCAGCGCGCGGGCTGCAGCCACTTCCGGGTGCTGGTTGCGCGCCGACGTGCGGCAGTCCTCCAGCGTCCATTCCTCGGCCGAGACGGGCGCGGCGAAGACCAGCGCCGAGGCGAAGACGGCGAGACGTGCCACGTGCGGATGGCCGGGCGCGAAAACCATGGGCGCTAGAAAAGGAGGAACGAGTCCGGTCGTCAACCCGCCGAACCTGCCTATCAGCCGTCGCATTCCTTCCAGGCGGGCGATCGGTATAAGAGGCGGGCGATGTCGACGCGTACCACCGAGCGCCTGGTCTACGAGCGCGGGCCAAGGGGCGAGCGCGATCTCGAGCGCGCCGCCGAGCTCTTGCGCGCGGGCGGCCTCGTGGCCTTCCCCACCGAGACCGTCTATGGCCTGGGCGCGGTGGCGCTGGACGCCGACGCGGTGCGGCGGATCTTCGAGGCCAAGGGGCGGCCGCCGACCAACCCGCTCATCGTCCACGTGGCCTCGATCGAGCAGGCGCGGCAGGTGGCGGCGAACTGGCCCGAGGCCGCCGAGCGCCTCGCGGCGCGATTCTGGCCGGGGCCGCTCACCTTGGTGCTACCCCGCGCGCCGGCCGTGCCGCCGGAAGTGTCGGGTGGCCTGGAGGCGGTGGGCATCCGGCTCCCCGCGCATCCCGCAGCGCGCGCGCTCATCGAGCGGGTGGGCGCGCCTCTGGCGGCCCCGAGCGCCAATCCCTACACCGGCATCTCGCCCACCTCCGCCGAGCACGTGGCCAAGGGGCTCTCCGGCCGCATCGAGGCCATCCTCGACGGCGGAGAGACGACGGTGGGGATCGAGTCGACCGTGCTCGATCTCTCCGTCGATCGGCCGCGGATCCTCCGCCCGGGCGCCGTCTGTGCAGCCGAGATCGAGGAGGTGATCGGGCCGGTCGAACGGCTCGCCGGCGGCGCAGAGGAGGCCCTGCCCTCACCGGGCCTGGCGCGCCGCCACTACGCGCCGAAGGCGCGCGTGGTCCTCCTCGGGGCCGACGAGCTCGGCGCTCGCGCCGCGAGCGCCGACGCGAGCGTGGGCGTGATGGCCATCCTGCCCCCGCCGCCCGCGCGGGGCGCGGCGCGATGGATCGCCATGCCCGACGATCCCGCCGCCTACGCCCGTCAGCTCTACCGCATCCTGCACGCCCTCGAAGACGCCGGCGTGAAGGAGCTCTGGATCGAACTGCCGCCCGCGGAGGAGGCGTGGGATGGCGTGCGCGACCGCCTCCACCGCGCCGCGGGGTGAGTCGACGCCCGAGATACAGGACCGCCTGCAGCCTCCCTGACCGCCGGGCTCCGGCAAGATGAGGCTCTGTGCCGGCTTCTGAACATGTTGACCGGGACAGGTCTGCAGCGTGGACAACGGCGACAACGGTCTGGTCGATTGCGCGGAGTCGACCTGCGAGGGCCAGGTCTGCCACCTGCCGGAAAGCCAGCGCGACCGTGGGACGTGCAAGGAAACGGTCTGCCTGGATGGGCTTGCAACGACGGAGTGCTGCCCGCCGAACGGCTGTGGATGAGAATCCCGTCCCGGTGAACGGCCCCCGGGGCGCGGCCCCGGGGGTTTTTCGTTCTCGGAGGGTGGGGATGCCGACGGGCGCGCCCGGGGCGGGACGAGGGGAGGTGCCGCTTCGCGGGCGACGGGGCCTTGCGGAGGCAGGTCGAACGGGGAACTCGGCGGAGGTGGGTCGAGAAAAGAAGAACCCCTGTCCGGTCCGGACAGGGGTTCTTCGAGACGTCCTTTCTGGTGGAGCTGAGGGGGATCGAACCCCTGACCTCTAGAGTGCGATTCTAGCGCTCTCCCAGCTGAGCTACAGCCCCACAACGGTCTCGGGCTTCCGAGAGCGCGCGGAACCTACCCGCCCGCGCCTGGGCTGTCAAGCGCGGCGGGCGATGAACCGAGCGGGCGCCCGTCTACAATAACACCGTGGGAGCGGGGCGCATTCGCCTCCGGGAGGTGCGGCGATGAGGGTGCGGGCCGTGTGGGCCATCGCGCTGTTCGCGGCGGGGCAGTGGGCTTGTTCGGGCGGATCGAATGCCGCGGTCGAGCTCGCCCGACTCGAGCTCTTTCCCGCGGAAGTGATGGTGCTGGAGAGAGGCGAGTTTCCGCTCGAGGTGCGCGCCATCGACGCGGCCGGCGAGCCGTACCAAAAGCCGCTGAAGCTGGCCTGGTCGACGGAGGACCCGACCGTGGCCGAGGTCTCCGACGACGGCGTGGTCCGGGGCAAAGCCGTGGGGGAGACGAAGGTGATCGCGCAAAGCGGTCGGGTGCGCGCGGAAGCCCGGGTCCGGGTGGGACGGGCCGCTGCCACCAAGATGGTCATCGAGGGAGCGCCCGGCGTGATGAAGCGGGGCGAGGTCGCGCGCTTGAACGTCCGGATCTCGGGTCGAAAAAGCTTGCCTCCCGAAACCAGGCCCGTGTGGTCTGTCTCCGACTCCGCCGTCCTCGCGATCCACGAGCGAGAGGTCGGGGTCGACGTCGTGGCGGTCGGCCCCGGCAAGGCAATCGTTCGGGCAGCGATCGGCACGCTGGGAGCGGAGGCCGAGATCCGCGTCGTTCCGATGGCCGGCTCCATGGAGGTCTCTCCGGCGGACAGCCGGGTCTTCGTGGGGCAGACCGTGCATCTGGTTGCGATCATCCGGGACCACGACGGAAATCCGGTGGTGGCGCCGGCCCAGTGGTCACACCAGCCGAAGGATGCCCTGGTCTCCCTGGAGCCAGCCGGCACGCCCTCCGCGGACCGCCGGTACACGGTGCTGCGGCCGGGCAGGATCGAGGTGCGGGCGACCTTCGAGAACCTCGAGGCGAAGGCCACGATCGACGCGGAAACCGTCGGGCCTTTCGTCTCTTTGGAGAATTGGAGGTGGGGGCTGTGCGGGCTGGCGGAGAGCGGAAGCGTCGACTGCTTCGGCGATCGTCCGAGCGGAGAACCAGAGGTGCGAGAGCTCACCCCCTACCGTCTGGAGACGCCGGAGCCGCTCGTCTCGTTGAGTGTGGGAGCCTCGCACATCTGCGGCCTGACGAAAGAGGGCCGGGCCTACTGCATGGGCGGGAACGAACGCGGGGCGCTCGGCACCGGGGACCTCAGTCCTCGGGACGCCTTTTCGCCGGTGAATACGGAGCTGCGCTTCCGCGAGATCCACGCCGGCGCCGACTACACCTGCGCCATCTCCACGGAGCCAGAGGGGGACAACGCCTATTGCTGGGGCGAGGGCGACGCGGGCAAGCTCGGCACGGGAAACGAGGAGAACCAGGTCGTCCCGACGCCGATCCTCGGCCACCGCTTTCAGACGCTCGCCGTCAGCCGTAGCGAGGGCAACGGCGCCAGCGCCACCTGCGGCATCGACGTGGAAGGAAAGGTCCTCTGCTGGGGAAGCAACGCGACCGGCCAGCTGGGGGACGGCACCTTGGTTGCCTCCTACATTCCCGTGGAGGTCGCCTCCGAGGGCCCTCACGTGGCCGTGGCCGTGGCGTCCCAGGCCTGGTCGCTCTGGGATTTCGAGTCGGGCCGTTGGGGACACGCCTGCGCGCTGACGGTCTCCGGAGAGATCCGCTGCTGGGGAAACAACTTGGCCGGGCAGGTCCAGCCGCCGGGGTCGATGGATCCGGTGACGACGCCCGTCACCGTGGCGGTGGAGCCCTTCGTCTCGGTCCTCGCCTTTGGCCACGAGTATTTCGGGGTGAGCTGCGGCATGGAATCCGGCGGATGGGTGCGATGCTGGGGAAGCCCGGAGCACGGCGGGCTCTTCGGGGAGTTCGTGCACGCGCACGGCCTTCCCGGCACGCCGGCGCCCAGCGTTCCCATCACGCCGGTGGGCGGAGGTCTTCGCTTCCGGGCGCTCGACGTCTGGACGGAACGAACCTGCGGGGTGGACCTCGATGGCCGCGCGTACTGTTGGGGCGTGCTCCCCGACCCGAGCACCGGCAGCGGTTACCGGATGCACGACGAGCCGGTCTGCCTCGTTGGGCAAGAATGCTGAGAGACTGCCGTGGCCACCGGGCATCGGCGTGGCACCTGTAGCGGCGTCGCCTGCGGGTCGTGCGTTCCCTCGTCGCGGGCGCACCGGGGACGAGGGTCGATTCGTTGACAGGCATGGGGGCGCTTGTTAGGTGAGTTTTTCGATTATTTACCCCCTAACGACGGTCCCATGACTCGTTCCCCCGAACCTTCGCTCCCCTCAGCGGCTGAGCTTTCCGAACTCGAACACGCCTTTGCCACCGATCCCTCCGGCCGGGCCTATCGCCCCCTCGCCGAGGCCTACCTGCGCCTGGGCCGCTTCATGGAGGCGATGGTGGTCTGCCGCAAGGGGATGCGGGCACTTCCCGAGTCCCCGGAACCGCACTACCTCCTGGCGCGAATCCAGCACGCCCAGGGCCGTGCCCAGCGAGCCATCGAGGAGCTGAAGACCGCGCTGGAAAAGGACGCCGACCACGTGCCCTCGCTCGCGCTCCTCGCGCAGCTCCATTTCGAGGAGGAGAACGACGCGGAGGGCGCAAAGATCCTCGGTCGGGCCGTGGCACTCGCGCCGGACGACGAGGACGTCGTTCGGCTGGCGAAGGCCCATGGCGTGGAGCCGGCGGCGCCGGCTCGGGCCGAGCCGGA
>NICF_comb_assmDRAFT_10001177_pt1 | contig 20973 bp, 20 predicted proteins | sample NewIslPassag4_SG_FD_11279 | JGI IMG/M metagenome (IMG submission 11279) | reverse complement strand
GGGGCGGGCGGAGAAGCCGGTGCCGGGGCGGGCCGGGATGCCCTCGCGCGCGCCGGGCGTACCTGTGCCTCCGCGGCTGCAGCGGCCGCCGGCCGGGGCCGAACCGGGCGTGCACCGCCTTCGCGAGCAGGCTTCTCGGTGCCGCAATACGGGCAGGCAACCCACGCGTAGCTCAGCGGCTTCGCGCACTGCCGGCACGGCTCCTTGAGTTGCGTGCGGCACGACGGGCAGAGCAGGAAATCATCCTGCACGCGGCGCCGGCACGTCGGGCAGGCCTTCTGGTCCTCCAGTTCCTGCAGCAGCGCCTCCTCTTCCAGTGACCGTTCGTACAGCTCGGTGAGCGTGTAACGCGGCCGGAGGATGAGGTAAATCCAGTGCCCGGGGAGGAAGAACAGCAACACCAGCAGCACCGAGATGGTCTGCACAATCGGGTCGCGTGTGCGCTGCCGGATGTCCCGATACGTCCAGAACACCAGTGTCAGCCAAAGGGCGGCCAGATAGATCGCAAGGATAGTGATGGTGTACTTGAGGGTGGCTTCCCAGGAACCCCCCGGCCACGAGACAAGGTACATGAAGAACTCCTGCGTCCTGGACGCTGCGCCGAGTATATCACCGCACCCATTGTTCCACGGCTTGGGGACCTCCTGCCCTACCCGCCGCCGAACCCGGAAATCGATCCGGTTTCGGCCCAACGGTAGACTGATCTGGTGACCGCTACCGAGCCACTGCCGCCTATTCTCGAAGGCCTCAACGAACCGCAGCGCGCTGCGGTCACCCATGGCGAAGGCGCCGTTCTCATCCTCGCCGGGCCCGGGAGCGGCAAGACCCGCGTTATCACACACCGCATCGCCTACCTGGTCCGCGAAGAGCGTGTCGCGCCGTGGCGCATCCTTGCCGTTACCTTCACAAACAAGGCCGCCCGCGAGATGCGCGACCGTGCCCGGGCCCTGCTCGGCGATGACGCCAGCAGCCTGGCGCTCGGCACTTTCCACTCGATGTGCGCCCGCTGGCTGCGTATCGACGGCAAGGTCGTCGGCGTCGATCCCGACTTCGTCATCTACGACGACGCCGACCAGGTCGCGCTGATGAAGCGCGTGCTCGAGGAGATGTCGGTCGACCCGCGCCGGTTCAGCCCTCGCGCAATCCTCGGCACCATTTCGAAGGCGAAGAGCGAGCTCATCGGGCCCGAGGCGTTCGGCCAGCGCGTCCGCGACTACTACGAAGAGGTCGCCGCGCGCGCCTACGCCCGCTACCAGGAAGCGCTCCGCTCCGCCTCGGCGCTCGACTTCGACGACCTCCTGAACGAAGCCCTTCGCATGTTCCGCGAATCGGAGGTGGTTCGCGAAAAGTACGCCGGCCGCTTCCTCCACGTCCTTGTCGACGAGTTCCAGGACACGAACAGGGTCCAGTACCTGCTCGCAAAGGCGCTTGCTTCCGTCCACGGCAACATCACCGTCGTCGGCGACCCCGACCAGAGCATCTACTCCTGGCGCGCCGCCGACATCCGCAACGTCGGCTACTTCGAGCGCGACTTCCCGAACTGCACCACCTACCTGCTCGAACAGAACTACCGCTCCACGCGGCCCATCCTCGAAGCTGCCGACGCCGTCATCTCGAAGAACCCCGGCCGCCACCAGCGGAAGCTCTGGACCGAACGCGAAGGCGGCGACCTCATCGCGGTCTACGAGGCCTACTCCGAAGAGGAGGAAGGCGAATTCGTCGCCCTCGAATCTGCGCGGCTGACCGCCAGCGGACGGCGCTACGGCGACATCGCCGTTCTCTACCGGACCAACGCGCAGTCCCGGCCGATCGAAGAAGCGCTGGTGCGCCACCGCATCCCCTATCGCATCGTCGGCGGCGTTCGCTTCTACCAGCGCCGCGAAATCAAGGACCTCATCGCCTACCTGCGCCTCATCCACAACCGGCTGGACGAAGCGAGCCTCCTGCGCGTTATCAACGTCCCCCCGCGCGGCATCGGCGACCGCACCGTGCAGCGTCTGCGCGAATACGGCGCGCAGATCGGGCTCACGATGTGGGACGCCGCCGAGATGGTCGCGAAGGGTATTTCGGTTTCGGGTATCGCGGCGCGGTCGGCGAACGCCGTGCGCGCCTTCGTCAACCTCATTAACAGCCTCCGCGAACGGCGCGACCTCCCGCTCGAACAGCTCCTCGACGCCGTTCTCGCGGAGACGGGGTACGCTCGCTACCTGCAGGACGGTGAAGGCGACGCCCAGGACCGCCTCGAGAACGTCATGCAGCTCCGCAACGTGATGAGCCAGTACGAGGAGGTGACCGGCGAGGCGAGCGACCTCTCGACCTTCCTCCAGGACGTCTCCCTCGTTGCCGACGTCGACGAGATGCAGGACGAAGTCGACGCGGTCACGCTCATCACGCTCCACGCTGCGAAGGGGCTCGAATTCCCGGTCGTCTTCCTCGTCGGCATGGAAGAGGGCATCCTCCCGCACATCCGCTCGTTCGACGACCCCCTCCAGATGGAGGAGGAGCGCCGGCTCGCCTACGTGGGGATTACTCGCGCGGAGGACTTGCTTTACCTGACTCGTTCCTACCGCCGGTACCTTATGGGTAACCAGTCGACGAACCCCGTGTCGCGCTTCCTGAAGGACATCCCGCCCTCGATCATGCGCCCATGGAGTTCGACGACACGCAAGAGCTATGCCGACGTGGTCGCCAGCGCACCCGTCCGCGAGGAGTTCCAGCCCGCGGCGGCCGAGTTCAAGGCCGGCGACCGCGTGTCGCACCCCAAGTTCGGCCAGGGCATGGTCGTGAGCACACAACCCCGCGGGAGCGATGTCGAGGTGGTCGTCGCCTTCGACGGAGCGGGAGTTCGGCGGCTGCTGCAAAGCATGGCGCCGCTGGAGCGCCTCGGATGAGTGGAGAGGTCTTTCTCGTGCCCGCTACCTGGGATGAGTGGAAGACGTGGCTCCGCGAGGACCTGCTCGCGGTCCTCATCATCATCGCGGCAGTTTTCGCGGTCTCCTACGTAATCCGGAAGGTCGTCATCGAGCGAATCCTTCGCCGCGCCATCATGCGCGCCGCCCGGGTTCGCCACGAAGAGGACCGCCTCGTCGAGCGCCGCGCCAGCACCATCGTCGCCACCTTCAACTGGCTGTCGTCGATCTTCCTGTTGTTTATCGGAACCGCGCTGGTGCTCGATGTGCTCGGGCTCAACATCTCGGCGCTTGTCGCCAGCGTCGGTATCGCCGGCATCGCCATCGGCCTGGGCGCCCAGACCCTCATCAAGGACGTCATCAACGGGACCTTCATCCTGCTCGAAGACCAGTACGGCGTCGGCGACGTGGTGCGGGTCGCGGGCGTGAGCGGTTCGGTCGTCGAAATCAACCCCCGCCGCACGGTGCTCCGCGACCTCGATGGGCACCTGCACTACATCCCGAACAGCGCAATCACCATCGCCACGAACATGACCAGCGGCTTCAGCCGCATCAACCTCGATGTCACGGTCCCGCGCGACATCGGGACCGAGGATGCCATCCGCATGGTGAACGATGCCTGCCGCCAGCTCGCCGAGGAGCGGGCTCACGACATCCTGTCTCCGCCCAGCGTTCTCCGAATCGACCAGCTCACCGAGGGCGGCGTCATCCTGAAGGTGCTGGGCGACGTTAAGCCCGGGAAACAGTGGGAGCTCACCGGCGAACTGCGCCGCCTTATCCGGCACCGCTTCGACCAGGCCGGGGCCGACCTCCTCAAGCCGCTCAAGCCCATCGTGCTCCGCGAGGACGAGGTGCGCGACGGGGGCAACGGCAAGACGGGGAAGACGGAAAGCGCTGAGACGTCCTCCCCCGATAATCCCCTCGGCTAGCCGGGGCAGACAATCGTTGCTCGCCCGGCCACGATCGGCGGGTGGACCTGCACGTCGGCACCTCCGGCTGGCACTACAAGCACTGGCGCGACGACTTCTACCCGCACGGGCTGCCGGCCGCACGGTGGTTCGAGTACTACGCCCGCATCTTCGACTCGGTCGAGCTGAACGCCAGCTTCTACCGCCAGCCCAAACCGGCGGCCTGGGACCTTTGGCGAAGCGAGGCGCCCCCGGGCTTCCTCTTCGCCGTAAAGGCCAGCCGCTACATCACCCACATTCGCCGCCTTGCCGTCGAACCAACGTCGCTGCAGCTCCTCTACGGCGGCGCTCGCCGCCTCGGTGACCACCTCGGCCCTTTCCTCTACCAGCTCCCGCCCACCTTCCGCCGCGATGCCGCGAACGCTCGCCGCCTCGAAGCGTTCCTCGAACTCCTGCCCCGCGACCTCGCCCATGTGTTCGAATTCCGCCACGAGTCGTGGTTCACCGGCGCCACGTTCGAAGTGCTCGACGCCCACGGCGCCGGGTTCTGCGCGTTCCACATGCCCGGCCTCGAAGCGCCCCTGCGCGTGACCGGCGGCCTGCTCTACATGCGCTTTCATGGTTCGGGCGAACGCTACGGCGGCAACTACCCGGACGACGAACTCCAGCGCTGGGCCGGCCGCCTCCGCTCCGCCGCCCGGGATGCCCGCCACGCCTTCATCTACTTCAACAACGACATCGGCGGCCACGCCCCTCGCAACGCCCTTCGCCTCCGCGAGTTGTTGGCGAACGGCTAGCGTCGCATTGGTCGAGCGATGTGTGTTGGCTGCTATATGACGGGCCGGCAGGGCTTTACTTGCCGCCCTAACGAAAAATTCGTTATCTTGGCTCCGTGAGCAACGACCTCAACGCCGCCGAGCGCATCATCCAGCGCTTCGGCGGGCAGTCCGCACTCGCCGCGTTGCTCGGGCGGCGACAAAGCACCATTCAGCATTGGGCAAAGACCGGACGAATCCCCGCGCAGTGGCACGGGGTCCTCATGTCTCTTGCCCGGGAAAGAGGGATCATTTTGGAACCGAAGGACTTTGTTGCTACGGCCCCACGCGAGATCGCGCCCGCCAGGGGCAAGCTCGGCGTGCTGCTCGTTGGCCTTGGCGCTGTCGCCACCACCTTCATCGCTGGCGTCGAAAACGTTCGCCGCGGCACCGGCAAGCCCGTCGGCTCGCTCACCCAGATGGGCACCATCCGTCTCGGCAAGCGCACCGAGCACCGCACGCCGCTCATCAAAGACTTTGTCCCCCTCGCCGACCTCAACGACCTTGTCTTCGGCGCCTGGGACCCCATCCCCGATAACGCCTACGAAGCCGCCCTCAAGGGCCGCGTCCTCGACCGGCACGAGCACCTCGACCCGATCAAGGACTTCCTCACGAGCATCGAGCCGATGCCGGCCGTGTTCGACCAGTACTACGTGAAGCGCCTCAATGGCCCGAACGTGAAGACTGGCCCGAACAAGCTCGCGCTGGCCGAGGCCATCCGCAAGGACATCCGCGAGTTCAAGGAGAAGCACGGCTGCGACCGGCTCGTCATGATCTGGTGCGCGTCGACCGAGATCTTCCTGAAGCCCTCGGAGGTGCACCAGAACCTCGAGGCGTTCGAGGCCGCGATGGAGGCGAACGACGTCAACATCGCCCCGTCGATGCTCTACGCCTACGCCGCACTCATGGAGGGGGTGCCCTTCGCCAACGGTGCGCCGAACCTCACCACCGACATCCCGGCGCTCCAGAAGCTCGCCATCGACAAGGGCGTGCCTCACGCCGGCAAGGACTTCAAGACCGGCCAGACCATGGTCAAGACGGTCCTTTCGCCGATGCTCAAGGCCCGCATGCTCGGCGTTCGCGGCTGGTACTCCACGAACATCCTCGGCAACCGCGACGGCGAAGTCCTCGACGACCCCGAGAGCTTCAAGACCAAGGAAGATTCGAAGCTCGGCGTCCTGGAGTACATCCTCCAGCCCGACCTCTACCCGGACCTCTACGGCGACATCTATCACAAGGTCCGCATCAACTACTACCCGCCCCGCGGCGACGACAAGGAAGGCTGGGACAACATCGACATCTTCGGGTGGATGGGCTACCCGATGCAGATCAAGGTCGACTTCCTGTGCCGCGACTCCATTCTCGCTGCGCCGTTGGTGCTCGACCTTGCGCTCTTCATCGACCTCGCCCAGCGCGCCGGCATGAAGGGCATCCAGGAGTGGCTCTCCTTCTACTTCAAGTCGCCGGAGCACGCGCCCGAGGTCTACCCGGAGCACGACCTGTTCATTCAGCACACGAAGCTGAAGAACACGCTCCGCTACCTCATGGGCGAAGAGCAGATCACCCACCTCGGCCTGGAGTACTACGAGGAGTAGTTCTGCCGTTCGGCCGCCAAAAAAGAAGGAGCACCCGGGAACTCCCGGGTGCTTCGTTTTGTTCGCGGTGTGCCGCTGGGGCCTGGGTTCGAAAGGCAAGGACGGCAGATGAGCCTCGAACAATGCGGAGGCTACATGCATCAACTCCGGGGCACACAGGGAGCCTAACCTGGACTCGAACGGAACCGTGGAACGTTTGAGGCAAGAACCTGGGGGAAAGAAGAACGGGGAGCTGGAGCCTCGTCACGGACTCGAACCGTGGACCTAGCGATTACGAATCGCTTGCTCTACCAACTGAGCTAACGAGGCTCGCACGCGGTCGCTCTGTGCACCCTTCATTGTAGCGTGACCCGGCTTACGGCAAATGGTCGTTTGCGCGCGAATCCCGGATCCGCCACGATGCCCGCGCACCGGCCGATGCCGCACAGGATACAACCCATGAACTGGCAGCCCATCTTTGACGAAGCGCTCGACATCTTCGTTCGCTACCTCCAGATCGACACCTCGAACCCGCCCGGCAACGAAAAGCTCGCCGCCCGGTTCCTCGGGTCCATCATCGAGGCGGAGGGCATCGAGACCGAGTACATCGAAACGGCCCCGAACCGCGAAGTGCTGGTCGCCCGGCTGCGGGGCGACGGTTCGAAGCGGCCGCTCATGCTCTGCAACCACACCGACGTCGTGCCGGTCGAAGAGGAGTACTGGGACGTCCCCGCGTTTGAAGGCGTCATCAAAGACGGCCGTGTCTATGGCCGCGGCGCCGTCGACATGAAGGGCTGCGGCGTGATGCAGCTCCTCGCGTTCCTGCTCATGAAGCGGCAGGGCCACCAGCTCAAGCGCGACCTCGTGTTCTGTGCGGTCCCCGACGAAGAGGCCGGCAGCGAATACGGCATGGCGTGGCTCTGCAAGCACCGCCCGGATGTGGTCGATGTCGAATTTGAACTGAGCGAGGGCGGCTCCGGTACGACGCGCCTCTTCGGGCAGGACCGGAAGGTGTTCTCCATCGCCACGAGCGAGAAGGACATCTGCTGGCTCCGGCTGACGGCGGTCGGGACGCCCGGCCACGGCAGCCGTCCGCACGAAGACAACTCGGCCGTTCGCCTCATGCGCGCGCTGCTCAAGCTCGCCGAGTGGGACCGCGGCATCACCTTCACCGCCGAAACCCGCGCCTATGTCGAACGCCTGCACGAAGCGGGGCTGCTCCCCTCACTCGACGACCGCGAAGCGCTCGAAGCCCGCATCCGCGGCACCCCCGAGCTCCACGCGATGTTCGTGAACACCCTCAACGTCACGATGCTGAACGCCGGCATCAAGGCGAACGTCATCCCCGCGCGGAGCGAGGCCGTTATCGACTGCCGCCTGCTTCCCGGCCAATCCAAGGCCGACTGGATCGAGCAGGTCCGTGACTACATCGCCGACGACCGCATCACCATCGAGCTCATCTCGCCCGACCAGGTCGAGCCCGCCGCCGTGCCGTGGGACACCGAGCTCTTCCGCACCATCCAGGATGTGCTGCGCGAGGCGATGGAGGACGCCGTCGTCGTTCCAACCATGACGATTGGCGGCACCGACAACCGGTTCCTGCGCGCTCGCGGCATCCCGGCCTACGGGTTTATCCCCTGCCTCTTGAGCCGCGAGGAGCGCGCCGGCTTCCACGGCAACAACGAGTTTCTCACCATCGAGAACCTCAACATGGGCGTGGAGCTCATGTACGAAATCGTTCGGCGGATGTGCACTTGATGGCCCGATCCCGCTTGGCGCAATCGCGACGCCTGCTATACTAAGAGCCGTAAGCGGAAGTAGCTCAGTGGTAGAGCGCCTCCTTGCCAAGGAGGAGGTCGCGAGTTCGACCCTCGTCTTCCGCTCCAGAAACGTAGACGAAGCCCGCCGCAACGGCGGGCTTTTCGCTGCCCGAAGCGCGCCCGGGCCCGTATGATGTGTCAGCGCGTGCCGAAGTGGCGGAATGGCAGACGCAGCGGTCTCAAAAACCGCCGGGCGCAAGCCCATGTGGGTTCGAATCCCACCTTCGGCACCATTCGCCCACCGGGCACTCAACACCGGGCACTCCCCCTAGTCCGGTATCTCCACTCCCCGGAAGTGCTCCACTACCTCCACCCGGCCGCGAGGCCCGAGGTCGATGCTGATCACATCGATGCGAACCCGCTCCGGGTCGGCGCCTTCGCGTTCGCAGTAGTCCATCGCGCACTGCCACATGCGCCGCAGCTTCGTGGGCGTTAGCGATTCGGCTGCCACACCCGGCACACTTCGCCGCGTACGCACCTCGACGAACACGAGGTCTTCACCGTCCTCGGCCAGGATGTCGATTTCCCCCGAAGGCACGCGGACGTTTCGCGCCAGGATGCGGAGCCCCGCGGCTTCGAGCCGGTGGACCGCCAGCCGTTCGCCGAACTCCCCGAGCCGCCGTCGCGCGGTCATCCCGGCAGGGGCAGCGTCATCTGCGCGACCGGTGCGAAGCTGCGCCGGTGGATCGGGCAGGGTCCGCGCTTCTGCAGGAGCCGCTTGTGTTCCGGCGTCGGGTACCCCTTGTTGTGGCAGAAGCCATAGCCCGGGTACCGCTCGCACATCTCGACCATCAGGGCGTCGCGTTCCACCTTCGCCAGGATCGACGCAGCGGCGACCGCGACCGACAACGCATCGCCGTCGATGACCGGCCGCACGTTCTTCAGCGGGAGCGGCAGCGCGTCCGAGATGATGGCGTCGGGCTCCACCTCGAGCTGGTCAAACGCGCGAACCATCGCCAGCTTCCGCGCGCGGTAGATGTTGATGGTGTCGATTTCCTCGTGCGACGCCCAGCCGATGGCGTACGGCACGCTCGCACGGATTTCCTCGGCGAGTTCGCGGCGGGTGGCTTCCGAGAGCACCTTCGAATCCCGGACCGCCCTGTACCACTTGAACCGCTTTCCCGGTGGAAGCGCCACGCAGGCTGCGGTTACGGGCCCGGCCAGCGGTCCGACGCCCACTTCGTCGACGCCGGCGACCCAGAACGCGCCCGCCTTCCAGGCTTCGCGTTCGAACTTCAGCGATGGGGTGGGTGCCGCCGGAGTCGCCATGCGCGGATCCTACTTCGGGCACACCTTTGAGGGCAGGGGAGCGAAGGTCCCGGTTAGGCAAGCAAGCACTTGCCTGCTACGCTGAGTGCGATGCTTCCTACGCGCGAGCGCATCCTCGAAGCCGCCGCTACGGTCTTTCATCGCGAAGGCCACCGTGGGGCTACCACGCGCCGTATCGCGGCCGAGGCCGGCGTCAACGAGGTGACCCTCTTCCGCCACTTTCCGTCGAAGGAGGCATTGCTCGCGGCCGCCATCGACCGCCAGTCCGAACGCGCGCTCGAAGCCCTGCGTCCCGGCACGCTACCCGCCACGCCCGGCGATCTGCGCGCCGAGCTCCGCCAACGTATGCTCGAAGTGCTCACGGCCTTCGTTCGCTCCCGCGATGCGCATCGAACCAGCCTCTTCGAATGGGGCCGCGATCCCGAGCTCGATAGCCGCCTGATGCGCGTCGCGAACGAAGTCTTCGACGAGTTCGAACGCTACCTCGCCGCCGCCCGGGACGCCGGGCTTATCCGCCACGACATCGACCCGCGAACCGCTGCGGTTACCCTCCTCGCCGTCCTCTTTTCCGATGGGCTTCTGCGAGAGGTGATGCCGCAGCGGTTCGCCGCACCGGAGGATGCCATGCTGGATGACTACCTCGCGATGCTGCTCGACGGCCTCGCGCCGCGCAGCGAGGAGGAGGACACTAAACCATGATCGGCCTGCTGGAGATTCGGCGGCGAAAGCTGCAGTTCTCGCTCATCGCCCTTATCGTCACGCTTATCTCGTACCTGATCCTGATGGTCACCGGCCTCGGCCTTGGCCTGCACGAACTGGCGGGCAGCGCCCTCCGGAACTGGGACGCGGACGCTATCGCCTACTCGGACATCGCGGGCCTGAGCGTCATCCGCTCCGAGCTCGGCGACGAGACGGTCGAGGCTATCAGTGCCCTGCCCGAGGTCGAAGAAGCCGCATCCCTCGGCTACGTCGCGGTCAACTACATCGACGCTGATGGCGATGTCGACTCCGCCGCCTTTCTCGGGTTTGATCCCGGCACGATTGGCGAACCGGAGGTCATCTCCGGCCGCGCGCTCACCCCGGACGACACGAACGCTGTGCTCGCCGATAAGCGCTTCCTCGAAGCCTCCGGGCTCAAGGTCGGCGACAGGGTGCAGGTGTCGGTTCGCCTGGCCCAGCGCGAGTTCGAAATCGTCGGAGAAATCGACCAGGGGGCCTTCTTCTTCCAGCCGACGGTCTACCTCCTTCGGTCGACCTGGCAGGAACTCCGCTACGGCGGCGTCGACCAGCCCCCGGCCGCCAGCGTGGTCCTCCTGAAGGGCGACGGGCTCCCCGGCACCCGCGGCCCCGGGTTCGAAATCGTGAACAAGGACACCGCGTTCCGAAACATCGAGGGAGTCGCCGGCCAGGATTCGACGGTCCAGTCGCTGCGGGCGGCCGCCTTCCTCATCGGCGCGCTCGTCATTGGCGTGTTCTTCTACGTGCTCACGCTGCAGAAGGTGCCGCATATCGGCGTGCTGAAGGCCATCGGCGCGACCAACGCCTTCGTCTTCCGCCAGATCGTTATCCAGGTGCTCGCGCTCGCGATCACCGGCATCGTCATCGCCATTCCTGCCGCGTGGCTCACCGAGCGCGCGCTTGAGCAGCTTCCCGATTCGCTGCCCATTGCGTTCACTACCGGCACCTACGTCACGACCGCGGCCGGGCTCATCTTCACCGCCCTCATCGGCGCGCTCTTCTCCGGCCGCCAGGTGCTCAAGACCGACCCGATCATCGCCCTCGGGCAGCAGCAGTGAGGTCCGCTTTGACGAAGCTTCGCGTCACCAACCTCTCGAAGACCTACGGCAGCGGCGAATCCGCGGTCCACGCCGTGCGCAATGTCTCGTTCGAAGTGAACGAGAACGAGTTCGTCGCCATCGTCGGGCCCAGCGGTTCGGGCAAGACAACGCTCCTCGCCATGATTGGCGGCCTCCTGAGCCCCACCTCGGGCAGCATCGAAGTTGACGGCCGGGACATCGCGAAGTTATCCGACCGCGAGCGGTCTACCTACCGCCGCGAGCGGGTGGGCTACGTCTTCCAGTCGAACAACCTGCTTCCCTACCTCACCGCCCGCGAAAACCTCCTGGTGATGAAGGCGATTGGCGCGAAGGGCGTGGGGAACGCCCGCGAGCGCGCCGATACCCTGCTCGCCGAGCTCGGCCTCACGAAGCGCGCCAATGCGCTCGCTTCGGAGCTCAGCGGTGGCGAACGTCAGCGCGTGGCTATCGCCCGCGCGCTGATGAACGACCCCGACCTTGTCCTTGTCGACGAACCCACCGCCAGCCTCGACTCCGCACGCGGCAAGCAGGTGGTCGAATCGCTCGTGCAGGAAGTGAAGGGTCGCGGCAAGCTCGGCATCATGGTCACCCACGACATGGCCATGGCCGCGCTCGCGGACCGCGTGTTCTCCGTGCACGACGGGGAGCTCGCCGAGACCACATCGGCCGTAGAGCGTGCATAGGACGCTCCGCTCCGGTAGGCTTGCGCCACCACTCACCATTTCGCGGCTGTGGAGCCGCAAGGGAGCGCAATGGCTGTAGATATTCGTGACCTGCTCATCGACGGCATCAAGCAAATGACCGACTGGATGGACGACGCGCTTGCCCCGATGACCACGGAGCAGCTGAACTGGCTGCCCGAGGGCAAGACGGTGAGCGCCGGCTTCAACGCCTGGCACGTCTATCGGACCGCCGACAACATCACCCACTTCGTGATGCAGCGCCAGAAGCCCATCTGGCTCGAACAGGGCTACGCCGAGCGCATGCAGCTCCCGCCCGTCGACCAGGGCACCGGCATGGGCCTCGACGACGCTCGTGCCATCCGCATCAACGACATCGCCGTCCTGCGCGAATACGGCCAGGCCGTCGCAAAGGCGACCCTCGACTACGTGAAGAACGTGCCGCTCGAAGTGCTCGAAGAGGTGCAGATGATCAAGCCCCTCGGCGAGATGCCCAAGTGGCGCGTCTTCCGCCAGGTCGTCATGACCCACGGCTTCATGCACCTCGGCGAAATCAACGCCATCAAGGGCCAGCTCGGCCTGCAGTTCTCCATCTAGCCACCAACGAACGCGAAAAGGGGGCGCTCCAGGCGCCCCCNTTCTCACTCAACACTCATCTTGTTTTCTGAGCACTCAGCACTTAGCACTCAGCACTAAGTCCTGGGTCCTCCCGTCACTCCTCATCCCTCTGGTTCCTCAGGAACTCCTCCACATCGAGGATGACGTCCGCGCTCGGGGGAAGCTCGCCCTCACGGTCCGGTGGCTCTTCGTCCGGGTTGTCGGCCGCCTCTTCGAGCCGCTGCACGTACTCCGCCACTTCCGGGTTCGTCCCCAGCGCGGTATCGACCTCCTGCACGAACCGCCTCGAGGCCCCTTCCAGCTCCGTGAGGTCGAACGTGAGCCCGAGCACCTCCTGCAGGCGCTGCAGCAGCGCCGACGTTGCCATCGGGTTCGAATTCGTCGTGATGTAGTGCGGCACGTTCGCCCAGAGGCTCGCCGCCGGTACGTTCGCCCGCCGCAGGAACTCGTGCAGCACCCCGACGATGCCCGTTGGCCCTTCGTACCGCGACGCCGCGAGGTTGAGCCGCGACGCGACTTCCGGGTCGAGCGCCGTGCCGGTGACCCGGGTCGGGCGCGTGTGCGGCACATCGGCCAGCAGCGCGCCCAGCGCGACAACCAGCTTCACGCCGAGCTCCCTGTACAACGCGAGGTGCGTCTCGGCGAACGTTCGCCACGCCAGCGACGGCTCCACCCCGACCGACACCACGATATCGTGCCCGCCCTTCGGGTTCCGGGCGTAGTAGAAGTCGTTCTGCGGCCATTGGACCTCGCGGTCACCCGTGAGCGTCAACTGCACGTTCGGGCGTGTCTCCCGGAAGTCGTAGAAGCGTTCGGAGTCGATGCTGGCGAATTTCCGTGCTCCCATTCGCCGCACCACGAACCGGGCGGCATCGGTCGCCGCATTGGCGGCGTCGTTCCACCCCTCGAACGCCACGATGACGATGGGGTCCTTCAGCTCGGGCAGCTGGTCGATGTTCAACAGCGTCACCCAAGCAGCTTAGCAGGATGGCTTGATGGGCTCGCACCTCGCCGTCATCTCACGCCTGGCAGCGACCTTCTCGCCCCGTGGGCGGGGTCCTGCCGCCCGGGATGGTTGCCGCCTGTCATGTACGTACGCCGTGCCTCCGTGAAGCGCTCGTCCCGAGTTCCAGTACCGCGACCGTGTAGGGGAGCGTCGTGAGCCCACTGGGGGGCGCGCCGCTACCACGGCGACCGTCTCGTCGAAGAACTCCAACCAGTACCGCGACCGTAAGGGAGCGTCCAACCGCTCCCAACGACGCGCGCTCTGGGGTTCGCCGCACAGAGGCTCGCCAGCCCGGCGAAGACCGAATAGCCCACACCCGACAGCCGACGGCTGACAGCCGAAGGCCCTACCACCGCGACCTCGATCCCCCGATCCGCTTCTCCGCGCCCCCCAGCCCGCTCGCAGGTAAAGCCCTTTCGCCTGTTTAGACAATTTGCGCCAGCTTTACACGCTTCTCCATCACCTATGAACGAAGCGCCGTCGAATGGAGCCGGGGGAAAACCACCCAAGACTTTCCCACGGAGTGCCCATGCAACGACTTCGCGTATTGCGCTACGTCCCGGCGGCAGGGCTCGCGGCGATCCTGCTCGCCATCCTCGCCGTCGCCGCTCAACCGCTGCGCACGGCTTCCGCGCTGACCAACTGCACGGTCGCCGATGCCGACGTCGCCCTCGACGCTGAAGAGGCCCGCTTCCTGCAGCTCATCAACAACTACCGTGCCCAGTACGGCCTCGGGCCGCTGACCGTGTCGGCGAACCTGAACCGCGCCGCTGCTTGGATGGCCCTCGACATGGGCCAGAAGAACTACTTCTCGCATACCGACTCGCTCGGCCGCTCGCCTTCGGCGCGCGCGCAGGACTGCGGCTACCCGGGCGGCGCCGGCGAGAACCTGGCTGCAGGAACCGTACGCGACACCGCCCAGGAAGCCTTCGACGCGTGGAAGGCCTCGGAAGGCCACAACCAGAACATGCTCAACGGGTCGTACAAGATGATCGGCATCGCCCGCGCNTACGTGCCCGGTTCGACCTACGGCTGGTACTGGGTGACCCCGTTCGGCCTTGTCGACGATGGCACCGGGGTTTCGAACCCACAGCCCACGCCGACGCCCACGACGCCGCCTTCCACGCCCACGCCGAAGCCGCCCACTCCGACCCCGACGCCGCGGCCGGCTACGCCGGCGCCGGCGCCGATCTCCAAGGCGGCGCTGATCAGCCCGGCCCCCGGTTCCACCATCCGCGGCGGTGTCGCCACCTTCACGTGGACTGCCGGGAACGGCGCGCAGGAGTACTTCATCTACGTCGGCACGAGCCAGGGGTCGAACAACATCCTCGGCCTCTCGACCGGCATGAACCGGTCGCTGACGGTGTACAACCTGCCGCGCGACGGCCGGCCATTGTATGTGCGCCTCTGGACCCGCTTCTCGACTGGCTGGGGCTACACGGACTACACCTACCGAACCGCAAGCTGGTGGGGATGGTGACCTCCCCGCTGCCATGGTCGAAGGGGCGAGCACTCTGCTCGCCCCTTTTCCGTCCCGCCGTACGCGCGTTGCTACCATAACGTGCGATGTCCCCGCCCTCGCGTCGCCGCTTCCCGGCGAAGTTTCCCGCGCTTCTCATAGTCCTGTTCGTGCTGTTCGCCGCGGCGTGCAGCGCCGGCAAAGACACGCCCACCGTGCTCCCCGGGGAGACCGCGTCCCCGACGCCGCGGCCTTCACTCGAAATCCTGCTCGACCCCGGCTTCGAGGCGCACCAGGGCTTCCTGTTCGAAGCCGAAGGCCGCGTACGAAACCCGGAAAGCTCGGCGCTTACCGTCACAGTGGACTTTGGCGACGGGACATCGGAAACGGTTCCGGTGGCCCCGGATGGCACGTTCCGGGTCGTGCACCGCTACGCCACGGCGAGCACTCACGAACTCCGCGTTCGCGCTGAAGGCGCGACCGCCAGCGCTACCGTCGAAGTCCACCCGCGGAAGGTCGTGTTCATCCAGGGCATGAACAGCGAGAGCCGCTGCCCGGATGGCGGTCGTTTCCTCGACCGTGCTCCCGCGTGGCTGGCCGCGCATTTCGCCGCCGACGAGGCGCTCCGCGAGTCCCTGGAAGTCGACGCCAGCGACTTCGTCTACTTCAGCTACTCCGGCGAGTACTGCGACGGCTCCACCGGGGCCAACGGGAGCGCCCCCGATTACGGCTGGAGCGACACCTGCGAGAGCATCGACGGCGGTAGCGCGGAGCGGCTGAAGGAACTCATCGATGCGCTCGCGCCATCGCGAGTGACCATCGTCGCCCACTCAATGGGCGGACTCGTGGCGGCCTACCTTGCGGCCAGCGAGCCGGAGTGGGCCCGCGAGCACATCGCCAGCATCGTCACGTTCGATAGCCCGCTGGCCGGCATCGACCGGATGCGCGCCGAAGTTCTCGGGTTCTACCGCATGGGTGGCGGCGGCTGCGGCCGCGGCTCAGCGGCCATGGACGACCTCCGCAGCGGCAGCGAAGTCACGCGGGTGGCCGCCGGGGCCGCGCACGTCGTCCCGTTCTTCACGCTCGATGGGCAGCGGCGCGAGTCACGGGCGCTCGGCATCGCCGAAGCCGTTCCCAACGGCCGAACGGAGGTCGACGGCGCGATGCTCCACGTCCGGGTGAACGAAGCACACAGCGAGGTCTGGAGCGACCCGCCCGACGACGGCACGCTCGCGAAGGCCACGCTCGTCGCCTGCGCTCTGCTCGCCGACGCCGGGCCCTGCGCCCTGGTTCCGTAAAGGTGAGTTTGGAAACACGTCTCGCGCCGCGAGCAATCGAGTTTTAGACTCGACAAACTCAACTTTGGGGGTGCGGCATGGCCGCCATCGACCAGGTCCTGGAAACCAACGCGCAGTACGCGGCGACCTTCACCCGGGGCAACCTCCCGATGCCACCGGCCCGGAAACTCGCGGTAGTCACCTGCATGGACGCTCGGATATCGCCCGCCCACGCGCTGGGACTCGAAGAGGGCGACGCTCACGTCATCCGCAACGCCGGCGGCCGCATGGTCGAAGCCCTTCGCAGCCTCGCCATCAGTCAGCTCCTCCTCGGCACCGAAGAGGTCGCCGTCATCCACCACACCGACTGCGGAATGCTCACCTTCACGGACGACGACATCCGGAAGAAGATCCAGGTACAGCTCAACGGCAACGCCGACCACATCGCGTTCCTTCCGTTCAGCGATGTCGAAGCGTCCGTCCGCCAGGACATCGCGGCCTACCGCGATTCGAAGATCGTCCGCCAGGACATTCCCGTTCGCGGCTTCGTCTACGACGTGAAGACCGGCCGTTTGAGCGAGGTGAACTAGCGCACAAGAAGGCCTCCACCGTGGAACCGGCGTGAGGCTCCAAATCTCGCGGATAGCTGGTTCTGTTCTTACGCGACCGGTTCGATGATCGCCGACATGCTCCCCTTGCACTCGGCGAGCATCGGGTCGGGCCCGTAGGCGTGGATCGCGTCTTGCTTGGCGCGAACTTCGTCGTGGCTACCTGTCATAACGATCGCCTGGCCCTGGCTGTCGACCACGCAGGCAATCGCGTACGCCTTCTCTACCGAATACCCGAAGATGTCGCCGAGCATTCGGATCACGTAGTTGTAGCTGTGGTACTGGTCGTCAAGCAGGATGAGATGGTACAGCGGCTCGTACGCCTGGTCGGTTTCCTCGTGGATCTCGATCCCGGGCTTCGTCACTGGCTCCATGACTCTACGATCCTAGCGAAAGCCCGCCGTCGGGGCACTCGCACGTTAGAGCCGTTCGAGCAAAAGCTTTGCTGCGCGTTTCGCCGGGCTCCGCGGTTCCACCTGTGGCCCAACGCACGAAGGACACCCATTCGGGCAATCGCACGCCATCAGCAACGCGAGCGACGCCTCGATCAGGTCCTCCCGCACCTCAAAGAGCTTCTCGGCCAGCCCGATGCCGCCGGGCACCACGTCGTACAGGAACACCGTCGGTAGCTGGGTCAGCGTCGCCCGCACCTGGGCCTCGGCGCCGATGTCTCGCGGGTCGCAAAGACAGTAGACCGGCGCGAGGTTCCGCATCAGGTTCGCCACTCCGGAGATCCCCGCAGTGATCTCTTCGCGGCCCAGCCCCTTCGTCGCCTGTTCGCTGAAGCTGAGCCAGTAGGCGGTGGTGTGCATGTTCTCCTCGGGGATGGCGATCTTGCCCCAGCCCACGTTCTCGTGCGTGTGCAGCTTCACCTTCTTGAAGATGGTCGCGAGGAACGTGATGGCAACCTCGCCCATCTCGTGGGTACCCGCCCGCGCTTCTTCCCGGCGGAACGTCTCCATCACTTTCAATTCCACCGCGAGCTGTGCGTCCGTGTAGTAGTCGACCGAAACCGGCGTCACGTACGCCTTCTTGTCGTCCCAGTCGAGGTACTCGACCTGGTACTGCTGCCCGCGGTGGATGTAGATCGCGTCCTCGTGGATGAGCAGCGGCGCGCTCGGGCGGTCGCACTCGCCGATCACCTTCGGTACAGGCCCCTGTTCGATGATCACGAAGTTGTCGGTGCTCGCCGTGCGAAGGCTCACCTGCTCCGCCGGGTACGCCTCGCTCATCCAGTGGTAGCGGTTCCCGGCGCGCTGCAGCACCCCCTCCTCGTGCAGGATCTCGAGGAACTCCTCTGTGTGGGGCCCGAAGACCTCACCGGCCGTGAACGGCAGCTCGAACGCCGCGCACTTCAGGTGGCTGGCCAGGATCATCAGGTTGTCGGGATCGATGAGCGCCCGTTCGACGCTTCGCTCGAACAGGAAGTCCGGGTTCGCGCACACGTACTGGTCGAGCGGGTTCGACGATGCCACCAGCACCGAAAGCGACGTTTCGTGGCGCCGTCCCGCTCGTCCGAACTGCTGCCAGAGGCTCGCCAGCGAGCCCGGGTACCCCATGACGACACTCGCACCCATCCCGCCGATGTCGATGCCGAGTTCGAGCGCGTTCGTTGCCACCACACCTTTGATCGTGCCGTCGCGCAGGCCTCGTTCGATGGCCCGGCGTTCGTTCGGCAGGTACCCACCGCGATACCCGGCAATGCGCTCCGGCTCGCCAGGCTTGTTGCGAAGCGCTTCGCGCAGGTAGGTGAGCAACAGTTCCACGCGCACGCGGCTCGGCGCGAAGACAATCGTCTGCACACCCGAGAGGATGAGCTTCGCCGCGATGTCCCGCGCCGCCTTCAGCGCCGACTGCCGGATACCGAGCTCGCGGTTCACGACCGGCGGGTTGTACACCACGATGATCCGCTCACCCTGCGGCGCGCCGTTGTCATCCACGAGCTCCACGTCATCGCCGATCAGCGCCTGTGCCAGCTCTTTCGGGTTCGCGATCGTGGCCGAACACAGGATGAACGTGGGGTCCGAGCCGTAGAACTGGCAGATGCGCCGGAGCCGCCGGATGACGTTCGCCACGTGGCTGCCAAACACCCCGCGGTACGTGTGCAACTCGTCGATGACGACGTACTCGAGGCTCTCGAACAGCCGGTTCCACTTCGTGTGGTGGGGCAGCACGGCGGTATGCAACATGTCCGGGTTCGTCAGCACGATGTGCCCGGCGCTGCGAACTGCCCGCCGTGCGTCGGCCGGCGTGTCGCCGTCATAGGTGAATGTGCCGATGTCGGCGCCAAGCGCCGTGATGAGCCCGTGGAGCTCGTCGAGCTGGTCCTGCGCAAGCGCCTTCGTGGGGAACAGGTAGAGCGCCCTCGCCGACGGGTCGCGCAGGATGGTCGACAGTACGGGCGCGTTGTAACAGAGCGTCTTGCCGCTGGCCGTCGGCGTGACCACGACCGTGTTTCGCCCTGCCAGCGCGTGCTCAATGGCCTGCGCCTGGTGGATGTATGGCCGCTCGATGCCTCGCGCCTTCAGGACCTCCACCAGCCGCGGGTCAAGTGCCGTTGGCCACTCGGCGAACCGGGCAGGCCGCGCCTCGATGTGCCGCACGATGGTTTCGGTCGGCTGCTCCGAGAGCTCGGCAACGATGCGCCGGGCCACAAGGTCCGGCGGGACAGGCCGGACAGCCGGCACCGGGTACTGCGGCCGCGGCTTAGCCATCGAGACCCCTCAGCATCGCGAACATCCCGGCGCGCTCGCGTTCGGTTCGCACAGATGTTCGAAGTATCGCATGGTTTCCGGGCCGGTCAACTTCGCGTCCCGGTGGCACGAAAACGGGGTGGCCACCTGGCCACCCCGTTGATTCTCATTTCGCCCTGGCGAACTACAGCCGCTCTACCTGCAGGAAGTCCAGCTCGACCGGCGTCTCTCGCCCGAACATGTTGACGAGCACCCGGACCTTGCCCTTCTCCGTGTTGATCTCGTCCACGGTGCCCACGAAATCCTCGAACGGGCCGTCCACAATGCGAACGTTTTGGCCGGGCTGGAAGCCGACACGCACCCGCGGCTGCTCCATCCGCATCGCGCGAAGGATGTGCGCGACTTCCTCCTGCGAAAGCGGAACCGGCCGCGTGCCAGAGCTCACGAAGCCCGTGACACCGCTGGTGTTCCGGATCATGTGCCAGGCTTCGTCCGAATCCGGGTCGCCTTCCTTCAGCTCGATGGTCTGGACGAGCACGTAGCCGGGGTACAGCTTCCGCTTCACCGTCCGGCGCTGGCCATCGCGAATCTCGATCTCATCTTCCGTCGGCACGACGACGTGAAAGACCTTGTCCTTCGCGTCCATCTGCTCGACGGTCGTCTTGATGGCGTGCCGGACCTTGTTTTCGTGGCCGCTATAGGTGTGGACGAAGTACCACTTGCGGCCCGGCGCGTTGATCTCTTCGTCGGTCAGCTGCTCCTGTTCGGCGAAGTCCTCGTCCTTCGTCCGGCGCCGGCGCTTCGGGGGCTCCGGCTTGACTCCTTCGAGTGCGGTGTAGGCGTTCGGCTCGTTGCTCATAGGCTTAGAAGAACAGCTGCTCGATGATCCAGCCGAAAAGGAGGTCGACACCGCCGAGCAAAAAGCCCATGGCGACCGCCACAACGGCCACGACCATGGTCAGGTAGCGGGTCTCGGACCACGTCGGCCAGGTCACCTTCTTGAGTTCGGCGATGACGTCCGCAACGAAGCGAGGCTGAAGACGCCCAAGAAAGCCGAACGGGTTGCGCCGCGGCTTTGCGGGAGCCTGGCCCGGCGAAGCCGGGCGAATCGGTGCCGCGGGCTTGGGCCGCGGCAGGTTTTCGCGGGTGCGCCGCGCGCTCGCCTCGCCCGCTGCGGGCGAAGAGGGGGCGGTGCTTACGCGGCGTCGCGGTTGTCGTGCCATCCGCTCTACCGTGTCTCCCGATGAAGCCGCCGGGTCCGGCAGCGCCGGCAGAACTTGTTCAGCTCCAGCCGGTCCGGGTCATTCCGGCGGTTCTTCTGAGTCGTGTAGTTCCGCTCGCGGCACTCCGTGCACGCGAGGTGAATGATGATGCGGTCTCCCTTGGCCTTGGCCATGGTTGCGTTCCCTTCCTAACCGGGGCTACTCGATGATCTTGGTGACGACGCCAGCGCCGACGGTGCGGCCACCCTCGCGGATGGCGAAGCGCAGGCCTTCCTCGATGGCCACCGGCTGAATCAG
>NICF_comb_assmDRAFT_10001173_pt1 | contig 21034 bp, 14 predicted proteins | sample NewIslPassag4_SG_FD_11279 | JGI IMG/M metagenome (IMG submission 11279) | reverse complement strand
GAGTGCGAGGGATACTTCTTGGTCGAAGCCCCCGTATTCTAAGGCTCCAGACGGTGTTTCGCATCCTCACCTCAGCTCACTCGTGCAGGATTCGGGATTAACGTGCGACCCCACCCAGCCGGGCGGCGGCGCTCGCCACCAGGGGTTCGAATTCCGGGTCGCAGTCCCGCCACAGCTCGACGACACGGGCATAGTGCTGCCGCGCGCGGTGGTGCTCGCCACGTCGCTCGAGGAGCTCCGCCCGGCGGAGGTGTGAGGGCGCCAGGTAGACGAAGCCATGGGGCGAGTCCTCGCCCAGCGCCGCGAACCAGGTCGCGGCCTCGCCGTCGCGGCCGAACCGGCCGAGGAGCTCCGCCCTGAGCCAACGCTCGTGCATCCGGCCGTAGAGCGCCGTCGGGATGAAGCAGTGCATCGGCGCGGCGAGTTCACACCCTTCGAGGAGGGCGAGCGCCTCGGCGGGATCGCCCCGGCGACAGGCGCCGAGCGCACGGATCCCGCGGGCCGCGTCACGTGCGTGCGCGGCCCGGGCGAGCCCCGTCGCCGCGGCCGCGAGGGTGTCGAGTTCGGCGGCGCGGGCCTCCGCCTCCTCCAGCTCCCCCAAATGGACATGGATGAGCCCGAGCAGATAGACCCGCGTCGCGCCGAGGACCTCGACGTGTGCGGTGAACCACGGCTCGAGCGCGGCGTCGGGCTCGGGCTCGCGGGGCGGGAGCGCCCGCAACTCGTCACGGAGCGCCCGGAGCTCCGCCGGGTCGGGCTCGCGGAAGCGCACGAGCGCCAGGAGCGCGCGGTGCACGGTGGCGGCCGGCGCCTCCAGGCGGGCAGCGGCGTCGAGCTCCTGCCGGGCACGGGACCAGCGGCCGTGCGCCAGCTCCAGCTCCGCCCGCGCGAGTCGGCCGAAGAGGCGGACCGGGCCCGGCCGGGATGGGTGCGTCATCAGCCCGGCGACTCGCCCGGCCGCGTCCAGGTCCCCGATCACGACCGTCAGGACCGTCAAGGACCAGAAGAGCGTGAACTCGTTGGCGCCCTCGAGCTCGCCCAGGAGCCGGGCCTGCTCTTCACGGTCCTCCGAAGCGAAGGCCCACTGGACCCGGACGAGGAGTGGGAAGTCCGTGTAAGCGCCTCGACCGAGCAGCTCCAGCACACGGCGGGAGAGCGCGGCGACCTCGTCCGGCCGGCGCTCCTTCGCCGCCACGCTGGCCTGGTGCACCAGAGCGACGATGTTGTCGGGGTCCAGCGCGGCCGTCCGCTCCCACGCCTCCCGGGATTCCGCGAGCCGCTTGCCCCGGAGCGGGTTGAGGAAGCACCGGAGCTTGGCCAGTTGGAACCAGGCCTCGACCGAGTCGGGATCGATGCCCAGGATCTCCAGGTAGAGGAGCTCGGCGCGGGTGATGTTGCCTTCGAAGTACGCGCGGAGCGCCTCCAGGAGCCTGCGGTCGTTCACCGGCAGCCGCTCGGCATGCAGCACGGCGCGGGTCGCCGCGGCTTCGGCCCGGGAGGGGAAGCCCGCCCACTCCGCGAGCGTCGCCAGGCGGTAATGCGCCAGGGCGAAACCGGGATCCTCGATGACCGCGCGCTGGAACGCCTCCGCCGCGGGGGTGTAGCGCCCGGCGCGGAAGGCGCGCTCCCCGGTCAGGTACTCCTTGAGCGCCCGGAGCGACTCGGTCGTCCGCGCCGCGGCCCGCGCCAGCGCACTCGTAGGCGCCTCGACGCCGTGGGTCAGCAGCTCCGCCGCGAGCCGGTCCACGAGGGCGAGCACCTGGCTCACGCCGGCCTCCGACACCACGCGCGCCAGTGGAGCATCCGGTGAGGCGACGGCGTAGAGCGCCGCGTGGATCCGGATCCGGTCGCCGGACTGAACGATCCCGCCGGTCACGCAATACACCGCGCCGAACCGCTCGCCGACGGCCCGGATCCGCTCCGCGTCGGAGAGCCCGGCGTCCTCCCGGGCGAGCCAGCGCCGCAGCGCCCGGGCATTGACGCAGCGGAACGCGTCCGTGCCGGCGAGGTCCACCTCGAGGAGGTCGGCAACGTCTTCCGCGAGGTGATCGTAATCCGGCCGTCCGCGGAACGCGAACGGGAGCACGGCGAGCGTCCGCGGCGCCGCACTTGCGGGACCGGCGCCGGCCACCGCCGCCCGCTCGCCATCCGCGGCCCGGGCGACTCCTCGCGCCGACCGCACCTGCTCGATCAGCGCCTGCGTCGCCGGGGATGGCAGCGCTCTGTACTCGCGATCCAGGCGCCGCGCCAGTTCCTGGTAGACGCGGAGCGCGCCCGCACGGTCGCTGGCACGCGCGAGCAGCGCGATCAGGCGGCGGACCGACGCCTCGTCGTCCGGGGCGAGCTCGACCGCTCGCCGACCCCAGGCCGCGGCGTCCGCCAGGTCACGGGGCCGACGCCCCGCCGCCACCGCCTCCGCCACCGACCAGGCGGCCGCTGCTGCCGCCGCCGGCAGCCGCGCACGCTCCTCCTCGATCCAGCGTTCGAGCTCCAGGGCGCCCTCGAGATAGACGCCGCCCAGCAGATCGCCCCGGTAGAGTTCGACGGCGTCGCGGAAGCGCCGCTCGGCCACCGCCCGACGGAACGCTGCCGCGTCGCACCAGAGGCGGGCGGGATCGATGCCCAGCTCGTCGTCGCCCCGGCCGACGATGACCTCCGCACCGAGGGCGCGCCTCAAATGGTAGACCGCCTGCCGGAGCGCCGCCCGCGCCCGCGGCTGGTCCAGCTCAGGCCAGAAAAGGGCGAGCAGCGTGTCCCGGCGCCGAAACGCCCCAGGCGTGACCGCCAGGTACGCCAACAGGACAAGACGCTTCGGCTGGGAAAGCACCGAGCGGACCTCCGTGCCATCCGGGGCGCGCAGGTCGAGGGGTCCGAGGATGCGAAGCTCGATCATGGAGGTCCGGAGTGTTCGGCAGGAGGGTCCGGATCACGGCGGCGTGATGGCTAAGGTAAACGGAGGGAACGCCGGGCGCCACGCCGGGACCGGTCACCCCGTCTGGCGGCTGCGGCCGAAGCGATCGCTCGCGGGGAGCGTGCAGGATCTTCCGAGTGACGCTCCCGTCACGATGAGGTGACGCTTCGCCTCCACATTTGAACGTCTGCGACCGGGGCGCCCGCCCCGGTCGACAGGGGGCGAACCCGCAATGAGGAGGACGGAGCGATGCGCACCCAATCCCGCACCGTGGCCCTGGGCCTGGCGTTGGCCATGTCGATCGGCGCGGCGAGCCCCGCCGCCGCGCAGGGCATCGGCGGCTGGATCAAGCAGAAAGCCAAGGAGAAGGCCACCCAGCGCGCCGAAGACCGGGCCGAACGGGCGATCGACAAAGCGGTCGAAGAGGCCGAGGGCGCCATCGTCTGCGCCGTGACGGATACGGAGTGCATCCAGAACGCGGAGAAATCCGGCCAGCAGGTCACGCTGACCGACCAGCAGGGCAACGTGGTCGGCCACAGCGCGGCGGAGGCGGCGAGGCCCGGCCAGGGCGCCTGGGCCAACTACGACTTCGTCCCGGGCGACCGCGTGCTCTTCGTCGACGACTTCAGTGCCGACCGGGTCGGCGACTTCCCGCGGCGGCTCGAGTTCCGCGGCGGCAGCATGCAGGTCGTCGAATGGCAGGGCGGCCGCTGGTTGAGCGACGCGGGCAACGGCGAGTTCTACGTGAACCTGCCGGAAGTGCTGCCAGAGCGCTTCACCATCGAGTTCGGCCTCGCGGGCAGCGGCAACGCGATGGAGATCGAGTTCGATCCGGGGAAGGGCCGCGTCCTCTACATCGGCAGCGCTTTCGCGTCCGCCCGCTCGGGCGATATCCGCCCCGAGGGCCAGTTCAAGGTCAATACCGAAGAGCGGCCGGTCCGCATCCGCATCTCGGTCGACGGCGACTACCTGAAGTTCTACGCGGACGAGCACCGCGTGCTCAACGCGCCCAACCTCGCAATGGGCCGCTCCCGGCGCATCCGCTTCCTCCTGAACGGCTGGAGCGCGGAAGAGCCGCGGATGATTTCGGACCTGCGCATCATGGCCGGCGGTCGGGAACTCTATGACGCGCTGAACACCTCCGGCCGGGTGGCGACGCAAGGCATCTACTTCGACACTGGCTCCGACCGGCTCCGCCCCGAGAGCACACCCACGTTGAAGGAGATCGGCGCGATGCTGAAGGCGAACCCCGGCCTCCGGCTCCTGATCGAGGGCCACACCGACAACGTGGGGAACGCGGCCTCGAACCAGGTCCTCTCCGAGAAGCGGGCGGCCGCAGTCAAAGCGTTCCTGGAGAAGGAGTACGGGATCGACGCCGGCCGCCTGGAGGCCCGGGGCTTCGGCGACATGAAGCCGGTGGCCCCCAACGACACCCCGGAAGGGCGGCAGGCCAACCGCCGCGTGGAGCTGGTGAAGCTGTGAGCGGTCCGTGCAGGGCGGCGACGTTCCATCCTCTCTTCACGAGGGCGACGACGACCGCGCGAGCACCCTGCTCCGCGATGCGGTGGAAGCGCTGGCCGACTACGCGCCAGTCTCGATCCCGCAACTCGGGAGGAGACGCAGGACGTGATGGCGCTGGCCGATCGCTTCGCAGCGTGCCAGGTCACCGAGGCGGACGCCCAGTACCTCTACCAGCGAAGCTACGCCATTTCGACCAGCCGGCCGAGCACGCTGGGCGCGATCTCGGAGCGAACGGTGAGCAGGCCCCAGGTCTGGGCCTCGGCCGCCGCGAGGACGGTCGCCGGGCGATCGGCATCGAGCGCGTGGACGCGCTGCACGTGGCGCGCCTCGCGGTCTTGCCGCTGAAACCGGCGCCCCGGCCGGGCCACAGGCCCGCCTCTTACGGTCAGGCTGGGACCCTTCCCGGGGCCTGAGCGGCTCAGGCCGCGGCCTCCACGATCCGCACGAGCACGATCTGCTGCACGTCCATGTCGTCCCGGGTCAGGAACGCGGCCCGGTCCGTGCCCAGGAACGCATCGGGGAGCGGCCAGCCGGTCAGCTCGCCCAGGAGCGTTCCGTTGCGGTCGTAGATGTCGATCCGTTCGGTCGTCCCGGCCTCGTCGATCGAGACGCCGACCCAGATGCGGTCCTGGGCATCGACGCGGATCCCGGTGATGCGCGGGATGACGGGCGCGAAGGTCATCGCGTTGAGCTGCGCCTGGAGGAGATGCTCCGGCGGCGGGCCCGCCGGCCCGCCAGGGCCGCCGTCGCGGATCGTGATGCGGATGCCCCCGCCCCTCCGGAACTGCTCCCGGAGTCGTTTCCGGGCCAGCTCCTTGTCGGCCTCGGTGGTCTGCCGTGCCGGCAGGTCCCGGGCGATGCGCCGCACTTCGTTGCCGTTGTCGTCGATCAGACGCAGTACGTACTCCGCCGTGTCCGCGACGACGAACCCGCCGCTGGCGAACCGCTGCCAGAGCTGGGGCATCTCGAACGCGCGGGGCATGCGGATCACGACAATCTGTCGCTGAGCCGGGTTCCCGGACTGGACCTCGTCCACCTGCGGGGGCGCGGTGGTCCAGATCGTGTCCAAGATGGCGCCGTCGCCGGCGAGGCGGAGGATGGTGCGGGGCGGCTCGGGATTCGGCCCGTCGGGCCTGGGGGCCGCACGGAACGCCTGGACCGGCCCGCCGTCGTCGATCGCGAGCACGCCGACGGCAAAGCCGGCCTCCTCAGGGAACGGCACGCTGCGGGCCTCGCCCGCTGTCGGCGGGAAGATGGTGTACCGGCGGTTCCCGATGTCGGCGACCCAGATCGAGTCCCCCGGGCCGACGGCGAGAGCGGAGGGAGCGGCGATCTCGCCCGGGCCGCCGCCCGGCCGGCCATGGGTCGCGACGTGCCGGCCCTCGGCGTCGTAGACGAGGACCCGCCGCCCGGCGCGGTCCAGCACGTGGAGCCGTCCGGCCCCGTCCGACGCCAGCCCCTCCGCGGTCACCTGGTCGAATTGATAGGCGTCGTCATCGACCAGCGCGCCGCCGATCACGGCGACGGTGTCCGCCTTCCAGCGCAGCGCCCTGCCGCCATGGCCCGGGTACAGGAGGCGCTCCACTCCTCCGACGGTGTCGACCGTCGCCTGCAAGGGTCCCCGCCCGCGTTCCCCGGCGCCGCACGCGCCGAGGGCGATGGACATCAAGAACGCGATCGCCAGCCCTGATGCTCTATGCATGACACGCTCCCACGTTGGAGGATGAGTCCGATCCCGTTGGATGCCGGATCGGCGGTGGAGCGTTGCCTGGAGAGTCGGGGACCAACCCGGCCCCACATTCTGAGGTGGTCGTTGGACGCGGTGCGTGCGCTACCTCCCCTCACTCGGCCGTGCTGTACTACCGCGTCGGCGGGGTCAGCGCGTGTCCTGGCGGGCCGTTCCGTCCTTGCACGCCGCCGCGCGCTCGAGCATCAGCGCGCGTTCGCGTTCGTTCGAGGTGAGCGAGGCGGCGCGCTCGAACTCGGCGCGGGCCTCGTCGAGGCGGCCGAGCCGGTAGAGCAGATCGCCGCGCACCGCCGGGAGGAGGTGGTAGCTTCTCATCGCGGGGGCATCGCGCAGCCTGTCCACGGCCTCGAGCCCGGTCGCGGGGCCGTACGCCATGCCGAGGGCGACCGCACGATTGAGTTCGACGACGGGCGAGGGCGCGACCCGGGCGAGGGCGTCGTAGAGCGCGACGATGCGCGGCCAGTCGGTGGCCTCGGGGGTGGGGGCGGTGGCGTGGCAGGCGGCGATGGCGGCCTGGAGCGCGTAAGGCCCGGGCGGGCCGCCGAGCGCGCGGGCGCGTTCGAGCGCGGCGAGGCCGCGTTGGATGAGGAGCCGGTCCCACCGGGTGCGGTCCTGATCGAGCAGGAGGATCGGCTCGCCGGACGGCCCGACGCGGGCGCGCAGCCGTGAGGCCTGGAGCTCCATCAGGGCGACGAGGCCGTGGACCTCCGGCTCGGCCGGCGCAAGCTCGGCGAGGATCCGGCCCAACCGGAGCGCGTCCTCGCAGAGCGCGGGGCGGACCCAGTCGTTGCCCGCGGTGGCGGAGTAGCCTTCGTTGAAGATCAGGTAGATGACCTCGAGCACGGAGTGGAGCCGTGCCGCGAGCTCGTCGCCGCGGGGCACCTCGAACGGGACGCGGGCCTCCCGTAGCGTTCGCTTCGCGCGGACGATCCGCTGGGCGAGGGTGGGGACAGGGACGAGGAACGCGCGCGCGATCTCTTCGGTGGTCAACCCGCCGACCAGGCGGAGCGTGAGCGCGACGCGAGCCTCGATCGAGAGGACCGGGTGGCAGCAGATGAAGATGAGCCGGAGCATGTCGTCGCCGATCGGGTCGTCGAGCGCCTCGTGGACGTCCGGCTCCGCGATCTCCCGGTCCACCTCGAGCTCGCGTCCGAGCTCTTCGTGCTTCCGCTCGATGCGCTGGCCCCGGCGCAGGTAGTCGATCGCGCGGTGCTTCGCCGCGGCCATGAGCCACGCGCCGGGCCGCTTGGGGATCCCGGTCTTCGGCCACTGCTCGAGCGCGGCCACGAGCGCGTCCTGCGCCAGGTCCTCGGCCATGCCGATGTCGCCGACCAGGCGTGTCAGGCCGGCGATGATCCGGGCGGACTCGATCCTCCACACAGTGTCGATCGTGCGGTGCGTATCGGTTCCGGTCATCCGCGGGCTCCGGTTCCGGTCATGCGGGTTCAGGGCTCACGTGGCCCGCCGAGGCGTCGGCGCCGTCGACGCCACAGCGGCCTGGGCTGACAAGCGTCGCACGCGGCCCAGGGCCATCCGCGTGTGGCAGGCCATCCCGCGGCTCGTCCCCTGGTGGTGCGGCAGGATCAGCAGTCGCCCTCGATTCCCGTCTCGGCGCGACGCCGGCGCGGCACCCCGATGGGTGGCGGGCGCGGGTGGGCCGCGCTCAGGATCGCGCCGTCGCATCCATGGCGCGGATCCCTTCGCGGAAGCGCTGACGCTCCTCGGGCGTCATCCGTTCCCAGCGCTGGGTCCAGCCCCAATCGGCGCGGCCCATGAGGCCGAGGCCGCGAGGCCCGCCGAAGAGGAGCCAGGAGAGGGCGAGGAGCCCCACCGCCTGCCAGAAGGAGATCTCCGGGAGCCCGAAGATCTGCGGCATGAGCAGGTTCCAGAGCTGATGCACGGCCTGCCCGAAGCCCGCGATGACGATGAGGAGAACGATGGCGATCGCCAAGAGCCGGGTCATCCAGATTCGCGCCTTCATGTTCACACGTCCTTTCCGGTGAATTCGTCGTAGATCGATTGGAGTCTGCGGCGAAGGTGCAACACCGCGTAGCGCTTTCGAGAGAGCAGAGTGTTGATGCCTACGCCGGTCTCCGCGGCGATCTCCTTGAAGCTGCGCCCCTCGATCTCGTGAGCGATGAACACCTCCCGCTGTGCGCGGGGCAGTTCGGCGAGCGCGTCCTCGATGGCGCCGAGGAGCACGCGACGGGCGTAAACCGCTTCGGGTCCGGCATCGGGGGACGGGAGCAGGTCGGCCAGAGAGGGGCCGTCGTCGGAGACGTCGTGATCGACCGTATCGAGCTGTTTTTCGAGGCGTCGCTTGCGGAAACGGTCGGTGATGCGGTTGCGCGCCACCTGGAACAACCAGGCGCCGAGGTGCTCGATGGGCTTAGCGAGGCGGTAGGCGAGGACCAGCTCGGTGAATACGTCCTGGAGGATGTCCTCGGCGTCCACGGCCTCGGCGACCCGAGCGCGGATGAAGTTCCAGAGGCGTTTCCGTTCGCTGAGGAACGCCTCGGCGACGGCGGCGTCGCGGCCGGCGATGTCGTCCGCGCGGGCATCCGGCCGATCCGCATGTGCGTCCGACCCAAGCCTGACCGGCCCGACGCGGCGCCTGTCGTCCTCGGTACCGCCATGTGCAGGGCGCGGGGGCGGTGAGCCGGAAGTGTGGGCGGTTTCCGTTGGAATCACGTGTTTCTCCAGAGATCGGTCGGCGCTGTTCCGCGATTGGTCAGACGTGCGGGCCGAACCGGCCACGCCGCGCCGAGCGAGTCGGCGGTGCCGTCCTTCGACAGGGTAGACGTACGAGCAGCGCGGATATTGTATCGGCGGGACCCGGGAATGGCCATCTGGGGACGTGAACCACACTGGCTCCGGCAGCACCATGCGGTGGCGGTGTGGAGGCGGCGCGGTGGCCGTGCCTCAACCGCGCAGCGCCCTCAATCCGTTCCCGACGACGAGCAGGCTCGCGCCCATGTCGGCGAGCACGGCCATCCAGAGCGTTGCGGCGCCAGCGGCGGCCAGGACGACGAAGACGGCCTTGGTACCGAGGGCGAAGGCGATATTGACGCGGACGATCCGCTCCGCCTTTCGCGCGCGCTGGATCGCGACGGGGAGTCGCGAGAGGTCGTCGTCCATGAGAGCGATGTCGGCGGTGTCGAGGGCGACATCGGTGCCGGCGGAGCCCATGGCGACGCCCACGTCGGCGGCCGCGAGCGCCGGGGCGTCGTTGATCCCGTCGCCGACGAAGAGGACGCGGGCGTGGCGCTCGCGGAGCTCGCGCACCGCGGCGACCTTTTCTTCGGGGAGCAGCCCGGCCCGGATTTCGTCGACGCCGACGCCGGGGCCGCCGAGCTCATCGGCAATCGCGCGCGCGGCGCCCTCGTAGTCCCCGGTCAGCATGACGACGCGTTCGATCCCGGCGGCGTGGAGCGCCCGGAGCGCGGACGCGGCGGTCGGCCGGATGCGGTCGGCGACGGCGATCACGCCGCGAAGGCGGGGTGGCCCGGCGTCGTCTACCGCCCGCGTAGCGACGATCACAGCGGTGCGGCCGCGAGCGGCATGGGCGTCGAGAAGGGCGCGGTGAGGCGCGAGGTCGACGCCGAGTTCCTCGAAGAGCCGCTCGCTCCCGACGAGGACCTCGACGTCCCCGACCCGCGCACGATGCCCCTTCCCGGGGATCGTGACGGCGTCGGTCGCCGATGGGACCGCGCAACCCTGCTCCTCGGCGCGGCGCAGGATCGCGTGGGCGACCGGGTGCGTGCTGCGGGCCTCGGCGGCGGCCGCGAGCGCGAGGAGCTCGGTGGACCCGGTGCCGTCGAAGGCGGTCACGTCGACGACGGCCGGCCGGCCTTCGGTCAACGTCCCCGTCTTGTCGAGGGCGACGACGCGAGCGCGGCCAGCGTTCTCGAGGTGCAGCCCGCCCTTGATCAGGATCCCGTCGCGGGCGGCGCCGGCGAGGGCGGAGACGATGGTGACCGGCGTGGAGATCACGAGCGCGCACGGGCACGCGACGACGAGGAGCACGAGCGCGCGGTAGAACCATTCGCCCCACGCCGCCCCGGCGACCAGCGGGGGGACGACGGCGAGGAGCGCCGCGATCGCCACCACGGCGGGTGTGTAGACGCGGGCGAAGCGGTCGACGAACGCCTGGCTGGGCGCGCGCGTCGCCTGCGCTTCTTCGACGGCGTGGATGATGCGCGCGAGAGTGGTGTCCTCAGCGGGCTTCTCGGCGAGCACCTCGAGCGCGCCGTCGCCGTTGAGGGTGCCGGCGAAGACCTCGGCGCCCGGCTCCTTTGGGACCGGGATCGACTCGCCCGTGATCGGCGACTGGTCGACCTCCGAGACGCCGGCCAGGACCCGGCCGTCGACGGGGATCTTCTCGCCCGGTCGGACGACGACGGTCTCGCCGACCCGCACCTCCGCCGCGGGGATCCGGACCTCGACGCCGTCGCGGATCACCGTCGCCTCGGCGGGCGAGAGGTCCATTAGGGCGCGGATGGCGCGGCGGGCGCGGTCCATGGATGCCGCCTCGAGGTGCTGCGCGACGGCGAACAGGAACATCGCCGCCGCCGCCTCGCCCCACTCGCCGATGCCGAGCGCGCCCGCCGCGGCGAGCGTCATGAGGAAGTTCATGTCGAGCGCGCCGGTCCGGGCAGCGCGCAACCCCTTCGGCACGATGTAACGGCCGCCGAACACGATCGAGCCGATGGCGAGCGCCCCGGCGGCTGACTCGGCTTTGAACAGGTGAGCGGCGAGGAGCGAGAGCGCCCAGCACACGCCCGAGGCGACGACGAGCGCGAGGCGGCCGTGGCGGGCCCAGGCCTCGCGCATGCGGGCGGGGACGCCGGCAAGGGCGGTGGGTGGGGAGGTCGCAACGGCAGGAGCGGATGACGGGCCGGAAGCAGCGCGCGGGGCCGCCTCAGGGCTGGCCGGCGGCGCCTCGTCCCGTACCCGGTATCCCGCCCGGACGACGGCGCCCGCGAGGTCGGGCCAGGTCGCCGATCCGGCCGCGTACGACACCGTGACCCGACCACCCATCACATCCACCTGCACGTCCCGCACGCCGTCGACGCCGCGGAGGGCTTTCTCGACCGTCGCGGCGCACGAGGAGCAGTCCATCCCCTCGACGCCGAAACTCAGGACGGCCAGCCCGGGCTCCGCTGCGGCCACGGTTCCCGACGCAACTGCTGCCGAACCGCCGGGCGCGAGGACACGCAGGTCCATGGATCCGGGGGTGACCACCCCACCCGGGTCCTCCGGCACGACCGACCCGGCCGGCTGGCCTGCCTTACCCGGCTCATAACGGTTCCCCGGACCTTGCCCCCTCAACGGACGCGTCTCCTTGCGACTGTTCGCGTTCACGCCCCGGGCGGCCTCTGCGCACAGACGCCCCCGCCTGGTTCAGCCCGCGCAGCTCCGACGTCCCGACCGCGCGGCGGCAGGCTGCGAACCCCGCCACGGTCGACCCCCGGGCGTCTGGATCCGCAACCGAATGATACCTGTACGCGGGTGGGAGGTTCAACGGGAGGGCCGGGCTGCGGGCCCGGGGGTGTCGGGGGCTGGGGCAGCGGGGCCGGAGGCGGCGGAGGACCCGGGATAGACCCGGCGGGCCAACCCGGCGGACCAGGCACCACTTTCCAAAGTTGCTACATCCAGACATGCAAGGATAGCGGGAAGCGACGACGGAGTGGCGGTGGTGGGCGGCGAGTCGATCAGGAAGAGAAGTCGTGTCCCGACAACGAGCTTCGCTCCATCCACCAGTCGGGACGCTGCTTCGGAGAGAGCGAGATCGTAAGGAAAATTGGCCCGCTCAATGGGCCGTGAACATGGCCAGATGGGTCAACTCTGGATAATGGTGCCTGGTCCGCTAACCTGACCCCTGGTCCGCCAACCATGGCCCTGGCCCGCTAAACGAGTCCGTAGGCGAGGGCGCCGATCAGGGTCGCCACGACGACGTTCCGCGTGACGGCATACGTCACGCCGGTCACCCCACACCCGACGAGCACCGCCGTCCGCTCCGGTCCGCCCGCAGCCAGATCCGGGAGGACCGAGGCGATGAGGAGCGTCGTGATCGCTGCCGGGCCAACCGCTTCCATGGCACCCGCCAGCCGGCCGCTCGCGAGCGCCGGCGAACGCCCCAGGCGCGTGGGCAGGAAGCGGAAAAGCCACGTGCCGAGGCCGACCGCCACGGCGACGATGATCAGGTCCTTGCTCATTCGGTCCTCCTCGTCGTCGAGGATCCCCTCCGTAGCGCGCCGACGACCGCGCCCGCGGCCATGCCGGCCAGGATCCCGGTCGTCACGTCGACGACGCCGGCCACCAACGTGCACACGACGCCGGCCACGATCACGACCGGCAGGCTCCTCCGGCTCAGGATCGAGAGGAGGAGGGCGACGAAGAGTGCCGGCAACATGAAACCGAGCGCCGCCTCGATCGACGGGTAGCTGCTCAACGCCCCGCCCCCCGCCACCGCCCCCGCGATCGTCCCGGCCACCCACGACAAGTACGCGGAAGCCCCGATCCCGAGCATCCAGCGCTCGCTCCACGCCTCCCGACGGCTCGAGAGGAACCCGATGGTCGTGGCGTACACCTCGTCGGTCAGCCAGAACGCCCACGCCGGCGCCCACCGTGTACGGGCGCGGGGTCCGGCCCGGTCGAGGAGCGAGGGGCCGTAGAGCACGTGCCGCAGGTTCATCGCGAGAAGCGTGAGGCTGGACACGACGACGCCCGTGCCTCCCGCGAGCAGCGTGAGCGCCATGAACTGGCTGGCGCCCGAATAGATCACGGCGGAGAGGAGCACCGCCTCGGCGGCGGCGAAGCCGCGCTCGGTCGCCGCGGCGCCGAACGAGAACGCGATTGGGAAATAGCCGATCACGATCGGGATGCTCGCGCGAACGCCGTCCAGGAATGATGCGCCCTTCCCCGCCGGGCGCTCGCCGGTTCCGGCGGATTCGTCCGTGTCCGCGGGAAGGCGGCCCGCGATTCCGGCGTCTGTGCCAGGCTCGGTTTCGCTACGGAGCTGGATCTGTGCCATGGATCCGAATCGACGTATCACACGCCCGGGGCCGCGGCACCCCGCCGCGGCCCCGGGGTCGACCTCCAGCCGATATCTAACGGAATGTCCTCAGAATTGTAAACCGCGGCGGAAGGAGAGTTCGGGATGAGCGTCAACGCGACGCCTCGCGAACTGCAACCCGGTGACTGACCGACCACCTCGCGGCGCTCCGCAGCGCTGTGCCTCGCGGGCCACGCTGCAGTGTTCCTGGCGCGAATCCCTACGCCCTGCCGCCTGGCGCTTCACAGCCGCCCCGCTGCGCCCTACGGCGCAACGTCTACCGGTCCTCGATGCCGTGCTTCGCAAGACGCCGCACGATGCCTCGGGGGCCGGCGCCGCGCCACCACCGTCGCCGGTGCACGACGGCCCGTGGGCCGCGAGCCCACGGGACCGTTCTTGCGTCCCCCGGTCCGGTCTTGGGGCGCGGGCCACGCCGCCCGCATGGCGAGTGGTGATCCAGGTCATCGGTCCGCATCGGTCCCACCGGCCCGCCCCGGTCTCTATGCCGCAGCGCTCACACCGGGCGGTTCAGCCCGGGATCGCCGGTGTGGCGGCCAGCCCGGGCGGGTACGCCGCTCCAGCCGCGGCTCTCGCTGTGCGGACCAGGCACCATTTTCCAAAGTTGCTACATCCAGACATGCAAGGATAGCGGGAAGCGACGACGGAGTGGCGGCGGTGGGCGGTGCGGAGATCCGGAAGAGAAGCCGTATAGCGACAACGAGATTCGCTCAGTGCACCGGTCGGGACCCAGCCCCGGAAAGGAGCGAGATCCTAAGGAAAGTTGGCCCGCTCGATGGGCCGTGAACATGGCCAGATGGGTCAACTCTGGAAAATGGTGCCTGGTCCGCTAACCCCGCCCCCTCACTGCCGCCGGTCCCCCCACGGCCGCCACCCCTGGCCCGCTGACAGGCCCCGTCCGCTTACTGGCCAGACCCCGAGTGCTCCCACCGACGACTGTCCCGGCCGGCCCACGCTTGCCCGCCCCGTCGCGTCCAGCCCCGTGAGACCAGCCGACGGCCGCGCACGTCAGCCACCAGCCGCCCGCGAACGCGCCCGCGGGCAGGGCAAGCGTCGCTTGACTGTCACGCCCCCCGCTTATCATTTCCCGCCGGCCGCTCGCCCGGCGCGGGATGGCGGCAGCCCATCGACCGGAGGGGTTTCGCTTGAAGATCCTCTGCTGCGGAGATGTGCACATTGGCCGGCGCTCGTCGCGGCTTCCGGCGCACGTGGACGGCAGGCTGGTGTCCTGCGGGGCGTGCTGGGAGCGCGTGGTCGATTGTGCGCTGGCCGAGCGGGTCGACGTGGTGGCTCTGAGCGGGGACGTGATCGACCGGGAGAACCGGTACTACGAGGCGATCGGCCCGCTCGAGGCCGGGATCGAGCGCCTGGCCGATGCGGGGATCGTCACGGTCGCGGTGGCGGGGAACCACGATCACGACGTGCTCCCGCGCGTGGCCGAGGCGCTCGGCCCCGAGCGTCTGCGGCTGCTCGGTCTTGGGGGGCGTTGGGAGCGGACGTCCATCCGCCGGGGCGACGAGGCGGTCGAGGTGATGGGGTGGTCGTTCCCCGAGGCGGTCGTGCGTTCGAGTCCGCTCGCCAGCCTCGAGCTCGAGCGCGGCGAACTCCCCGTGCTGGGTCTGCTGCATGCGGACCTCGACCAACCGGTCAGCGATTACGCACCCGTCTCGCTGGCCGAGTTACGCGCGGCGCCGGTGGATTTCTGGCTCCTCGGCCACGTGCATGCGCCGCGTCTCGACGACGCGGGCGCGCCCCCGATCCTCTACCCGGGCTCGCCGCAGGCGATGGACCCGGGCGAGCCCGGCGTCCACGGCGTCTGGATCCTCGAACTGGGGCGAGGACGCGCGGTCCGCCTCCGGCAGGTCCCGCTCTCGACCGTCCGCTACGATTCCCTGGAGCTCGACGTCGACGGGGTGGCCGACGCGGGCGAGTTCGACCGCCGGGTGACGGCGGCCGTCCGCGAGCATCTGGCTCGAGTCGCAGAAAGCGCGGGGCCGCTCCGGTATCTGAGCCTGCGGCTGCGCATCACGGGCCGCACTCCGCTGCACCGCTCCCTCGAGTCCCGTGTCGCGCTCCTGCAGCAGGACTTGGAGCTGGAGAACGGCGAGGTGACGGCGGTCGTCGAGAGGGTCGAGCCGGAGACCCGGCCGGCCCGTGACCTGGAGGAGCTCGCCCGCGGCGCGGACCCGGTCGGCGTCCTCGCCCGCCTGCTTCTCTCCCTCGATCGCGACGGCCACGCCGAGGGCGCGGCGCAGGAAGACGTGGCAGAACTCCTCCGCGAGGCTGCGCGCGTGGTAAACGCGGTCTTCGAGGCGAAGCCCTATCTGTCGCTCCCCCGGGAGGACGTGGACACCGCCGCCGTGGCCGCCCGGGTCCTGGCCCGGCAGGCCTCGCTCCTCCTGGACGAGCTACTGGCGCGGAAAGAGGGCGTATGAGTCGCGAGTCGCTCGTCTTCGAGCGCCTGGTGGTCCGGCGGATGCCGGGCGTGGCGAACGGCGGCTTCGAGCTGGACGGGCTGGTGCCCGGCGTCAACGTGATCCACGGCCCGAACGCGTCGGGGAAGACGACGACGGCACGGGCTCTGGAGGCGCTCCTCTGGCCCCAGGCGGCGCCCGCGAACGCCTGGCTGGAGGGTCGGTTCCTCCTGGGCTCCGCCCGCTGGGCGGTGTCATGCGATGCGGGTCGGGCCACGTACCAGCGGGACGGTGCGGACTCCGATCCGCCCATCCTGGCGCCGGCCGGGGCGCGGGACCGCTATCGGCTCTCGCTGCACGAGCTGCTGCGGGAGGACAACGCCGACCTGGCGCGGGAGATCGTGCGCGAGTCGGCCGGGGGCTACGACGTGGCTGCCGCGGCGCGGGCCCTGGGGGCCAGGGACACGCTTCCCCGCCGGCAGACGGACCTGGCGAAGGAGTACGAGAGCGCCCGCGCGGCGGTGCGGGAGGCGCGGCGCACCCAGGAGGCGCTGCGCGAGGAGGAGCGCCGGCTGGCGGAGCTGCGGCGCCGGGTCGCGGAGGCGGAGGAGGTGGGGCGGCGGATTCGCCTCCTCGAGCGCGCGCTCGAGCACGCTGACGCGGTGGCGAGAGAGCAAGCCGCGCGGCGGGAGCTCGAGCGGTTCCCCGAGGCGCTGGCCAGGCTCCAGGGCGACGAGGCGGACCGCCTGGCGTCGCTCCGCGAGAAACTCGAGGCCGCCCGGGAAAAGCGTTCGAGCGCGCGCCGTGACCTCGAGGCGAGCCGGGAGACAATCCGACAGGCAGGGCTGCCCGAGGGCGGGATCCCGGACGTCGAGCTCAGCGCGCTCCGGAAGCACGTCGAACGACTCCAGGAGCTGCGCCGTACCCTGACGGACCACGAGGCCGAGCTCGCTGCGGCGACCGAGGCGCGGCAGCGGGAGCAGCGGGTCCTCTCCCCCGTGGTGAGCGAAGCACAGCTCGACGCCCTCGACGCTGGAGCCGTAGCCGCGCTGGCCGACTTCGCGCTCCGCGGCGCGCAGGTCACGGCTCGCCTGGCCGCTGCCGACGCCGAGATCGCCTGGTTGCGGGGAGGCGACGACGGCGCCGCGGCCTCCGGGTCCACGGACGCGCCCGGGGGATCGACGGCTGCCGGGCCGCGCCTCGCGGGGCCGACCGCGGAGCGCCTGGGCCACGGGATCGCGCTGCTCCGGGCGTGGCTGAGGGCGGGCGACGGCGGCCGTAACACCCGGCGGCTGCGGAACCTGGGCGGCGGCGCCGCGGCGCTCCTCCTGGCGACAGGCCTGGCAGCCGCGATCGCCACCTGGCCGGGCCTCATCGCCCTGCCCGGTGGCGCCACGCCCGCCTGGCTCCCCGCCCTTCCCTTCGCCCTCACCCTGATCGCTTTCGTGCTCCTGGTCGCCATCCTTCGCGTCGGCCAGGAGCCCGACACCCGTGCCGCCCAGCGGGCCGCGTTCGAGCGAACGGGGCTCAGGGGACCGGAGCGGTGGACCGAGGACGCCGTCGCCGCGCACCTGGACAGCCTCGAGGCGCTGGCCGCCGAGGTGAAGCTGGCGGCCGAACGCGAACGGCGGGCGCAGGACGCGGCCCGGCGCCGCACCGAGATCCTCCGCGAGCTGGAGGAGATCGAGACCCGGCGCCGGGCCCTGGTCGAAACCTACGGCGTCGCCCCCGAGACCGACCTCGTGAGCCTTCACTGGCTGGGGGAACGCATCGGCCGCTGGCAGGATGCCCGCCGCCGGGAAACCGAGGCCGCCGCCGCGCTCGAAGCCGTCCGCTCACGGTTCGACGCCGAGCTCGCCGCGGCCGCCGACCGGATCGCGTCCCTCGGCTGCCCCCGGCCCGCGGACCTGGAGACGCTCGCAGCCGCGATCGAGGACCTGGCCGCCCGCGCCGCCGCCTACGCGAGTGCGCTCCGAGAGGCGAGCGCGGCCGACCGGCGCCTGTCCGAGGCCGAGGCCGACGAAAAAGCGCTCCAAGAAGAACTCCTGACCCTCTGCCAGCGCATCGGCGTCTCCCCGGACGACGAAGCCACCGTCCGGGCATGGTGCGAGCAGCTCTCGGCCTATCGCGAAGCTTGCGACAGTTACCGCGCCGCGGTCCGCCTACGCCAGGATCTCGCCGCCGCGCTCCGGGCGATGGCCGGGTACGTCGAGGGGCTCGAGAACCGCAGTCGGGAGGAGCTCGAGGACGAGGTGCGCCGCGCCAGCGCTCGAGCGGCCGAGCTGGAGGAGCTCCGCAGCCAGATCGCCGAAATCGAGGCCCGGATCCGCCATGCCAAGCAGAGCCACGACCTCGAAGCCGCGCTGGCCAGGCTGCGGCGCTGCGAGGACGACCTCCGCGAGGCTCGGGAGCGCGACCTCCACGCCCTCCTCACCCACACGCTCGCCGAGTTCGTCCAGCGCGCGAGCCGCGACCATCACCGGCCGCAGGTCTTCCGCCGTGCCCGGGAGCTCTTCGCCCGCATCACGCACGGCCGGTACCGCCTGGACTTCGACGACGGCGACCCGCCCGCCTTCCGCGCCTACGACGAGACCACCGGCACGGGTCACAGCCTGGACGAGCTCTCCAGCGCGACTCGCGTCCAGCTCCTCCTGGCGGTCCGCATCGCCTTCGTCGAGACCCAGGAGCCAGGCGCCCGGTTACCCCTCATCCTCGACGAGACCCTGGGCAACAGCGACGACGCGCGAGCCCAGGCCATCATCTCGGCGATCCTGACCCTCGCCGCCGACGGCCGCCAGATCTTCTATTTCACCGCTCAGCCCGACGAGGTCGGCAAATGGCGCGGGATCCTCGAGACACGGCCCGATATCCCGGCCCGCATCATCGACCTCGCCGAGACCCGACGCCTCGCACGGGCCCAGGCGGAGCCCCTGCGCATCGTCGACCCCCCCACCCGCCCCATCCCCGCCCCCGGCGAGGCGTCGCACGAGGAGTATGGCCGCATCCTCGGCGTCCCGCCCCTGGACCCCTGGATGGATCCTGGCGCCTCCCACCTCTGGTACCTGGTCGAGGACCGCCACGCGCTGTACCGGCTCCTCTGCCTGGGCATCGAAACCTGGGGCGCGCTCCGTTGCCTGGTCGAAAACGGCGGCGAGTCACTGCTCGGCGACGACCCCTCGCTCTTCGAGCGCGCCAGAGCGGCCGCCCGCGCACTCGAAGCCGCCATCGACGCCGTCCGCACCGGCCGTGGCCGGCCCGTGGACCGCGCCGTCCTCCACGCCTCCGGCGCCGTCAGCGCCCGCTTCCTGGATGAAGTCGCCAACCTGTGCGCCGAGTGCCGCGGGGACGCCGTTCTCCTCGTCGAGGCCCTCGCAGCGAACCGGGTGCCGCGGTTCCAGAAAAAACAGCTCGAGGCCCTGCGGCAGTACCTCGAGCAGAACGGTTACCTGGAAACCCGCCCCCGCCTCTCCGCCCCCGAGGTCCGCGCCCGCACGCTGGCCCTCGTCGCGCCGGAGATCCAGCGCGGCCTCGTCACCCCCGCCCAGATCGACCGCATCCTCGCCGCCCTCCTCCCCGCCTGACGCCGCGCCCGGCGTCGTCCGTCCAAGAGGCCCAGATAGAGGGTCGCGTTCGGGCGCGCCAGGCGTCCGCCGGTCAGGGCCCGGGGCTACCTCGCGGCCCCGTGCACCGCTTCGCGCGAGTCGTCCGGCAGCAGCAGGTCCCCCAGGAAATACGCGGCGAGCTCGGCCCGGTTGCGGAGGCCTGCTTTCTCGTAGACGGCCGCCGCATGCTGTCGCGCCGTCCTCTCGCTGCGTCCGGTGACCTTCGCCACCTGCTTGTGACTGTAGCCCTTCAACAGGAGTAGCGCGACCTCCCGCTCAGCGGGCGTCAGCTGCCAGGCGTCGAACTGCGCCGCGATCGCCTCCGCTAGCCCCTTCAGCGCATGCCGCGCCGTCTCCCGCCACGCCTCGTTCTCCGCCCTCACGGCCGCCAGCCGGCGTCGCAGCTCCCCGGCAGACCGCTCCGCACGCCACCACCCCCACCACAGCGTCAGCGCCATGAGCGCCGCGCCGCAGATCATGAGCAGCTCGTAGAAGACATGGAACGAGAGCAGCGTCCGCGGCCGATCCATGATCAGATCGATCGTCCCGCCAACCAGAATGGACAGGAGCGCAACGGCGCGAATGAACCTCAGCCGGACCTCCAGTTCCTCATCCATCCCTCGACTCCGTCATCTGTCGGATACCGCGTCTCGGATGCCGCGCGTTCACGCCGAGTGCGTCATCTGTCGGATTCCCGATCGACCAGCGGCGGTGTGATGTTTCGCTACGGGGAAGCCCCGATCGGAGGACGCGCAGGCGCGTGCCTCTGTTGGCAGCACCCAAACGTGAGGATACCCGAATGTTTTCCGAACCGATCCATCCCGCGGTCGTCCACTTCCCGATGGCCCTCGTGTGCCTGCTTCCAATCTTCGCGGCGGCGGGCCTCTGGGCAATTCATCGGGGCGCGCCGCACCTGAGGGCATGGGCGCTCCCCGTCGCCCTGGCCGCCGGGCTCGCGGCGAGCAGCTTCGTGGCGGTGCGCACGGGTGAAGCAGACGAAGAGCGCGTCGAAGAAGTCGTCCCCGAGCGAGTGATCCACGAACACGAGGAAGCGGCCGAGCGGTTCCTGATCCTCTCGGCAGGCCTGCTCATCGTCGCAGGTGCAGGGCTGATGCGCACCAGGCTCGGGCGTATCGCCCGGGTGGCGACGCTCCTGGGCTCGATCGGCCTCGTCGCCGCAGGCGTACAGGTCGGGGCGAAGGGCGGCGAACTCGTCTACCGGCACGGCGCGGCGAACGCGTACGCCGAGGTCCCGGGCGCGCCCACCGCCGAGCGGGCGCCCGAACCCGAAGACTGAGGCGCTTGCCCCCGACAGGCGCCCGCGGCGCCTCGTGACCGGGATGCACCGCCGCCGTCGCGCGGCTGGATCGACATGACGGGTGGAGACCGGCTCTGCGCAACGGGGCACGGCCGCGGTACACGCGGGCCGAGGGAATCCATTCGTCCTGAACATGAGAGAATCGTGAGGAGGGATCTGCTAATGATCTGCCGAGTGACAGTGGCCGCGGCAGCGCTGGCGTTATTGTCCGCCTCGGCCGCGCACGCCACGGACATCCCTGCGTTTGCCCGGAAATACCGGGTCTCCTGTGCGATGTGCCACAGTCCGGCCCCGCGCCTCAACGCGTTTGGCGAGCAGTTCGCGGCCAACGGCTTCGAGTTCGCGCCCGGCGAGCCGGCACGGGACACCGTCCAGACCGGCGACCCCCTGCTGCGCCTATATAGCACCCGATTTCCTTGGACACCGCTTTGGGGTAGAAGAGGGGG
>NICF_comb_assmDRAFT_10001162_pt1 | contig 21135 bp, 15 predicted proteins | sample NewIslPassag4_SG_FD_11279 | JGI IMG/M metagenome (IMG submission 11279) | reverse complement strand
CCTGAAAGATGGGTTTGACGAAAGGCCAGGCTTTTTCGCTGCCGCCTGGCATGAGACTGGGCCCTTTGAGCGCGCCTTCTTCGCCGCCCGACACGCCGGTTCCAATGTAGAGAAGGCCTTTGGATTCCACGTACTGGGTGCGGCGCTCCGTGTCAGCGAAATGGGTATTACCACCGTCAATCAGGATATCCCCGGGTTCTAGAAGGGGAATGAGGTGTTCAATCAGATCATCCACAGCGGGGCCGGCTTTGACCATCATCATGACCTTGCGGGGCCGGGCAAGCGCTTTGACGAGTTCTTCCAGCGTCCGGCAACCCACGATATGTTTGCCCTTCGCCGGACCCTCAATAAATTTTTCCATTTTTTCGGTGGTGCGATTGTACACGGCGACTTTGTAGCCGCGACTTTCGATGTTCAGGGCCAGGTTACGGCCCATGACTTCCAGCCCAATGACCGCAATGTCGCACAAATCGCTCATCTTCGCGTCCTCGCTGAGATTTCGGTGAATTCTTGATGAATACAACAAGAATCAACTGTAACCTATTTATCGATTACTGAGCAACCTTTTGTCGTTTAGTTTTGGGAAATAAACAGCTCTGTTTAGACACGCGTCATGCGTCCGGTTCTTCAATCCAGGGTGGATTCGCTGGTAAAGCGCGATCAAAGTCCGCGATCAGTTGGGATTGATACTCGCCGCCAAAGGTTCCGTTAATGAAATGATCAATTCCTCGTTTGAAGAATTCCTCCCAGCTCTGCTCTTCTTTACCGGGGTTGATTGGGAAGAAGAGTGCCGAGTTGGCCTCTGCTGCTTTCTGGTCTCCGGGGGCATCGCCCACCATAAGCGTATGCCCTGGCGGGTACTGGCTCCCCAGCGCGAGAAAATCTTTTTTCGTGCCGCTTTCCTGGCCGAGAATGGCCCGCACGTATTGGTCCAATCCGTGCTCCGCCCATTCCCGTTTGAGTGCTTCTTCCGGAGTGGCGGAGACCACGATGATGTCGGCCACCTGACAAAGTCGTTCGAGACTCTCTCGAACGTAGGGGAACGGGGGCACGCCCTTGACCATCCACTCAACGGTTCGATTCACAGCTCGCGACCATTCAAGGGCCTGCTTCAGGTCTTCATCACCGGTCGCCTTGACGGCTTCCTCGAGCGCCGGATTGCCTAGCTTTTTTTCCTTTTTTATCCATTCCTTCAGTGATTCCGGAACTCGAATCGGCACCTGACGTGCTTTTACTTCCGGCCTGCGACGGAGACGTTCGAGGGTCTCTATGAGTGCCGGAAAACGATTTATTCCCCGGCTTTTTGAATACAGATTGACGAATTCTGCAACTTCGCGAGCGTATTTGCTTACACCCTGAAGGTTGTAGTAGTAAATGATGTTTGGAATGAAACACTCCTTGTGTTTCAATTCCATCGTGTCAAATGCGCAACCGTCCGAATCAATACCTACGAGAAAATCTTTTTGTCGGGTGAACGAGATCATGTCACTCCCTGCTGCTCAAAAGATGTTGGCACGTGGTCTCAATGGTTCTTTTCCTCCGCAAAAGCGTCAGCTTTTTCGGGCCCGGTCGGCCTGAGGAATGTAAGACGGCAATTTCTTCTCGGCGAAAATGGGTTGAAGGCGAGTGAGTCGCTGCCTGCCATCGATCATGGGGAGAGTGAGCATATCATCGCCAATCAGCGGCCGGGCGTAACGAATAAAGTCGTCGGTAACATCGTTTCCGCTCGGGGCGATCCACTGTTTGGGGAATTTGCGTTCGCTGTTGGCCACCACTTTCAGGGGCACTTTGTCGTAGCGGACCGTGTAAACAGGACCTGGATTCCGAAGGATGGTGGCCATAAACCCGGATTCTCCCCGGGCCGCCAGAAGCGCCGCCTGCTGGCCGACCTTGTAAGCCTCTTCCAGGTCCACGGTGGAGGCGTAGGCCATCGAATGCCTCTGGTCCGTGCCCGGGACGTTGCCGCGCGCGGCCCCTTTGGTGGGAAGTCCTTTTTCATTCAAATAGTTGACCAGGATTTGACAGACTGTCAGCTTGCTGGAGCTATACGAGGTGTGGCCGAAAGCATCCTTTATCTCACCGAGGTCACCCACCTCGAAGCCTTCGCTGATGACGATCATGCAACGACCCCGCTTTTTCAGCATGTCGTTGACTTCGTCTGCGATTTTCTCCAAAGGGCATGAACATTCCGCAAGATAAATCAACAGGGGCATTTCGCGGTTGGGGTCTGCCAATCGCGCGGCTGCGGGGATAAAGCCAATTTTTCGCCCCATTGCCTGCATAACGAGAACCGGGTCGGCCGGGCAAGAGCCGGCATTTTCCTCATTGGCATACTGGACCATATGAGTCCAGTATTTGGCCGTGGACCCATATCCCGGAGTGTGATCAACGAGCTGGAACTCACTGTCCCCTACGTCGTTATCGATTGTTTTCGGAACGCCCACCGCGACCAGGTCCAGCCCTTTGGACTGTGCCAAATCGGCGATTTTCTGAGCGGTGTCCATCGAGTCGTTACCGCCGATATAGAGAAAGTAGCCGACATTATGGGCGCGGAAAACATCGATGACCCGCTGGAAATCCTCTGTTTGTTCCGGTTTCAATTTGTATCGGCAGGTACCGATCGATCCGGCAACAGGTGTGTAGCGCAGAAGGGCGATTTCCTCGGCGGGCTGCGACGACAAATTGATCAACTCTTCTTTGAGGACGCCTTCAATCCCATGCCGAGCCCCGTAAACTGTTCCGATGGCGTCCAGGTCTCGGGCGGCCTCGATGATTCCCCGCAAACTGTTATTGATGACCGGTGTTGGTCCGCCACTTTGGGCGACAACAAGGTTCTTTTTCGCCATGCTGACTGTCCCTCACGTGGTTGTCTGAAAGTATCACTGATGGATGAAATGGGAAAATGATTCAATGCCCCAGTAACAGCCCGTTTTGAGATTCCGTGTCGCTGGTTTGATGATACCCGTTCCCTGTACAGAAGATCCGCGTCGAGCGATGCACGCCGGAAGATCTGCCTTTGGTCGACCAATGCGCTGCTGCTCGCTCCGGTGCCGGCCTGTGAACTCATTATCGCCGATCCCGCAAATTCCCGATTGTATTGGGCACATTTGGGTACCACAACAGGGGGTTCAGAAGGACCGGTGTGCAGGTTGTGGTCGGTGAAGATTAAGCAATCAGCATAGAGGTGACGCACTTCGTCCGCGGGATTTAGGAGGTAAGACGACTCCTCCAGCCGGGTCAACGTAATGAAGACCGGCCAGCAATCGGCTGGCACCTTCCGGATGACTGTTGTTCGGTGGACAGGGAGACGAGAAGACACGACGGGTGGTGGAGAGTCCACCAAAGTTCACGAGCAGCCAGCGATCAATACGCCGTGAAAAATCGGGAATCCACGCCGTCTGGGGAAATTTCGATCCTGACCGGACGCAGACAGCGGGGACACCGCCCTTCATACGCGGTGCCGTGACGGTTGAGGTAAATCCGGGCGTAAATCCCACAGCAGCGAAAATGGATGCCGAGAAAGGACCGACCGGGGAGGTGACTGGGCCTCTGGCCGGTACCAGGCTCACTGGACAGGTCAAGTAACTTTCCTGGCTCGGGAATGTTCCGTTCGTCCATACGCCGCACCGTTCCGAAAGCCGGTTAACTTACCGGAGGCCGTGGCTCCAACCTGGATAAACGGCTCCGTTAGCGGCACTGTGTGACGTCCATGCATTCTCGCCAGGACACTGTCTGCGGTCGTCCATGGGATACGGAAGGAAGAAACCGTTCCTGCCAAGGGGGAGGGCCTGTCACACTGCACCCGGCCCGCGGAGTCCGTCCTCGATTTGAATCGCCTCTTCGACGGGGAGAACAAAAATTTTTCCATCCCCGATGGCGCCTTCGTGGCCGGTTCGCGCGACCTGCACGATTGTATTGATGGTGCGTTCGAGAAAATCGTCGTTCACCACGATCTCGAGGGCGATTTTTCGCAAAAGTTTCGCCTTGTATTCATGGCCCCGGTAAGTGTCGGTATGTCCTCGCTGACGACCGAACCCCTGCGCGTCGCACACAGTCAGGCGCGTCACTTCAATCCTCTCGAGGGCTCCGCGAACCGACTCGAGTTTCGGAGGCTGGAGAACTGCCAGAACGAGCTTCACACGAACTCTCCTTACGCCATTACCAGGCCCGCTGAAAAGCTGTTTTCAGATTGCTCTTGTATCGTAGAAACCTGGGTGAGTTGCGTCAACGGCCAAGAAAACCACAAGAAAACCAAGCGGGCGGGAAAATCGGCCGAGGAAACAGGCCTGGCCCGTGTTTGGAAAACTGGAACAGTGTGCGAATTTGGGGTATATAGGGCGACGGAATGAAGGTAACCCTGATCCACGTTGGCGCATCCATCGCTATCAGGTTGGCGACGATGGCTAGGTGACCGCGGTAGAATACACTGTACTGGGATAGCCGACGAGTCACTTCTTTGTCCTCGAGGGAATTCAATGATTTGGTGCACGGACCGCGCTTTTCGCGAAAACAGGTATCCAGAACACGGGAACATGAGTCTTCAGCGACGCGACAGCATTTCGACGGGATTTCATGACTCGAAAAACATCCGACGGGACGAAATATTCGGCCAAGAAGAAACGCGTGTTTGTGGAAAAAAGGTGCCCGGTGTGGGCCACCGTTTGTCACGATTGAAGTGGCGGTGGTGGGGCCTTTTTCTCGTTGCACTCCACCTGGTGCTGGGGTGGGGACTCCTGCCCGCACGCGCTGAAGACGGCTTTTCGGGCAGTTTTTTTGCCGGCGGGGGCTCAACGCAAAAGGTCAAAGTCGAGGCTTATGTCACTCGGTTGCCTGGGGTCGACAAGCCAGTCCTGCTCGTCAAAGCGGTTGTCGAGCCAGGGTGGCATATCTATTCCCTCACGCAGGGTCCGGGGGGCCCGGTGCCGACCAAGATCTCGGTCTTGGGGCCCGAAGGGGTACGACTGGCGGGTCGTATGGTGGTATTTCCAGATCCCGAGACTCATCAGGAGGCGGCTTTCCCCGATATCGTGGTGGAAAGCCACGAGGGAACCGTTCACTGGGCCGGGGAACTGGAGGTGGCTCATGAGGCGGGAGATTTAAAAAACCTCGTTGTGGAAGGGAGTTTTCTTGCTCAACCGTGTGACGCGAATTCGTGTTTGCCGCCGAGGACCCAACGATTCTCGGCGAAGTACACAGAGAATCCCCCGATCGAAGAACGCATTCTCACAGAGCTGGCCAGAAGGCTTCAGACAGCGGCAACCCAGGGCGGCATAGGGGAAGGCACACCAGGCGGTCTTGAGCAGGCACGGGAGACGACCGGATCACAGGGCCAAAAAGAGACAGGCACTTTGGAGGGAGAGCAATTGCTCCCGTGGCAGCCGTTTTCTATTGAGCGATTCAAGCAGTTGGTTGGGCCAGAGTTCAATCCTGAACAGCTCAAGATCACCCTGTTTAATCAGTCGTCTTCCATCTGGTACCTAATTTTGCAGATGGCGGCTGGTTTTCTGGGAGGGATTTTGCTCAATGTTATGCCATGCGTGCTTCCCGTTATCGGCCTCAAGTTGTTTGCCTTCATGCAGCAGGCCGGGGAAAGTCGCTGGAAGGCATTCTGGCTGAATGTTTGGTACAGCATCGGTTTGTTGAGCGTTTTTGCCCTCCTCGCAGGGCTGGCGATCACTCTTCAGTTCGGATGGGGCCATCTGTTCCGTTTGGCGGGCTTTAACGTAGTCATGGCGGCGGTGGTCTTTGCCATGGCGCTCGCTTTTCTGGGGATTTGGACGATTCCGATTCCCGGTTTCGTTGGTTCGGGACGAGCGGCGGAGCTCGCTGAAAAAGAGGGAGTATTGGGGGCATTCTTCAAGGGTGTGTTCACGACGTTTTTGGCGACGCCCTGTACCGGTCCCTTTATGGGATCGGCACTGGCGTGGGCCTTCACCCAACCGCCGCTGACGGTCTTTCTCGTTTTCATGAGTGTCGGGCTTGGCATGGCGAGTCCTTATCTGGTCGTTGGCTTGTTCCCGGAGCTCATCCGGTTTCTGCCAAAGCCCGGTCCGTGGATGGAGGTCTTCGAACGGATCATGGGATTTGTGCTGCTGGGGACGGTCTTGTTCATTCTGACTTTTCTGGACTGGCCTTACATTGTGCCCACTGTGGGCCTGCTCTTCGCAATTTGGGCAGCATGCTGGTGGGTCGAGCGTGCGGCCATGACGGGCATTACTTTGCGAAAGGTTCGGGCCTGGGTCGGTGCGGTGGGATTTGTTGCCCTGGCGTGGCTGCTCCTGTTTCCTGGGATTCCGGTTAAGGAGGGGCGAATTGGTGGGTTGCTGCGGGTCATGGAAGTCCGTTTTCGCGAAAGAGTCCAGGAGCTTGCTCTGCGGGAATCGGGCCCGCACTCGCAGAATTCGTTAGTGGCCAATCCATCGAACGGTAGCGGCCCAGGAAAAAGCGGCGGATTTACTGTGCTCGTTGATTGCACGGCGGACTGGTGTTTAACCTGCAAGACGCTGGAAGCGACAGTTCTTAATTCCCGACCGGTGCGCGAGGCTCTCCGCGAGAACCGCGTGGTCCTGCTCAAGGCAGATTGGACGCACGAAGCCCCGGAGGTGACTCAGTTCCTCAAGTGGCTGGGCTTTCAGCAGGTGCCAGTGATCGCGATTTTCCCGGCTGATCGACCGAACGAACCGATTATCTTCACCGGCTGGTACACGCAGAGAGACATCCTACGGGCACTTCAGGAGGCTGGACCGTCACGCAACACCTTGTTGCCTGGTGGGGGACTCGCTGGTTGATACTCGGCCGCGGCTCTCACTGGATCTCAGTTTCCGGCGGGGAATGCCGTTGCGAGTTCGAGTTCCCGGGTGACTCCGAGACTGAAGCCAACTCGCCAGCCACGCCTGCCTGTTCGGTGTGACATTGCTGGAGTAAAGAAAGATATTTTTTCCGGTAATCCCATGCAATCCAGGAAACAAAGCACATGCCGGCAGTTGTCGTTGCCGTGGCGGCCACGAGAAGAAACGCCCAGCGGGCATCGATCGTGGTAGCTGCCCTCGCGCTTTGACTTGCCGCCATGACAGCCTTATTTTCCTGCGATGAGACGGATTCAGTGGGTTCTTGGGCGGATTGATCTGGCGGGGAGGCATCGGCCCCGTCCGGCGGTTGGCTTTTAGCGGGACCGGCACTCGGACGGGAGCCATCATCTGCTTGTCTATTTTCGTCGTTTGGACTTTCATTCTCGGTCGGCATGAGAGCCACAGCAGACTGTGCGGTGGCAATCGGGCCTGGGAGTGAACTCGGCGGGGTGGCTCTCGGGCCGGGGCTTGCACCTGGCGGACGATCGGCGTGGGCCGCCGAGGGAAGTTCCTGGGAGCTCGACAACGGTGCGGCTTCGGGAAGTTTGCGAGGTAGGGGACCGCTGCCCACAACGACCCGATATGTCGTGATGGGTGGCAGATTCGGCGGCACATCACTGGCAGCAAGGATATCGCCGGGGCGAAGGTTTTGCAGTTCTTCGGGCGATATCTGAATGATGTACTCGATGCCACCATCCCCGGAAGGTTGCCAGCCGACGTCCACGCCGCAGCAGAATAGTACGAGCAGAGACGCACCGTACATCATGGGATTGAAGCAACTCCTTGCGAATGCGGGTGAACTTTTACTCTTGCATTTGACCGAGCAGGGCCCCAGGTGTCCAGCGGCTGATTCAATGGTGCTTCGCCAGGGGACACTTAAAATTCAATCCGAAACACTCTGATTCGTCTCATCCATTCTGGCGGACATTGTCGGGAGAGGCAATCTCAGCGTAGGAAAAAGGGAAACCTACGCAGTACGCCCGGTCCGCTGACGCAGGCGGGACGCGGGCTAGCCAAGATGAGATTCACGAACAGAACTTAACCTGTTTACCGCCCGTGTCTTGGTATGACATCGGCCAGCGCCGCGGCGCTTGTGAACACCCGGCGTGCGTGATAAATTGGCGGCGGCATTAGGGTGCCGGACATTGGAAAAGCTGGTGGTCCGTTTTGAGGAAGGGAGGGAACCATGTCTGATGCTCGCCATGGCAAAATGACAAAGTCTCGACGAGAATTCCTAGTCCAAAGCGGTGCCCTGCTGTCGGCCGTTTCGCTGGTAAAGGGCGGTCTTATCTATGGACACCATGTGGGTGAGAATAACACCATTCAATTGGCCCTGGTGGGCTGTGGCGGCCGGGGAACTGGGGCTGTGGGAGATGCTTTCTCGACAACGGGAGGCCCGGTGAAGCTGGTGGCGATGGCGGATCTGTTTGCAGATCGTTTGGAAGGAAGCCTAAAACCTTCAAAGTAAATTCCCCGATAAAGTGGATGTTCCACCGGAGCGTCGGTTTTGGATTTGACGCCTATCGGCATGCGATTGATTGCCTTCGCCCAGGCGATGTTGTCATTCTTGCGACGCACGCAGCGTTTCGACCGGTTCACTTTGAATACGCGGTGCAAAAAGGGGTCAACGTCTTCATGGAAAAGTCGTTTGGCGTGGACGCCCCTGCCACTCGCCGCCTGATGAAGGCTGCGGAAGAATCTGAGAAGAAGAATCTCAAGGTGGGCGTTGGCTTTATGTGGCGGCATTCCAAGGCCCGGCAGGAGGTCATCAAGAGAATTCACGACGGTGTTATTGGAGAGATTCACACCTTGCGGATCTACCGTGTGCACGGTCCGGTGTTCACACCGCGACTTCCGCCCGGCGCGAACGAGATCGAGTTTCAAATTCGTCACGCGGTGTGCTTCAACTGGGTCAGTGGCGGATTTTTTGTGGATTGGCACTGCCACAATGTGGATGTCGCGTGCTGGGTCAAGGGGGCATGGCCTGTAGAGGCGCAGGCCATGGGAGGACGGTGCTATCCCGAGGCCGGCAACCTTTTTGATCATTACACCGTCGAGTACACGTTTGCCGATGGGACAAAACTGTTTGCGTTTTCTCGTCACATGCAAAATTGCTGGTCCACCTATTCAGACTATGCACACGGCACAAAGGGATCTGCGGTGATTATGACGGATTTGTCAGATCCCAAACCCAAGCTGTACAAAAGCCAGAAGATGGTGGCCAGCGAAGAGATCTGGCGGTATCCGGAGCGTGATGCGAATCCCTACCATGCCGAATGGCAGGTGCTGCTCGATGCCATCAGGCAGGATCAATCTCATAACGAGGCGAGACGGGCGGCCGAGGCCAATATGGCGACACTCATGGGACGCATGGCCGCGCATACCGGTCAGTATGTGACCTGGCAGCAGGCCTGGAACTCCAATTTCCAGTACGTCGCCGACATCGACAAGCTGACCTTCGAGTCAGAGCCGCCTATTCGGGCGGACAAGGAAGGACGCTATGCTCCGCCCTTGCCTGGCACGAGCCAGGAGATTTGAGCGGCTGAAGCGCTGAAAATCCGCGCGCTGGTGGCTTGCGGTTTTGGTAGGGGATTTTTAGAATCAATCACGCCGTTCAGCGGCGCGCGGGTGGCCTGTTCATCCTGTATGGTGACGGGCCATGTTGTGTGGGGTTTGGCCGTTACTTTTCCTTTGCAAAGGAGGGATCATGGCTTCGGGAGAGCGTCATAATTTTCCTAAGCTTCACAATGCTGCCTGGCCAGGGTGTTGTCGGAAAAGGCGATGGGGGTGAGCCGCCGATTGACCTTGATACGATGCTCGATCTCACTGCGGCGGCTGAAGTGGACGGAATCAAGTTTGATGGATTCGACCTTTTCCTTTACCTCCCCCATATTGATATTGATTCCACGGTCAAGAGCGATGACGCCATCAAGGAGCTTGCAGAGAAAGCTGCCCGACGGAATCTGAAGATTGGCACGGTTGTCGCGCCGATTTGGCCTCCCACGGGAGGCGGTTCCGCGATGGGCGACGAAAGCGAGCGGAAGAAGTTTCTGGAGCAGGTTCGCAAGGGCTGTCGGGTAGCGATGGTCTTGCGAGAAATCGGGGTGCGCCCTTATGGGGTCGTGCGCATTGATTCCGCATGCAGCGTGACCGAGTGGCTCAGGGATCCGGAAGGGAATCAGCGTCGCATAGCCGAGACATTCCGCCAGGCCTGTGATATTGCGGCGGATCACGGCGAGAAGCTGGCAGCGGAAGGGGAGATCTGCTGGGGCGGCATGCACAGTTGGCGGCGAATGATCCAGCTTTTGGAAATGGTGGATCGCCCGGATGTTCTCGGGTTCCAGGCCGATATGGCGCACACGCTTTTGTATCTTCTTGGCTACAACGCGCCCGAGGACGCGTTACTCCCGCAGGACTTTGACTGGAAGGATCAGGATCGGTTTTATGCCGCATACAAACAACTTACAGATGCTTTGCGCCCATGGACGATAGATCTCCATATTGCCCAGAATGATGCCACCGTCCACGGGTCTGGCTCTCACGACAAAACGGGGCGGCACTGTCTGGCGACTGATCCCAACGGAAAGCTCGATATTCCGAAAGCGGCCGGATATTGGCTGCGCGATGAAAACGGACAGCTCACCAAGCGAATGCGGCATATATGCTGGGATGGCTGCATGTTTCCCAATGCCGTCATGATGAATCCGCAAACCTGGAACGACATTTTGCGGGTGATGATTCAGGTGCGAGATCTTCACGGCTGGTACGAGGAAGAGTGAGCCTCTCCGCCAGGATGAATTTGCAGAGGTAACGGCAAAAAATAAAGAGCGTGTCAGCTTTACTGAACATTTGCCAAAAGGAGGAACGACGATGGCAAAGGAACTGAGGATCGGCATGCTGGGTTGCGGGTTTATGGGAAAGGCGCATTCCAACGCCTGGTTGCAGGTTCCTCACTTTTTTGATCGGGAACATAAGCCGGTCCTGAAGGCCGTGTATGCCCGGCCGGAAGATAAGGACAAGTTAGAGGCGTTCGCCAAGCGTTGGGGCTATGAATCGATCGAGACTGACTGGCGGAAGCTGATCGAACGGGACGACATCGATCTGATCGATGTGTGTGTGCCCAACAACATGCACCACGACTGTGTGATTGCCGCGGCCGAAGCCGGCAAAATCGTAGTCTGTGAGAAACCTCTGGCGATGAATTCCCGCGAGGCCGAAGAAATGGTGGCCGCCGTGGAAAAGGCCGGCGTGCCCAATATGGTGTGTTTCAATTATCGGCGCGTCCCGGCGATCGCACTTGCCAAGCAGATCATCGATGAAGGGCGGATCGGTCGGCCCTTCCATTACAGGGCGACCTATAACCAGGACTATACGATTTCGCAGAAGGTGCCCCAGGGCGGGCGGGCTCTGTGGAGACTGGATGCGCGTGTGGCAGGATCGGGTGTGACGGGCGATCTTCTCGCACATTCAATCGATACTGCCGAATGGCTCAACGGTCCGATCAAGAAGGTGGTCGCTTACACGGAGACGTTTGTCAAAGAGCGTGTCCACGCAGAAACGGGAAAGGTGGAAAAAGTAGAAATTGACGATGCCTGTATGTTCCTGGCGATTTTTGAAAATGGCTCGCTGGGAACTTTCGAAAGCACCCGTTATGCCCGCGGCCGAAAGAACTACAACACGTTCGAACTCAATGGTGAACTGGGTTCGGTATTTTTCGATCTCGAAGATCCGCACCTCCTGCAATTCTTCCGTTATGCCGATCCCCAAACCGGCAAGAAGATTGAGGATCACCTCACCGGCTGGCAGAAAATTCACGTGACAGCCAGTGAGCATCCTTACATGAAACACTGGTGGGTGCCGGGTTGCACGATCGGGTACGAGCATACGTTCATCAACACATTCGCCGACTTTTTGGCATCGCTGGAAGGTGGCCCAAAGTTCCAGCCCGACATGCGGTCTGGGCTCCGGACGCAGCGGGTGTGCGACGCGATTCTCCAAAGCGCTCGGGAAGGCCGGTGGGTGGAAATCGAGGGTTGACACCACCCTGCTAACTGAGGATTGAAACGGTGGGGGCACTGGCTTCGCGCCGGTGCCCCTTTCTATTTGATCTCCGTTTGATGAAAAAAGCTGAGAACGACACCGACCGCGGTGCCGCCGGGAGCCCGGATTGAACCGCTCCGTGCACTATTTTCTCACGGCTGGGACGCAAGCACCTCGAAGCGCCCCTCACGGATGGCCCGGGCCATTGCCAGCGGGACTTGTGCTTCGGCGAGGATGACCTGGGCGCGGTTGTATGCCACCTGCGCTTTCATCTCCTGGCTACGGGCCATGGCCAGTGCCCGGCGCTCCTCTGCCTTGGCGCGCGCTACACGGGTATCGGCCTCTGCTTGGTCGTACTGGAGTCTGGCCCCAATATTCTGACCCACAACGATATCCGCAATGTCGATGGAGACGATCTGGAACGCGGTCTGTTGATCAAGCCCTCGCTCCAAAACGGCCTTGGAAATTCGATCCGGATGTTCCAGCACTTCGAGGTGTGTTTCTGACGAGCCGATCGCGGTGATGATGCCTTCGCCAACCCGGGCGATGACGGTTTCCTCGGTGGCTCCCCCGATGAGGGTTTCCATCTTTGTGCGGACGGTGACACGGGCCCTGACTTTCAATTCGACGCCATTTTTCGCGATGGCGCTGAGCATGGTCCGCCCGCTGCGGGGGTCTGGACAGTCGATGACCTTGGGATAGATGCTTGTCCGCACGGCATCGAGGACATCCCGCCCGGCCAAATCAATGGCGGCTGCCTGGTCGAAGGTGAGGGGCATCTGCGCCCTGTTGGCCGCAATGAGGGCGTGGATGACCTTCATGACATTCCCACCGGCCAGATAGTGTGCCTCTAGCCGCCGGGTCGTGATTCCGTACCGCTCGTCGGTAAGACCAGCCTGAACGGCCATAATTTTGGCCTGAACGATCAACCGCGCGTTGACCTGACGGAAACTCATGCCGATCAGGCTCCAGATGCTCACCCGGGCACTGGACATGTATGCCTGAAACCATAGTGCCCCGTACATGAGCACGACGATTACCAGAAACAAAAGGAAAAGCAGGCCGATGACGCCCAGGGCAATCCAGAGGGGCCAGAGAGAAAGTTGTGCCACTACAGAACGAGCGATGTCCACGTGCATCATACACCTCCTTCTTCGATGCGCAATCCACGGTGGGAATTATACCACGAGCAAGCCAGTTGTACTAATCCCCACAGCCGGACGAACGACGAGAAAATTTGGAGCGACTCTTTGATACCAAGGCCCTGAACTGCGACCGCTTGACCGGCAGGGCAATTTGGCACTAATTTAAGTTTCATCGCTTGGTCTGCTATCGGGCGACATATGCAACGCCGGCTGTGCCGGCTTGTTTTCTTCTGGAACGGGAAGCACGTCCCATGCAAATGCGAGGCACGACAGTGGTTACGGTGCGCCGAGGTGGCTCGGTAGCCATCGGAGCAGATGGTCAAGTCAGTCTTGGGTCCACCGTTCTCAAGTCTGACGCGGTGAAATTGAGGCGTCTGGCGGACGGAAAGGTTCTCACAGGGTTCGCGGGGAGTACTGCCGATGCCATCGCTTTGTTCGAGCGTTTTGAGGCCAAGTTAAAAGAGTTTCCCCGTAATTTACCTCGGGCCGCTACGGAGCTGGCAAAGGAGTGGAGAACTGACCGGGCCCTCCGTCGCCTTGAGGCCATGCTCATTGCCGTCGATGCTGAGCACACACTGCTGTTATCGGGCACGGGGGACGTCTTGCAACCTTCCGACGGAATTTTGGGGATCGGCTCCGGCGGACCTTATGCCGTGGCGGCAGCCCGGGCATTGCTTCGGCACACCAATTTGTCAGCCGTTGAAATTGTCCGTGAAGCCCTGCGCGTGGCTGCCGAACTGGACGTGTATACCAACGAAAATATTGTGGTGGAGGAGATCGCGTGCAGCAGTTGACACCTACCCAAATTGTGGCGGAACTTGATAAGTACATCGTGGGACAGGAGGCTGCCAAGCGGGCGGTTGCCGTGGCACTTCGCAATCGTTGGCGTCGGCAGCAGCTCCCGCCAGAAATTCGCGCGGAGATCGGTCCGAAAAATATCCTTATGATCGGGCCGACGGGTGTGGGGAAGACTGAAATTGCCCGCCGACTTGCTCGCCTGACCGGCTCGCCCTTTGTGAAGGTGGAAGCCACGAAATTCACCGAGGTCGGCTATGTGGGCCGTGATGTGGAGAGCATGGTCCGCGATCTGGTGGATAATGCCATCTCCATCGTTTATTCGGAGTACCGAGAAAAAGTCAAGGAGGAAGCAGAGAAACGGGCGGAGAACCGTTTGATTGACGTGCTGCTGAAGTCGGGTGACTGGGAAGCGGAGCTCGATTCGGCATCTGAAGAAAAAACCCGAAAGAATCGAGTGCGGACGCAGTTGCGGCAATTGCTTCGGTCGGGCGTGCTTGATGATCGGATCGTCGAAGTAACCGTGGAGAAAAAAGAACTTCCATTCTTTGTAAGTGGAATGGGGCTGGAGCAGATCGATATTGATTTTCAATCCTGGGCGGAAAAGTTTTTTTCCAGTAAGCGCGCACGGCGGCGCGAAATGACTGTGGCGGAAGCACGCCGTCTGTTTTTTGACGAAGAAGTCGAAGCGCTCGTCGACAAAGATGAGATCGAATCAAAGGCTATTGAACTGACGGAAAACTCCGGGATTATTTTTATTGACGAGATTGATAAGATCGCGTCCACGGGAAGTGTTCACGGCCCAGACGTTTCCCGGGAAGGGGTGCAGCGCGATCTTCTGCCGATTGTGGAGGGAACGACCGTCAAGACACGCTACGGGTACGTGCGTACAGACCATATCCTGTTTATCGCGGCTGGAGCATTTCATCGAGCGAAACCGAGCGATCTTATGCCGGAGCTGCAGGGTCGCTTTCCTATTCGCGTGGAGTTGACGGACCTGACCAAGGCGGACTTCGTGAGAATTCTGACGGAGCCCGAGAACGCCCTTGTCAAGCAGTATCAGGCCCTCCTTCGCAGCGAAAACGTGGNGCTGATCTTTCAGCAGGATGCCATTGAGCTGATTGCGGAATTTGCGTATCGCGTCAACCAGACTACGCAGAATATCGGGGCGCGTCGGCTCTATACTGTGATGGAAAAGCTTCTGGAAGAGGTTAGTTTTAACGCGCCGGACAATGTCCGTGGTGAGGTCGTTATTACCAGCGACTATGTCCGCAGTAAGCTGAGCGACATTGTTAAGGACGAAGATCTCAGCCGGTTTATTTTGTGAGAGCGCATCGACGATAGGAGTGAACAGCCCGCAAAACGGGCGTCGGCAAGTTGCAGAAAACTGCGGGGCANAAAGCGTTACCAGATCGCAGACCCACTAGCGACCTCGCCAGAACCGCGGATTGAGAATCACGAGAAGCGGAAAGAGCTCCAATCGGCCGAGTAGCATCAGGGTGGTCAGAATGCACTTGGCCGGGGCATGGAGAGCGCCGTAATTGGCTGTTGGACCGACGAGCCCGAGACCAGGTCCCACGCCGTTGAGCGTTGCAGCCACCGCTGAAAGACAATCGATCAATTTGTTTCCGTGGGTTCCGTTCCAGGTGGAGAGCGGTTCGAACGCGAGTAAAGCGAGCCAACTGACAACAGAGACGAGGAGGATCATGGCAAAGTACACGAGGATGCTTTTGAGCAGGTCGGCATCGGTAACGGGTTGTTGCCCGATGCGAACGACGCGCACGACGTTGGGCCGGTAAGTCTGCTCCAGTTCGAGCGCGAGTATTTTGAAGAGGAAAATATACCGAATAACCTTGACGGCGCAGCTTGTACTTCCTGCACACCCACCAATATACATGAGGACGAGCAGCACTCCTTTCGCAAACGGGGGCCACTTGTCAAAATCGGCCGTTGCGAATCCTGTGTTTGTTTGCATCGACACGCATTGAAACAGCGAGTATCTGAGGGCTGTCAGGGGATTATATTGGTAATCTGGATATTCGAAGAAGAGGCAGGCTGCCGTCACCAGTGTCGATAGGAAGATAATCGCCGCATAGACGCGGAATTCGACGTCGTAGAGGAGGCGATACAGGTTTCCCTTGGCTGCGAAATAGAGAAGCGCGAAATTGGTACAGCCGAGAAACATGAAGACGGTGATGGTCAGTTCAATGGCAGGGCTTTTGAAGTGTGCGATGCTGTCGTTGTACGTGCTGAAGCCACCGGTGGCGATTGTTCCAAAGGCATGGCACAAGGCGTCGAAAAGGGACAGCCCCTGGATGAGAAGAAGTGCGGTCAAAATGATATTGAGAGTGACGAACACGCTACCGAAGGCGATGGCTGCCCTGCGGGTTTGCTCGTGAGTGGACGTTTGGGAGGGCGCAGCCACCTCGGCCCGCATGAGCTGTTTCCCGGCGGATCCCATCCCGAGCACGGCGACGAAGAGCACAACAATTCCCAGTCCGCCGAGGAAATGCGTTTCCGATCGCCAGAAAAGGACAGATCGAGGTACAAGATCGGGGTCCTCAAGATCCGATAACACGGACGCGCCGGTTCCGCTGTAGCCGGAGGCGGATTCAAAGATGGCGTCGAAGACACTCATTCGCACGATACGGCCGTTTTCACGGGTCCGGGCGGTGCCAGAAAACAAAAACGGCAGCGACCCGAGAATTGTTGCAAGCAACCATGCGAGGGCGACTGCGGCCAGAGCCTCGCGTCTCAGGAGTCGGTCACGACGAGCATCGCGCCCGATAAACAGAAGCAAAGAGCCCACCAGAACGCTGACCAAGACCGCGCCAAGCGTCCCCGCGAAGCCACGCCAATCAAAGGTATCGACCTGCCCAAAAAATGGATGCGACCAGGGCAGGCTGGCGGTCATGAAACCACCCACAATGAGAGAGATGATTCCCAGGATGTAGGAAATCAATTTGAAGTTCATCGCGTCTGATGTGGCATCACAGAAGCCGGTCTAGTTTGTTGGGAAAGGTGCGAGAACCGCAGCAATTTCACCAGGATCCACATCGCCAACCAATTCGACCTGCCCCAACCGCTTCGGCAAAATGAGACGCAACTGCCCATGCTGAACCTTCTTGTCTCGTCGCATGCAAGCGAGGACATCGTCTGTGGAAAGAAGGGGTGGTTCGGTGGGTAAGCCGAGAGTTTTGAGGAGAGCCGTCTGTCGCTCGCATTCTTCACGGGAGAACATGTTTCTTGCAGTGGCTAACCTGGCAGCGCAGGTCATTCCGATGGCGACAGCCTCGCCGTGCAACAGTGACGTGTAGCCCGTGAGAGTTTCGAAAGCATGGGCGAAAGTATGGCCGTAATTCAGAATGGCCCGGTAGCCCGTCTCTTCCCGTTCGTCTGCTTCGACGACATCGGCCTTCAGACGGCAGCACCGAGCAACAATCGTGGTGAGGGTGTGAGGATCCAGGTTGAGAATCGCGTTGGCGTTTTCTTCAAGAAACTTGAAGAATTGGGCGTCCAGAATCACCCCGTATTTAACGACCTCAGCCAACCCGGAAATATATTCCCGGGACGGAAGAGACCGGAGCGTCGCAACATCAATGACGACGAGAGAGGGTTGGTGGAAGGCCCCCACCATATTTTTTGCTTTTTCCAGGTTTATGCCCACTTTTCCTCCAACTGAACTATCCACTTGGGCGAGGAGGCTTGTGGGGATCTGCACAAGCCTTAAGCCGCGAGCATATGTGGCGGCAATGAATCCTGCAAGATCGCCTACGACGCCCCCGCCCAGGGCGACGATGACGGTCTTCCGGTCCGCCCGAATATCGACCAGGTCGTTCCAAAGCTGCTCCGCATAGCGAAGACTTTTTGTGGTTTCCCCAGCGGGAACGGTAACCGTGTTAACGCGGATTCCCTGATTTTCGAGGGCTTTCTGGCAGGTTTCGAGATAGAGCGGGCCCACATTACTGTCCGTGATCACCACCGCATGGGTCACGTCCATTAATGAGGTGATTAATTCACCTGCTTTCGCAAGAATCTGGTCCCCGACGAAGATCGGGTAAGCTCTGGGGCCCAGGTTGACGTCAATGCGCGTTACGGTCATGGCTGATGATAGTCGCAATCGAACGTTTTCACTCAGACTGGGGTCTGTGCGGCCTCACTCGTCTCATCGGACGTCCCCAGGATCCGTTCGATGTCGTTTGCCGTAATCGTAATTTCGCGTCGAAACCCTACTGGCAATCGTACGTAGGCCAGTTGTTCGGCGTGCTGCGGATGAGCATCCAGTTCGTGCTCTACACGACGGCGAAGTTCTTCCGGATGATGGTCAAGTTCTTTGGGCCAAAGGAAGATTTTCTCTACCACCAGGGCTTCCCGGTAAGGATCGTACTCGTTGGCCATAGAATTCACCTCGCGCCGAAGGAGATCAGAAATTTGCCGCTCAGTTCTTGGCTGCGCCGAAGCTGAGGATGTGAAAACCCCCAATCAGCATATTGTGCGAATAGCTTTTTAAAAATACTGCTACCCACCCACCATGCGCGGACTGACAGCAGAAGCGTGTCGACTTTTCCCGACTTTATCGACTTTACGAACATCCCGGACTCCCGGGTATTCCATGACGACGTTCTATTACCTCAACCAACGTTTCAATCGTTGCGATAAAACGAGGCTCCCACACAGTTTCGGCAAACTCTTGGCCTGTCCACACCAATGCCGTTTTTTGATAGCACGACACGCGTGTATACGATTATAGGCTTGTATCCCTACCAGCATAAGAATCTGTGAGAATTGCGGGGACCGTTCAGAAAAACGATCCCCGCAATAACCGATTCACTGCTTTGCTTTTGGCCTGCACCGGCGGGAATTATATCCCACCATACAGGTGGCTTACTGGTTTCCCATTCGTTTGAAGCAGGAAAACCACTCAAAGGCCATCATGCGTCGAGCGTATACCCCGGCCGATAGACTGGCTTAATCAGCTCTTCGAGACCGGAGATATTCTTGGCCTTGAGATTGGCTGCATCCCACTCGACCTTTGGACCAACCCCGGGTTCATTGGCTACCCAAACTGCCAGGTTACCGAGGAGAACCGTTTCGGTGAGCGGACTGGCATAATCCGGGAAGTTGGACATAGCCGGCTTGCCGGTCTTGATGGCCAGCACCCATTCGGTGAAGTGACCCGGCGAGCGTTCGAATTCAACTTCCGGCACTGTCAGGTCTTTGGGAACAATAACGAAGCGATCACAGTAGTCGCCGGGGGCGTACATCTTCCCCTTGTCCCCGATGATCAACGCGCCGCTTGCCGTGGGGGCGGAGGGGTCGTCGAATTCCTTAAACAATTCCTTGGGAGGTAACTTTCCACCGTCGTACCACTTGAGTGTGAGCCCCGGCCGCCAGTCGTTGGCAGCGAACTCATAGGTGATGATCGACCACTTGGGGAAGCTATCCCGGTTATGGCCGGAGGTTTCAGCCTGAACGGAGACCGGATCCCGCAAGTCCAGACCGGCGTACGGCATGTTGAGGGTGTGGCACGCCATATCGCCGAGTGCACCGGTGCCGAAGTCCCACCAGCCACGCCACGAGAACGGGTGGTAGCCCGGGGCATAGGGGCGGAACTTGGCCGGGCCAATCCATTCTTCCCAGTGGAGGTACGGAGGAACCGGCTGTTCTGGCGCCCGAGTACCCCCTTGCGGCCAGATGGGCCGGTTGGTCCACACATGAACTTCCTTCACAGTGCCAAGAATATTTTTCTTAAGCAAGGCAGCCGCACGGCGGAGGGCGGGATTCGCTGTGCCCTGATTGCCCATTTGCGTTTGCACTTTCTTTTCTCGGGCTACCTGGCCCATCAATCGGGCTTCATAGATGGTACGTGTGAGAGGCTTCTGGCAGAAGCAGTGCTTACCCAATCGCATCGCCAGCAGAGAGGCTGCCGCGTGATTGTGGTCGGGCGTGCTGACGGTGACCGCGTCGATCTTGTCGGCCATTTCGTCGAAGAGCTTGCGATAGTCGTAATACTTCTTCGCGTCTTTAAATCGCTTGGCGGCAGCGTCGAGCGTCCGATCGTCAACGTCGCAGATGGCCACGACTACTCCCGCGTTTCCCGCATCGGCTGAGTCACTCTGACCTTTGCCGCCCAAGCCAATGCATGCGAACTGAATCTTTTCGTTGGGGGATTTGCTCTCCTCGGCGCGGACTCCGCCGGCCACCCAGTAGCCAATACCGATGACCGCGGACGTCTGCAAGAACTCCCGACGACTCGAGCGGAACGCCATGGCAGATCCTCCTACACAAACAGGAACGAAACTCAATCCAGGCACATTGCCGAATACGCGCCACAATAATGATTTATCGTGTCCTTGGCAAGTTCCCGGCCAGGTTTCTTGGAAATGCGCACAACCGGCAAGAACACGACCGGAGAGATCAAAAATGGGAAGGTCGTCGACTCTGCGGTTGGCTACGGGCGGGACATGCGGTTGGTTGCGTGGGATTGTCGTCTAATTTGTCGATGCGATGCACAATTCCGCAACAGTCGTTAAAGGGGCTCCCGATTGCCGATCCACCAAGGCTCGGATCGCGAGTCGCTCCCTCTCGGAAAACGGACTGGTCCTGATCCCCAACAGAAATCGTAAATGATTCGGGGGGTGCCCGTCAATCCATAACATCTTCTGACACAGTTCCGCTTCTCCTCTGCGGCTGAGGACGCGCGCATTCACACGGGTTGGCGTGGGGGTGAGATTCAAGCCGGAGGAATGCTCCTTGTCAGTCGCACCTTTGGAGGGACGTGCTTGTCACGTCCGCCTTCCAATGTTGGATCATGTCTTGCGTTCCGGCGGGCAGGACAAGCGCGCCTCCGAGGGATTTTCTGGAGGGACATGCTTGCCACGTCCGGCTTCCAGCGTTTGGACCATCTATCGCACCGACCGGGCTCGTATCGCTCGGCTAAGTCGCTGGTTAAAGCGTCGGGGCAATTCACGATTTGCTGCTGTGAGGCGTTGTGCCATGCCGTCTCGGAGATCTTCATGGAGGTGCGGATGAGCCACGGACGCGATCGGTTCCCTGGACGTGGACAAATTCGGTAAAATGTGTGGTATCTGTGATGGAAAACCGGTTTCTTGGCACACCTTGATGGGAAGCATCGATGCTGGACGCACGCTTGGTTAACCTTTTGGCCTGTCCCGAAACGAAACAGAGCCTTCGGATTGCATCGCAAACTCTGGTGGATGCGGTGAATGCTGCCATCGAGCGTGGGGAAGTTGTCAATCGTGCGTCACGAAAGCTCGAGCGGCCTGTGGAAACGTTATTGATCCGCG
>NICF_comb_assmDRAFT_10001158_pt1 | contig 21154 bp, 17 predicted proteins | sample NewIslPassag4_SG_FD_11279 | JGI IMG/M metagenome (IMG submission 11279) | reverse complement strand
AAGCCCCTCCCGCTCGGGGCGCGGCNCGGCCAAAGTCGCAGGCANCCGCTGACCGGCTCTGACAACAGCCCCGNCGGGCACGCGGATGCAGTCACCGACCACCGCTCCCTCCATCACCCGCGCCCGCGCTCCGACCCTGCATCCCCGGCCCACTGCCGCGCCCATCACCACCGCCTCGTCTGCCACGTGAGAGTCCTCCCAAAGCACGGAACCCTCGACGACGGCCCTGCTCGACACCCGAGCGCCGCGACCCAGGACGACGGCCGGTCCTACCCTCGCACCGGCGTCGACTTGCGCGAAGGCGCCGATCATCACGGGCGGAACAATGACTGCCAGGGGGTGGACGGCGGCGCCGTGCTCGATCCAGACACCCGCCTGAGCCGGCTCGGGCACGGCGCACAGGCGAACTTTCTGGTAAAGTGCGTCGATTTGGGCGCGGATGTACTGGCGGCAATCGCCGATGTCCGACCAATAGCCGCGGGCGCGGAAAGCATAGAGCGGAGCCCCCTGCTCAAGGAGGCGGGGAAAGAGGTCGCGGCTAAAGTCAAAGGGAAGCCCGTCCGGAACCTCCTTGAGCACCCTCGGTTCCAGTACGTAGATGCCGGTGTTGACGGTGCGGCTGAAAACCTGCTCTCTCTTGGGCTTTTCCAAGAACCTCACGATCCGCCCGTCTTCTTTCGTCTCGACGATTCCGTAGGGGGAGGGATCCTCGACTTCCGTGACGACGAGGGTGCAGATCGCGTTTCGCTCCCGGTGCCAGCCCACCGCGTCGGACAGGCAGATGTCGGTCAGCGCGTCGCCGCTTAGGACGAGAAAGGTGCCGTCGAGCCCTCTTGCCACGCTCCGCACGCTCCCTGCGGTGCCGAGGGGGGAGCGCTCCACGGCATACCTCAGCTTGACCCCCAGCGCCTCCCCGGTGCCCAAGGCTTCTTCAAACTGGCCGGGAAGATAGTGGGTCGTGAGGATCACTTCGTCGACGCCGTGGCTTGCCAAAAGGCGGATGAGGTGCTCGACGACGGGCCGGTTGAGGATGGGCACCATCGGCTTAGGCCGCGCCGCGGTGAGCGGTGCGAGGCGAGTCCCTCTGCCCCCGGCCATGATCACTGCCTTCACGGGCTCTTCAACCCCCTGGTTGCTACTCGCGGATAGGGAGCGGCTCACCCAGGCGGCTGGTCCGGGCCATGCGCCCCGCCTCGACGGGTTGTGGGCGCGCCTTTTCCGTCAAGCGGTGCGCCTCGAGGACGGACCGGTAGACGTCAAGGGTACGCTGAGCGATGCGCCTCCAATGAAACTGCTCGCTCACCGCTCTCCGAGCGCGCTCTTTCAACTCCCGGCGGAGGGATGGCAGAGCGAGAGCGGTGATGAGCTGCTCGGCGAGAGACTGAGGATCGCCCGGGCGAAAGAGAAGTCCAGTCCGGCGGTCTTCGACCACCTCGGCGAGGCCCCCGGTACCTGCCGCGACGAGCGGCGCCCCCAAGGCCATGGCCTCCAGCGCCACGATGCCGAAAGGCTCGTAGCGACTGGGGACGACGGCCACGTCCGCTGCTTGAAAGAGTCTATTCCGCTCCGCATCGCCGATATGCCCGGCAAAGCGCACGCGGTCCCACACGCCGAGGTGGCGGGCAAGCGCCTCGAGCCCGTCGCGTTCGGGCCCTTTACCCGCGATGACCAGCACAGCCTGGGGATGAACCGCCAGCACCGCCGGCAAGGCCCTAAGGAGGACGTCGACTCCTTTCTCGTAGACCAAACGGCCGACGAAGAACAGAAGTTGCTCGCCATCGGCGGCGTAGCGGCGGCGGACAGCCAGGAGCTCCTTGGGACCGGGTTCCTCCGGATCGATGGCGACGCCATTGGGGATGACGTGCACCTTGTCGGAAGGCACTTGAAATACCCGCGCGAGCTCCTCTCTCATCGCGCGGCTGCAACAAATGACGCGCCAGGCTTCATAGCAGAGCCACCACTCGGTGTCGCTGATGTGGCGCTGCAGGTCGTTAAACAGCCCGCCGTGCCTGCCGAACTCCGTCGCGTGGATCGTGGCGACGAGGGGTATTCCGAGGGCGTGTTTCACCGCCCGGGCGGCGTGGGCCGTCAGCCAATCGTGAGCGTGCACGACGTCAAAGCGTTCGCCCTGTCCCACCAGGGCGAGAACCGCCTGGAGCAGCGCGACGTTCTGCTGCACCACCTCTTGGCTGAAGCTGGGTGCGCCAGGGGCGAAATCGCGGACCCGGTGGACGGAGAGGACGCCCCGGGGCTCGACTTCCTCGCCCGCTTCGTGACGCTTCAAAGCGTGCAACAGCGTCACGCGGGCGCCCTCCTCGGCGAGGGCCGTCGACAACTCCGCTACGTGCCGGCCGAGGCCGCCGACGATGTGGGGCGGGTACTCGGGAGTGAGCATGAGGATGTGCACGAGTGGAATCCTCCTGGCAAGGTGGTGGGCGCTGTTATTCTTGCCAGGCGGAGGAAGGGGTATGTGGAAGGAGGGTAATTACAGGCTAAGGTCCGGAGCGCTCTCCTTCTTGGAGGATCTCGAGTGCGCCTTGGGAGACGAGCTCACCGTACGCGACTTCGAGGACCGCCTCGGGCGTCGCCCCGCGGCAGCTGATGCGGATTAGCCTTGAGCCGTCGGCGAGCCCGACGCACGCGTCCAAGGCCCACTCGTCCCCGGCGGCCCGGCAGTAAGCCGCCACCGGCGCGTGGCACCCGCCCCCCAAAAGTCCCAAGAGCCGGCGCTCGCAGGCCACCGCCCGGTGGGTCGAAGGATCGTCGATGGTGGCTGCAAGGCGCTGGATCTCGCCGTCGCCTTCCCGCGCTTGCAGCGCCAGGGCGGCCTGTCCCGGCGCAGGCAAGCACAGCTCCATCGGGATGGGCCTCGCCGGCGCCTGGATGCGCGCCCGCAAGAGTCCCGCCATGGCCAGCACGACGGCGTCCAACTCACCCTGCATTGCCTTGGCGATGCGCGTGTCGATGTTGCCGCGCACAGCAGTGAAAGCCAGGTCAGGACGGGCGTAGGCAAGCTGCGCCCGCCGGCGAGGCGACCCCGTGCCGATGACCTTGCCCGGCGACAGTGCCAAGAAATCGACACCCTCACGGCTTATCACAGCGTCTCTCGGATCCTCGCGCTTTGGAACGGCGGCGAGCACCAGGCCCTCCGTCTCCTTGGTCGGGAGGTCCTTGAGGCTGTGGACGGCGAGGTCGACGTCGCCTTCCAGCAGCCGGCGTTCTACTTCCCGGACAAAGACTCCCCGTCCCCCCATCGCCTCCAGAGGCGTGGTGCGATCGACGTCGCCCTCAGTGCGAATGGGAACGATGGTGAACCGGGCGGCCGGGACCGCCTCCTGCAGCCTGGAGATCACCCACTGCGTCTGTGCCATGGCGAGTTTGCTCGCCCGCGACCCTACGCGAACTTCGCGCCGGATCAAGCCTACCACTCCCCTGGGATGAGGTGGGAACTCGCTCTAGAACCGGTGGACGGTGTCGACCAAGACCCCAAGCGCGAGGTAATTCAGAGCTACCGCCGCGAGGCCGATCAACGAGGCGATGGCGACTCGCCGACCTCGCCCGCCCAAAGCCCGCGTGTAGATGAGCTCGGCGGCGTAGATGAACCAGGTGACCAGCGCGACGATCATCTTAGCGTCGAAGGGTACGTAGGTCCCCCACACCCGCCGGGACCAGACGGCGCCGCTGGCAAGGCCCACGGTAAGGAAGGGAAATCCCCAAAGGATCAACTTTGAGACCAGCCTCTCCAGCGTGTCGAGTGAAGGAAGCGTAAAGTGCAATGAGAAGAGGCGCTTCTCCTTCAGCTCCTTTTCGAGAAGGAGGTAGAGCGCACCGGCCACGGCCGCGAGGGTAAAGGCGCAGTAGCCGGCAAAGATACAGGCGGCGTGAGCCACCACCCATGGACTCGTCAGAATGGGCAAAAGCTCCCCCCCGCCCGCTGGACGCCAGAAGATGTAGGCGGAGCCGACCGCGATGACGGGTATGATCAGGGCCCCGGCGGCCCGCAGCGCGAAGCGGTGTTCAAGCCACAGAAAGCCTGCGACCAGCGCCCACAAAAGGAGCATCAAGCTGTCGGAGAACGAGCCGAACGGAAGCCTGCCGAGGAGTGCGAGGCGGACGAGGCCCCCCAAAGAAAGCGTTAGCCACCCGGAGACGGCGGCCGCGTGGGCCCAAAACGCGGTCTCCGGCCTGCGCCGCCGCAAATAGGCGACGTACAGGGCCGAGGCGACGAAAAAGATCGTCGACGAAGCCCCAAGGAACGCCAGGGGAAGCCGGTTCACGAAGCGGTCCCCTCCTCGGGCCGGAAGAGCGCGAGCCTAGAACCCGATGCTCCGCCTTTCTCGCTTTTCCCATCGCTCTCTTGCCCCGCCGGGCGCTTTTCCGCCGGCGCGCCGGTGTCGAGAGCGAAGATCTCGGCGACGAGGCGAAACACTTCTTCATGCCGCCCCTGCTCGGCCGAGAGCTTAAGCGCCATCGTCGCGTCGTGCAGGAGCTTTCCCACGATGGAATGAGAGAGAGCCCTCACCTGTTCGCGCTCATTTTCGGCCAAGGAGGGCAGACGGCGCAGGAGCCGCTCGATTTCGTGATCGGCGGTGCTCTTAAACTTCTCCCGCAGGGCGCGGATCATCGGATCGGCGACCCGCCGGCGAAGCCACCGTCCAAACTCTTCAGCCTCGGCGGCGACGATCGCTTCGGCGTGCGGCAGATGCAACCTGCGCTCGGCGGCGTTGGCCTCGACGACGGCCCTCAAGTCGTCAATGTTGTAGAGGAAGACGTCGTCCAACTCGTGAACGCCCGGCTCGACGTCCCTCGGCACGGCGATATCGATGATGAAGAGCGGCCGCCCCCGCCGCTTCCTCGTCGCCCGCTGCACCATCTCTTGTGAAAGGACAGGCTTTCGAGCTCCGGTCGACGCGATGACGATGTCGGCGACGGAGATCTGCTCTTCGAGTCGGTCAAAGGGGACGGCCTCTCCCCCGAAGGTGCGTGCGAGCTCCTCCGCATGGGCCAACGTCCGGTTGGCCACCCAGATCCGGGGCGAGGCGTGATCAGCCAGGTTCTTGAGAGCGAGCTCGGCCATCTTGCCCGCACCGATGAGCAAAATCCCTTTGCCCGAAAGGTCATCAAAGATCTTGCGCGCGAGCTCCACTGCGGCGTAGCTCACCGAGACGGCACCCTGGCCGATTCCTGTCTCGCTTCGCACTCGCTTACCCACGTGGACGGCTTGTTGGAACAGGTGAGAGATCACCGGCCCTGCGGCGCCGCACTCGGCGGCGAGGCGATACGCCTCCCGCACCTGGCCCAGGATCTGCGCTTCACCCAGCACCAGTGACCTGAGACCCGACGCGACGGAAAAGAGGTGGCGAGCGGCCGCTTCCCCTTGATGGGCGTAAAGACCGCGCGACAAAAGCGGCTCGACGTCTGCCCCCGCCCTGGAATGAAAGAACGACCGCGCGAGCTCGAGCGCGTCATCGCTGGTCGCGCCGACCGCGTAAACCTCCGTCCGATTGCAAGTAGAAAGGATCGCAGACTCTTTTGCTCCCTCCGCCGCCAGCTTGGAGAGTTCCTGGCGGACGAGGCCGGCATCCAAGGAGACGGCCTCCCGGATGGAGACGTCCGCGGTCTCGTGGCTTAACCCGACGACCCACACGTGCACGACGCCTCCGACTCCCATCAACTCCCGGCATGATGAAAAGGGCGACTTGGCTAAAAGGTTTGTGCCAAGCTCATTTCCCGCTCCCTACTACGAGCGGACGATCTCGGCGATGGGGGGCATGCGCCGCTTGTGCTCGCTTTGGCGGATCATCCGCTCGATCCGCTCTTTCGTCTGCGGCGCCGCTTCGCCCGTCAAGATGTAGCGATCCAGCTCGTCGTAGGTGAATCCCATTTCGCCTTCGTCGGTCTGGCCTTCCCAAAGGCCGGCGGACGGAGCCTTCTCGATGACCTCGACGGGCACCCCAAGCTCCCAGGCGAGCGCTCGCACCTCCGACTTGACCAGCCCGCCGATCGGCAAAAGATCGACACCGGCGTCGCCGAACTTGGTGAAGTAACCGACGGTGAGCTCGGCCCGATTCCCCGTGCCGGCGACCAGATACCCCCTCGCCCGGGCTATGTAGTGCAGTGTGATCATGCGCAACCGGGGTTTGACGTTGGCCTCGGCCATGCGAAAGTCGCCAGAATCGACGGGCGGCTCACCTTGCCATATCGCCTGCCTTAGCGTGGCCGTGAGGCGATCCCAGGTTTCCGTAAGGTCGACGGTGATCAAGGGGAGCTCAAAGGCCCGCGCCACCTTGGCCGCGTCCTCCGCATCCCGCGCTAAACTGTGGCAGGGCATCCACACGGCGACACAGTCGGCGGGAAACGCATCCTTCGCCAAGCCCGCGACGACAGCCGAATCGATCCCGCCGCTTAGGCCCACCACGATGCCGTGCGCCCCGGCCTGCGCCACCTTCTCCTTGAGCCACTCGACGATCTGCCGTCTTACGCTCTTCACATCCACGCCGATCCCTCCGCCTGCGCCTCGTCCCGAGGCTTTTTTCATTCTAAGTTCCGGTTCGACCCTTGTCAAATCCGCTCCACGCGGACCATTCTACCAGCCGGAGGCGGAGAAGTCAGCCGAAGCAACGTAAAGAAACCTGACACAAAAGTGCCTTTCGTTGACACGACCGACCGCCCCATGCTATCATCGGGATACCAGAACCGTGCGAGAGGAGATAGGCGATGAGCGTCGATCGTACGGTACCCGTCTATCCTATCGGCGTCGTGCAGACGTTGACGGGCTTGTCGGGCAGGCAGATCCGCTACTACGAGAAGATGGGCTTGATCAGCCCGTATCGCACCCCGGGAAACCAGCGGCTTTACTCGCCGGCCGACACCGACCGCCTTCTCGAGATCAAGCGACTGCTCGCACAAGGCCTCAACATCGAAGGGGTAAAGGCGCACCTTGCGAGCAACGAAGGCGTCGCCGGGACCAAACGCGACGGCTCGCGCTCGGAGCTCGAAGCCCCTTCGGAGATCGACCACGACTACATCATCACGCAGATGCGGGCCGGCGTCAAGCTCTCTTCGCTCTTCCCCGTCAACAACCAGGCCGCTTTGGTCCGCACGGTGCAGCGGCGCAACCAAGAGCACTGAGGCCGTCAGCCGACGTAGACCCTCGGCACCCGCGCCGAAAGGCCGCAGACGATCTCGTAGTTGATAGTGCCGAGAATCCGGGCCCACTCGTCCGCGTCGATCTCCTGATCGCCCTGCCGGCCGAGGAGCACCACTTCGTCTCCGTTCTCCACCGGCGCATCGCCGGCGTCGACGATCGCCTGGTCCATGCAGATGTTGCCAACCACAGGACGGCGCTCTCCCCGGATCAATACGGAAACTTTGCCGCTTAAGCCCCGGCGAAACCCGTCGGCGTAGCCGACCGGAATCGTCGCGAGCGTCGTCTCTTTCGCCGTGCGGTACGTTTGTCCGTAGCTTACCCCCATGCCCGCAGGGACGCGTTTGACGGACGCCACCCGGGTTTTCCACGTGAGCGCAGGCCGGAGGCGAAGTTGCGGTCTAAACTCGGGCGCCGGGTATAGGCCGTAGAGCGCGAGCCCTGCCCGGGCCATGGTCGTGTTCTTGGCGTCGAAGCGCAAGAGCCCCGCGGTGTTGAGGATGTGCCGCATGGGCGGTGCGATGCCGTGCCGCTCCAGCGTGCCGATGACGCCCTCAAACACAGCGATCTGCTCCATGGCAAAGGACGGATCGGGCTCGTCCGCGGTGGCAAGATGAGAGTAGACGCCCGTCACCTCGATGCATCTCGCCTCATAAGCCTCTTTGGCCAACGCCAAGGCGTCTTGGGGAAGTACGCCCAGGCGTCCCATGCCCGTATCCACCTTCAGCTGGACTTGGACGGCGCGCCCTGTGGCCTGGTTTGCCAGCGCTCGCAGCTGCCGGAAGTCGCCGACGGTCGCCATCAAGGAGTAGCGCTGATACACTTCCAACGTCCCCGGGACGTACGCCCCCATCACCAGGATCGGCGCCTCGACCCCCGCTTCTCGCAGCGCCGCTCCTTCCTCGGGCAAGGCGACGGCCAGGGCCTGAGCTCCCCCCGCCAGCGCTGCCTTGGCCGCCGGAACGGCCCCGTGCCCATAGCCGTCGGCCTTGACCACCGCGATCAGCCCTAGGCCCTTCCGTCGTCCCAGCTCCGCCAGGGCTTTCGCGTTCTCGGCGATGCAGCGCGTATCAACCTCAGCCCACGTGGGGCGGTACGAGCGCGCCCCGTCCACACCGTTTCATCCCCTCTCCAGTTCGGCCAAGGCCAAACCCACCGCCTGAGCGACGTCCGATGCGATCACCCCGTGCCTTCCCTTCGCCTCGCCGGCGATCTCGCCGGCGAGGCCGTGGACGTACGCGCCCAAGGGTGCAGCGATCTCCGGAGGATATTTTTGCGCGAGGAACGACGCGATTACCCCCGTGAGCACGTCGCCGGTGCCTCCGGTAGCAAGGCTTACGTCGCCCGACCCGTTGATGAACACCTTTCCCGACACCGTCCGGATCACCGCCGGTGATCCTTTGAGCACCACGGTGCTGGCGAACACCTCGCTGAGCTGAACCGCCGCCTCCAGCGGCGAACTCGCCACTTGCGCGGCGTCGGCGTCCAACAGCCTTGCCGCCTCCTTGGGATGCGGCGTCATCACCCGCGGGCGCTCCCGGGGAAGAAACCGAGCCCTCTCCTTGTGGCGGGCCAGGGCGTTGAGCGCGTCGGCGTCGATGACGACAGGCCTGGAACACCGCTCAAGGAACTCGAGGACAAAGGTATCCACTTCGGGGCCGCTTCCAAGCCCCGGACCCATCGCGACCACATCCCCATCCCGAAGCGACGCCAAAGCGATCTCCACCCCGCCGGCCGCAAGGGTTCCGTCCCGCTCGGGCAGTCCAATCGCGGTCGCCTCGGGGACCAGGCTCTGGACGGTGGGCGTTTGGCTTTCGGGACCCATCCACGTGACGAGGCCTGCGCCCGCCCGCAGCGCCCCGCTTGCGGCAAGCGCCGCCGCTCCCGCCATGCCCTTTGAGCCGGCGATGACGACGACCCTCCCAAAGGTCCCTTTGTGGCCGTGCGCTGGCCGCGGAAGGAGGACTGACAGCGCCCATTCTTTCCCGGTCCAGATCCGCTCGGCGGCCCGTTCCAGAAGCGGGAGGGGAAAGCCGATGTCGGCGACGACCAGCTGACCGGTGTGCGCTCTGCCCGGATGGAGGAGATGACCCACTTTCGGCAAGCCGAAGGTGACGGTTACCGCCGCATTGACGGCGATGGACTCGACACGACCCGTATCCGCATCGACGCCGGTCGGGATGTCGACGGCGACCACCAGACGGCCGGCCTCGTTGATCTCGCTCACCATCCTCGCCACCACCGGCCGCAACGGCCCACGGGCTCCTGTGCCGAGCAGCGCGTCAACGACGACGTCGGAGGTCTTGAGGGCCAGCGAGAACTTGCGCATGTCGGCTTCGTCAAACGCGGTCGCCTGCGCTCCCGTCTTCACCGCCGCCGCGAAGAACGCTGCGGCATCTCCCCGCAGCCGCTCCTCCGGGACAGCCAGTGCGATGCGGACCCGAGCGCCCCGGTTGGCGAGATTGCGGGCGGCGACGAAGCCGTCGCCGCCATTGTTGCCCCCGCCGCAGACCACGTGCACTCGGGCCCCTTCGATCCTGCCCTCAAGCAGCCGCTCGACGGCGCGGGCCACCTCTGCACCGGCCCGCTCCATCAAAGCCGCCTGGGGGATCCGGTACTCCTCGATCGCGACGCGATCGACGGCGGCCATTTCGGCGCCCGTGACGACACCCCACAGAGCACTCCGCCCGCTACGCATTGCCCAACTCCCGGCGGATGACGGCGACGACCCGGCCGACCGCGTCTTTGACCGTCGCTTCATCTTCGCCTTCGCCCATCACCCGGATGACGGGCTCGGTCCCCGACGGGCGGACAAAGATCCTGCCGCGGTCACCGATGGCCGCCTCCGCCCGGCGCACCTCCTCCCAGATCGCCTGGTTACCCGCAAGCGCGCCCTTGTCGGCGACGCGCACGCTCTCCAGGATCTGTGGGAACCGCTTCATGATCCGGGCCAGCTTAGACAGCGGCTCCCCTCGCCGGCGCAGCACGTCAAGGAGGGCAAGCCCCGTGAGCACGCCGTCGCCGGTGGTGTTCTTCTCAAGTAAGATGATATGCCCCGACTGCTCGCCGCCGAGGACGAGCCCCAGCTTCCTCATGGCCTCGAGCACGTGCCGGTCACCGGCCGCGGTCTCGACGACCGACGCGCCCATCGCCTCCAGCGCAACTTTGAGCCCCAGATTGCTGTAGGGCGTTGCCGCGATCTTGCTGTTTTTGAGCGCGCCGCGCTCCATCATGTCGGATGCCAGGATGGCGAGGATGTGATCGCCGTCGACCAGCTCGCCCGTTTCGTCCACGGCCAAGATCCGGTCGGCGTCGCCGTCGTACGTGAAACCCAGATCGGCTCCCAACTCTTTGACCGCCCGGCAGATGACGCCAGGGTGGGTCGAGCCGCAGCCGACGTTGATGTTGACGCCGTTGGGCTCGGCGTTGAGGACGCTCACTTTCGCCCCGAGGCGTGCGAGCACCTCCGGAGCCACCTTCGAGGCGGCGCCGTTGGCGCAGTCGACGGCGATATGCAATCCCGAAAGGTCCAAAGGAAAGGCGGAGGCTAGGAATGAGACGTACTCGTCGACGAGCCCGCGGGCGTCTCGTTGCGTGCCCACATCGCCGCCCACCGGCCGCGGGAGACGGTCGTCGCCGTCTCGGATCGCCTGCACGCTCCGCTCGATGGCCTCCTCTTCCTCGTCGCTCAGCTTAAAGCCGCCCGACGAGAAAAACTTGATCCCGTTGTCCTCCACGGGGTTGTGGGACGCGGAGATGATCACCCCCGCGTCGTAACTCCTCGTTCGCGTAAGATAGGCAACGCCGGGAGTAGGTAACACTCCCGCCATGTCGCAGTCGACGCCCACCGAGTTGGCCCCAGCGGCCAAGGCCGCTTCGAGCATCGGCCCAGAGGCCCTCGTGTCACGGGCGACGAGAAGACGCGGCCGCCCCTTACGAGACTGCTGGGCGAGGATCGCCCCGGCAGCCCGGCCCAAGGCAAAGCCGAGCTCGGGCGTGAGGTCCGCGTTGGCCACGCCGCGCACCCCGTCGGTGCCGAATAGTCGCGCCAAGAGATCTTCACCTCTTCCCTACTACCACTATGAAATGCGGGGAGCTCTTCGTTCGCCTGCGGCGCAAAACCGTCCCCTCCTCAACCGCCTACGGTGTCCGCCACCTTCTCAATCCGGACGATCACATCGACCCATTCCCGCTCGGCGGCCACGCCAGGGACGGGGATGCCCTCGGCGTCCACCGGGACCGCCCGCGCCCTTTGCGCCCCGGCGGATAGATCGACGACAGCCAAGACGAAGGCCGTCTTCTCGACCAGAGATTCCACGCCGTAGACCGACATCTCGGCCGGCCGGACTTCCTCGACGCGCACCAGTGCACCGCTTTCTCCCCCAAGGACCGAGGGCCGAACGGGCAACCTCTTTTCCACCTGCTCCTCTAGGACCAGCTCGACCTCGGGCGGGTTGATCGCCTTGACGCTGAGGTTCGACGGCGTGCGCACCTGCACCGAAAGGCGGTGCCTGCCCTTCTCGCGCCCTGAGACGTCGACGTACGCCTCGGCGTCGTCCGCTTGAAAGGGCAAGAGTAGCCGGGGGCCCTCCAGGGTGAGAGAGACGCTCTCAGGCGCCTGGGTCACCACAAGGCGCGGGCCTACCCCTTCCACCTTGGTCTCGACATTCACCGTCCTCTGATCCAGCCCGACGCTGGTCGTCGGCCGGTCCGTCGCCAAGAACCAGAGGACGATGGCCAAGAACAGCGCGAGAAGGCGCAGCGACAAGTGATCGATCTGGGGCCGCTTCCATCGCCTAAAGCGGGGCATCCTAGCCGAGCCCCCCTCGCCGCCCGATTCCTAGGACGCCTTGGAGCTCGCGCACAAGGCGCATCCTGAGCCCGTCCTCATCGAGGTTCCGCTCAATCCTGCCTGCCTTGGCGAAGGAGATGGCTCCGGTCTCCTCCGAGACGATTACAACAAGGGCGTCGGACTGCTCCGAAACGCCGAGGCCCGCCCTGTGGCGCGTTCCCATCTTTGAGCTTATGTACGGGTTGTCGGTAAGCGGCAGAAAGCAGCCGGCGGCGGCGATCCGCTCCCCACGCACGATCACCGCGCCGTCGTGAAGGGGCGTGTTGGGGGTAAAAATGTTGAGCAAGAGCTCGGTGCTGAGGACCGCGTCCATCCGCACACCGCTTTCCACGTACTCCTCAAGCCCCACCTCGCGCTCGATCACGATCAGCGCGCCCGTGTGGCTCTCCGACAAGAGCCGGGCGCTGCGCACGATGGGATCGACAATCCGGGCGACTTCCTCCTGGCCCATCCCCGCCAAGCGGGAGAAGAGCTGGCCCCTTCCCAAGTGCTCGAGAGCACGCCTCAGCTCGGGATAGAAGACGACCGGCAGTGCCACGAGGATCACCGTCGTCCCCTGTTCCAGGATCCAGTTGACCGTGCGCAAGCCCAAGAGTCCACTGGCGAGGTTGGCGACAAAGAGGACAGCAAGGCCTTTGATGATCGCCGTCGCCCGCGTGCCGCGGATCAGCATCATCAGTCTAAACAGAAAGAAGGCGACCAAGAGGATGTCGATCGCGTCGACCGGGGTAAACGACGGCACCGTGGGCTTCCACCTCAGGGGAGGCAGGCGTGTGATTTATAGCTTAACTTTCTCCCGGGACGGAGGTTTATCCTTTTCCCCTTCGTGCGCGACAAGGCCCGCCTCTTGCACCAAGAGGCGGGCTCTCGCTTGCCGCTTGTCCCTTTGGATCGCACTGGCCTGACCGGCCCGTCACTGGGCTCCTTGCGCGACCGGCAGCGGCGTCACTTCGACGTACGCCAGGCCGTACTCGATGCTGTCGACCAAAGCCCTCCAGCTGGCCTCGATGATGTTGGCGGAGACGCCCACGGTTCCCCAGCTCTTCTTACCGTCTGACTGGGTGACGAGCACGCGCACCTTGGCGCCCGTGCCCGCCCGCTCGTTGAGGACGCGCACTTTGTAATCGACCAGCTTGATCCGGTGGATCTCGGGATACACCGGCTCCAGGGCCTTGCGGAGCGCGATGTCGAGAGCGTTGACCGGCCCGTTGCCGTCGGCGGCGGTGTGCAGCACCCGCTCGCCCACCTTCACCTTGATGGTCGCCTCCGCCACCGGTTCGTCCGCCGGGTTCCTCTTGTCGATGGTGAGGCGCAGGCCGAGGAGTTCGAAGAAGGGGCGGTAGAGGCCCAGAGCCTTCTTGAGGATCAGCTCGAAGCTGGCCTCGGCGCCCTCGAAGTAGTACCCTTGGTGCTCGAGCTCCTTGATGGTCTCGATCACCCGGCGCAGCGCCGGAGAATCCTTCTCCAGCTCGATACCGTACTCCCGGGCCTTGTAGATGATGTTGCTGCCGCCGGAAAGCTCGGAGATCAGCACCCGCCGCTCGTTGCCCACGCTCTCGGGTGGGATGTGCTCGTACGTCTCAGGATGGCGCAAGAGGGCCGAGACGTGGGCGCCTCCCTTGTGGGCAAAAACGCTCTTGCCGACGAAGGGCTGGCGGGGATCGGGCCGCATGTTGGCCAGCTCGCTGACGGATCGGGAGAGCTCGGTGAGCTTGGGAAGGCTGTCCGCAGGAACGCAGAGGAGACCCATCTTGAGCTGGAGGTTGGGGATCACCTGGATCAAGTCGCAGTTGCCGCAGCGCTCCCCGTACCCGTTGATCGTTCCCTGGACGTGCACTGCGCCTTCGCGCACCGCGGCGAGGGCGTTGGCTACGGCGAGCCCGGAGTCGTTGTGCGTGTGGATGCCGATGGGCGCCGCGATACGCCCTTTGACCGCCCGCACCGCCTCCGAGATCTCATGGGGCAGCCTTCCACCGTTGGTGTCGCAGAGGACGATGACCGTGGCGCCGCCCCTCACCGCGGCCGCAAGAGTCTCGAGAGCGTACTCCTTGTCCGCGAAGTAGCCGTCAAAAAAATGCTCGGCGTCGTAAATCACCTCGAGGCCGTGGTACCGCAAATACGCGACGCTCTCCTCGATCATCCGCAGGTTCTCGTCCAGCGTCGTCCTAAGAGCGTTGGTGACGTGAAACGTCCACGACTTGCCGAAGATGGTCGCCACCTTGGCGCCCGAGCGAATGATGGCCTGGAGGTTTTCGTCGGCTTCCACCGCGATATTGGCGCGGCGGGTGCTGCCGAAGGCCGCGATCCGAGCGTGCGCAAGTTCCACGTCCTTGATCCGCGCGAAAAACTCCACGTCCTTGGGATTGGAACCGGGAAAGCCGCCCTCGATATAGTCGATGCCAAACTGATCGAGCCGGATCGCGACGCTCACCTTGTCTTCTACCGAAAATGAGACGCCCTCTCCTTGCGTTCCGTCGCGCAGCGTCGTGTCGTACAGCTGGATCACTTTCGCCTGCTCGTTCCCCTGATCGGCCCTCAGAGCCATCGTCGTCCTCTTCCTCCCCTAGACGCCGGGCGCATCGCCGCCCGCCTCGGGCGTCATCCTTCTTCCTATTCGTCGCCCGCCTTCGCCTGTCCTTGGCTCCTCGCCTGCCTGTCGTAGACCAGCCGGTTGACGGCCTGCAAGTAAGCCCGCGCGCTGGCAAGGATCACGTCGGTGCTGGTTCCCCGGCCGATGTACTGATTGCCGTTGTCGCGGATACGCACGACCACTTCGCCCAGCGCGTCCTTGCCGGAGGTCACCCCTTGCAGCGAGTAGCTTTCGAGATCGATGGGGATCCCCGTGACGCGATCGATAGCCCGGTACACCGCATCGACGGGCCCCTCGCCGGTGGCCGCCTCCTCCACCAACCGGCCGCCGCTTGCGATGCGCACCGTCGCGGTGGCGATCAACGAGCTTCCCGTCGTCACATGCAGGTACTCCATGGTGTACGCCTCGGGAACCTGGACCATCTCCTCCTCGACGATGGCCTGCAGGTCGCGGTCGCTCACGCGTTTTTTGCGGTCGCAGAGCTCGATGAAGCGGGCATACGCCTTCTCGATGTCCTCGTCCTTTAAGGTATAGCCCAACTCCCGCAGCCGCTCCCTGAAGGCGTGGCGCCCCGAGTGCTTGCCCAAGACCAATCGGCTTTGCGGAACGCCGATTGACTCGGGCGTCATGATTTCGTACGTGCTCCGCTCTTTCAAGACGCCGTCTTGATGAATCCCCGACTCGTGCGCGAAGGCGTTGTCGCCGACGATGGCCTTGTTGGGCTGGACGGCGATGCCGGTCAGCGCGCTCACCATGCGGCTTGTGCGGTAGATCTGTTCGGTGACGATCCCGGTGTCGGCCTTGAAGTGGTCGTTTCGTACCCGCAGGGCCATGACGATCTCTTCCAGCGCCGCATTCCCCGCCCGCTCGCCCAGGCCGTTGATGGTGCACTCCACCTGCGTGGCGCCGGCCTTTACCGCGGCGAGAGACTTGGCGACGGCAAGGCCCAGGTCGTCGTGGCAGTGGACGCTGATCACCGCTTTCTCGATTCCGCGGACGTGTTCGCGCAAATGGGTGATGAGCCGCGCAAACTCGTCGGGAGTCGTGTAGCCCACCGTGTCGGGCACGTTGATCGTCGTCGCCCCCGCTTCGATGGCCGCCTCGAAAACCCGGCAGAGGAAATCCCAGTCGCTTCGCGTCGCGTCCTCGGCCGAGAACTCCACGTCGTCGACGTACCGCTTCGCCATCCGGCACGCCGCGACCGCCATCTCCAGAACCTCTTGCGGACTTTTGCGAAGCTTATGCTTCATGTGGATCGGCGAGGTGGCGATGAAGGTGTGGATGCGGGGACGCTCCGCCTTCTCCAGCGCCTTCGCGGCCGTGACGATGTCCTGCTCCAGGGCGCGGGCCAGGCCGCAGATGACGGGGCCGCGAATCTCCTTGGCGATCGTTTTCACCGCGTCAAAGTCCCCGGGAGAGGCGACGGGAAATCCTGCCTCGATGACGTCGACGCCGAGCTGCGCGAGCTGCCGGGCGATCTCCAGCTTCTCTTCGGTATTAAGGCTGACGCCCGGGGACTGCTCCCCGTCGCGCAGCGTGGTGTCGAAGATCCGGATGCGGCTCATCGATCGCTCCCCCTTTTGCTCACGGCCATTCGACCAACCGGACTTCTCTAAGATCCGAGAGCGCCCGGAGCCTCTGGAGGACTTCGTCGCCCAACGGGTTGTCGATGCCGAGGACCATCACCGCGTAGGAGCCAACCTCTTTCCGCCCTACCTGCATGAAGGCGATGTTGATGCCATGCTCTCCCAGTAAGGTGCCGACCCGTCCGATGATGCCCGGGCGGTCGATGTTGTAGGCGATCAGCATCCTGCCCTCGGCCGCCACGTAGACGGCGTAGCCGTCGATATCGGTGATAACCGGCGCTTTTGCTTCGGCCACGATCCCGGTCACCTGGCGTACCCGCTCGCCGGAGCGCCCGACGAGGGTGATGGAGCTCGGGTGCGTCTTGTCCGCCCCCTCCTTGGTGACGGCGATGTGCATCTGCCGTTCCCGGGCGAGGTAGGGGGCGTTGACGTAGTTGACGGCCCCGTGGAGCATGTGCTCCAGCATCCCTTTGAGCAGGGCGCTCGTCAATGCCTCCTCGTCGAAGCGGGAGGCTTCGCCCCGGTAGACCACCTCGAGGCGTTCGAAATTGCCGCCGAAGACGGACGTGAAGAATCGGCCGAGCCGCTCGGCCAGTTTCAGGTAGGGCGCGAGGCCGTCGGCTCCGGCGGCGCGAAGGGCCGGCGCGTTCACCGCGTTCTTCACCGGCTCTCCGGCGAGCGCCCGGACCACGGACTGCACCACGTCGATGGCAACGCTCACCTGCGCCTCGTGCGTCGACGCCCCAAGGTGCGGCGTGGCGATCACTTGCTCCAGCGAGAGCAAGGGGTTGCCGGCGGGAGGCTCCTCCACGAAGACGTCGAGGGCAGCCCCGGCCACCTTGCCGCTTCTGATGGCATTGTACAACGCCTTCTCGTCGATAATCCCACCGCGAGCGCAGTTGATGACGTAGACGCCCGTCTTCATCAACGAGAACTCCCGCTCGCCGATGAGGCCCTCAGTCTCGCGGGTGAGCGGCGTATGGACCGTGATGAAGTCGGCCTCCTTGCAGATCTCATCCACCGTAGCNAGCGTGACGCCGACCCGCTTGGCCCGCTCCTCGTTGACGAGCGGGTCGTACGCGAGCACTTTCATCCCGAGAGCGATGGCCCGCTGGGCCACTTCGCTGCCGATGCGGCCAAGGCCCAAGACGCCCAGGGTTTTGCCGAACACTTGCGTCCCCATGAACCGCCCGCGCTCCCATTTTCCCTCGCGGACGAGCGACACGTACGCCTGGGGGATCTTGCGCGCCAGGGCCATCATCATCGCGAGGGTGTGCTCCGCGGTGGAGATGGTGTTCCCCTCCGGCGAGTTGATGACGACGATTCCCCGCCGGGTCGCGGCGGCAAGATCGACATTGTCGACGCCGACGCCGGCCCTGCCCACGACGCGCAAGTTTCGGGCCGCCTCGATCAACTCCGCGTCGACCCGGGTGGAGCTGCGCACGATGAGGCCCTCGTACTCGGCGATGCGGGAGAGGAGCTCCTCACGGCTCCATTGACTGCCGTCCGTCACTTCGATTCCCGGGCTCGTGCGGAGATACTCCATGCCCTGTGCGGCGATGGCATCGCTTACCAGCACCTTGATTGCCACGACTTCCATACCTCCAACGCGCGCCCCGCGCCCCGGCCGAATGTGACCGAAGCACCCAGCTCCGCCAAGCCCATCTCCACGGCGGCGATGGTCGTCACCATGTCAAGGGGCGTGGCTGCACCCATGTGCCCGATGCGGAAGATCTGGCCTTTGAGCTCCCCTTGTCCCCCGGCGAAGGTGACGCCGGTCTTCTTGCGTACGGCTTTTCGCAGTGCTTCGGGATCGACCCCACCGCCCGTCGCCGCCGTGAGAGTCGGCGAAGCCCAGCGATCTTCGACGTAGAGTGTAAAGCCCAAGGCGCGAAGGCCTTCCCGCACCATCTCGCGCATGAGCCGGTGCCGGGCAAAGCGCGCCTCGGCCCCTTCCGCTTCCATCATGGCAAGGCTTTCATCAAGGGCGTACATGAGCGAGACGGCCGACGTATACGGCGACTCGGCGTTCTTTGCCGCCTTTTGATACTGCTTCCAATCGAGGTAGTAGCGGTGACCGCGCGCAGCCTTCGCCTTTTCCCACGCCCGCTCGCCGATGCCGACGAAGGCGAGCCCGGGCGGCAGCATCAGGCACTTTTGCGAGCCCGTCACCACCACGTCGACACCCCATGCGTCCATCGGCAGCGGGGTGCCCCCCAAGCTGCTGACGGCGTCGACCACCAAGAGCGCATCGTGCGCCCGTGCCACCTTGGCCAAGGCCTCGATGTCGTTTAGAACCGCCGTGGACGACTCGTTCTGGGTGGCGTAAACCACCTTAGCGTCTTTGTGCTTCGCCAGGCATTCGTCCAGGGCGTCCGGCTCGATCCCCCGGCCGTAGGGGTATTTGAGCTCGACGGGTTTCGCGCCAAAGGCCTGGGCGATCTCAAGCCAGCGCTCTCCGAACTTACCGCCCGAGAGGACGATCACCTCTTCGCCGGGGCTTGTGAGGTTGGCTACCGCAGACTCCATCGCAGCGGTGCCTGAGCCGGCGATGATCAGCACGTCGCCCTTGGTCTCAAAGAGCGCCTTGAGCCTCGCCTCGACCCTCTTGAAGAGCTCGACGAACTCGGGGCTTCTATGCCAAAGCATAGGGCGGGCGGCCGCGAGAGCCACCCGGTCCGGAACCGGCGTCGGCCCCGGAACCCGCAGCAACTTGTCGCCTTCAAACACGCGCGACGCTCCCTTCGATCGGCGGCCTAAGGCGCGTCGCTTCGCACTTGGCTTGATTCATCCTCACACTTGCTCCTCTGTCTCGGGCTTGCGAATCCAAGGCATCATCGCCCGCAGCTCGCGGCCCACCTGCTCGATCAGGTGGTTCTTCTCCCGCTCGCGCATAGCAAGGAAGCGCGGCCGGTTCGCCTGGTTCTCGAGGATCCACTCGCGGGCAAACTTGCCCGACTGGATATCCTCAAGGACACGCTTCATCTCCTTGCGGGTCTCTTCCGTGATGATTCGCTTGCCCACGGTGAGATCACCGTACTCGGCCGTATCGGAGATGGAGTAGCGCATGTAACTGATGCCGCCCTCGTAGATCAGATCGACGATCAGCTTGAGCTCGTGGAGGCATTCAAAGTAAGCGGCCTCAGGCTGATAGCCGGCTTCCACCAGGGTGTCGAAGCCGGCGCGTATCAACTCGGAGACGCCGCCGCAGAGGACGACCTGCTCGCCGAAGAGGTCGGTCTCGGTCTCCTCTTTGAACGTGGTCTCGATGACGCCCGCACGGGTGCAACCGATCCCCTTAGCGTAGGCCAGGCCCAGCTCCTTGGCTCTGCCGCTCGCGTTCTGGTGCACCGCCAACAGCCCCGGGACGCCTGCGCCTTCCACGTACATCCGGCGCACCAGATGTCCGGGGCTTTTGGGCGCGACCATCAAAACGTCGATATTCTCGGGCGGCACGATCTGGTGGAAATGGATGTTGAAGCCGTGCGAGAAGATGAGGGCTTTCCCTTCGGTAAGCTCGGGCGCCATCTCCTCGTACACCTTGGGCTGCACGTGGTCGGGAACCAGCATCACCACCACGTCGGCCTTGGCCGCGGCCTCCTTCGCCGAGACCGGCTCAAAGCCGTCCCGCACGGCCCGGCGGTAGTTGGCGCTGCCCGGCCGGTTGGCGACGATCACGTCGATGCCCGAATCTCTCAAGTTCTGTGCATGAGCATGCCCTTGGCTTCCATAGCCGATGACGGCGACGCGCTTATCCTTCAAGTACCCCAGGTCCGCGTCGGAGTCGTAGTACATCCTCGCCATGTGATTTCGTCCCTTTCCATGCGTGGTGATGAATCGCGATAGCCCGGCTCCCTCCGGAAAGCCGGTCCTAAGAGGCAACCCCTTCGATCGCTCGAAGGGGCTGGCCTTTCGCTCCGTGTTTGCACTTCTTCGGCCGTGGCAGCGGGCTTGTCACGCCGACGCCGAGACTCCCCTTGCCACGGGCTCCGGCCTTGTCCCTCGTGCCAGCGCGATCTTGCCGGTGCGCGCAAGCTCCTTGATACCGTAGGGTTTAAGCATCCGGATCATCGCGTCGACCTTTCCCTCGTCGCCCGTCACTTCGACGATCACGGACTTCTCGCTCACGTCGACGATCTTGGCGCGGAAAATGTCGACGATCTGCAGGATCTCGGAGCGGTTTTGCGCGTCGGCGGTCACCTTGATCAGCGCGAGCTCCCGGTCCACCATGTCCTCATGGGTGAGATCGGTCACCTTGAGGACTTCGATCAACTTGTGCACATTCTTGGTGATCTGCTCGACCTCGCGCGTGTCGCCCTCGACGACGATGGTCATGCGCGCGATCCCGGGGTCCTCCGTCTGGCCTACAGCGATGCTCTCGATGTTGTAACCCCTGCGCGTAAACAGCGCCGCCACTCTCGAGAGGACCCCAGGCTGGTTCTGCACGAGTATAGAGAGGGTGTGTTTCACGTCCCAAGCCGCCCTTTCTTGCCGATCATCTCCGCCACCGACTTGCCCGCCGGGATCATCGGAAAGACATTGGCCTCCTCGTCCACGTGGATGTCGAGAAGGACGGGGCCGTCCGTCGCTGCAGCCTTCTCCAGCGCCGGGCGCAGCTCCTCCGGCTTGGTACAGCGCATCGCCGGAATCCCATAAGCCTCGGCGAGCTTGACGAAGTCGGGGTTGTCATGCAAGTCAGAGCTAGAATACCGCCGGTTGTACAAGAGCTCCTGCCACTGGCGGACCATGCCGAGATACGAATTGTTGATGATGGCGATCTTGACGGGGAGATTGTACTTGCGCACCGTCGCCAGCTCCTGCGCCGTCATCTGAAAGCCCCCGTCGCCGGTAATGGACCAGACCGGAAGATCGGGCCGGCCAAAGGCGGCGCCGATCGCGGCGGGAAAGCCGTATCCCATGGTCCCAAGGCCGCCCGATGAGATGTGCCGGCGCGGCTCGCGGAAAGGATAATACTGGGC
>NICF_comb_assmDRAFT_10001156_pt1 | contig 21171 bp, 26 predicted proteins | sample NewIslPassag4_SG_FD_11279 | JGI IMG/M metagenome (IMG submission 11279) | reverse complement strand
GGCGGGCCGCAGCCAGGGCGACTCGGCCCCACCGATCGCGACCGGCGGGTCGAGCGGTGTCAGTTCGAGCGGCGCGTCGGGCGGGAGGGTTTCGACGACTTCCCAGGTGACCGGGGGAAGCTCGCGAGGCTGGATGTCGGTGCCCGAGATGACATTCACCGCGGGGGCGAACGACTGCTGCCCCGGCAGGAAGCCGGCGACGACAACTTCGAAGTGGTAGATATCGCGGTCGCCGCCGGAAGTGACGCGCTGGTTCGCGACCCGGACGACCTCAACTCCAGCCCAGGACTCCGACGCGGCATCGACTTCGGCGGTTGCCCCTGCCGGGATCGACACGTCGATCTCGACGACTGCCTGCTCGCCGATGCGCACCTGCTCGCGGTCGATGGTGACGGAATCCCCGGGGGCCTCCTGGGCGATCGCGGGCCCTGCGCTGCCCGCGATCGCGACCAACGCCATGAGCAGGATTGCCAGGCGAACCCCTGTCCTCATGCGACCTTCACCACCCGCCTGTTGAAGAACTGGTGGAGCGAAGGCACGTAGTCTTCGCCCACGAACAGGTCGATTTCGTCGATGCGGAGTTCGCCGAACAGGCGGCGGCGGTCCTCGTCGAGTTCGCGAACGTGCCGGGCGTAGGCGTCGCGCACGTGGGCGGAAGTGGTATCGATCTCGCGGAGTTCGCCCGTTTCTGCGTCGCGAACCGTGACCAGGCCCGCGTCGGGGAGCGCTTCGTCCACGGCTTCGCGAACGCGGATGGCGATGATGTCGTGGCGCCGGGCGGCGGCACTCAGGGCGCGCTCGTAGCCGCGGGTCATGAAGTCGGAGACCAGGAAGATGGTCGCGCGGCGCTTCTGAACGTTCGTGAGGTATTCGAGCGCAGCGCCGATGTCGGTGCCGTGCGTCTCGGGGTTGGGCCAGAGCAGTTCGCGAACGACCCGGAGAACATGGCGCGGGCCGCTGGCCGGGCGGATGTAGCGCTCGGGGCGGGAAGCGAAGAGCAGCAGGCCAACCCGGTCTTTGTTCTGGATCGCGGCGAGCGCGAGGACAGCCGAAACCTCGGCGGTGAGTTCGGCCTTGGTCTGCGGCTGCGCGCCTGCCGCCTGCGAGGCGCTCACATCGACCGCGAGGATGACGGTGAGATCCCGGTCTTCGCGGTAGCGGCGAATGAGCGCTTCGCCGGTGCGGGCGTAGGCGTTCCAGTCGATGCTGCGAACGTCGTCGCCATGGACGTAGGGCCGGAGTTCGTCGAATTCGAGGCCGCGCCCACGGAAGACCGCGCGGTACTCGCCGAGGAAGAGGTCGTTCACGAGCCGGCGCGCGCGGAGTTCGATCATGCGCACCCGGGCCATGAGCTCGGACGGGACGAACTCGGGGGAGCGCTCTTGGGTGGGTTCGGGCTTTCGCCGCCGCCAGAGTCTCACCGGTTCACCTCAGCGGCTGAGTGGCGTCACGGGACCTCGATGCCTTCGAGGACACGGTCGATCAGGTCGTCGGTCGTGAGCTCCTCGGCTTCGGCTTCGTAGGTGACCACGATGCGGTGGCGAAGCACGTCGTGCGCGAGGGCTTTCACGTCGTCGGGCGTGGTGTATCCGCGGCCCTGCAGGAAGGCGTGCGCGCGGGCGGCCTGGGCCAACGCGATGCTTGCGCGGGGCGACGCACCGAACGCGATCAGCGACTCAAGGTCGGGCATGCGGTAGGCGGCCGGGCGCCGGGTCGCATAGACGATCTGCACGATGTAGTCCTTGAGCGCGTCGTCGAGCGCCACCTCGTGCACCGCGGCGATAGCGGCTTCGAGGTCCGCGCGCGTGGCGACCTGTTTGCCGGTAGGGATGCGGCCATCGAGGCCCATTTCGAGGATCTGGCGCTCTTCCTGGCGCGTCGGGTAGTCGACCCGGACCTTCAGGAGGAAGCGGTCGAGCTGGGCTTCGGGAAGCGGGTAGGTCCCTTCGTGCTCGATCGGGTTCTGCGTGGCCATGACCAGGAACGGCTCTTCGAGCGGGTAGGTCTGGCCGCCGATACTGACCTGCCGCTCCTGCATGGCTTCGAGCAACGCCGACTGCACCTTGGCGGGCGCACGGTTCACCTCGTCGGCGAGCACGATGTTCGCGAACAGTGGCCCTTTGCGGACGGAGAAGGTCGCGTTCACCGGGTTGAAGATCTCCGTGCCGATCAGGTCGGCCGGGAGCAGGTCGGGCGTGAACTGGATTCGGACCGACTGGAGGTCGAGCGCGCGAGCGAGGGTGGAGACCGTGAGCGACTTGGCGAGGCCGGGCACACCCTCGACCAGGACGTGGCCGTGGCACAGCAGCCCGATGAGCAGCCGATCGATCAGGACGTCCTGGCCGACGATGACGCGGTGAACTTCGGCGCGGACCCTTGCAAGCGTCTCGGCGGCATCAGCGGCTGGCGGCGAGAGGGAGAGGCCGGAGGTCATAGCAACTCCGTAATGAGATGACGCACCGCCCTTTGCGCGGCGCTATTGTATTGATCCCTACGCGGAATTGGGATTTCCCGGCCTGCTCCATCGTTCAGGAGCTATCACAATCCGCAACCGGCTCAGTCGCGGGGCGGGCGGGAGGAATTCGGGTCGAAGCTCGCACGCGCGAAGGAAAGAGCGACCACCTGGCGCGCTCCCGCCTCCTTCAGCGCCAGGGCGCACGCGTCGACGGTGGCGCCAGTGGTGACCACATCATCAACGACGGCCACAACCTTCCCGGTGAGCGCGGGGCCATCATAGGCGAACGCGCCGGAGACATTCGCGCGGCGTTCGTGCATCGCCTGTCCCACCTGCCGTTTCGTGTTGCGCACGCGACGCAGTTCGCCGGGGCCGAGCGGCCAGCCGAGTTCGCGGAGCAGGAGTTCGGACTGGTTGAAGCCGCGGTCCCGGAGACGCGCGGGGTGGAGCGGGACCGGGTAGGCGACATCGAACGGGCGAACCTCGCGGAGCTTGCGCATGGGCTCGGCCAACAGTGGCGCGATGGCGCGGAGGCGCTGGTACTTGAGTGCGTGCACCGCCCGCCGCGCGCGGCCCTCCATTTCGAAGGCAGCGGAGGCGCCATCGAGCCATTGCCACGACACGCAGCGCGGGCAGTTCAGCGGCTCGCTCCACTCGGCCGAACAGTTCGGGCAGCGGCCCGAGCCCGTGGCTGGGTGCATGGCGGCGACGCAGGGTTCGCAGAGCAGGACGCCGAACCGGCCGCAGGCGACACACCGTGGCGGGTAGAGCAGGTCGACAGCGCGCGCCGCGAGCACGCGGAGGGAACGGAGCGGGGGCTGCACGGCCGTATTCCATCCCGGCGAACCGTTACCGGGCAAGGCGGCGTGCCGGTTCGAGTACAATCGAAGTATGCAACTCACGGTGCTGCTCTTTGCCTCGATTGCCGAGGCTCTCGGGACCCGCAAGATCGAGGTTCCCGTCGAACCGGGCGACACGGTGGCGCACGTCCGGGATCGGCTCATTGAGCAGCACCCGGTGCTCGCGCGCTTCGTGCCGACACTGCTCTATGCGCTCGACGAGGAGTACGTGCGCGACGACCAGCCGGTGGAATCGGCCAGGACGCTTGCCCTCATCCCGCCCGTTTCAGGAGGCTAAGGTGCTCATCCGCGTGACCGAAGAGGAACTCCGGACCGACGAGGCCGTCGCTGCGGTGGCATCGCCAGAAGCGGGGGCGATCAACACGTTCCACGGCGTCGTCCGTAACAAGAATCTCGGCCGCGGGGTGAGCTACCTCGTCTACGACGCCTACCCGTCGATGGCCGAAAAGGTGATGCGCGAGATTGCGGAGGAAGCGCGCGAGAAGTTCGGGCTCATCGATTGCGCCGTGCTGCATCGCACCGGGCGGCTTGAGATCGGCGAAACAAGCCTCCTGATCGCGGTGAGCGCCGGGCACCGGAAGGAGGCCTTCGAAGGCGGGCACTGGCTGCTGAACGAAATCAAGAAGCGTGTCCCGATCTGGAAGAAGGAAGTCTGGGACGACGGCGAAGAGTGGATTGAAGGACCGGAATCGCTGGGGATGCAGCAGGCGCCTGCGAGCATGCGATAGGAGACAGGATGAGCAGCCATCCGCATTCGTTCAGCCGCTACTGCATGCATTGCGGCCAGCGGCTCACGACCGCTATCCCTGAAGGCGACACGAAGCGCCGGCTGGTCTGCTTCGACTGCGGCTTCGTGCACTACATCAACCCGCGGCCGGTCGCCGGCATCATCCCGGTGCGCGAGGACGGGCACGTGCTGCTGGTGCGCCGCGCCATCGAACCGCGCGAAGGAGCCTGGGTGTTCCCCGGCGGCTTCATGGACCTGGGCGAGACGGCCGAAGAGGCAGCCCGCCGCGAGACGCAGGAAGAAGCGAACCTCGAGGTCGGCGAGCTGAGCCTGCTCGGGGTGTACACCCGCCCGGGACCGGGCGTCGTGGTCATCGTGTACGAAGCGCCGGCCCTTTCGGAGCCGTCGCCCGGCGCTGAGTGCAGCGAAGTCGCGTGGTTCCCGTCGGACCGCATCCCGTGGGCCGAGCTGGCGTTCGATTCGACGCAGGCGGCGCTTCGGGACTGGGCACGGAAGCGCGGCATCGCTGTACCGGAGCTGCCGGTCTAGCTCGCCTCCCGGACGTCGAAGCGATAGCCGAAACCGCGAACCGTCCGCACGTTGCGCGCGGCCGGGGTGCCACCGAGCTTGCGCCGGATATTCGAGATGTGGCGGCGCAGGATTTGCAGGTGGCGCTCATCGGCGCTCACGCCCCAGCTCCGTTCGATGATCTCGCTCGCGGTGACGGTCTTGTTCGGGCGCGAAAGCAAGATGGAGAGGATATCGGCTTCGCGCTCGGTGAGTTCGACCTCGCGGTCGCCGATTTTCAGCGAACCGCGCACCGGGTCGAGTTCGCAGGAACCGGCAATGACGAGTTCGGCGCCGGCCGTACCTTCGCGCGCGAGCTGGCGGATGCGCCGCTGCACGTCGTGCGATTCGAGCGGGCCGCGGGCGATGCCGTCGATCTCGGGGCGGAAGGTCCCGGGAATGGCGAAACCCGGCGCGCGAGGATCGAGGACGTAGAGAATCGGAACCAGGCGCCAACGCCGCTCCTGCTGCAGCGCGGATGCGAACTCCTGCTGCTCGTCGACCGTCATGTCGCAGAGCACCAGCAGATCGGGCGGCGCAGCGGTCGAGCGAAGCACTGCCTCGGGGTCGGCGGTGACGTAGAGGTTCAGCGACTCACCGGCAATTCGGCGCCCCTGGAGCGCGGCCGGGATGCCGGGTGCAACAGCGAGTACGGTGGGCAACGGAACTCCCCTCCGGAAGTGTGGGGGCGCATTTGGTGCCTGGCGCGGTAGGACCGGCATCCACCGTTATGGTACGGATGCGTTGCCGGGGCCCGGCATTGGGAGTTCCCCTCGTTGGGCAGCTAAGCGTGCACTAAGGCGGCTGCAGGCTCCCGTAAGGAAGGGTCTAGAGTCCCCGCTCGATGATCTTCCGGGCGATCTCGGCGGGGTCGGGCCGGTATTCACCCCGAGCGATCTGCGCACGAAGCTCGGCTACGCGCTCGGCGCGGACATCGGGCGCCTGTTCGACGGCGGCCCGGGCGCGAGCCAGTGTGCGAGCCTCTTCGCTGAACCCGGCCTCGTCGACTGGCTGGTCCTGCACCGGCGCGGCAGTTCGTTCGCGGGCGGACGCCAGGTCGTAGATAACGGGGCGGGTGCTGGAGGTCTTGCGGACGTTCGGCATGGTCTACCTCGTGAGCATGATAGTCGGCGGGGGCCAGCCGTGTAAGTCACTTTTGTTCACACCAGGTGCCCGGTTACGACCAGGCGGTGTTTCAAATCGGGCGTGCAGGTGATAAGGGTGACGATGGCGCGGTGGTCGGAACGCAGCACGTGCGTATCGCTCGGATCGACCACGCGGACGTTCGTGACCTGGTAGCGATAGACGCGGTCGCCGGCATAGACCTCGATCACATCGCCTTCGTGGACGCGATCGAGGCGTGCGAAGTGGGCGACGTTGTTGGGGTCGGCGACGGAGACGTGGCCAGTGAGCACCATATTGCCGGGCTGGCCCGGCCGGGCGGAATCGAGGTGATGGCCGACGGCGCGCCACGCCGTCTCCCACACCGGTTCGCCGTCTTCGAAGACAATGCCGACTTCGGTAATCGGCGCATCGACACCGGCGCTCGGGATGACGACGCGAGTGGGGAGCCGGCCTGCAGGAACGCGGGCAATTGCCGGCGTTTCGGTCGGGGTCGGCTCGGCCGGGATGGTAGCCGGCTCGGGCTCCGCAACGACGGGTGGAGGTTCGTTGGCGGTCGCGCCGCTGATGCCGAACCAGGTAATGGTACCGGCGGCAGCCATGGTTCCCACGAGGAACAGGTTCGAGCGCGAGAACACGCCGCCCCACCGACCGAACACACTCCACCTCCAGGCAGTCCCGCCAACTGCCACCGGGCCCCTCCTGACCCTTGTTGGTACATTCGGCAGTCGATGCGAGCGACTTAAACGAAAACAGTCCGCCAAAAGCGGACTGTTTGGGAACAGAAAAGGCGGTACAGGCTGGCCGAAATCACGCCTCGCGGCCGGTCATCGCCTCCACCGGCCCGGCATCGAAGTAGGCCGCGGCGATGCGACGGCGGTCGTTCAACTGGCGCAGCCGCTCGGACGTTTCGTCCATGAGGCGGTTGAGTTCGGCTCCAACCTCTCTTGCGAGGCTGATGAGCCGGTAGAGCGAGAGTTCCTGCGCGCGGGTGTGTACCCCGGCGGCTGCCACGGCCTGGCAGGCGCTGGTGTAGGCCTCCTCGTTCTCGAGGTAGCCATCGAGGTCGCCGGCCTTCAGGCGAGCGAGCTGCGCCGAGGCGATATCGATAGCGGTGTCGAACTGGTCCGCGGCCATTACGCGACAGCCCCTTGTGCTGTGGCGGGGCGGACCCGGACCGTCTTCGCGGCCTGCTTCCAGGCTTCGGCGATGCGGGCCATGTGGGTTTCTGCCTCATCGAGCTTTGCCAGGTCGCCAATGGAAGCCTGGATGATGCAGCGAATGCAGTAGGCGTAGATTGCGGACATCCTGTCGGCAAGCTCGCCGCCCTTCTCNTGNTCGAGGGTGGCCAGGAGCTCGCCGATGATGAGGTGTGCGCGCTGCGTTTCGTCGAGGAAGCGCTCGCGGTTGCCTTCGAGCGCATAGATGCGCGCCTTCTTGATCGCCTTCAACGCGCCGTCATACAGCATCGTCGTCAGCGTGATCGGGTCGGCGGTGCCGATGCCGGCCGTCTTGTAAGCGTTGTAGGCGTTGGTGCTCATACTGCTTCCTTTCCTCCTGGGCCAGGGCCCCACTCCTAGCATCGGCTCGAACGGCGGGGGCTGAATGGCCTGCTACTGGTTCGCGCGCGGCGGCGTCAGCGCGGCCATCGCCTGCTGCAGGGACTGGAGCACGTTCAAGGCGCGCATCTGCGCCTGCTCCATCGCCGCGAACTTCTGGCGCAGCAGCTCCATCTCGGCATCGACAGACGCCTGGATTCTCTCCTTGCGGGCCACGAGGTCGGCGATGCGCTTGTCATAGGTCGACTGCCGCTGGGCGAAGGTGCCGCTGCTGCCCGAGAGCGTCTCGAGATACGACCGCAGTTGCTGCAGGACGCTCTGCTGCGAGGGAGCCACGGTGATGCGGTGCGTCCCGGCCTGGAGCGCGCCGATTTCGATGGTCAGCCCGGGGATAAGCGTGGTGTTCGTGCCGCCGGCTTCCACGACGGCAGTAGTGGTCACCGGGGCCGAACCGTCGAGCGGCGTGAACACCGCCGTCAGGTTCCCTTCCCCGTCGTCGGTGATTTCGTAGGTGCCGGCCCTGGTGCCGAGGTACGTGCCGCTGATGCCGACGATCGACCCGGTGCCGCCGGGCTCGAGGGTGGCCCCGAAGACGAGCTCGCTGACCAGCGCCTGCACGGAAGCCGGGTCGCGGGCGAGCGCGTCGGTGAACTTCTTCTCGTCGAACTGGAGTTCGTTCGTCGAACCGAGCGCAGCGCCGGGAGCGCCGAAGCTAATGCCGATCTCGGAGAGCGTGCGGAAGATACCGCTCGGGTTCAGCGCCGCGGACGTGACGATGCTGCGAAGGCTGCTTTCGAGCGCGCGGAGGCTCGCGTCGCCGCTCAGCAGACCGGCCTTCGATGAGTCGGCATCGGCCCTGGTAGCGGTCCGGATCGCGTTCAGAACGTTGTTAAAGTCGTTGACGAACGCGCGGATCGCAGAGACTGCGCTGGCGGTATCCGCCGTCACGTTGACGGTTGCCGGCTTCCCGGCCTCCGTCACGGCGGTAAGGGTGAGGTTCACCCCGTTGTAGGTGATGCTGTTCGTGGCCGAGTACTGCGTCGGACCGCCGTCGATCGAGTACGCAGCGTTCTGGCCGAGCTGCTGTGGCGCGTTCAGCAGGCCCAGCTTCGCGAGCAGGTTTCCGCCCGAGTCGTCGTCGGCGAGCGTGATCTCGATCGAGCCAGTCTTCGTGTGCTCGAGGCGAACGGTATCCGTGGCGGCGTCATACCGCGCGATGACGCCCGCGCTGCTGGCGTTGATGCGGTCGAGGATGCGCTGCAGCGAGTCGGTGGCGGTGTTGTAGTGGATGGTGACGCCGTTGATGGTGAAGCTGTGGTCGCCGGCTTCGGGGGGACCGTCCACCCAGGCCATATCGGCCATCGAGAGGGCGATGTTCCCCCGGGCGATGGCCATCGTGCTTTCGCGAGTCGTCGTGCCACTCGAGGCGATGAGGTTGGTTGCCGCCAGGAAGTTGGATGTGTCGGCGCCCGTGCCGAGCGTGATCGCGCCTGCCGACGACTCCAGCCGCACAAGGTTCGGGCGGCCGTGCGCGTCATTCTCGATGGTTGCCGTGACGCCGATGCCGGCGTTGTTGATGGCCGCGAGGATGTCGTCGAGGCTTTGCGTTTCGGGGTCGACGGTGATGGTTGCGGAGCCGCCGTCGGCGGTCTTGATGGTGAAGGTACCCGCCGAAACCGGGATCGCGAGATTCGCTTCCTTCAGGGGAACCGCGGAGTTGATACCCGCCGAGATGGGGGTGCCGGAAACCCGCGTGCCAGTCGCCAGCTGCGTGACCGTAACGGTGAACGAACCGATGGCCGACGTGGGCGAGGCTGCCGCAGTGACGCCCGAGCCGGTCACCGATGCGGTCCTCCCGGAGAGGGAGGTTGCCTGCGTGAGCGTCTTTACGCGATTTAGGAGCGAAGCGATCTTGCCCTGGAGGTCGGCCAGCGCGGCCTTCTGCGCCTGGGCTTTCGCCTCCTGCACATCGAGCCGGCGAAGAACAAGCGAACGCGCGTCCCTGAGCCGCTCGATCACCGATTCGTAGTCGAAGCTGGAGAAGAATCCGCCGAGTCGAATCGGGTCGGACATGCACTACCCCCTGCGTTCGAAGAGCAAACCGCGCTGGTCGCCAGCCGCGGTGAGCCGTTCGAGCTGTTCGATCGAAAGCTGTGCGAGTACCTCGCCGCTTGCGGTGTCGCGAACGACGACGCCGACAAGCGTCCCGGCCGCATCGAACTCGCCCTGGACGTCGCACGTATCCGGGTCGCGTTCGGGCGCGATGGCGCGTAGAAGGCGGCGGCGCGCAGCATAACGAGGCTCGCGGCGCGAACGCTGCTGCGAGGACTGGTCCCAGGCGGGTTCGTGGACTCCCAGCGAGACGTATGCGACCGGAACCAGCGTAAAGTCGTTCATGGCGGGTTCCCTCCGGGGTTCTCCCTGATCATCGACGCGGCGAATCCTGACCTTGAGCCGCGAGGGCCGTAGCCGGGAGGTGGCCGCGCGTGACAGGAACGGAAAAGGGCCCGGCGGCGCCGGGCCCTTCGCTTACCGCAGCGAGCGTTACCGCTGGAGCAGGGCGAGCACCGCCTGCGGCGACTGGTTCGCCTGGGCGAGGACTGCGACACCCGCCTGCTGCAGGATCTGCGCGCTCACCAGCTGGCTGGAGAGCTGCGCGATGTCGGCGTCGCGGATGCGGCTCTCGGCAGCGCTCAGGTTCTCGACGGCGATGCCGAGGCTGGCGATGGTGTGCTCGAGGCGGTTCTGCGCGGCGCCGAGGTTCGACCGCCGGGTGTTCAGCGTCGTGATCGCGGCGTCGATCTCAGCGATCCGGGCGTTCGCCGCTGCCAGGTCCTCGACGGCATCGAGGTCCCAGACGGAGAGGTTCAGGCCCGTGGCCGTCGTCGCGCGCACGTCCTCGAACGCGACGGACATGGTGTTCCCAACGTTCGCACCCACCTGGAACACGGCCGAGCCGGAACCGGTGACGCTGATCTGCTGGACGATGTTGAGGAGGTCGTCCCGGATTTCGTCAGCCGTCCGCCCGGTCGCGCCGGTCACCAGGGTGATAACGACACCCGTTTCAGCGAAGTTCAGGACCTGGGTGCTGTTCGCGGCCATATCGAAGACCTGGATGGTCTCGCTCCCGAGCGTGATGGTGCCAGGCGCCCCTGCCGAGAAGGTGTAGGTGCCGGCCTGCGCACGGCTCACGTCAATCGAGGCGATGGTGGGGCCGCCGGTGCCGAGCACGGTGCCGACCAGGGAGGATTCGGCCACGACAATAGTGGGAGAAGCCAGGCCGGCGATGGCGGCAGCAATGTCGGTATCAGCCAGGGGATCTGTCAGGTGGTTGTTCGTAATGGTGATGCTCACACCGATCGAATCGAAGTTGAGCACCAGGTCGTCCCCGGCGGCCACCGAGACACCAGTGAGGTCGATGCTCTGGCCACCAAGAGAAACCACGGTACCGGCCACAGACAGCGTGTAGGTGCCCGGCACGGCATCCGAAGCGACATCGATCGCACTGATTTCGGCATCAGTGCCGATGGCCGTGCCAACGCTCAGACCCGACGCCACGCTGTCGAATGCGGCAATGGGCGCGAGGGTACCGGTGAGGGTGCCGTTGAGGAGCTGCAGGCCGTTGAACTGGGTCGACGACGCGATGCGGTTGATTTCCTGCTGAAGCGCGACGAGCTCCGTTGCGATCGACCGGCGAGCCGCAGCGTCCATGGTGCCGTTGGCGGCCTGGACACACAGCTCGCGGGCGCGCTGGAGGATGCTGTGGATCTCATCCATCGCGCCTTCGGCCGTCTGGATCATCGAGATGCCATCCTGGGCGTTGCGGAGGGCCTGCGCGCTGCCGCGGATCTGGCTGCGCATCTTTTCGCTGATGCCGAGGCCAGCCGCGTCGTCGGCCGCGCGGTTGATGCGATAGCCACTCGAGAGCTTTTCGAGGACTTTGCCCATCTTGATGCTGGTCGCATTCAGGTTGCGATGGGCGTTGAGGGCGGCGACGTTGGTTGCGATAAACGTACTCACTGTTCGATTGCCTCCGGTTCTTCCTGGCGCGTGCCCGGGTCCTCACTCCGGGTAACCCGCCGGGTTATCAGCGAGTGACTGCCAGGTTGTCACTCGGTGTTTCGGGCGGCGGGGAGACGGGCTTGAGGGCCCGAGGCGAAAACCGGGGAATTGCCGTAGGGATTTCGCCGCACAACAAGGAGGCCCCGCCAATTGTGGCGGGGCCTCGAAAGTTCGACCGGAGGCCTTGGACGAACTAGCGGAGGAGGCTGAGGACGGCCTGCGCCGACTGGTTCGCCTGGGCGAGCACGGCGACACCGGCCTGCTGGAGGATCTGGGAGCTCACGAGCTGGCTCGAGAGCTGCGCGATGTCGGCGTCGCGGATCCGGCTTTCGGAGGCGGTCAGGTTCTCGACGGCGACGCCGAGGCTGGCGATCGTGTGCTCAAGCCGGTTCTGGACCGCACCGAGGTTCGAGCGGCGCTCGTTCAGGCGAGCGATGGCCTGGTCGACCTGGGCGATGACGTCGTTCGCGGCCGCCAGGCTGCCAACAACCGTCGTCGCATCGGTCCACGGCTGCAGGCCAAGGCCGGAAACGGCGCTAACGTCCTCGAATGCGACGCTCATGGTGTTGCCGACATTGGCGCCCACCTGGAACACGGCCGCACCGGAGCCTTCCACCTCAATGTCGCCGGCACCAGCCAGCGCGGCGGCCAGGTCGTCAGCATTCACAGCGGCGCCATGGGCCACAACCTCGATCTTGATGCCCATGCTCGCGAAGTTGATGACCGCGCTGCCGTTCGCTGCGAGGCCGGAGAGCGTAACCGTCTCCTGGACGCCGGCGCCGTTCTCGATGGTGAGGTTGGCGCCGTTCGCGGTCAGCGTGTAGGTGTCGGCCTGGGCGCCACTCACATCGACCCGCGAGACGGTGGCGATATCGCCGGAGCCATCGTTGAGAACGACGCCAGGCTTGAAGGGCGAGGTGTCCGCCAGCTTGCCGGTCAGCGTGCCGTTGAGGAGCTGCTGACCATTGAACTGGGTGGCCTGGGCGATCCGGTCGATTTCCTGCTGCAGCTGGACGAGCTCGGTGCCGATCGAGGTCCGGGCCGCGGCGTCCATCGTGCCGTTCGCGGCCTGGACGGCCAGCTCGCGAGCGCGCTGCAGGATGGAGTGGATCTCGTCCATGGCGCCTTCGGCCGTCTGGATCATCGAGATGCCGTCCTGCGCGTTCCGCAGTGCCTGCTGGTTGCCGCGGATCTGGCTGCGCATCTTTTCGCTAATGCCCAGGCCGGCCGCGTCGTCGGCTGCACGGTTGATGCGGTAACCGCTCGAGAGCTTCTCGAGGACCTTGCCCATCCGGAGGCTGGTCGCGTTCAGGTTGCGCTGTGCATTGATCGCGCCGACGTTGGTGACGATAGAAGTCATGCTGTTTTCGCCCCTACTTTTTCCTTTTGCCCTTTGGGCTTCCCGGGCCGCTCCTGGGATTTGCGACCCGGTGCTCGTCTTGGTTATCGATGGCGCAAGACGGCGGGAGGGGTGTGTTTCGGGAGCGAAACGGTAGACGAAACGTGAAAGCGGCCCGCGAAATCGCGGGCCGCTTTCACAAGGCTTCCCCGGGTATCCCTGCTACTGGAGGAAGTGAAGGAGCGTGAGGTTGGTGGTGCGGCCGAGCACGCCGAGCACCGCCTGGAACGCCATCTCCTGCGTAGAGAACTGCACGATGGTCTCGGCAAGGTCGATGTCTTCGGCCTCGGCCCGGAGCCGCTGCAGGTCGGTGTCGACATCCTCGGAGTAGCGCAACGCGGCTTCGAAGCGATTGACGCGGGCGCCGAGCGCCGCACGAGCGTCGATCATGCGCTCGAGCGCGGCGTCGAGCGCTGCCAGGCTCTCCTGGAACTGCTCGGGGGTGCCGGAACCCCGCAACCGGTCGCGCAGGGTTATGAGGTCGTCGAACACAGTGCCGAACACGTAGCCACCATCGACGTTGACGGCGACGCTGTCCTGGCGGCTCACCTGGCGCAGGCGTTCGCCGCTATCGCCCTGGAAGGTGACCGACGTGGGCGGATTGCCATTCACCTGGAACGCAGGGTTCCTGGTCTTGTGTCCGCTGAAGATGTAGGCGCCGGCAAACGTGGTGTTGCCGATCTGGGCGAGCTGGTTGATGAGCTGGTCGATCTCAGCGGCAATGGCCGTGCGGTTTTCCGACCCCAGCGTGCTGTTCGCCGCCTGCACCGTAAGCTCACGCGCCCGCTGGAGCACGTCGACCGCGCCGGCAAGCGCCGATTCGGTCGCATTCATGAACGAGATACCGCTCGAGAGGTTGCGGCGAATCTGCTCTTCGAACGCGATCTCGCGGCGATGGCCGAGCGCGACCACGGCGCCCGCAGGATCGTCGCTCGCCCGGTTGATTCTCTTCCCGGTCGCCAACTGCTGCTGGATCTGCTCGAGCCGCTCGGTGACGGCCTGCAGGTAGCCGAGGCGTGCCGCCAGCCGCGACTGTTCGGAAACGCGCATCGGTGTACCTCCTAGATCGCCGTCCGGTTGATAAGGGTGTCGAGCATCTGGTCGATGGTGGTGATGACGCGGGCAGCGGCCTGGTAGGCGTACTGCGCGGCGGCGAGGTTCGCGACTTCCTCGTCGATGTTGACGCCCTGTACCGATTGGCGAAGCGTCTCCAGGTGGGTGGTCAGGAGCTCGTTCGACTTCGCGAGCCCTTTGGCACGGTTCACATCGGCGCCGAGGATCGCCACCATGTTGGCGTAGTACTCCTCGAAGGTGCGGCCACCGAGCACGCTGGCGAACCGGAGGTTAGCAAGATCCCGGGCGACGGTGCCATCACCGGGCGCATCGGGCGCACTTGCAGCGCCGATCCGGTCGGGGTCGGCGACGAGGTCGGGATGAATGTCGATATCGGCGGCGCCGGTGCCAGTGAAAAAGTCCCGGCCGGTGAGGCCATCGAGGCCGTACCCGGTGGCGTGGATCGCGTTCACCTGGGTGATGAGCGTCGAGGCGAACGTCTCCAGTTTCCCGATCAGCGCAGGGAAGTCGGTATCGCGAGCGTCGAGCACGCCGCGGAGCTCGCCGCCGGTGACCGTTACCGCCGTGTTGTCGTCGGTGGTCCGGATGTGCAGCATCCCGCCGACCGAGTAGGTTTCGACCGTCCTGGCGGTGATGCCCGACACGAGCTGCACGTTCCCGAAGGTCAGGGTGACTGTGCCGTCGGGTTCTTCGGTATAGGAGATGTTGCCAATCCCGGCGAGCTGGTCGAGGAGCAGGTCCCGGCGGTCGCGGAGGTCGTTCGCCGGTTGGCCGAGGAGCTGAACCTGCTTGATCTGCTCGTTCAGCCTGGCGATCTCCTCTACTGCTGCATTGACCTCGCCAGCAAGGGCCTCGACGCGAAGGTTCAGGTTCGTCTGCTGGTCGACCAGGTTGGTGTAGGCCCGCCGGATGCGCCCCGCAAGCGTGGCCGTCACATGGACAAGCGTGGTGCGGGCAGCGCTGCTCTCGGGATCGCTCACGACGTCGTGCCAGGCGTTCCAGAAGTTGGCGAGCAGCACGCTAAGGCCTTCGTCGCTCGGGTCATTGAAGATGAGCTCGGCCCGTTCGAGCACACTGGCCTGGGCTTTGGCCTGTTCGCGCTGCGAAATGGCGTTGCGCTGCTGGTAGTCCAGGAAGACGTCGCGGACGCGGTGAACATCCGATGCATCGACGCCGAGGCCGGGCCGCCCGAGCAGGCCGCCGCCCCAGGTGTCGGGGGCGTCGTAGCCAAGCGGCCGGAGCAGGACGCGCTGGCGGGAGTAGCCCGGGGTGTTCGCGTTGGCGATGTTATGGGCGGCGATGTCGACCGCGAGCTGGTGGGCGCGAAGCGCTTTGACCGCGGTTTCGAGTCCGATTGCAAGTGCCATGGTTCACCTACGCGCTGCGGGATACGATGCCGCGCGTCTGCTGCAGCTCCTGGCGGCCGGCGGCGCCGTAGGTCGGCGAGGAGAGGCCTGCCAGCAGCGAGAGCCAGCGCTCGCGCAGCTTGACCGCGTTGAGGATGAGCCGGGCGTTCTCTTCCTGGGCCTCGCGGAGGCGTTCGGCCTGTGCGAGCAGCCGTTCGCGTGCCTCACCCAGCCCTTCTACGCCGAGGCTATCGGCGAGCGGCACTACGTCTGCGAGGGATTCGAAGTCACCAAGGCGTGACGTGAGTTCCTGCCGCGTCTTGTCCAGCGCATCGATCTCGTTGGCGACGCTCAGCATCCGCTCGCCAACGGTGTTCATCGCGTCGTAGTCGGAGTGGATAATGGCGCGCTGTTCGGCGAACGCGAGGTTGACCAGTTCGTTGAGCGAACGTTCCTGGTCGAGCAGGACACCAAGCAGCTGTTCGAGGAGTTCAACCTGTGTGCTCATGACTAGTCGAAGGTGCCCGTCGCGATAAGGCGCGCGGCGATGACATGGGGGTCGATTTCGTAGGTGCCGTTGGCGATGGCCTCCTTCAGCGCGGCGACCTGCTTGGACCGCACTTCAGGCGAGGCCTCTACCGCGCGAGCGGTCGCGGCAACAATGCGGCCACGATCGGAGAGGGTGACGCGGTCGAAATCGCGGAGGTTCCCGGGTTCCGCAAGAGCGCCGCGGCGGTCTCCGCCTCCAACGTGGCCGGTTCCTTCGCCCTGGCCCGTTCTGCTCGTGAGTAATGGGTTGACGTGGTCGATGCGCGTCATCGTGGGCTACCTCCTAGCGAGTCAGGTTGGTCGCGAGGGCGAGCATGTCGTCCCCGACCTGGAAGGACTTCAGCGCCGCCTGGTAGGCGCGCTGGGCAATCAGCATGGTGGTGAGCTCCTCGGAGACGTCGACGTTCGACCCCTCGAGGAAGCCGGTGAGCAGGCTGGCGAAGTTGCCGTCGCCGGGCGTGCCCTGTGTCCGGGCGCCGCTATTCGCGGTTTCGCGGTAGAGCCCGTCCCCAAGCGACTCGAGCCCCTGCGGGTTCGCGAACCGGAACACCGAGATGGTGCCGACAACCACCCGCTCGCCCATTTCGTTGACGGCGGTGACGTGGCCCAGTGGGCCGATGACCGGGTCGCGATAGCCGGGCGGAAGGGTGACCGGCGGCTCCAGGAGCCGTCCGCCGACCGCGACGATGTTGCCGTTCGGATCGACATCGAGCGCACCGAGCCGCGTGTAGACGATGGCCCCATTGGCGTCGCGAACGGCGAAGAACGCGTCGTCGGCAATGGCGAAGTGCAGCGGGTTGTCGGTTCGCTGCAGGGTGCCCCGCGCGAAGTTGATGTCGGTCGTGGTCTCGGCCACGCCCAGGCGGTTGCCCCCGAAGGGCACGGCCGGTTCCGGTGCACCCTGGTTGAGCGCGCGCACGCGCTTGAACCCGAAGGTATTCACGTTGGCGACGTTGTTGCCGACAACGTCGATAACGGCCTGGTGGTGAATCATGCCGCTGGCCGCGGCGCTAAGGATGCTTGGCATGGGATTACCGTCCGAAGCTGGCGAGCTGAGTAGTGGCCTGGTCGAGGGTCCGATCGAGCGTGGCGAAGACCGTCTGGTTGGCCTGGTAGGCGCGCTGGACGGTGAGCATGCTCGTCATCTCCTCGGTGAGGTTGGAGTTGGAGCCTTCAATGAAGCCCTGGCGGACGCCACCGGGAACCGGCACGCCGGTGGTGCCGGGGATGATCACCACGAAGTAGGCCTCGCCAGCGCGTTCGAGCTGCGCCGGGGTGAAGTCGACGACCTGGAGCTGCGCGATGAACTGCCCGTTGCTGGAGATGACACCGTTGGCGTCGACGGTGACCGGACCGGGCGGGAGGGTGATGCGCTGGCCGTCGGCGGCGAGGACGTAGTAGCCCTGGCTCGTCACGAGGTTGCCGGCGGCATCGCGGCTGAACCGGCCATCGCGCGTGTAGTAAACCTGGCCGTCGGGCGCCTGCACGGCGAAGAAGCCCCGGTCGGTAGCGAAGTCGAGCTCGTTCCCCGTCTGCTGGAAGGTCCCGGCAGAGAAGTCAGTGCTGAACTCGGCGATAAAGCTCCCGGTGCCAATCTGGCCGACCACCGCGGCGATGCGCGCCGGGAGCGGCGCTGGCACGCCGGATTGCTGCGAGATGAGCACGTCGGCGAACGATTGCTTCGCAGCGACTTCGCGCTTGTAGCCGACGGTGGTGGCGTTGGCGATGTTGTTTGCGAGGACGTCCTGGTACTGCCAGGCGGCGCCCATCGCTGAGTACGCGGAATAGAGTCCCTTGATCATGCCGCTCCCTTTCTTCGCCGCATGCCGATGACGATGAGGCCAGTTCCCACCGTCACGGCCGCGGTCGTGATAATTCGTCCCCAGGGCCAGCCCGGCGAGCTCTCGCCGGTATCTGGCAATCTCGAAGGTCTGACGTCGGCGCCTGCGCCTCCATCGGGGTCATCCCCGATCACCGCGAAGCGACCGGCTATAGAGCGGGTTTCAGGAACCCTATCGACGGGGCTATCGGCGGTGCGCGCCGCAATGACGAACAGGTTGTAGTCGTAGCGAGTGAGGCCGATGAGACGGGTTTCGTACGCGCCCACACCCGAGGGTTCGACGGGGATTTCGCCGATCCAGAAGCCGCTGCCGTCGGGCGCGATCATCCAGCCTTCGTAGGTCACGCCTTCGGTGGGCGGGAGGTTTTTCACCTCGACGCGGGCATAGGCCTCGGCGAAGCTGAACTCGAGGACGCCCTCTGCGTCGCGGGGACCGTAGTTCGAAACACCTTCCAGGTAGGTGAGCTTCACGAGCTGTGGCACCCCGTTCGCGCGAACCGGCGCAACGAATGAGCCCGCGCCGAACGCAACGGCGGCCACCAGCACGGCGATCCAGGCGAAGCGCTTCACTGCAGCACCCCCTGCCGCTGGAGCAAGTACCGAACCTCGTCTTCGCTGCGGTTGAGCCGCCGCGCGAGCGCAGCCACATCGACCGGCACCTGGCGAACGGGTTCCTGGCGGGAACGCGGCGTCCAGGGCTGCCGCCGCGCGGGCGCCGGCGCCGNCTGGCGGAGGGCGCGGCGCAGGCGCCGGGTCTCGGCGTAGAGGTAGGCGAGTGCGCCAAGGCAGACGAGTTGTGAGAGCGCGAGGAGCGCGATGGCATCGGTCATGTCGCTCCTCCTAGGCCGCCCGCTCACGTTCGAGCCGTGCCCGGAGGCGGCTGAGCGCCCGCCCGTGGAGCTGGCACACACGCGATTCGGAGATGTCGAGAATCTGGGCGATCTCCTTCATCGTCATCTCGTCCTTGTAGTAGAGGCTGACGATGAGGAGCTCCCGCTCGGGAAGCGTCTTGATGGCGGACGCAAGCGCCTCCACCATCTGCTGCTTCTCCATGCGAACGGTGAAGTCTTCCTCGTTCGGGTCGGGGGGCAGTTCGGTATAGCCGCTGCCGTCTTCGTCGTTGCGGTCGACCAGGCCATCGAGCGAGACGGTGACCCAGCTCGAATCGATGAGCATGGCGTCGTATTGCTCGCGGGTCATGCCCATCGCGCGGGCGATTTCCTGGTCGGTGGGTTCGCGGCCGAGTTCGGTGGTGAGCTGGCGGGTAACCTGCTCGAGGCGCTTCACCTTCTGGCGAACCGACCGCGGAAGACGATCGAGCGAACGCAGCGCGTCGATGATCGAACCCCGGATGCGGTTAATCGCGTAGGTTTCGAACTTGACGCCCTTGCTGTCGTCATAGCGATCGAGCGCCTCGATGAGGCCGATGGTGCCGTAGCTCAGGATGTCCTCGTAGTCCAGGATGGACGGGAGGCCGATGGCCAGGCGTCCGACCACGTATTTCACGAGCGGCGCATACTGCTGGATCGCGGCTTCACGATCCGCCGGGATCGCACGCGCCTCACTTGCAAGCGCCATTGGAGTCCCTCCTCAGGGCGTTACTCATCGGTTCCATCTCCTGCCGCTTCCGCTTCCTCTCCCTCTTCTTCTCCGCCGGCGGTGGGTTCTCGCGGCTCGTGCTCGGGAGCGCGAAGGGTCAGCACGGCTTCGGCTGCGAACGCCAGGACGGTGAAGAGCACGAAGGCCACGACAGCGCGCAGCAGGCTGACGTCGACGGAGAAGCCAGCGCGATAACTCAGCCAGGCGCTCACGGCAGCGATGGCGAACGCGACGTAGATGCCGTAGCGCACCACCAACAGGGGCGGTACAGAGTTCACAGCTGGCCCCTCCGGCGCATTTCGAGTTGCCGCCGCATCAGGAAGCGCGCGATGCGGTCACGATCCGCGCGGGAGAGGTCGGCGAACACACAGTGAATGCGGTAGTTCCGGTTCCCGTGCCGGGGCGGGTCGACGGCGACCACGCGCATGCGCGCCTTCACTTCCCCAAACCCGGGCAGGTCGAGCTGGATGCCCAGCCATTCGCCCACAGTGGCCCTGGTTCGCGAGCTCAGGCAGACGCCGCCTTCGCTGAGATCGACCACGGTGCAGTTGAGCGACGTTTCGGCTTCCGACTCGAGCACCTCGCTGTCGAGCACCAGGCGGTAGACAGTGACCGGGCTCAGCGTGGTGGCCAGGCGGAAAGAGCCGCGGCGTTCGCTGTCTTCGATCCCGGCGGGGAGTGCGAGGTACTGGCAGTGCCCGTCGGGCGAAGTACCGCGCACCTCGGTGGCGAACCGCCAGTTTCGGCCGCGGAAGAAGTACTGGCAGCGAATAATGGCCCCGGCCGGCAGTGGGCGCTGGCGGAGCTGCTGCATGGGCACGAGCACCACGAGCTGCTCATCGGTCACGTCTTCAAGGCGCGTCGCCAACGTCTCCACCCCGTTTCCACTCCTCACTTCCACGCGAAGGGGGAGGCCAGGAACCAGGCCCTGCGCCCGGAACGGATTCTCACGCGCTTGCGACAAGGCGCCCATTGGTCGTGACCCCTGACGTCCTGTGGAAGATCCCTGATGCGAGTCCGAGGGGATCGGGAAGCTGCGCACCGCTCGTTATGTCTGGCCCTGAGCTTAGGAAGGCCACTCCAAGCCCCAGGCGAATAACCGTGGAGAGCGCGTGTGACAGGTTGGTAGCACGGCCGGCGCGGGTGATGACGCAGCCGGCGAACCGCCCTCCAGCGAACGGCGCGAGCTCGCGTTCCAGCGCATCCGGTGCCCGGTCGGCGGGCAGCGCGAGGTAGCTGTAGTGCGCAGCCCGGGTTCGACGGAGCTTGAAGCGGCCCGATGGTGTGTCGACAAACAGGCAGGCGCCGCGGTTGGCCTTTGCCGCGAGCCCGCGGACATCCGAGGGTTCGGCGATGTCGACTATGGGGAGGCCGAGCCGCTCGGCACCGGCGTGGAGCACGTCGCTGGCGCTGGCATCGGCTGCCACCAGGATGGCTTCGCGGCCGGCCGTCGCGCAATCGAGCGCCATTTGGAGCAGGGCAGTGGTGCGCCCCGAACCCGGAGGCCCTTCGATGGTGATGACCGCTGTCTCGGCCTCATCGGGATAGCGCGGCTCGTGCGTGTCCAGTGCGATAGCGAGCGCCTGCACCGGGTCGGTCTCGCGCCCGGCGCGCCGTACCACAATGTCCGCTGCCTCCGGCGAGAGACCGGCCTCGACCAGGCGCTGTGGGAGCGAGAGGCTCCTGCTCGCCGCCGTCCGCGACACTCGCTGGAACACCGGCACTTCGATCCGGGGGCGGGGAGGCCAATCGGTGGGAGGTGGCACCTCCCCGTTTGTGCCGTCGAGCCGGGCGAAGCGCACCGGGCGTGGAGCAGGTTGCGGAGACGCCGGTTGCTGAACCCGGGCACCGGGCAGGGCCGGGACATCGCGCGAGACGAAGCCTTCGAACCAATCGCCTACGGCTGCTGCTGGAGCCGGTTCGGGGGGCGCGGCGGGCGCCACCTCCCCGCGGGCGAGCATGTCTTCGAGGTCGCCGACGGTAGCGTGCGGGTCGGGGAGCTCGAGCCGCCG
>NICF_comb_assmDRAFT_10001153_pt1 | contig 21242 bp, 16 predicted proteins | sample NewIslPassag4_SG_FD_11279 | JGI IMG/M metagenome (IMG submission 11279) | reverse complement strand
GGCGGCGAACCGCACGAGATCGTCGGGGCAGCGCTCTACTTTGCTTCCAACGCGTCGAGCTACACCACCGGCGCCATCCTCACCGTCGCGGGTGGCGGCGTCGGCTAGTCTCCATTCGAAACCGAACAACGAACGGCCGATGCAGTTCGCACCGGCCGTTTTCTCTTGTGCTCGAACGCGACGGGGTCAGTCCCTCGCGGCCGCCTGAATCATCACTCGGACCTCGTCGACCGACCGCCCCGCGAGTTCCTTCACAACACCGGCGTTCGCCCAGTACTCCGGGCCGATGAGCGTCTGCCCGTCGAGTTTGAACTGGCCGAACGGAGGGGCGCCGTACCACTCCATCGTCCCACTTCGCGTGAGGAAGAGCAGGTACTTTTCGCCATCCTGGAAGAGCTCGAACCCTTCCACTGTATACGCCACACCGTCCTTCACGCCGCCGTTCTGATAGAGGGATATCGTCTGTCCGGACACCAGATCGTCGCCGTTACGGTCTGCCAGCACTTCGGAGATCCGAAACCGATAGACGGTTATGTTTGGCGGGCCGTCATCGTCTGGCGGAAATTGCGAACCTTGCTTCCCGTACTTCGGATGTGTCTCCGGCAAATCAGGTGGCGGACCTGACTCGATTTCGACTCTCGGTACCCCGGGTACATCACGATTCCCCCAGATCTCGGCCGACTCTACCGTTCCGGTAACCACAATAGGGGTGCTTGCTAGGAGTCCCGCGAGAGATTCATAGGTGCCTGGAAACCAGTAGGCCGAGCCGAAAACGACCTCGGAGGATTCATCCACGGTCGATATCTCACTCAACAGACTTCCCTTCTTGCCGGTCTGCGAGTACATCGGTGCCAGTGTTTCAATTTGCGTATCACTGGCACCTCTTGAGGAGTGTTGATCACCCGGATCCCCAAACGACAACAAGAGTGCGGCAAGTGTGAGTGAAGCACTGGCAGCCACGATTGCTACCCTTGCATGTTTGTTGACTACTAGCATCCGGAATAACCCAGCCGCGAAGCTCAGTCCGCGGAAGCGGCCCTCACCATCGCCCGGACTTCGTCGACCGACCGCCCCGCGAGTTCCTTCACGACACCGGCGTTCACCCAGTACTCCGGGCCGATGAGCGTCTGCCCGTCGAGCCGGTACTGCCCGTACGGCGCCGCGCTATACCATTCCATGGTGCCCTGGCGCTGGATGAACAGCACGTATGTCTCGCCGACCTGGAGCAGCTCAATGCCTTCGATCACGTAGGCAACGCCATCTTTAACCCCGCCGCTTTGGAAAAGGGGAATCACGTCCCCTGCGTTCAGACGGTCGCTACTGCCGTTGGCCAGCACCTCCGAGATTCGGAACTGGTACACCGTGATGTTCGGCCGGCCGTCATCGGGCCACTCCACCGGTCCTTGTCGCCCATGCTTCGGGTGGCCCGGCGGTGGCCAGTCTGAGGCCGGCGTCTGCTCCTCGATGGCCGGCCTCGGGACCCCCGGTATATCGCGGTTCCCCCAGATCTCGGCTGACTCGACGGTTCCAACGACCACGTCCGGGGTGAGCTCCAACAGGTTCGCGAGCGACTTGACGGCATGCAGATTGAAGTACGCCTGGCCGATCACTTGCGTTGGGACGGGGGAAACACTTGACCGGAAGGAAGCTGGATGACCAGAAATAGCTTGTCTAGAGATAGTTTGTCGGCTCAAGTCGTCGCGCGGGATATCAGAGGATGCATCGTTCCTCGCGAAGGCGACTATCAGTGCAGCGAAGGTCGCCAGGCTACTGATGAGGATAATAGGCAGGCGCAATCTCGTAATTTTGGTTGTTAGCATCCGGAGTACCCCCAGTTAGGATCGTAATAGGCATGATTGATACCGCAAGCGTCCCAAGAAACAGGTGCATTATTATGGTAAAGCTCTAGACATTCATAATCCATGATGGACGGGTTGGCCATTCCTGGTATTCCGCATTGGCCATCAAAAAGTGTCTCGTGGTCGAGTGAGAGAGCGTGGCCGATCTCGTGCGCAATAATGCCCTGCATAAACCAACCTTGGCTGTACTTTCCGCTGAACTGATAATCGTTAATGACTAGGATTGCGTACCACCACGTATTCGGACGCGAGTGGAGTGTGTCGCAATCCCCGTAGGACGGAGGCTTATTCAGGTCGCACTCGTGTCGTGCCTCATCCCTCAGATATGCTTGACCTAAGACTCCGGCACCTTGTGTGCAGTGCGATCCCGCGTGAGTGTAATCGCAACCGGTTGCCGTTATTACGATGGACAAGTCGTGGTCGATGTTGTGAAAACCATAGTCGGCAAGATATACCGTAGTCGGCAAAGTATTCCAGGAATTCATTGCCTGTGTTGCAGCTAACTGCCACTTTGACTGACAGCCTGGACCGCAGTTGTAATCAATGTGAGTCGACAAGGTCATCCAGGAGGCGTAGCTTCCTGTGTCCGAAACTTGTTGATACCAGCGGTCGGGATAGATTTTCTTCCAGTAGTGCCCGGGGTGCGCATCGGATGGGCTGGTCGACGAAAACAACGCAATGAATGCCACCACGGCGACGATCACCCCGCTCGCGATTTCCCGTATCGTACTCCTTCCGAGCATGGTCTACCTCCCCCATCTTGATGGCGCACACGATACCATGAAAGATGTGAATAGCAAAGAGTGGAGAGGTCTATATCTGGGGCAGCGAAGAAGCACTTCGCGCGAACCCTTACCCTCGCGCCGCGCGCTCTGGCGATACCGGCACCGCCGCCGAGAGCTCCGCGCGCTGTGCCGGCCCGTGCGAAATCGACGCGAGACGCCGCCCCGCGAACAACAGCGCGAGCGCGCTCAGCACCAGGATCGCCGACCCGAGCACGAACAGCCCTGGCCGGATGCCAAGCCCGGACACGAGCACGCCGGCGAGGATGGACCCGAGCGGGATGAGCCCACGGTCGAGGCTGAGCAGCGACATCACCCGGCCGTGCATCTCCGGCGTGCTCTGCTCGAGCAGGATGCCGTTCGTGAACGCCATGTAGGTCACCGTCATGCTGCCTGCCAGCGCCAATAGCACCGCCGTCCCGATGACCGTCTCCTGCAGCGAAACCGCCACCAGCGCGCCGCCGAACACCAGCATGTTGATGATGAGCTGCAGCCCTGGCCGCGCGCTCGACTTCGTCGCTACGACCAGCGATCCCACGAACGCACCGACGCCCGTCGCACCCGCGAGGAAACCCACGCCCGAGTCGCCGAGGTCCAGCGTCTCCTTCGCCAGCAGCGGCACGAACACCTGCTGGTAGGGGAAGCCGAACACGAACAGGATGAGCGCGAGTCCCGTGACCCACAGCAGCGTCGGGTTCGCCGCCACATAAGCGAAGCCCTCCTGCAGGTCCTCGAAGATGCCGGTTTCCTTGCGAACGGTGCCCCCACCGGGGATGCGCATCGCCCACGTCGTAAGGATCACGAACACGTAGATGCCGGCGGTCACCAGGTACACACCACCCACATCGAACGGGATGAGCAAGAGGCCCGCGATGCTCCCGCCGCCGATCCGCATGAAGCTCAGCGCCGTCGAGTTCAGCGCCACCGCGTTCAGCAGGTCCTCGCGCGGCACGGTCATCGGGATGAGCGACTGCCGCACCGGCTGGTTGAACGCCATCGCCGTCCCGGCCACAAACGCCGTCACGAACACCTGCCACGCCTGGATGAACCCAACCGTGACAGCGACACCGAGGAACAGGTGCGTGGCAAACGTGACGAGCTGCGTCGTCATCAGCACCTGCTTCCGGTCCGAGCGGTCGGCCACTGCGCCCGCGATGAGTCCGAAGAGGAGGATCGGGACGAGCCGTGTCGCCACCACGAGCGACAGCATCAGCGCCGAATCGGTCAGCTCCAGGATGAGGACCGCACGCGCCACCTGGTCCATCCACAGCGTCGCCGAGTGCCCGGTCTGCCCGAGCCAGAGCAGGCGATAGTTGCGGTGGCGCAAAGCGCGAAACGTGGTTGCGGTGAAGGGGAGCGCCATGCGCGAACATTACCCTCACGCAAGCGTCAGGTGAAGACGTGTGCGAATTGACGCTCGCGCCGGTGCACGGGGAGAATCGCCCGCGTGCTGGCGCGGGTCCTCAGTTGTGCGGTGGTAGGTCTCGAAGGCGAACTCGTCGAGGTCGAAGTCGACATCTCGCGCGCCCAGAACCCAACCACCACCATCGTTGGCCTCCCTGATGCGGCCGTACAGGAATCGAAGGAACGCGTGCGTTCGGCCGTTCGGAACAGCGGCCTCACCTGGCCGTTCAACAGCCGCGTCACGGTCAACCTCGCGCCCGCCGACCTCCGCAAGGAAGGCCCTGCCTACGATCTCCCCATCGCCGTTGGTGTGCTCATCGCCAGCGGGCAGATCGTCGCCGACATCTCCGACGCGGTCTTCATCGGCGAGCTCGCGCTCACCGGCGACGTCCGTTCCGTTCGCGGCGTGCTGCCCATGGTCGCGCTTGCGAAGGCCCGCGGCGCGACCCGGGCGTTCGTCCCCGCGGTCAACGCTGCCGAGGCCGCGCTGGTCGCCGATATCAAGGTCTACCCGGTCGAGAGCCTGTCGAGCCTGGCTGCCCATCTGCTCGGAGCCAGCGAAATCGAACCCGCCCGGCCCGTGCCGCCCGCGCCGCCGGAGTTCCCGCCGGGCACCGACTTCGCCGACATCGTGGGCCAGGAGCACGCGAAGCGCGCGCTCGAAGTGGCGGCCGCTGGCGGACATAACCTCATCATGCGCGGCCCTCCCGGTAGCGGTAAGACGCTGCTCGCCCGTGCGCTTCCCACCATCCTCCCGCCGATGACCGGCGACGAAGCGATGGAGGTGACGCGCATCTACAGCGTCGCGGGGTTGTTGCCGCCCGGCTCGGGCCTCATGACGACCCGCCCGTTCCGCGCGCCGCACCACACGATTTCGAACGCGGGCCTGGTTGGCGGCGGCTCCGTGCCGCGCCCGGGCGAAATCACGCTCTCGCACCGTGGCGTCCTGTTCCTCGACGAGCTCCTTGAGTTCGATCCGCGCGTGCTCGAAGTGCTCCGGCAGCCGCTCGAAGACAAGGTCGTGACCATCTCCCGCGCGAAGCTCGCGGTAACTTTCCCCGCGAATTTCGCGCTCGTCTCGGCGCTCAACCCGTGTCCCTGTGGCTTCTACGGCGACCCCGAACGCGAGTGCGTCTGCACACCGCAGGTGGTCGCCCGTTACCAGCGGCGCATCTCCGGTCCCCTGCTCGACCGCATCGACATCTTTGTCGACGTGCCGCGCGTTGCCTACGAAAAACTCGCCGCCGCCGCGAAGGGCGAACCGTCCGCCGTTGTCGCCGAGCGGGTGCAACGAGCCCGCGAAATCCAGCGGCGCCGCTTCGCGAACGAACCCGGCACCCACGTCAACGCCGACATGACGCCGCCCCAGGTTCGCGACTACGCCCAGGCGATGCTCGCCGACGACGCCCACGACATCCTTCGCATGGCCGTGCAGCAACTCAATCTCTCGGCGCGCGCATTCCACCGCGTCCTCAAGGTTGCCCGCACCCTCGCCGACCTTGCTGGCAGCGAACCCATCGAAGCCGCCCACGTCGCCGAAGCCATCCAGTACCGCGAACGGGTGGAGTAGGTTGCCCGGCCCCGGAGCCCTATCAAGAAGGATTTATGACCGGGTTTTCGATTCCCGACCCGCCCGTTGTATCCGTCTGTTTGGAGCGATGAGGGCGGTTTCGCCCCGACTAAACCCGGCTGCCGTTCGTCCCCGGCGCTACAGTATCGGAGATGCAGGGCCCACCGACGTTTTACGAGCGCGTGTACGACCTCGTTCGGCAGGTGCCGCCCGGGCGCGTCATCACCTACGGCCACGTCGCGCTCCTGCTTGGCGCCCCATCCTCCGCACGAGCCGTTGGGTACGCGCTCCACTCGCTGCCGCCGCAGAACGACGTCCCGTGGTGGCGCGTGATCAACGCCCGCGGCGCCATCAGCTTCAAGAACCGCGGTCCCCAGGCCGACCTCCAGCGCACCCTGCTCGAACGGGAGGGCGTGGTCTTCGGCCTCGATGGGCGCTGCGATCTCAACCGCTATCGCTGGTGGCCGGACGAATCCGCTGACTAGTCGGACTCGCTGAGGTCGTACGACATAATCAGCAGGTCGCGCGTTTCGCCCCGTGCGTCCATCACCCAGTCGGTCAGGAGTGCCTCAGCCCGGAACCCGAGCCGTTCGAACGTGGCCCGCGCCCCTGCCTGGTCGAGTGACATGTGTGCGGCCAGCCGGCGCAGGCCGAGCTGGCGGGCGAGCTTGTAGATTTCCCGCGCAAGCAGCCGCCCGAGCCCCTGCCCGCGGTATTCCCGGCCGGTGAGGAGCTGGATTTCGCCGAGGTGCCGCATCCACTCCGTCGTCCCGAACCCAAGGCTCGCAAAGCCCGCGAGAGTGTCGCCGTCGTGCGCGAGGATCGTCAGTGTTCGCCCCTCCTCGATGTTCCTGATCCAGTCGTGGACCGCGTGCTCCTGTGTGATGTTTGTGGGAAGGAACATCAGGTCGTCTTCCGGGAGCGAACGCGCGAACGCGAGCATCGCTGCGCTATCGCCCGCATCCATCAGGCGCAATTCGAACTCGGTCCCGTTCGGCGTGTGAACCGTGCGCGGGTAGTGCTTCCGGATCTCCCCGTGGATCACTTCGAGGCGCGTCTTCGCTGCGGACGTCATCGCGAACCCCCTTCCGCACTCCCCGCGACCCTAGCGGTCAGGCTGGCGCCACAATATCAGGGTTAGCCCTTGCGCAGCGCGGAGATTGCTTGCGAAACCAGTTCACGATTCGACGCAATCGCAAAGATCACGTCCGTGCCCTGTTGTCCCCCCAGCGCCACGACATCCCCATCCGCCAGTTCGGCGAACGTCACGCCATCCCGCTCCTCGATGGACCTCTTCGCGCGGTCGAGGAACTCGCGGTAGGCGGCGTCGAACTCGGCTGCCTCGTCTTCGTTCGTGAACCGAACCCGGAACATCCCAACCGACTGGTCGCCGTTCTTGTAGATGTCGAACCGGTCGCCCGCCCACCCGGCGGCCGCGGTCGTGGCCGAACTCGCCCGTGCGTACAGTTGCAGGTAGTTCCGCAGGTTGAACTCACCGAGCGTGCTGCTCCAGGTTCGCTCGAAGCCCTTCCCGAGTGCCTTCGACAGGTCGGGTAGTTCCGGAATGTCGGGTTCGAACCCGGAGTCGAGCAGTTCGGGGTGGAGGATGTACGCCGTTCCTTGCGGCGGCTCCACCAGCCACGTGTCGATTTGCGCCGTCCCACGCTCGTCCCTCGCGGTTCGGACCCAGTCGGCGCCGGTGGTGTAGGGGAAGTACATCTCGCGGATGATCGATGGAGGCACGTTTGGGATCTGCGCGGCGCTTGCGAGGATCACCTGTGAGCCGGGTAACGCCAGGAAGCGCGCGGAATAGAGCTCCTCATGCGTTACCGCGTCCCCTTCGATGACCGCACTCCACGCCTGCGTGATGTCGAAGTTGTCCTCGAACTCGTCGTCGGCCGCCATCAGGTCGAAGTGGTAGTCCTGCAGCGCGTGCACGATTTCGTGTGCCAGCGTTTCCTCGAGCGGCCGCGATAGCTCTTCCAGGTCCGGGTCTCTGCCATCCTCGTGGACGATCCAGAGCGTCTTCTCGACCGGCGAATAGACGCCGAGCACGGCGGCGCCCCCGAACGACTTGTAGATGTCCAGGTAGTCCTGGTCGTTTCGGAGATGTCCGAGCAGCCGGTAGAGGTCGGTGACTTTGGCGAACCACTCCCGGTCCTTCTCCGTCGTCAGCTGGTCGAGCAGGTCGACCACCCCCGACCGGGGAACGAACTCGACGTTGAGTGTCGGTGGCGCTTCGAGCTGCCGTACCTCGGCAACGCGGTCGAGGATCCGCTGCAACGACTCAGGCAGCGGCTCAGGCGTTCCCGGCGTGGCCGTAGCCTCGACTGTCGCCGTCGCGGTCGTGGGTTCGCCGCCGCCATCCGAATCCGAGCACGCCGCGAACAAGCCGGCGGCCGCAAGGGCAAGGATTATCAACACAAGAGAAATCCGCTTCATGAACCTTCCTTGCCCGGAGCCGCGGGCTTTCCTAGACTCTTCGGTACGGCGCATTCGTCTAGCGGTCTAGGACACCGCCCTCTCAAGGCGGAGATCAGGGGTTCGAATCCCCTATGCGCTACCAGGAAACCAACTGCGAGGGCCGAGGGTTCGGCCCTCGCGCCGTTTCTACGGTATCAGTTCGGCGTCAGGGCACCGGAAACACAGCCGGCGCTTTCACCGCCAGGAGCCTGCCCGCCGAACGCTCCTCCCTCGCTGCTGTCCGCCCCGCTTCCCGTGCTGCTACGATCTCCCCGAAGTTGCCTCAAGGGAGCCGGGCACATGGCGTTCGTCGACGAAGAGACCGCCCAGGCGTATCGCGATGCCTGGGAAAAGTGGATGAAGCAGCTTGAGCAGGTGCACCGCGTCTTCCTCGAAGGTGAGCGGCTCACGCCGGACCGCATGAAGGGGCTCCTGAACCGCGAAGCCCGCGCGAAGGAAGCCTACGACCGGGCGCGCCTCCGACTCCTCGGGCTCGACGCCTCTCCCTTCGCCGACGCAACCGGCGACAACCCATTTAAACAGGACTGATTACCAATCTGATTCGGCCCCTTCCAGTAACCGACGTATCATGGAAGTGCTGGAGGAGCTGACGTATGGCTACCGAACCGGGCGTGGTGCGTCGCCCCACCGCCAGCCGCAACCTGGTCTACCTGCTGCTGGCCGCGCTGGCGCTGCTCCCTCTGCTCGCCTTTGGCCTCGGTCCGCTTACGAGTGATAGCTTTAGCCTGCGCGGGCCCGGCGGTCCGATCCTCGCGTTTTCCGCCGGCGTGCTGTCGTTCGTTTCTCCGTGCGTTCTCCCCATCGTCCCGATTTACATCACGCACCTCTCCGGCGCGTCCATCGAAAACGGCAAGATCGTTGCCGACCGCCGCGTGACGTTCGCGCACGCCCTCGCGTTCGTAGGCGGCCTCTCACTGGTGTTCATCGTTCTCGGGACGAGCGCCGGGCTCCTCGGCTCCTACTTCCTGCGCGACAACCAGCGCGACCTCGAGCAGATCGCAGGCATCTTCCTCATCGCCATGGGCCTGCTGATGGTGCCGTCCTATGGGCGTGCCTCGCCGATGAAGGCCGGCCTGCTCCTGCTCGGGCTCACCGGGTTCTACTTCTTCCTCGCGAACGTCGCCGACCTGCGCGCGACCGCCGACCACCCGGCTGACCGCACCGGCCTGCTCTTCCTGGGCGCCGCGATGCTCCTGGCGTGGCTGCGGTTCGCCGGCTATGTCCAACTCCCATTTCTCCAGCGCACGTGGGAGATCGACGTCGCGAAGAACCGGCAGGTGGGCTACACCCGTTCGGCGCTCATCGGTGGTGCGTTCGCGCTGGGGTGGACACCCTGTGTCGGCCCGGTCCTCGGGAGCATCCTGGGCCTCGCGCTGACGACCTCGGCATCGACCGCCGACACGTTCACAGCAACCTACCTGCTCGTGGCCTACTCTGCGGGCTTCAGCATCCCCTTCCTGATTACCGGGCTCGCCCTGGGCGACGTCACGGCCTTCTTCCGCAAGATTCAGCGCTACACGCCGATCATCGAAACCGCCAGCGCCGTCATGTTGATCGGCCTCGGTCTGCTGCTCTGGTACGGCCGCATCACCGGTCTCAACGAGCTCTTCTCGTTTGCAGACTTCAACCAGGGCCTGTAAACAAGGCCCGTGTTCGCATCCGTTCTCGTCGCGAACCGCGGCGAAATCGCGGTCCGCATCATCCGCACCCTCCGCCGGCTCGGCATTCGCTCCGTCGTGGTCGCGTCGATCCCCGACCGGCACTCCCTCGCGGTCCGCAGTGCGGACGAGTGGGTCCTGCTCGAAGGCTACTCTCCCGCCGAGACCTACCTCGATGCCGAAGCGATCATCGGAGCCGCGAAAGCCACCGGGTGCGAAGCCATCCACCCCGGCTACGGCTTCCTGAGCGAACGTCCTGATTTCGCTGAGGCCTGTGCCGAAGCCGGCCTCACCTTCATCGGACCGCCACCCGAGGCGCTCCGGCTCCTTGGTGACAAAGCCACCGCCCGCCGCCTCGCTCGCGAACACGATGTACCGGTTGTCCCTGGCTACGAAGGCCCCGACGACGATGAGTCCTTGCTCCGCGAAGCCGAGCGGCTCGGCTTTCCGCTGATCGTGAAGGCGCGTGGCGGCGGTGGCGGCCGCGGCATGCGCGAGGTCCACGACGCCCGGGACCTGCCCGAAACCCTCCGGAGCGCTCGCCGCGAAGCCCTCGCCGCGTTCGGCGATCCCGGCCTCTTCCTCGAACGTCTCATCCCGAACGCCCATCACGTCGAAGTCCAGGTGCTTGGCGACACCCACGGCAACCTGGTGCATCTCGGCGAACGGGACTGCACCGTCCAGCGCCTCCGCCAGAAGCTGATCGAGGAGTCGCCGAGCCCCATCGTCGACCCGCCGCTCCGCGAAGCGCTCACATCCGCCGCCCTGCGCCTTGCCCGCGCCGCGGGCTACGTCAACGCCGGCACGGTCGAATTCCTTGTCGGCGAACCCGACGCGAACGGGCAGCGCCCGTTCTACTTCCTCGAGGTGAACCCGCGCCTCCAGGTGGAGCACCCGGTCACCGAGTTCGTCACCGGCCTCGACCTCGTGGAACTGCAGCTCCGTGTGGCTGCCGGCGAACCGCTCCCGTTCACCCAGGACGAAGTGCGGTTCGATGGCCATGCGGTCGAGTTCCGCATCAACGCCGAGGACCCGTGGAACGGCTTCCGGCCGAGCTCCGGGCGGCTCGGGACGGTCTCTCTCCCGTCGAACGCAGCGGGCGCCCGTGTCGAAGCCGGGTTCGCCGGCCGCGACGTGGTCCCCTCCCAGTACGACTCCCTGCTCGCCAAGCTCATCGTTCACCGCGCCACCCGCGACGAGGCGCTCGACCACGGCATCGCACTGCTCGGTGTGATTGAGTTCGAAAGCCTGCATACCGGTGCGCCGCTCCTCGCCGCGGTAGCGAACGACCCGGACTTCCGGGCCGGGCACCATCACGTCGGCTGGCTCGAACCACATCTTGACCGGCTGCTCGACGATGCTCGACCACCGGAGGCGGTGCTCGCCGCCGGGGCGCTGGCAGCCGTGCTTCTTGGACCGCCTTCGCCGTTTCGAAGGCCCCCGTGCACCGTGAACGTCGCGACCGAGCGCGGCCCCGCACGGCTCGACATCCGGGAACTCGGCCGCCACGACTACGAAGTGACCCTCGCCGGCCGGCCGTTCCGCTGCACGCTCGACGAGCGGACCGAAACCCTCCTCCGCGTGTCGGTGGTCGGCGAACCCGGACACGTGACCGTGACCCGGGGCACACCCGGCGCGCTCGTGGCGACGCTCCCGCTGGCTTCACCGCCACGCAGCTGGACTCTGCGTGTGGCGCCACCGGCGCCGCTGCCACGCCGCCAGCACTCCGACGGCCCCGGCACCATGCTCGTCACCGCACCCCTCGCGGGGACCGTGGCCGAGGTTCGGGTCGCCGAGGGCGATACCGTCGAACCCGGCGTGCTCCTCGTGGTTCTCGAAGCGATGAAGATGGAGCACCGCATCACGGCTGAAGGCCACGGCATGGTCCAGCGCGTCGCCGTTCGCCGCGGCGATGTCGTCCGCGAAGGCGACGTCCTCGTCGAGCTCGCCTGACCCGCGCATTCCCGCCGCTCGCGCGTTTTTTCCCCGCTCCCCATCATGGCCATATGACGAACCGCCGCGGCGACGTCCGCAACATCGCCATCATCGCCCACGTCGACCACGGGAAGACCACCCTCGTCGACGCCCTTCTCAAGCAGTCCAACGTCTTCCGCGAAAACCAGGACGTCGGCACCCTCATCCTCGATTCGAATCCCCTCGAACGTGAGAAGGGCATCACGATCATGGCGAAAAACGCTGCGGTCGATTACGCCGGCGTTCGCATCAACATCATCGACACCCCCGGCCATGCCGACTTCGGCGGCGAGGTTGAACGCGTCCTCAACATGGCCGATGGCGTGCTGCTGCTCGTCGATTCGGTCGAGGGGCCCATGCCGCAAACGAAATTCGTGCTCCGAAAGGCGCTTGGCCTCGGCCTGCCCGCGGTGGTTGTCGTGAACAAGATCGACCGCCCCAACGCCCGCATCGCCGAAGTCGTCTCCGAGACGCAGGACCTCTTCCTCGACCTCGCCACACACGAGTCGCAACTCGACTTCCCGGTCGTCTACACCAACGCGCGCGACGGCTACGCCAGCTTCGATCCCACTGCCCGCTCGGGCGACATGAAGCCCGTATTCGAAACCATCCTCGGGCATATCCCCGGTCCCGAATCGGACCCGAACCGCCCGTTTCGGATGCTCGTCACGACGCTCCAGTACGACAGCTACCGCGGGCGCACCGCTGTCGGCCGCATCCGCGATGGCGTGATTCGGCCCGGTGAAAGCGTGCTTCGCTACGCCCATGACGGGACGTCGTCGCAGCATCGCGTGCTGCAGGTGTTCGGGTTCCAGGGCCTCAACCGCATCGAACTCGAAGAGGCCCGCGCCGGCGACATCGTCGCGATTACCGGCATCCCCGACATCCTCATCGGCGAGACGATCGCCAGCCCCGAGGCGGAGGGCCCGCTCCCACCCATCGCCATCGAAGAGCCGGCGATGAAGATGACGTTCAAGGTCAACGATTCGCCATTCGCCGGCCGCGAGGGGCAGTTCGTGACCAGCCGCCAGCTCCGCGAACGCCTCTTCCGCGAGACCGAGACCAACGTCGCCCTCCGCGTCGAAGATGGCGAAACGGCCGACTCGTTCATTGTCAGCGGCCGGGGCGAGCTCCACCTCGCCATCCTGGTCGAGACGATGCGCCGCGAAGGGTACGAGTTCGCCGTCACCCGGCCCGAGGTTATTCTCCGGCGCAATGGCGACCGCCTCGAGGAACCTTTCGAGCGGCTGATCGTCGAAGCCCCCGAGTCCGCGACCGGCTTCCTCATCGAGGCCCTCTCCGGCCGCAAGGCACAGATGACCGCCATGCATCACAACGCCGACGGCACCGTCCGCATCGAGTTCGAAGTCCCCACCCGGGGCCTTATCGGGTTCCGTGATACGTTCATCACCGGGACCGGCGGCGAAGGTGTGATGAACACTGAGTACCTCGGGTACCGCCCCTGGGCCGGGGAGATCGCACGCACGCGTAACGGTGCACTCATCGCCGCCGAGACCGGGACCGCCCTGAGCTACGGCATCGCGAACGCGCAGGAGCGTGGGATCCTGTTCATCGAACCCGGCGCCGAGGTGTACGAAGGCCAGGTCGTCGGCCTCCACTCCCGCGAGAACGACCTGGTCGTGAACGTTTGCAAAGCGAAAAAGCTCACCAACATCCGCAGTTCGACGGCCGACATCGCCGTCAAGCTCACGCCGCCCCAGCCACCGAGCCTCGAACGGAGCCTGTCGCTCATCACCGACGACGAACTGGTTGAGGTCACTCCGAAGTCCATTCGGATTCGTAAAGCCTACCTGACCGCGCTCGAACGGGAGCGCGCCAGCAAGCGCCCGAAAGTGAAGGTTTGAGCACGCGTGGATGCCGTTGCAGCCTGTGTGGCGTTAACGCGTGTGATGTCCGGGCGGGTGGTCGACAACGGTGGTTCCACAACCCAAAATCCCCGGCATGCGCGTAGACGAGCTCGACACCCCGTGCCTGCTGCTCGATGTCGACGCCATGGAACGAAATATCGCATCCATGGCATCGTTCCTCGACGATAAGCCGGTCAAACTGCGGCCCCACTTCAAGACCCCGAAGACCCCGGAGGTGGCCCGCAGGCAGCTCGACGCCGGGGCGATCGGCATCACAGTTGCGAAACTTGGGGAGGCCGAGGTCCTCGCCGACGCCGGGCTTGGCCCGATCCTCGTCGCAAACCAGGTCGTCGGACCACGAAAGATCGACCGCCTGATGGCGCTCCTGGCGCGCGGCGTCGACATCACCGTCGCGGTCGAGTCCGAACATAACGTGCACGAACTCGCCGAAGGAGCCGCCCGTGCAGGGCAGGTGCCCGCCGCCATCATCGAGATCGATGCGGGTATGCATCGGTGCGGCACAAGCAGCCCGGCGGATACCGTCGCGCTCGCCCGCGCCCTCAAGGATGCCGGGATCCGATATCGCGGTGTGATGGGCTACGAGGGCCACGCCGTCCTCCTGCCCGACGAAGCCGAACGCCGCGAGAAGGCCGAGGCCGCCTACCGCGTCGTCCAGGAGCACGTCGAAGCATTGTCCGAGGCCGGTCTCGCACCGGAAATCGTGTCCGTCGGCGGCACCGGCACCTTCGAGTTCGCCGCAGCAGCGCCCTACGTCACCGAACTCCAGTGTGGCTCCTATGTGTTCATGGATGGTGCCTATGCACGCGTGCTCCCTGGACGCTTCGAAAACGCCCTCACGCTGCTGACCACCGTCGTCGCCGTCCATGGTGACTACGCCGTTGCCGATGCCGGGATGAAATCCCTCACGAACGAGTTCGGCGCACCTCGCACCCGCGACGGCCGCATCAAGGCCGCCCGGCTCTCTGAAGAGCACGCCCACCTTGCCGGCGAAGGCGTCGCCGATCTTCGCGTCGGCGACAAGATCGAGCTCATCCCCAGCCACGGTGACACCACCATCAACCTCCACGACGCCTACCACCTTGTGCGCGGCGGCGAAGTCATCGGCGAATGGCCGATCGCCGCCGCCCGCCAGTACCGCTGACCCCGGTCCCGAACCAGAACCCGCGGTACAATCCTCCTCGAAGGAGGAGAACCGATGCGTGAATGTCCCTGGTGCGGGCGGATGAACCTGAACGTGTACGCCTACTGCCAGAGCTGTGGCCGCGGGTTCGATGGACCCGAGAAGAAAGAGTCCCGGAAGTCCGAAGGCCGGAAGCGCAGCTTCTGGTGGCCGTTTGGTTCCCGGCAGGCCAGCACGTCGAACAGCTAACCGGCATCCGGCGCACGCTGTGCCAGGCGGGGTCGCGTAAGACGGTTTGGAATCCTGGCCTCGGGGCATTTGACAGACGCTCAAACGTGCCAAACAATCGTGAACTGTCGCCAGCGGGGCTGGCGGCGAGACGGCCAAGAGCCGACGCACCTTTCGCTCCCGGTACCAGGGCCGCTGGTCCACCAGCGCACGGCCGGCTGCGAAACCGCAGACCGGAGTCGTAACACCACTCCGGCTGCGCGGACCTTTCTCAATCGCGGTTCCCATGATGTACGCCACAGTTCCCGCTCACGGGGACTTGACGCGCGTCGGGGATATGCGAACATATGAGCGGATGGCGAAAAGCCGACCGCTCGCCGGGGTCTGGACAAGCTCCAGGTTCCGGGCGATGATCCTGGTAGCGCACCGCCAACGGCGGTGGCCAGTGGCTCGAGCGGAGGGCCAGCCAGGACGGAGCGCTCCACGGGAGCTCCGGGGACGAGTTGACAGGCCAAACGACGGCCGCTAGTCTTCTCGTTCGGGCCTTGGAGAAAGGCCGGCGCACTTTAACAACTGGATAGCGGACGAAAGAGAACAGTTCGGGAACCCGTCAAGGGAACTGAACCAGTCGTTTCGACTGGAGAACGTTTCTTTTTCGGAGAGTTTGATCCTGGCTCAGGACAAACGCTGGCGGAATGTATTAGGCATGCAAGTCGCACGAGCCTTCGGGCTAGTGGCGGACGGGTGAGTAACACGTGGGTAACCTGCCTCGTAGTGGGGGATAACTCGCCGAAAGGCGAGCTAATACCGCATACGACTACCGGTGAGAGTCCGGATAGTCAAAGCTCCGGCGCTACGAGAGGGGCCCGCGGCCGATTAGCTAGTTGGTGGGGTAATGGCTCACCAAGGCGACGATCGGTAGCTGGTCTGAGAGGATGGTCAGCCACACGGGGACTGAGACACGGCCCCGACTCCTACGGGAGGCAGCAGCTAAGAATCTTGCGCAATGGGCGAAAGCCTGACGCAGCAATTCCGCGTGAGGGACGAAGGCCTTCGGGTTGTAAACCTCTTTTGCGAGGGAAGAAGTTCTGACGGTACCTCGCGAATAAGCCACGGCTAACTACGTGCCAGCAGCCGCGGTAATACGTAGGTGGCGAGCGTTGTCCGGATTTACTGGGCGTAAAGCGCCCGCAGGCGGCTCGGCAAGTTTCAGGTGAAATCTCCCGGCTCAACTGGGAGGGGTCCTGGAAAACTGCTGGGCTCGAGGCAGGGAGAGGGATGTGGAATTCCCGGTGTAGTGGTGAAATGCGTAGATATCGGGAGGAACACCAGTGGCGAAGGCGGCATCCTGGCCCTGTCCTGACGCTGAGGGGCGAAAGCGTGGGGAGCAAACCGGATTAGATACCCGGGTAGTCCACGCCGTAAACGATGAGTACTAGGTGTGGGGGGTATCGACCCCCTCCGTGCCGAAGCTAACGCGATAAGTACTCCGCCTGGGGACTACGGCCGCAAGGCTAAAACTCAAAGGAATTGACGGGGGCCCGCACAAGCAGCGGAGCGTGTGGTTTAATTCGATGATACGCGAAGAACCTCACCCAGGCTTGACATGCACGTGGTACCGATCCGAAAGGTGAGGGACCCTTCGGGGAGCGTGCACAGGTGTTGCACGGCCGTCGTCAGCTCGTGCCGTGAGGTGTTGGGTTAAGTCCCGCAACGAGCGCAACCCCTGTCGCCAGTTGTACTTCTCTGGCGAGACTGCCGAGAAAACCTCGGAGGAAGGAGGGGACGATGTCAGGTCAGCGTGGCCCTTACGCCTGGGGCTACACACACGCTACAATGGGCGGTACAAAGGGTCGCGAAGCCGCGAGGCGGAGCTAATCCCATCAAAGCCGTCCTCAGTTCGGATTGCAGGCTGAAACTCGCCTGCATGAAGCCGGAGTTGCTAGTAACCGCAGGTCAGCACTACTGCGGTGAATACGTTCCCGGGCCTTGTACACACCGCCCGTCACGTCATGAAAGTCGGAAACACCTGAAGCCGGTGGGCTAACCGCAAGGAGGCAGCCGTCGAGGGTGGAGCCGGCGATTGGGACGAAGTCGTAACAAGGTAGCCGTAGCGGAAGCTGCGGCTGGATCACCTCCTTTCTAGGGAGTGCGTCCTCCTCTCTGCTTCCCTCCCGGTCAGCGGTGTCCGGGAGTGAGAGTGAGGCGATCCCAGGTCGATCGGCTCCCATTGGGAGTCGTTAACCAAAGGCGTCCGAACGGCCGTCTTTCGTCCGCTATCCAGCTTCTTAAAGCTGCACCGGCCTTGGGCCATTAGCTCAGCTGGTTAGAGCGCAGTCCTGATAAGACTGAGGTCTCTGGTTCGAGTCCAGAATGGCCCACCATCCTGGCCCGTTGCTGAGCCTTGGCCCGCCTCCTGCGGCCATGGCATACTGAGAGACCCCGGAGGGGCCGTAGCTTAGTTGGGAGAGCGCCGCCTTTGCACGGCGGAGGTCAGGAGTTCGAATCTCCTCGGCTCCACCAATCACCAGCTCGGCCGCAACGGACAGCAAGCGAGCCGGCCCGGTGGCTCTCCCTGAAAACTGGCTTCGCAATCGACCCCTGCCACAGGCAGCGGCCGGCGGCGAAGCCGGGGTTCCAGGCCAGTCCTGGAAGCGCACCTTAATAACTGAAGAGCGAAGTAGACTGCATCTGGACGTCTGTACGTGCGCAAGCGCGTCCAGGCGAACGGGCAATTCAAGGCGAGCCTTAATGTGGGTCAAGCTACTTAGGGCGCGCGGTGGATGCCTTGGCACCAGAGGCCGATGAAGGACGTGGCATGGCTGCGATAAGCTCCGCTGAGCTGCCAAGCAAGCTTTGAGGCGGAGATCTCCGAATGGGGAAACCCGGCCCGGCAAAACCGGGTCACCCCGGACTGAACACATAGGTCCGGAGGAGGGAACCGGGGGAACTGAAACATCTAAGTACCCCGAGGAAAAGAGAGTATTCCCTTAGTAGCGGCGAGCGAACGGGGAACAGCCCAAACCACTATGGTTCGCCATAGTGGGGTTGTAGGGCCTGTCATTGTGGAGTTACCAAGCACACGCTTAGGAGAACGGTCCTGGAACGGCCGGCCAGAGAGGGTGAGAGCCCCGTAAACGAAAAGTGTGTGCCTCCCGACAGGTACCTGAGTACCACGGGACACGTGAAACCCCGTGGGAATCTGGGGAGACCACTTCCCAAGGCTAAATACCTCTGGTGACCGATAGCGAACAAGTACCGTGAGGGAAAGGTGAAAAGTACCCCGGGAGGGGAGTGAAAGAGATCCTGAAACCGCGTGCCTACATGCAGTCGGAGCTCGTTTCGGCGAGTGACGGCGTGCCTATTGAAGAATGAGCCGGTGAGTTACTCTACGTGGCAAGGTTAAGCAAGGAGACTTGTGGAGCCGTAGCGAAAGCGAGTCCGAATAGGGCGATTCAGTCGCGTGGAGTAGACGCGAAACCTGGTGATCTACCCATGGGCAGCGTGAAGTCCAGGTAAAACTGGATGGAGGCGCGAACCTTTTAACGTTGCAAAGTTACTGGATGACCTGTGGGTAGCGGTGAAATGCCAAGCGAACCGGGAGATAGCTCGTTCTCCCCGAAATGCATTTAGGTGCAGCCTCGAGTGATATCCGGCGGAGGTAGGGCTCTGAATGGGCTAGGGGGCTCACCGCTTACCAAACCCAATCAAACCGCGAATGCCGCTGGACAAAGCTCGGGAGTGAGACGGTGGGGGCTAAGCTTCATCGTCGAGAGGGAAACAGCCCAGACCACCAGCTAAGGTCCCTAAGTCCGTGCTCAGTGTGAAAGGATGTTGAATCGCAGAGACAGCCAGGAGGTTGGCTTAGAAGCAGCCACCCTTTAAAGAGTGCGTAATAGCTCACTGGTCGAGTGGTTCTGCGCCGACAATTCAACGGGGCTAAGCACGGCACCGAAGCTGTGGGCCAACGCAAGTTGGCGGTAGGGGAGCGTTTGCTCCAGCTGTGAAGCGATAGCCGTGAGGCGTCGTGGAGCGGAGCGAAGTGAGAATGCCGGCATGAGTAGCGCAAGGTGCGTGAGAACCGCACCCGCCGTATACCTAAGGTTTCCTACGGAAGGTCAATCCGCGTAGGGTTAGTCGGGCCTAAGCCGAGGCCGAAAGGCGTAGGCGATGGACAGCTGGTTAGTATTCCAGCACCGCGATGGTAGCGTTTGATGCAGAGGGGGGACCCGGAAGGGTAGGTCCCGCGGGCCCATTGGACATGGTCCGTTCCTGGCTTGTAGGCGTCTGTCCGGAGGCAAATCCCCGGGCAGGTTAAGCGGAGGAGTCGGGAAGAGTGGAGACTTTGTCAAAGCGATGGGGCTGAGCCCATGCCGGCGAGAAAAGCCTCGCTGCTAGTTGCCATCGCGCCCGTACCGCAAACCGACACTGGTAGGTGGCGGTAAGTACCGCAAGGCGATCGGGAGAACCCTCGTTAAGGAACTCGGCAAATTGGATCCGTAACTTCGGGAGAAGGATCGCCCCTGGGGGTGTAGGAGCTCGCCTCCGAAGCTTCTGGGGGCCGCAGTGAGCAGGCCCAGGCGACTGTTTATCAAAATCACAGGTCTCTGCAAAAGCGAAAGCTGACGTATAGGGGCTGACGCCTGCCCAGTGCCGGAAGGTTAAGGGGAGAGCTTCACGGCTTGAACCGAAGCCCCGGTGAACGGCGGCCGTAACTATAACGGTCCTAAGGTAGCGAAATTCCTTGTCGGGTAAGTTCCGACCCGCACGAAAGGCGTAACGTTCTGGGCACTGTCTCGACGGGGGACCCGGCGAAATTGAATTGACCGTGAAGATGCGGTTGACCCGCGGCAGGACAAAAAGACCCCGTGGAGCTTTACTGCAGTTTGGCGCTGGGAGTGGGTCTGGGATGCGTAGGATAGGTGGGAGGCTGTGAAGCCCCTCTTCCGGGAGGGGTGGAGCCATCCTTGAAATACCACCCTTCCCTGATCTGCTTTCTAACTCCTGAGCAAGCAGGAGGACAGCGTCTGACGGGCAGTTTGACTGGGGCGGTCGCCTCCTAAAGCGTAACGGAGGCGCACAAAGGTTCCCTCAGGGTGGATGGAAATCACCCGTCGAGTGCATTGGCATAAGGGAGCTTGACTGCGAGACCCACAAGTCGAGCAGGGGCGAAAGCCGGTCAAAGTGATCCTACGGTACCGNGTGGAAGGGCCGTGGCTTAACGGATATAAGCTACCCCGGGGATAACAGGCTNATCTNGCCCAAGCGTCCACAGCGACGGCNAGGTTTGGCACCTCGATGTCGGCTCGTCGCATCCTGGGGCTGGAGTAGGTCCCAAGGGTTGGGCTGTTCGCCCATTAAAGCGGTACGCGAGCTGGGTTTAGAACGTCGTGAGACAGTTCGGTCCCTATCCGCCGCGCGCGCAGGAGACTTGAGAAGAGCTGTCCCTAGTACGAGAGGACCGGGACGGACGAACCTCTGGTACGCCAGTTGTCCCGCCAGGGGCACCGCTGGTTAGCCACGTTCGGAAGGGATAACCGCTGAAAGCATCTAAGCGGGAAGCTCGCTTCAAGATGAGGTCTCCCACCCCACGAGGGGTAAGGCCCCCAGCAGAACACTGGGTTGATAGGCCAGAAGTGGAAGCACAGCAATGTGTTCAGAGCTGACTGGTACTAATAGGCCGAGGACTTGACCCCAAACACCACCACACACGCTCGCGTGCCACTATGCGCATCCCAACCAACAAAGCAACCCCACCAACACACTCGGGGCTGGGGTGACACAGTTGGATAGAGTTACGGCGGCCATAGCGGAGGGGAAACGCCCGGTCCCATTCCGAACCCGGAAGCTAAGCCCTCCAGCGCCGATGGTACTGCACCGGAAACGGTGTGGGAGAGTAGGACGCCGCCGGACAACCTGACAGTGGAGGGCCACCAATCCCGGTGGCCCTCCACTGTTTTTCGGCGCGTCTTGTCGCTCCGCCGATGATCGCGTGTCGCCACAGGCTACGACAGCGGGCCCGGTCGTGACCTCCGCTGACCCTGCCCGGATGTGTCGGCGGGCAAGCGCAGCGGTGGTGAGGCCTCGCTGCCGCCGGACCTCGATTCGTTGGGCCCGTGGCCGTTCGGGAAGGATAGGGCCGTGACATCTGGACAGCCGTGGGCGGGGCGCCCACACGACCGACGCGGTGGCGGCGATGGTCGGGCCGGCGACTCCCACGGCCGAGCCGGTGATCCCCGCCGTCGTGCCGGTGATCCTGGTCGCGTCCGGCGGG
>NICF_comb_assmDRAFT_10001152_pt1 | contig 21268 bp, 19 predicted proteins | sample NewIslPassag4_SG_FD_11279 | JGI IMG/M metagenome (IMG submission 11279) | reverse complement strand
TCCGCCGGCCGCCGGATTCCTGCATCCCCCGCCAGTTTTTGAACGACTCGTTGATGAACGCCGCCGCGGGAATCATCGTGATCGTTTTGTCCCAGTTTTGCACTTTCACCGTCGTCAGCGTGATTTCGATGACTTCGCCGTCGGCGTTGTGCTTCGGCATTTCGATCCAGTCTCCGACGCGCACCATGTCGTTGGCGGACAGCTGGATGCCGGCCACGAGGCCCAGAATCGAGTTCTGGAACACGAGCAGGAGCACCGCCGACAGCGCGCCGAGGCCGCCGAGCAGAATCAGCGGGCTTTTGTTGATGAGGATGGCAATGATCACGATCCCGCCGATGAAGAAAAAGACGATCTTGACGACCTGCACAATCCCCTTGATCGGCCGCGTTTTCGAAATGTCCCACGTGTTGTAGATCGCATTCAGCGCATTGAGAAACGCGCTCAGCGAAAACAGCATGGCCAGCAGGATGTAGATGAACGCCGTCTTTTCGATCAGCAGCTCGATCGCCGGAAAATCGGCATAGAAGTCGGACGCATAGTAGATGATGACACCCGGCACCACGTGGGACAGCTTCTGGAACACCCCGTGTTCGACGAGCTTGTCGTCCCACTCGATCCGGTTTTTGGTGATGAACAGCGTGAGGAGCTTGAGCACGATTTTCTTGGCGACCCAGTTGGCGACAAAGCAAACCAAAAGCACCAGAACGGTGACGATCCCGTAGGACAGCCACTGGGCAGCGTCCGGATCGACTCCGCGGGCGTCAAAAAACGACTTCAGCTGATCCATGTCCGCCCTCCGTTTGTTTCATGGTTCCCGCTTTTCGGGCTCCGCTCCTTCTATCCTAAAAGAAAAACGGCCCGAAGTATAGGCCGGCCGTTCCGCCCGAAAAAACCGGACCCCGTCATCGGAGTCCGGTATTGATCATTCCCCGGGTTCGTCTTCGTCGTTCCAGTCCTTCACCCAGTCGTCGACCACCTGCACTTCCAGCGTCTTGCCGCCTTTCATGAACTTGAAGATCCCGTTGTTGAAATCGGTGCCGACTTCCTTGTAGAAAATGCCCTCATACACCTTCTCGTGGTCGTTGTGGTCGAAGCAGAGGCGCAGGCCGCCGTCTTCTTTCCGCAGGTATGCGCGGATGCCGCGCTCGAAGTAGCCTTCCTGGTTTTTCAGCTCCCGCGACACCGAGATGATGTGCAGATCGACGAAAGGAATTTCGCTCAGCAGCACGTTGATGAACGAGCGCTTCGTGATTTCCTCCCAGCGGCTTTGGGCCGTCTGGCCGATCACCACCTGGGTGACGTTCTTCTGCCGGGCCACTTCGCCGATCACTTTCGCCACCGGCCGCTTCTCGTTGTATTTGATGATGAACTCGGCGCCGAGTTCCCGGGCCAGTTCCTTCCAGCGGTTCACGTAATGGATTTTCTCGATGTCCCACTCGTCCTCCGGCAGCGGGTCCACCGTCAGGATGGTCAGGGGGCAGTTCAGCATTTTGGCGATCTTGCCGCCGCGGGTGATGAGCCGTTCCCCGTTGGGCCCGTAATACACGCAGACCAAAATGCTTTCGTCCATCCGGGTCGGTTCCAATTTGACATGTCACCTCGAAATGTTTTCGCCTTGTGCCTCCCGTCCGGCGGCGGAACATCCCGCCATCCGCCCGCCGCCCGTGCGCGCGCGGGTTTGCACAAGGCCAACTCCCGTTATTGAAGTTGCAATTACATATAAGTTACAATTAAAGACGTACCGTGTCAACGAGCGGAAAACGTATTGGACGCGGGCGCGGAACCTTTTGCACTTTCCTGCACCCTTTTTGCTCCCGCGGGGCATCTCCGGCCGCCGCATTTGGTCGTCGGCGGCTTTTTTCGGGCACGGGAGGCCCGTCGCGTCGTCCGGCATTCATTCGCGCCGGCCGGGCGCGGACAACCGCCGGCCATCGGCCAACCGCGCTCCGCGGGACGCCGGATCATCCGGCACGTCAGACATGCCGCCACGAGGGGGGTTGACCTTGACATCTTTGCATCTCGCCATATTGACCCCGTTTCTCGCCATGCCGATCGTACCGTTCCTGTACAGGGGATTCCGCCGGATTCACACCGGCTGGTTCGTCCTGTTCGTTCCGCTTCTTCTTTTCTTTTATTTTCTCCGGCATTTTCCCCTTTCCGCCGAAGAACCCGCCGTGCTCGTCCTGCCGTGGATTCCGCAGCTCGGCGTCGACTTCGCGGTGTACGCGGACGCCCTGTCGCTCCTGTTCGCCCTCATCATCACGGGCATGGGCGCGCTGGTCGTGTTTTATTCCATTTTCTATATGTCCAAAGAGCGGGAAGCCCTGCACAACTTCTACGTCTACCTGCTCTGCTTCCTCGGCGCCATGCTGGGGGTCGTGCTGAGCGACAACCTGATCGTGCTCTATCTGTTCTGGGAGNTCACCAGCCTGTCCTCCTTCCTTCTCATCGCGTTCTGGTTCCAGCGCGCCAAATCCCGCCAGGGAGCGGTCAAGGCGCTCCTCATCACGCTGTTCGGCGGATTTTCCATGTTCCTTGGCTTCCTGATGGTCGCCGAGGCAACCGGTTCCTTCAGCATCCGCCACATCATCGCCCACGCGGCTCTGCTGAAGGAGCACGGGCTGTTCCTGCCGGCGATGCTGCTCATCCTGCTGGGCGCCTTCGCCAAATCGGCCCAGTTCCCGTTCTACATCTGGCTGCCGGATGCGATGGAGGCGCCGACGCCGATCAGCGCCTACCTGCACTCCGCCACGATGGTGAAGGCCGGCCTCTACCTGGTCGCCCGGCTCACTCCGGCGTTCGGCGGCGGAGACGTCTGGTTCTGGGTCATCACCGCCGTCGGCATCGTCACCCTGCTCTGGGCGTCGTTCCTGGCCGTGCGGCAGATCGACCTGAAGGCGATGCTCGCCTTCTCCACCGTCAGCCAGCTCGGCCTCATCATGAGCCTGCTCGGCATCGCCTCGCTGGCGCTCGCGCCGGGCATGCCCGAAACCCGGGCGAAGCTGTTTGCCGCCGCGGCGTTCGCCGCCGTGTTCCACCTGCTGAACCATTCCGTGTTCAAGGGCAGCCTGTTCATGGTGGTTGGCATCCTCGACCATGAGCTCGGCACCCGGGACATCCGGAAGCTGGGCGGACTCATGGGCGTCATGCCGGTGTCCTTCACCCTCGCGGTCATCGGCGCCTTCTCCATGGCGGGCCTGCCGCCCTTCGGCGGCTTCCTCAGCAAGGAACTGTTTTTCACCGGCACGCTGACCGCCCTGAAGGAGCTGTCCTGGCCGGCGATTTGGATTCCCGTGCTGGCGTGGCTGGCCAGCCTGTTCACCTTCGTCTACTGCATGATCCTCGTGTTCCGGACGTTCGCCGGCCGGCAGCAGACGGCGCTCCTGGACAAACCGCCCCATGAGGCGCCCGCCGGCATGCTGATGCCGCCGGTGATCCTGTCGGCGCTGGCCATCCTGTTCTTCTTCGTGCCGAACGCCCTGTCGGCGCATCTGCTCGATCCCGCGGCCAAAACGATCCTGCCCGGCCTCGCGGCCCCGGGAGAGCCCCTGTTCGGCCATGTTTCGCATTGGCACGGGCCGTCCCCCGAGCTGGCCATGACGCTCGGGATCGTCCTGTTCGGCGTGTTCCTGTTTCGGCATCTGCCCAAATGGAGCGGCATTTACGACCATCTGCCCCGCAAATGGACGCTGAATACGGCGTTCGACAAAAGCCTGCTCGGTCTCGAAAAGCTGTCTTCGCGCCTGACGGCCCGCTACATGACCGGATACATCCGCCATTATCTGTCGTACATTCTCGGGTTCATGATCCTGCTCGTCGGCGGCGCCCTCCTGCTGCTGAACGCCTTTCATCCGGACCCGTCCGGCGGCGCCCGCGTCGAGGCGTACGAGCTGGCGGTCGCCTTGTGCATCGTCGTGTCGGCCTATTTCCTGCTGATCAGCCGGTCCCGGCTCACCTCGATCATCGCCCTGAGCGCGGTCGGCCTGCTCGTGTCGCTGTACTACATCTTTTTCCGGGCGCCGGATCTGGCGCTGACGCAGCTGGTCGTGGAAACGATCTCGACGGCGCTGTTTCTTCTTTGCTTCTATTTTCTGCCGAAACTGCAGCATGTCGAGGTTCCCCGTTCCTTCCGGCTGACGAACCTGGTCCTTTCCGTCGGGGTCGGCCTCGTCTTCACGCTGCTCGGTCTGGCCGTCACCGGCCACCGGCTGTTCGAGCCGATTTCCCGCTATTACGAAAACGCCAAAGAGCTGGCCGGGGCGAACAACATCGTCAACGCCATCCTCGTCGATTTCCGCGGCTTCGACACGATGCTGGAAATCGTCGTCCTGTTCACCGCCGGCCTAGGGGTTTTCACGCTGATCCGATTCCGCAACCGGAGGAGGCATGAACCGTGAGCGAACCGACGAACAAAAGGCGCGGCTCCCCTTCGCCGAAACCGGCCGCCGCCTGGCGCCGCAAGTTCCGTTCCCTCGCGTCCATCCGGGCCTATGAGGACAAAGCCGCCGACGACAGCCGGCGCATCCGGCTGCCCGGCAAATTCAACGACGTGTATCTGCACACCGCCTCCCAGGTGCTCGTGTTCCTGATCATGACCTACGCCATCTACATCCTGTTCGCGGGGCACAACAATCCGGGCGGCGGGTTTGTCGGCGGCCTCGTCACCGCGACGGGTTTCGTGCTCCTGTATCTGGCCTTCGACTCCAAAACGGTGCGCCAGATCATTCCCGTCAACTTCCGGTCCATCGGCGCCGCCGGCGTGCTCATCGCCGTGCTGACGGGCGCGGTGCCCGCCCTCATGGGAGAGCCGTTTTTGACCCACCGGACGGACCATGCCCGTCTGCCGCTCGTCGGAGACGTCCATCTGGCGACGGCGGTGCTGTTCGACATCGGCGTGTTTCTGGCCGTCCTCGGCACGGCCATGACGATCATTTCCAACATCAGCGAGGATGAGTGAGCGATGGAAACCCTGATCATCGTCATCGCCGGCATCCTGTTTTCCGTCGGCACCTACATGCTGCTGAGCAAAAATCTGCTGCGCATCATTTTCGGCACGGGCCTGTACACCCACGCCTCCCACCTGATGCTGATGGCCGTCGCCGGCCTGAAGCAGGGGGCGGCGCCCCTGCTCAGCGAGAACGCGTCCGCTTACGTCGATCCGGTCCCGCAGGCGCTCATCCTGACGTCCATCGTCATCAATTTCGCGCTCACCGCGCTCATTCTGGTGCTTGGCTACCGCACCTACATGGAAACGGGATTCGAAGACATGCGGCAACTGAAAGGAATGGACCATGAATAACCTGCTGATCGTGCCCATCGCCGTGCCGCTCGTGACCGCCATGGCCCTGGTTTTCCTGCAGAAGCGGCCCGGGGTGCAGCTCTTCGCCGCCATCGGCAGCCTGCTGGCATCCCTCGCGGCGGCCGGCATGCTCATCGTCCAGAACAAAACGGAAGGCATCCAGACGCTGCACGTCGGGGGATGGGAAGCGCCCTTCGGCATCACCCTGGTGGCGGACATGACGGCCTCGCTGCTCGTTGCGGCGGCCCTCGTCATCGGCATCTGCTGCCTGCTGTTCGCCCGGGATCCGGCCCTCGCCGGCCACCACCGCCATTATTTCATGCCCCTCATGCTCATTCTCGTGGTCGGCACGAACGGCTCGTTCCTGACGGGGGACATGTTCAACCTGTTCGTCTTTTTCGAGGTGACGCTGATCGCCTCCTACGTGCTGCTGTCCCTCGGCGGAACGAAAACGCAGCTCCGGGAGTCCATCAAATACGTGCTCATCAACATGGTGGCCTCCACCGTGTTCGTCGTGGCCGTCGCCTATCTGTACTCGCTTCGGCACGCTGAACATGGCCCATCTGGCCGAACGGGCGGCCGAAGCCGGCCGGGACGGGCTCGTCACCGTCGTCGGCCTGCTGTTTCTCGTCGTGTTCGCCACGAAGGCGGCGCTCCTGCTGTTTTTCTGGCTGCCCGGTCCGTACGGCGCGCCGCCGATGGCCGTGGCCGCCCTGTTCGCGGCGCTTCTGACCAAAGTGGGCATCTACGCCATTTTGCGCACGTTCACCCTGATTTTCATTCACCAGCCGGAAGTGACCCGCACGGTCCTGCTGGCCATGGGCGCGCTGACGATGCTGCTCGGCGCCCTGGGCGCGGTCGGCCACTGGGGCATCCGCAAAATTCTCGCCTACAACGTCATCCTGTCCGTCGGCTTCATCGTCTTCGGCATCGCCCTGGCCGACGGGGAGTCGCTCGCGGGCACGCTGTTCTACCTGCTGCACGACATGATCGTCAAGGCGTGGCTGTTCATCCTCGGCGGCGCCGTCATCGCCATCGCCGGCACCGACCGGCTGCGCGAGATCAAGGGGCTCATCCGCTACCGGCCGCAGCTCGGCTGGATGTTCCTCCTCGCCGCCATGTCCGTCGCCGGCGTGCCGCCCCTGTCCGGCTTCACCGGCAAGCTGCTCATCCTGAAAAGCGGCGTCGGCGCCGGGGAATACACGGTGAGCGTCATCGGCCTCGCCACCAGCCTGCTCGCTTTCTACTCGCTGCTCAAGGTGTTCATCCTGAGCTTCTGGGGCGAGACGCTGCTGAACGAAGGGGAACAGCACGCCACGGGCCGGAACGCCGTGCTGCCGGGCCTGGTGCTGGCCGCCCTGTCCCTCGGCCTCGGCATCGGATCCGGCGCGGTGCTGGATTGGCTGGAACCGGCCGTCGGCACGCTGCTCAACCCGTCCGTGTACATTGACGCCGTGCTCGGCGCCGGCATCCGGTGACGACTGAAGGAGGTGGGCCCGACATGACGCTGCAGATTTTGCTGAACCTGCTGATCGCCAGCGTCTGGATGCTGCTGCACGACCGATGGGACATCAACACGTTTTCCGTCGGGTATCTGGTGGGCATGGTCATCATCTTTTTCCTGCGCCGCTTTTTTCCCGTTCCGTTTTACGGCAGGCGGCTGTGGGCCATTTTGAAGCTGATGTGGCTGTTCATCAAGGAACTGGTCAAATCCACCTTCGTCGTCATCCGCCAGGTAACCCGGCCGCGCCTTGCCATCCGCCCGGGCATCTTCAAGTTCCATACCGTCCTGCAGAATGACTGGGAGATCGCCCTCCTGTCCATGCTGATCACCCTCACGCCCGGGTCCGTCGTCATGGAGATCGCGCCGGAGGAAGGCATCGTGTACGTCCATGCCATGGATGCCGACGAATACGAGCGGAGCATCCTCAAGAGCAAGGCGCTGTTTGAAAAAGCGATCCAGGAGGTCACCGGCTCATGATGGACCTGTTGATGCTCGCCTGCATGTTCGGCTTGTCCCTATCCATTGTGGCGGCGCTCTACCGCATGTTCCACCGGGAATCGACCGTCGCCGACCGGGTGCTTTTGCTCGATTCACTGAGCTTCATCATCATCGGCATCGTGGCGATTTTGTCCATCTGGATGGACACGACGGCGTTTTTTGAATCGATCGTGCTGATCGCCATTCTCGCCTTTGCCAGCACCATCGCCCTGAGCCGCTTCGTCGAAAGGGGGGTCGTCATTGTCCGGGATCGGGAACGCCGTTGATGCGCTGGTGGATGGGGTGGTGGCCGTCCTCGTCGTGCTCGGGACCGTGATCATGCTGATCAGCTCCCTCGGCGTGCTGCGGCTCCCCGACGTGTACACGCGGGCCCATGCCACCACCAAATCCGCCACCCTCGGGGTGCTGTGCATCCTGGGCGGCACGTTCATCCATTTTCTGTACCATCATCATCTGGTCAGCATCCGCCTGATTCTGGTCATTTTCTTCGTGTTCATGACCGCGCCCGTCGCCGGGCACATGATCATCCGCGCCGCGCACCGGGCCGCCTTTCCGCTGGCGGACATCAGCGTGCGGGATGCGATCCGGGACGATTTCGGCCATCCGGGGGATGCGGACAAGGCGGCGGATGCCGGCGCCGATGAAGCCGGCGCGGACGGCGGCGGGACGGCAGAAGACGACGGCGCGATGGCGGAGGACGATGCCGCGGAAGCGGATGACGAGGCGACGGCGGAGGACGATGCGATGGCGGACGGAAATCGGCAGGAAGGGGGAACGGATCATGAACGTGCATGATTTTGAAGCCGCCCGGCCCGACGGCACGGTGCAGAAGCTGTCCGACTACCGCGGACGGGTGCTGCTCATCGTCAATACGGCGACCCGCTGCGGACTCACGCCGCAGCTCGAAGGGCTCGAAAAGCTGTACGAAACGTACCGGGACCGGGGGTTTGTCGTGCTCGGCTTCCCGTGCAACCAGTTTGCCAGCCAGTCGCCGGAGCCGGATGCCGAGATCGAGGCGTTCTGCCGCCTGAAATACGGCGTCTCGTTCCCGACCTTCGCCAAAGTGAACGTAAACGGCCGCAACGCCCATCCGCTGTTCAAGCATCTGAAGCGGAAGACGGGCGTCTGGCCGTTCAACGCTGTCAAATGGAATTTCACCAAGTTTCTCGTCGACCGGGAAGGCCGGGTCGTCAGGCGGTTTGCGCCGACCACCCCGTCGGACGCCATCGGAGAGCACGTCCGGAAGCTGCTGTGATCGGCCGCTTTGGCCGCGGCGGCTGCCCCGGCCGGATGCGTCCTTTCTTCACGCGCCCGCCAGCAGCGAAAGCCACGCCTCGCATCGTTCGCGCGGTTTTCCGGAGAAGAGGAGCGATCGCGACCATTCGAGGCCGTCCTCCATCGACGGCACCCGGCCGGCGAGCTGCAAACGGAAGGCGACGTTCAGGAGCGTCATGTCGATGTACGCCTCGGGAGCGGTGCCCGCCAGCACCGCTTCCGCCATTTCCATCTGCCGTCCGGCGGTCCATTCCACCCCGGGCACGTCCCGCTTCAGGCCGTACCGCTCCGGATCGATCGCCTGCGCCGTGATGCGATCCCCTTCCGCCAGCCACGTCCAGGTCGGCCGGTCGATGTACAGATCCTCGGATCCTTCCATGCCCTGCACGACCGCCGTCCGTTCGTAGCCGAGCCGCGACGCCACCCGGGCGTACCGCTCCGCCACCGTGCGGTGGAAAATGCCCATGGCCAGAAACGGCGAGCAGCCGTAGTCCACCAGTTTTTCCGCCGTGTTGAGCACGGTGCGCACACCCAGCTGTTCCCGGATGTCGTGCAGATTCTTAAGCGGCGGACAAAGCCGTTCCGCCGGCGCGTAGCCGACGCCGGTTTCCGCGAAAGCCCGGGACAGGCGCTCCAGCGGCGCCTCGTCCGGATCGATGCCGCGAACGAGCAGCATCTTATGCAGCGTCACGCCCCGCTTCGGGCCGATCTCCCGGACGCCGTGCAGCGTCACCGCCAGCCCGGCTTCCGCCAGCACGAACGCCGCCGGCCAGGAGGCGAAAAACGTGTTTCGCCGGCCGTTGTACGGCCCCGCGCAGTCGATGCCCGTTCCTGGACCAGCCTTTCCTTCATGCCCGAAATCCGCGAGACGACGGGCCTTCTCCCGCAGCGCTTCGGCGAACGCCAAAATTTCCTCTTCGCTTTCCGTCTTGATCCGCTCCGCCACGAGAAACGCGCCGATCTGGGCCGGCGTCGCGTTCCCGTCCACGATGAGCCGCGCCGCTTCCCGCGCCTCGTCCAGGATCAGATCCCGCGCGCCGCGCTTGCCCCTGGCCACTTCCTTCAGAAACCTTTCCATTGCCGATCGCCTCCCCAAACATTCACCAGTAACATAACTTGACCGGCCTGCAATCGTCAATTGCGGAATCCCTGTTCCGCGGCCGTCTTGCCCCCGTTGCGAGAAAAAAATGAAACGGAAACGGGCATGGTCCGTATTCGTGATTGATGGCTTTTTTACACTNCGGGAAAGGAGAAGGATGATGGAGCGCAAGTTGGGGTTTTTCACGCCGGAGGGGTCTTTTCGCCGGGTCGGTCTGCTGGTTTTGGCGCTGCTGATCGTGTTTTCCGGCCAGCCGGTCCTGGCCGCTCCGGCGGACGCGGAACCGGCCGGCACGGCGCAGGCGGACGCGGCGCAGGGCGATGCGGGTCCGGCGGAAGCCGAAGGAGCCGGCGGCGAAGCCGGCGCAGTCTCGGCGGACCAATCGTCGGTGGAAAAACCGGCGCTGGACGCCGAACAGGCCAAAGCGTTTCTCGACCGGTTTTTCGCCTCCGATCTGGCCAAGGCGCAGTATACGGGAGCGGCCGTCGCGATCGTCAAGGACGGGGCCGTCATCGCCAAGGAAGGATACGGTTACGCCGACATGGAAAACGCAATGACCGTCGATCCGGACACCACCGTCTTCCGCCTCGCCTCCGTCTCGAAGACGTTCACCGCCGTTGCCGTCATGCAGCTGGCGGAGCGGGGCCTGATCGACCTGGCCGGCGACATCCGGCAATATTTGCCGGAAGACCTTGCGTTCGACAATCCGTTCGAAAGGCCGGTGACGGTGGCGGACCTGCTCACCCACCGAAGCGGATTTGCGCCGAGCGAGCCGCTGGCGACGGACATGATGACGGATTTGTCCGTCTACGTCAGCCTGGAAGACTACGCGCGGGAACGGATGCCGGCCGTCATCCGGGAGCCGGGGAGCGCCTACATGTACGACAACTACGCCTATTTGCTGCTCGGCCTCATCGTCCAGCACGTGAGCGGCCAGCCTTTTGAAACGTACATGGAGGAGCACGTGTTTGCCCCCCTGGGCATGACGATGACCGGTTTCGAACTGAAGGGCGCCTTGCTGGACAACCTGGCCGTCGCCTATGACGCGGCAGGCCAGCCGTTGCCCGCCTACTTCTACCTGCCGAACGTGATGCCCCACGGCGGCATGCTGTCCACCGCCGGCGATGTCGCCCGGTTCATGATCGCGTTCCTCGGCGGCGGAAAGACCGTAGAGGGACGGGTGCTGTCGGAGCGTTCGGTGGACATGATGAAAGAATACCGTTCGGCCATCCATCCGCTGCTGCCCGATACGACCTACGGATTCGAGGCGCCGATGCAGCTGCCGCAGACGGCGTCCAGCGACCGGGTCATCGCCAAGTATGGCGATCTGCCGGGCAACAGCTCGATGCTGCTGTTCATTCCGGACGAAAACGTCGGCGTGTTTCTGACCTACAACCGTGCCGGCGCGCTGCGGAACGTGTTCTACCAGCAGTTCATGGCCGCGTTTTTCCCGGACTATCTCATCCCACTGGCGCCTCCGGCGGATGCGGCGGACCCGCCGGCCGGCGCGGAAGCGCTCGCCAGGTACGCCGGATTCTACAGCGACCTGCGACTGTCCGGCATCGTGTCCCGCGTCGGCGTGACGGAACAAGACGGCCGGGCGGCGCTCCTGATCCACGACGCCTATCTCGGCACCCGCGAGCTGGTGCCCGTGGCGGAGCATCTGTTCCTCGACCCGCTGTCGCAGACGCTGACGGCTTTCCTGGTCGATGAAGCGGGACGCGTCGCCTACATGCGGGAAGGGAGCCTCAATCCGCTCGGGTATGCGATGAAGGCGCCGGAAGCGGCCGGATTCGCCGACGTGCCGGCCGGCGATCCGTACGCGCCTTTCATCCTCGCCCTGCAATCCCTCGGGCTGTATCCGAATGACGCCGGCGCGTCGTTCGAACCGGACCGCCCGGTCACCCGCGCCGAGCTGGCCCGCGACCTGCTGGCCATCAGCGGCATCCGCCCGGCGCCGCCGCGGGACCGGTACGCCTTCGCCGACATCACCGGCCACGAGCTGGCGCCCTACGTGCAAATGGCGGCGGACATGGGCATGGTGCTGGGCGACGGGCAGGGCCTGTTCCATCCCGACCGCCCGGCCTCCCGGCAGGAAGCGGCGGTCATGGTGTGGAACGTCTATCGCCAGCTGTATCCGGCCGACATCTTCAGCCGGACGGCCGTCACCGGGGACCATGCGCCGTGGGCGGAAAACGCGATCCGCATGGCCGTCGCCTTCGGCCTGCACGGTCCCGAAGTCGTCTTCACCGCCGACGGCGCCGCCGATTTCCTGGGCCGTGCGACGCTCACCCGGCGCGAAGCCGCCGCCTTCTATCACCAACTGATCTTCCAGCCGGTGAACCAGATGGCCGCCCAGCTGTTCCAGTCGCTGCAGGAGCCGCCGGCGCCGGCCCAGGAAGCGGCCGAAGAAGCGGCATGACCCGGCCCGGACCGCTTCCCGTTCCGGAGAGGGCGCCTTGAATGCCACGTCGTGAAACGGAAAAGGCCTGGACACGGTTTCCGCGAAAAACCGTTGTCCAGGCCTTCGTCTTTGTGCCGCGCTGCCGTTGCCGGAGCGTCCTACGGTTCCTGCCGAACGCCAAACCGCAACGCCCGTATGCCGCGCATCCGCGCCTGCACGCCGCGCCGCCCGTCCCGGATGCCGTATGGCGCCAGCAAAAAGCTCGCGGCAAAAATCAAACCGGCCGCGAAAGCCATGGCGCCGGAAATCGACGTGTCCAGCCAGACCGCCACGCCGTAGCCGACGAAAGCCGCCAGCACCCCGAAGGCACAGCCGAGCGCCGTCAGGACGGCCAGCCGGTTCGTCCACAGCCAGGCGGCCGATGCCGGCGCGATCAGCATGGCGATCACCAGAATCGCCCCGACGGCGTCGAAGGCGGCCACGCTGACGGCGGAAACCATCGTCATGAACACGTAATGCAAAAGTCCGGCCGGAATGCCGAGGGCGGCCGCCAGCGCCGGATCGAAGGCGGCCAGTTTCCACTCTTTCCAGAACAGCGCAAGCAGCGCGCCGACCGCCGCCAGCACGATCGATAGCAGCACCACCGCTTTCGGCATTTCGCCGATGAGGGGAACGGCCGTCGTTTCCCACGGGATGAACGTGATNTCTCCCATCAGCGCATGCTGCACGTCCAGGTGAACGTTGCCGGCCCGGGTGGCGAGGAGAACGACACCGGCGGCAAAGAGCACGGTAAACACGATGCCGATGGACGCTTCCTGTTTGATGCCCCGGTCGTTCAGCCACTGCACCAGCACCGCCGTCAGCAGGCCGGCGGCCGCCGCGCCGATCAGCATGTGCACGCCGGAAAGCTCGCGGGTCACGAGATAGGCGATGACAATGCCGGGCAGGACGGTGTGGCTGATGGCGTCGGCCATCATCGCCATCCGGCGGAGAATGAGCCAGGTGCCGACGAGCCCGCAGTTGATGCCGACAAGGCCGGCCGTCAGCAAAATCCAGCCCGCATCGCTCATCCCGCATTCCCCCTTTCGGGCGCCTGCAGACCGGCTTTCTCATCGCCGGCCGCCGCCTTGCCGGACGCTGCGGCGGGTTGTCCGGGCGTGCCGAATCCGGCGGCGCCGGCAGCACGTCCGGACGGGCCGAACACGTCAGCATCCGAAGGCGGCCGGGGCCGGCCGATATCGTCGGCGCCGCCGGGATGTCCGGACCGGTCCGGCCCGCCGGCATCCGCCACGGACCCGGATGCCCCGAACCCGGCGGTACCGGCGGCGATCCCCGATCCGGCGAGCCCGGCGGGCAGCCCGCGGAACCGGAAACCGGCGGAAGCCCGGGGCCTCGCCGCCCGCTCTCGAACCGCCTGCGCCACGATGCCGCCTTTCGTCCCGGCGAGCATGGAAACGGCAAACGCAGCCCCGGCCGCCAGCACGATGAACGGCCCCGTCGGCCATCCCTTCCCCAGCGTGCTGACCAGCGTGCCGGCCGCTCCCGCGCCTCCCCCGATCAGTGCGGCAAGGACGAGGGACGTTCCGAAGGAATGGGTCCAATAGCGGGCGCTGACGCCGGGAATGATGAGCAGCGCGGCGATGAGAATGACGCCGACGGCCTGGATGCCGATGACGATGACGAGCACGAGGAGCGCCAGATACAGGCCGTTCATCCAGCCGAGGGGAAGGCCGAGCCCGCGGCCGAACGCCGGGTCGAACAGGAACAGTTTCCATTCCTTGAACGCCGCCAGAACGACCAGGAGCACCGCCGCCGCAAGCGCCGCCATGACCGTCACGTCCTGCCGCATCATGGCGGCCGCCTGGCCAAAGATGAAGCTGTCCAGGCCGCTCTGCCCGCCGCCGGCGGAGCGGCTCGCGATCGTCAGCAGCATGATGCCGAAACCGAAATAGACCGACAGCATGATGCCCATGGCCGCGTCTTCCTTGATCCGGGTGGAAGAGCGGATCCACTGGGTGAACAGCGCGCCGGTCAGGGCGCTGACTCCCGCGCCGAGCAGCATGAGCGGCATGTGCTTGCCGCCGGCGGCCAGAAACCCGAGCACCACGCCGGGCAGCGCCGCGTGGGCGAGGGCGTCGCCGAGCAGACTGTGCCGCTTCCAGAAGGCAAAGCTGCCGACGACGCCCGCCGCCATGCCGAGCAGAACGGTGCTCGCCAGCACCCACAGCACATTGGCCGACCATCCGAATGACGCCAGAAATCCCATCTTCGTCAACCGCTCCTTTCGGCCGGCCAGCGCAACGTGCCTTCATACGCGATGGCCAGATTGGCGCGGGTGAACGCTTCGGCCGTCGGGCCGTGGGCCACCACGGTGCGGTTGATGAGCAGCACCCGGTCGAAATACTCTTCCACCGTCGACAGATCGTGGTGGACGACCAGCACCGTTTTGCCCCGTTCTTTCAGCTCCCGCAGCGTCTCCATGATCACCCGTTCCGTCGCCGCGTCGACGCCGGCCAGCGGTTCGTCCAGCAAATACAGATCCGCGTCCTGCACGAGCGCCCGGGCAAGGAACACCCGCTGCTGCTGGCCGCCGGACAGTTCGCTGATTTGCCGCCGCGCCAGGCTTTCCATGCCCATGCGGCCGAGCGCCTCCATCGCCAGCTCCCGGTGGCGTCGCCCCGGCCGGCGGAACCAGCCGATGTGCCCGTACAGCCCCATCAACACCACGTCCAGCGCATCCGCCGGAAAATCCCAGTCCACCGTTCCCCGCTGCGGCACATAGCCCATGCGGCGTTTGACCGATCGGTACGGTTCGCCGAAAAACCGGACTTCCCCGGATACCCGCGGCACCAGTTCCAGCATCGCCTTCAGCAGCGTCGATTTGCCCGCGCCATTCGGGCCGACGACGGCGGTCATCGTGCCCGCCGGGATCGTGAACGTCGCATCGTGAAGCGCCCGGTTGCGGCGGTACATGACGGACAGCCCGACCGTCTCGACGGCAGGAACCGGCCCGGCCCCCGCTTCGGTCGCCTCCGGATCCGCCGCCCGTTCCATGTTTCGATCCGGCGCCCGGTTCATCATTTGATCGATCGCCCGTTCCATGTTGCGACTGTCACCTGCCCAGTGGGTTTTTCGCATGTCGGCGATTTCGCCGGCGTTCATTCACCGCTCAGCGCTTCATAAATGGTCTTCACGTTGTGCCGGTACATGCCGATGTACGAGCCTTCTTCCGTGCCGGCGTCCCCCATCGCGTCGGAAAACAGCTCGCCGCCCAGCTTCACGTCCAACCCGCGCGCCTTCGCGCCTTCCATCACGGCCCGGATCGCATCGGGGTTGACGCTGCTTTCCACGAAAACCGCCGGCACCCGGCGTTCCAGCAGCAGATCGATCGTCGCCTCGATGTCCGTCAGGCCGACCTCGTCTTCCGTGCTGAGCCCCATCAGGCCGACCACCTCGAGCCCGTGGGCGCGGCCGAAATAGCCGAAGGCATCGTGGGCGGTCACGAGCACCCGCCGTTCTTCCGGCAGCGATGCGAGCACCGCCGCCTCCTCCTTCAGCGCTTCCAGCCTGGCGAAATAGGCTTGCTTGCCCGCCTCGAGTTCATCGGCAATCGCCGGCGCGTGCTCTTTCAGCAGTTCCACCGCCGCCGCCAGCGCCTCCCGCCAAAGATCCAGGTCAAACCAGACATGGGGATCAACGGCGCCAAACGCATCCTTCAGCAGCTTCTCCTCCGGAATCGTCTCCGCGACGGCCAGCACCGGCTTCTCCCTGCCGAGCCTTTCGAACGCTTCCAGCATGTTCGCTTCCAGATGAAGCCCGTTGTAAAAGATGACATCCGCCTCCCGCAGTTTCCGGATGTCTCCCTGCGTCGCCTTGTACAGGTGGGGATCGACGCCCGGACCCATCAGGCTTTCCACGATGACCTTGTCGCCGCCGATGACGGACAGCGGTTCGGCGATTTGCGCAATGGTCGTCGTGATCCGGATGGTTCCTTCATCGGCCTCCGCGCGTCCTTCTCCTCCGCCGCAGGCGGCCGGCAAAGTTACCATGCCAACGAACAGCGCCGCCAGCGCCGTCGCGCGACCCGCCAGCCGCCGAAGGTTTGATGATCCCCGTTTTGCACTTCGTCCGTTCATTTCCATCACCTTTCCCTGCGCTCCCTTTTCACGTTTTTTTTTGCGATGTGAGAGCCGTTGCCGCGATTCAGCGGCGTTTCCGGCGTCATCCCTTGCCGCTCCCGCCGTGCGATACCCGTTTGTGCATCGCGGAAACATATATTCCTTGAATCAAAAATGTTTACCTGATGCAAATTTTGTTGCTGAGTAAAACATTACCGGTCCATCGGCTCGTTGTCAAGACGGAACCCCCTGTCTCACAAAAAAAGAACCGCCTTCCAGCCGCCCCTGCGGCCGAAAAACGGCTCCGCCAAAAATGTCCCGGTCCTGCGAACCCTCCGCTCCGAACCAGGTTGCCTTCGCACCTTACAAATTTTTGGTCGCCTCATGGAGCGTGTCGACCATCGCCGCCATCTGGCGGGCCGCCGCCCCGATCTGCTGGAACGCGGCATCCAGGTTGGCCAGCTCCACCTCCACCCGGCCGATTTCCGCCGCGTTGTCCTGCATCGCCGCCATGATGCGGTCAAACACGTCGTTGGCCTCTTCCGATTTGCCGCGCGTTTCCCGGATGAAGGCCATGGCCTGCCGGATGCCGGCGGCCGCCGCCGCGGACTGCTCGCCCAGCCGCATGACCATCCCCTGGATTTCGCCGATGCCGCCCTTCGCGTTTTCCGACAATTTTCGAACTTCCGAGGCCACCACCTGAAAGCCGGCGCCGGCTACCCCCGCCCTGGCCGCTTCAATGGCGGCGTTCAGCGCCAATAGCTTCGTCTGGTCGGCCACCTGTTCCACCAACGCCACCATGTTGTTGACGGACTCCAGCGAGTGGAGAAAGGCGCCGAACGACCGGCCCAGTTCATCCGCCAGCCCGGCCAGCCGGTTCATGTCCGTGGCCAGCTCGTCCATCTTCGCTTTGCCGCTTGCCGCCCATTCGGCGGTCTGCCGCATCTTTCCGGCCGTCGCCAGGAACGAATGGTTCACTTCGCGGCTCGCTTCCGCGATTTTCGCCTTGATTTCGTCCTTCACCCGCCGGTGCGTGTCTTCCAGCATCCGCTCATTTTCCGCTTGATACGCTTCCAGCACCAGCTGCTGTTCGAAATTGAGCATCTTGCTGATGGTGGTGCAGATGAGGCGCGCCTGTTCCCCGTCGTGGACCTGCCGGTTGACGATCCGGAAAAGCGACTGTTCCAGCGCCTGGAACGCACCCATGTACCAGCGGGTCTCCAGGCCGATGCGGATATGGGCCATGGCGACCCGTTCCCTTCTTTGCAAATAGCCGGCGTCGATGACGCCGTCGAACATCTGCTCCAGATGGGCGTGCAGCAGTTTGCAGAGCTGCTCCACGGAGCTGTGCGTGTTGATGAGCCGCTTCACCGATTCCACTTTCGTGATCGTGTCATAGTAGGCGGCCGTCACTTCATCCAGGTGGGGTTCCACCAGCGGCTTGACGGCCTTGAGCAGGCGCAGTTCGTCCTCCATCAGCCCGATCATGCGCATTTGATTCAGTTTCCCGTCGGCGCTGTCCAGCTTGACGGCCACTTGCTCGCGTTTCGCAAGCTCCAGCCAGTCCACCCGATCCTTCCCGCCATTTGAAGCGCCCGCTTTCCGCCTGCCGGCTGTACCCAAGATGCCAATCCATTTCATTGTCGTTCCCTCCCTGCTGCAACCGCCAAAAAAGAAGACCGGCTCGAAGAAAGCCGGTCACGATCGGCAGTCCTCTGGATGATGACCCGGTGAAAGATCAGGTTTTTTTGTTGCAAAATGCGTGATGCGCAGGCACGCCTCCGTGCCGTTTGCCGCACCGTCCAACGGGAACCGGAAGATTCGCGGCGAAGCTTTCGGACGAAAGCTCCAACCTTTCGCCGCTTTTTGTCACCTACAGTCCCAGGAGCGTTTTCAGCAGATTTTTGGTCACGAAGATCTTGCTCGTCAATTCGTCATGCAGCACATCGGCCTGCAGGGTCGGCTGGTTCAGGGCTTCCAGGTCGCTTTTCATCTGTTCGATGAACGACTCCAGTTCCCGTTCGACCTCCGGCAGCCGCTCATTGACCTTCTCCCGCAACAGTCCCATCGTCACTTCGTCCACATTGCGCGCCACGACATCCGCCCGGGTCAGACCGTATTCGGCGAGAAGATCGTCCGCTTCCTGGTAGAGCCCGTCGATCCGCGCGTTCGCCTCGTCCCGGTACTTCTGGACGATTTCGTCCACCTCGGCGACGCGGATGGAAACGGTATACGTCCCCTTGTCCCAATCCACCCGGTAGCCGAGATTTTCCACGACGAAACGCAGCGGCACATAGATGCTGTTGTTGATCATGAGTCCGGGGGTGTTTTCGTTGGGCTGCACTTCCTGGTCATAGAACCGGTACCTGACGTTCGGGACGACCTCGATCATCAGCGTCTCCGTTTTGGCCGTTTCCGCCGGTCCGATGACGGAAGGTTCCACTTTCAGGGCTTCCAGATCGGCTTCAATGGCCGCCAGCCGGCCCGCGCCCGGATTGTCGATCGAAACGATTTTCTGCTTGTTGTCCCAATTGACTTCCTTTCGCATGATGTTCGCGACAAACCGGAGGGGGACATAGGTATAGTTGGCTTTGTAGAAAAAGCCGCCGATGACGCCTTCGGGCGGCGCGTATTCCGTGCCGTCCACGACGAAATGCAGCATCCCCCTGCCCATGATCGCCGTCGGCTGCGCCGCCGCGAACGCCGTTACGGCCGGCAGCAGCAGGACGATCGCAAGCAGGGCGGCCAAAACCCGTCCCGTTGCTTTCATGCGTTCATCTCCTTCCACATTTTGAATTTAATGTCAATCTATGCAAAAGAACTGTCCGCTTGTCCCGGATCCAAAAGGCAGCCGAACAGTCCGAAGCATCGATCAACCTGCCCGCGGCGAGCCCCGCCCTACTGCTATTCGCCGTCGGGACCGCCCGTTCCTGCAAGGCCGCCGTCAGGTCAAAAAATGAATTCCATGCATTTAAAGAATGAATTTGAAGATGAATTTCTCGAGTCTCGTCAACAGCGTGTAGTAGAGCCAGAGCAGCGCAACCCGGTCTTTCCGGATAAATCCCAATACGGCTTTCTTTCTCCAGGCGAAATGCCGGATATCCGTTTCACCGACCAGCCGTTTCAACTTCCGGTCGCTGCAAACGTCCCGGATGAAGGCCATCTTGCCGGCCATGCTTTTCCGGTTTTCTTTTTTGCATTCATTTTTCATCGCAAAAATCCTGGAGTTGACATAATCAATATCCAGCCGGTGCTGAAACGCATCGGACAATCGCCCTTCAATGGAAAGCGAATGTTCGATCACTTCGCGCAGCCGATCCCGTTCCTCCAAAAAACGGGGCCTGTACGTCTGGGTCGCCGATCCGTCACGAAGAACATAATGATAGAGGGACTCCGTTGTCAAGCTGATGTTCCGGCTTTTCAGCAAAGCGCCGATGCAAAACAGCAGGTCCTCTCCATAGAGCACATCATTCGCAAACCGGAGGCCATGCTGCCCGACCAGCGTCCTTCTGACCAGCATTCTGCATACGCTGCCCATGATGGTGTTTCCGCTGCCCAAATCCGGGCTCGCGATCAAATTGAGAAGCAGTTCCCGCTGCAACGTTTCCTGTTGACCGATATATTGGGCAAACTGGACGAGAATGTCCCTTGACACGGTTTTTCCGTGCTTGTGCATGACATAGCTGCAAAGGCACAGATCGCTTTTTTCCCGTTCCATCAGCCCGTACATGCGCTCAAACATGACGGGTTCGACCCAATCGTCGGGGTCGACAAATCCGATGCAGTCGCCCGTCGCGCGGGAAAGTCCGGCATTCCTTGCCGCGGAAACGCCCGCGTTGGCTTGATGGATCAGAACGATCCGGCTGTCCGTTTTTTGAAATCGTTCGCATATGTCGCCGCTTGCATCTGTGGAACCGTCGTTGATCAGAATGATTTCGATGTCTTGCAGCGTCTGGTTCAGCAAGGATTCGAGACAGTGTTCCAAATATTGCTCCACATTGTAAACCGGCACAATGATGCTGACTTTGGGATTTGCCATGGCCGCTCCGTTTCTCCGGACATGGAATTTTGCTCCGGGCTTGTCATGTTTTCTCTTCCCGAATCAAAACTTCGTCGTCGCGACAATTTTTCCTTTTGTTGAGAATCAAAAAACGGACCATGATGAAAAATGAAAAATCCCCCGGGAGGTTCCGGGGGATTTCGGATATGGTCCTGCCAAACGCTTCGCCGATCACATCATGTCCATGTTGCCCATGCCGCCGCCGGCGTTTTCCTTCTTCTCCGGCTTGTCGGCAACCGTCGCTTCGGTGGTCAGGAACATGGCGGCCACGGAAGCGGCGTTTTGCAGGGCGGAACGGGTCACTTTCACCGGGTCGATGATGCCGGCTTCGATCATGTTGACCCATTCGCCGGTCGCCGCGTTGAAGCCGACGCCCACTTTTTCCTTCTTCAGGCGTTCGACCACGACGGAGCCTTCCAGGCCGGCGTTCGAGGCGATGGTGCGGACCGGTTCTTCCAGTGCGCGCAGCACGATGTTGACGCCGGTCTTTTCGTCGCCGTCGGCTTCAATGGCGGACACGGCGTTGTAAATGTTGATCAGCGCGGTGCCGCCGCCCGACACGATGCCTTCTTCCACGGCGGCGCGGGTCGCGTTCAGCGCGTCTTCGATGCGCAGCTTGCGTTCTTTCATTTCCGTTTCCGTCGCCGCGCCGACCTTGATGACGGCTACGCCGCCGGACAGTTTGGCCAGGCGTTCTTGCAGTTTTTCCTTGTCGAATTCGGAGGTCGTTTCTTCAATTTGCACCTTGATTTGCTTGATGCGGGCTTCGATGTCGGACTTGTTGCCGGCGCCGTCCACGATGATCGTGTTTTCCTTCGACACGCGAACCTGACGGGCGCGGCCCAGTTGTTCGATGGTCGTCGATTTCAGCTCCAGGCCCAGTTCTTCCGTGATCACCTGACCGCCCGTGAGCGTCGCGATGTCGCCCAGCATCGCCTTGCGGCGGTCGCCGAAGCCCGGCGCCTTGACGGCCACGCAGGTGAAGGTGCCGCGCAGCTTGTTGACGATCAG
>NICF_comb_assmDRAFT_10001150_pt1 | contig 21282 bp, 17 predicted proteins | sample NewIslPassag4_SG_FD_11279 | JGI IMG/M metagenome (IMG submission 11279) | reverse complement strand
ATGGCGGCGGGCAGGATCTCGAAGGTCGCCGGCAACCGGCCGGGAACCTCGCCGTCCACGTCGAGCAGCACCTCGTCGCCCTCGCAGACGGCCTCCACTCGCCTCGCCTTGTACGTGCGCGTGCCGGAAAGCGCAACGTGGGTTCCGTCATAGAGCCTCCTCCCCTTGAGCAGGAAATCGCCGAGTCCGTAGCCCTGCCAGAGCGTGACGTCGAAGAGGCCGTCGTCGGTCCGGGCCTCCGGCGCCACCATCATGCCGCCGCCGAAGTAGCGGCCGTTGGCCACGGCCAGGCAGGTGATCGGCCCCTCCTGCCAAGGCCCTTCGTCGATACGGAAGCGGCAGACGCGATCGTGGTAGCGGTAGAGCCCCTTGAGCGAGCCCAGCATGAAGGCGAGCCGCCCGCCGATGCTCTTGCGCATCTGATTGACGTAGCCGTCGATCACGCCCGAGATGCCGAACGACGCCACGTTGGCAAAGTGCCGGGTCTGCCGGTTGCCCTTCAGGTCGACGTATTGCACCCGCCCCACGTCGAAGGGACGCGGCGTGCCCCGTGCCAGACGGGCCGCGGTCGCCTCCACGCTCCGATCGACGGTAAAGCTCTTCAAGAAGTCGGAGCCCGTGCCGCGGGGCAAGACCGCCAGCGCCGCACCGGGTCGGACGAGCTCGCCGCGCTCGTCGAAAAACCCGTTGACCACCTCGTTGGTGGTGCCGTCGCCGCCGACGGCCACCACCACATCCGCCCCGCGTTCGAGCGCGTGGCGCGTCAGATCCGTCGCCTCGTTCGGCCTCTTGGTGAAATAGGTGCCGAAATCCCCCACCTCCTCCCGGAGCGCCGCCGTCAGGGCCGGCCAGGCGCGCCCCGTGGCCCCTCCCCGCGACTGGGGGTTGACGATGAAGACCAGCTTTCGCGGCATGCCGGGATGATCGCCGCCGGCCCCCCGGGCGGCAAGCCCTGTCGAGGCACCAGAAATCCGCGTTGACACGAGTCGCGGACCCCTGTTCCGTTTTCGGTCGGTTGGCTCTTCACGGAGGAAGGATGGAGCAGCGTTCGGCCTGGACGGGAAGACGAATGGCGGGACTCGTCTCGGTGCGGCTGCCGGTCGTGGATCGGATCGGACGGCCGGCGGGTGAGAAGGAGTTCTGGGTGGAGCCGCGGCACGAGGCGGAGCTGCGGCGCTGGGTGGAGTACGTCAACCGCAACGGCCGCCGCTTCCTCGCGCTGATCCTCGGCGAGACGGTGCTCGGCCTTGCCGGGGCCTTCCTCCAGCCCAACTGGCAGGGCGCCTTTTGGCTGGTGGTCGCCTGCATGGTCGGCCTGGGTGCGACCATCTTCGTCTACCCGTTCGCAACCCCCGAGACCAACCGGATGCTGGGCATGCGCAGGGCGAGATCGCTGGCGCGCGCCAGCGGCGTGCTCGTCTTGGCCATGGCGGCCTTCCTCGCCACCCAGCTCCCCTCCTGAAAAGCGCGCTCCTTGGTAGGGAGCCTCACGTCGGGGCTCGTGCCACGACGAAAACCATCTCACGCCGCACATTCCTCCGGCATGCGGCGGCTCGCCTTTTCGGCGGGCTGCGCGGAGGGGCGCAGGTGCGAGGCGTGAGAAGCGGAAACGGACACCGCCTCCTCGTCCTCCTGCTGGGGATCCTTTTCCCGGCCGTCGGCCCGGCTGCACCGGGCGCTCACCGCTACCCGACGGTCTCGCTGACTTTCGACGACACCCACGCGAGCCATCGCTGGGTGGCCGAGGTCCTCCACGAGGCCGGGATGGTCGCCACCTTCTACGTCAACAGCCCGCGCGTTGGAGAGCCGGACTACCTCGACGTCGACGACCTCCTCGCCATCGAAGCGCTCGGCCACGAGGTCGGCGGGCACACCCTGCGCCACGTCGAACTCGAGGACCTGGACGAGAAAGAAGTCGTCCGGGAGATCTGCGACGACCGCGAGGCGCTGCTCTCCATGGGGCTGAACGTCCGCGCCTTCGCCTACCCCCGCAACAGCTTCGGGCCCACCACGCTCCGCGTGGTGGAGGAATGTGGCTACCTCTCGGCTCGAACCGCGGAGGGTATCACCGCACCGAATGACTGCCCGAGCTGCCCGCGCACCGAGGCGATCCCGCCTCCGAACCCCTTTCGGATCCGCGCCCTCCCTTCCTACCGAAAGGAATGGGGCTTTCCGGTCCTCCGCGACGCGATCGAGGCGGGCGACCCGGAGGGCTGGCTCGTCGTCTTCCACGACGTGTGTGACGCGCCGTGCACGAAGTACGACTACGCCATTCTCCGCGACGACTTCCTGAACCTCGTCGACTGGATGCGGGAAAACGGGGTGCGCACGCGGACGGTCACGCAGGTCATCCTGGGCCTGGAGCCGGACGAGGACGGCGATGGCGTCGGCGACGAGGTCGACAACTGCCTCGACGTCCCCAACTCCGACCAGGCGGATTCCGACGGCGACGGCGCCGGCGATGCCTGCGATCCTTGCCCCTTCGCGGCCACGGACGACGCCGACGGCGATGGCATCGGCGACGACGTCGACAACTGCCCCGACACCCCCAACCCCGACCAGGCGGACACCGACGGCGACGGCGCCGGCGATGCCTGCGATCCCTGCCCCTTCGCGGCCACGGACGACGCCGACGGCGATGGCATCTGCGACGACGTCGACAACTGCCTGACCGCCCCCAACCCCGACCAGGCGGATTCCGACGGCGACGGTATCGGCGACGCGTGTGACCCTCGACCGGTGCGCGACCAGCCCGAACCGCCCTCGGCAAAGGCGCCCGCGCCCCGAAGTGCGCTCGCCAACTCCGGCTGCAGCTCTGGCGCAGGTGCGGAGTTCTCCATCCTCGGACTGCTCGCGGTGCTACACGCGCTCCGGCGCCGCCCGCGCCACGGAGGGGCGCAACCGTTTTCCGTGCTTCACGACGATGCGCCCGCGGCGGGCGGCGGCGCAACGTCGTTCTGGGCGTGAACGAGCGCCGCCAGGCGAAGCGTAACGAACCCGGAGCCAACCGCGTCGGCGAGCACGCCGGCCTCAGCGCGCCTTTCCGCAGCAGGCAACAGGCTCCTAGTGCGGCCGAAGCTGCGCGGCGATGCGCTCGCCCAGGGCGTCGAGCTCGGGCGCCGCGGAGACCAGCACGGGCAGGTAATGCCCCGTCAGCTCCGAGCAGACGGCCACCGCGCTCTCGCGGGCGATTCGCGCCAGCCAGACGCGGTGCCCCGCGGGAATGGCGGAAAAGAGGTTCTCCCATGCATCCGAGGGCACCTCGCTCTCCCAGTAGCGCTCGGTGCCGAGCTGACCGGGCGTTTCGGTGAACGAGAGCCCGAGCTCGCGGGCGCTGGCGCGCGCCGCCTGCACGCGGGCGCGCTCCCATTCGGTGTCGGCGGGAAAGAGCATGGAGAGCACGGCGCGCTCACCGCCGGCGATCTCGGCGCCGACCGGTGGCTGGAGGCGACGGCTTTCGATCTCGAGCCAGCGGGCGAGGAGCTCCGGGCTGCCTTGACAGGCGACCTCCGCGGTGCGCCGCCACATGCGGCGGGCCCGCAGCACGGCCCAGGTGATCTCGCCGAGCGCGCCCTGGTTTCCCAAGAAGACCTGGGTGATCGAGGGTCCAGCCGCCGAGCGCGGGACGGGAAAGGTGCGCACCACGGAGCCGTCGTCGAGGATGACCTTGAGCGCGGCCACGCAGGGGGCGAGGCGCCCCGCCTCCACCCAGCGGCCGGCATAGGGCCCCTCGAGCCATTCCCGCACGGTCCCCCGCAGCACCGAAGGCGGCTGCGACCCCAACGTCAACCCACGGCTGCGCAGCCGCTCCTCGGCCTGCCAGACAGAGACGGTGCCGGGAACCTCGATCCAGAGGTTCGCCTCGTCGATGTTTCCAAATACGCCCATCATGTCTTCCATTTTTCCGGGCTCAAGACTCCCACCGGATCGCAGGCGCGCAGCAAAGCGCGCAGCACCTCGACTCCCTTCTCGCCGAGCTCCTCCGCGAGCGCCTCGGCCTTCTGCAGACCCACGCCGTGGTGATGACTGATGGTCGCCCCCTCCTTTCGCGCCGCGGCGAGCGCCGCTGCCCAGGTGGCGTCGTACTGCTCGATGCCCAGGTCCACGTCCTCGGCGGCGCCGAGGAAGGTGAAGTAGATCGAGCAGCCGTCGGGGTAGGCATGACTGAGGTGCGCCATGCAGAAAGCGTGCGGCGATACCGCCTGGCGCACCGCCTGGTACAGGCGCAGCACGCCGCTCCAGCCGATGGCCACCTCCAGCGTATCCACCCAGCCGCCGAGCTCGAAGACGAGTGGGAAATTCCGCGACACGTCCCAGCGGCGTCGCAGCCACCGCTGCGCCGGTCCCTCGCCCAGGTCGCGCCCCTCGCATCGTGCGCAGACCTCGGCAACCGCCCTCGCCTCCGCTTCCGCCTCCCACCGCTCACCCTCGTGCAGGAGAACGAGGAGGACGGAACGGCGGACCCCTGCCAACCGGTTGAGGATCCCGGGCTGGCGCAAGGCGAGATTCCAAAGCATTCGCAGCGGGGCGGGTCGCGCCTCGCGGGGCTGAAGCTCGCGCATGCCCGGAGGCGGCGTCGGTACCTCCGATTCTCCCGAGGGCCACAGCGCCAGGAGCGAATCGAGGGGGTCGTAGAGGCGCGCCACCGAGGGACGGTAACCCGCCTGGAAGATCTCGCGCAGCGCCTGCACGCCGTGCTCGAGATCGGGGAAGCGCCACGCCGAGCCGATCGCGATTTCGGGCGCGGGCCAGATGCGGAACGTGGCCTCGGTGATCACCGCCAGGCTGCCTTCGCTCCCGGCGAAGATCTCCAGCCAGTCGGTGCCCGGAACCGGACGCGAAGGCCGCACGACCTCGCCGGTACCGAGAACGCATTCCGCCTCGACCACCATGTCTTCGATCTTTCCGTACCGGGATGAATGCTGGCCGGCGGAGCGCGTGGCGATCCAGCCGCCGACGGTCGAACCGCTGATCGAGGCCGGCGCGTGGCCCAGGGTAAATCCCTCCGAACGCAACATGCGCTCGAGGTCGAGGCCGATGGCGCCCGCGCCGGCGGTGACCTCCAGGCGCTCGCGATCGGGCGGGTGAATCTGCGAAAGCCTCCGCGTATCGAGCGCCAGTCCATGCGGCCGCATGGGTACCAGCGCCCCGAGCACGCCGCTGCGCCCACCCACGGGAACCACCGGAATCGACCGCTCCGAGGCAAAGCGCAGGATTCGTGAGACCTCCTCGGTGTCCTTCGGATAGAGCACCGCATCCGGCGGCCGCGGCATCAGCCCCTTGCGCCGCAGAAGGATGCCCTTGGGCCACATGTCGCGAGAGGCCGCCACGCGATCCTGCGGCGAGATGGAGATCGCCTCCACGCCGGTCGCGCGCCGCAGTTCGGAAAGCAGTGCCCCGGAGGGCTGCGGGATCTCGGCGAAGGAGTGGAGAGGCGGAAGCCGACTCATGGTGCGGGGACGCGACGCGCACGCTGCGAAAGCCAGTGCGCGAGCTCGACCAGGGGAACGCCGGTGGGGCAGACATACTGGGCCTCTTCCAGCTCCGCGGGGCGAAGGCGCGAAAGCGCTCGGCGCGCGTGGGGAAGGTCCACCGAGGTCCGCGCCCACTGCCGGGGCAGAAGCGAGGCGCCGTCGTAGACACTTCGATCCATGCGGGAGAGATTCCCGTCGAAAGCATCGCAGAGCCCGCAGGCGATGCAGCGCCCCGCGGCCGTCAGCATGGCGCGGTCCTGCGCCGTGGTGGGGATGAGTCCCTCCGGGCCGTAGTTCTCGTAAAAGCGCTCGATGCCGCCCTCCCCACGCAATAGCCGCTTGAGCGGCCGCGCCGCGAGCGCACGGTAGGCGAGATAGAGGTTCCCCCAGAACCGACTCATCCGCCCTCCCCGGCAAACGATGTGCCTTGCGCGGCGACGACGGCAGCCCGGCGCCCGGCGATGTATCCCGAAAAGACCGCCACGCCCATGGCGCTCCCGTCGCGCGCCGGGTCGTGGCCCGCCAGGACGTCACCGCAGGCAAGGAGCCGCTCGTCGACGATGGCGCCGCCCTCGTCGAGGGGGCGCAACCCCCCGTCCACCCGTACTCCGGCGCGGAAGAAGGCCTGTTCCTCGACGACCTCGTGCGCGGTGAGCCGAAAGGTCGAGGCGCAACCCGGCCCCGAGACCGCAACGGGCAGCCGCAGAGTCGGCTCGTAGAGACAGCCGTTTTTCGCCAGCCCGCCGGCGAGATACTTGCCCGTGGCCAAGACCACCGCCCTCGCCCGAACGGGCGTCCCCGGCTCGTTCTTCTCGGGCTCCTGGCCATTCGGGAGAAAGAGCCGTGCGGGGGGCGGAAGCGGCCGCGCCGGGCGATACTCGAGGGTGTCGAGGTCGCGGTCGTCTCTCGCCCGGATCTCCCCCCGCACCACCGCCACGCCTTCTCGCTCCAGCGCCTCGTCGAGATAGCGCTGCAGGCGCTGGCCGAGCACCGACTGGCGCGTGGCCAGGCTCTCCGACGCCGGCACGTAGAGCGCGTCCTCAAGCTGCCGCAATACCACCTCGGGATCGCCGCGGGAAAGAACGGGCGGCAGAAGCAGCCTCTTTACGTTGGGAGAGAGCGCTCGCCTCACGCTGGCCACGAATCCTGCCGGATCGTCGTCGATGCGAGCGGCGATCTCGAAGGGCTGCAGCAACACGTCGTCTCGGCGCGAAAGGAAATCGCAGGCGACGGGGACGAAGCTCCGGACGAGTCCTGCCGCGGCACAGGCGTCGGTGAGCAAGCGCGCCCAGAGCTCCGCGTCGTATTCGAGGTGATCTCGAAAGCCGACCACGCCGATCTGCGACTCGACCCGAGCGAGGTCGCCGTCGATGATCGAGTGCAGCGCGCCCCCGGAGAACTTCAGCGTGCCCACGGGCGTGGGCAGGCAGCGATTGGCCTCGGTCGGCGAGGCGAAGCGCACGCCGTCGATGGCGTCCTCGGCAAAGGCCAGCGCCTCCGGGAATCGCCCCAGCTCGTCGTAGAGGATGGCGTAGGGGTGATCGGGCCGCGAGGCGGCGAGGTGGTGGACACAGGCCTCGAGGGAGAGCTCCTGGCCGCGCGGTCTTCGCGGCGTGGCCAAAGGATCGGGCGCCACGTCGAGGGCGCCGGAGCTGAGCGCCGTGGCGCCGAGCGCCCGCCGCACGAGGACGACCTCGGCGCCGCGCCTGCGCGCGGCGAGCGCCGCCACCGCGCCGGCGATCCCGCCCCCGATGACGAGCACCTCGGTGCGGAATTCCCCCTCCACCACCACCTCAGTGCACCTCCATCGGGACGGATGCCTCGCGCGCCCACGTGCGCGTCGTCGGGCCTGAAGCCGCCGGGCGCTCCTCCACCTCCGCCGGAAGCTCCGCCAGCGCCGCGGCGCCGAGGTGCAGGCACCGCGAGAGCTCCTGCTGCGCCGCCGTGGCTCCGACGAGAACACCGCGCTGGCCCTTCCACCGAAGCTGCAAGAGTGAAAGCAGCTCGTTTCGGTGCGCCTGCGCGTCGAGCCCGAGCTCCCGGGCGAGAACCGCCGCCGCGAGCTGCGCGCAATCCGTGCCCTGACAGGGCCCCATGCCGAGACGGTTGCGGCGGCGAAGGTCGAGGAGCCGTCGCGCCTCCTCGTTGCGGATGGAGTAGACGAGCTCCGCAGCCGTGACCTGCTCGCAGCGGCAGACCATCTTCCGCAGACGAGGCTCCCTCCGGGAAAGCTCGCAGATCGCCACCGCGTTCGTGCCGTGTCGGTAGGCCATCCGCGCCACCGCCGTCTCGGAAAAGCCGTACTCGCGGGCGAGCGCGGGGATGTCGGGGAAAGACTCGCCTCCGGGCAAAGGCTCCAGGTGCGTGCGACAAGGGCGGCGCGGCACCCCGAGGCGGTCCTCGATCACGTCCACCGCCTCCTCGGCCATGATTCGGTAGGAGGCGAGCTTGCCGCCGACCATGCTCAGCAGGCCGTCTGCGCCCTGAAGTCGGTGGTCGTAGATCGCGTGCTCGCGGCTGAGGTCGTCTTCCGGCTTGCCCCAATCCCAGACCGTGGGACGGATCCCGGCCCATGCGCGCAGGATCCGCGCCTGCCCGAGCGAGGGGATGGTTCGCTCCACCGCCTCCCAGAGGTAGCGCACCTCGTCCTCGTGGATGCGGATGTCGTCCGGGTCGCCGTAAAAGTCGTCGTCGGTCGTGCCGATGATCGAGGTCTGCCCGTGCGGCATGACGAAGACCTCGCGCCCGTCGGCCGCCTGGCAGAGGATCCCGTAATTGGAGATTCGGCGATCGAGGGTGAGGTGAACGCCCTTGCCTCCACGGATGCGTAGATGCGCTCCCGCCAGGCGCGCCACCTTCGGGGCCCAGGGCCCGGCGGCGTTGAAGACGAGGCGCGACCGCAATGCCTCCTGCTTCCCCGTCCGCAGATCGCGCAGGACCACGCCCTCGATGCGTCCCCCCTCCCTCAAAAAATCGATCACTTCCGTGTAGGTGCGGATGTCTGCGCCGTGCTGTCGCGCCGAGATGGCGTTGGCGGCGCAGAGTCGAAAGGGGTCGATCCCCCATTCATCGAAGCTGATCGCGGCGATGAGATCGCGCCGAAGCGAAGGCTCGAGGGCGTAGGCTTGCCGCGCCGTAAGGCGCGCACTCGGCTTGCCTCTCTTGTAGGGCTGATACACGTCGTAGAGGTCCAGCACCACCCGGACGGCATAGCCCCACAGGCGCTCCCTGAGCGTCGGCTTTCGCGGATCCTCCGCATGGATGGGAAAGAGAAACGGAATTCGAAACAGCAGGTGGGGCGCGATCCGCTGGATGTATCCCGAGTCGATGCAGGAGAGCTCGGTGACCTTGCGGTCGTACTGCAAGTAGCGCAGCCCCCCGTGGATCATCCCCGAGTTGGCCCCGGAGGAGCCCGCAGCGAAGTCTCGTTTTTCGACCAGCAGGGTGCGATGCCCCCGCATGGCCGCATCGCGGGCGATTCCTGTCCCGTTCACGCCGCCCCCGATGACGATCACGTCGTACATGGGGGCAAGTTAGAAACGGAACGCTCGGACGGCAGGCCTCGGGGCGACCTTCCCGAAGTCGGCCTCCCTTTCGGCAGACGCTATCCGAGGGGTGGCGCGGCGCTCGGCGGAGCAGCTCGTGCAGCCACCCGCCCATCGCGGCGACGGTCGGTCACTGCAGAGCTACCCGGAAGCGAGGACCCTACCCTTCCGGGAGTACGACCCGGATGTGCAGATCCTCGAGCTGGGCGGGCGTTGCGTCACCCGGCGCGCCGGTCATCAGATCGGTTCCCCGCTGGGTCTTGGGGAAGGGGATCACGTCGCGGATGGAGTCGGCCCCCACCAGGACCATGACCAGCCGGTCCAGGCCCACCGCGATCCCCCCGTGCGGCGGCGCCCCGTAGGAGAGCGCGTCGAGCAAGAAGCCGAACTTCTCCTGCCGCTCCTTCTCGCCGATTCCCAGGACCTGGAAGACCTTCTCCTGGATCTCGGCGTCGTGGATGCGGATCGAGCCACCCGCCACCTCGAAACCGTCGAGGACGAGGTCGTAGGCGTTGGAGCGCACCCTGGCCGGATCGGTCGAGAGCAAAGGCACGTCCTCCGGCCGCGGCGAGGTGAAGGGATGGTGGGCCGCCACCAGGGCCTGATGCTCCTCCGAGTACTCGAAGAGCGGAAAGTCGTGCACCCAGAGCGGCGCATGCGATCCCTCGGGGATGAGACCGAGCTTGCGACCGAGCTGCACGCGGAGCTGGCCGAGCACGCCGTTGACCTGCTTGGCCGGCCCCACCTGGAAGAGGAGGACGTCGCCTTCCTGCGCACCGACGAGCTCGTTGATCCGCGCGCGCAGCCCCGGCTCGATGTTCTTGGCGAGCGGGCTCTGCGTCCAGCTCCCGTCCGGCCCGATCTTGGCGCGCGCCAGGCCCCGGGCGCCGAAGCTCTTGGCCACGTCCTCGAGCTTGTCGAGCTCGCTCCGGCTCATTCCCCCGCCTCCCGGCAGGCGCAAGAGCTTGACGATCCCGCCCGCCGCGACGGCCTCGGCGAAGACCGGAACGCCGCCGCCAGCGGCTTCCTTGACCGCCTCCGTCACGTCGCAGAGCTCCAGCCCGAAGCGGATGTCCGGCTTGTCCGAACCGTAACGGGCCATCGCCTCGTCGTACGTGAGGCGCGGAAGGGGTAGCTGTAGCTTCTGGCCGAGCACCTCCTCGAAAATTCGAGCCAGAAGCCCCTCCATCACCTCCATGACCTGCTCGCGGGTCACGAAGGACATCTCCAGATCGATCTGGGTGAATTCGGGCTGCCGGTCGAGGCGGAAGTCCTCGTCGCGGAAGCACTTGACGATCTGGAAGTAGCGGTCGAAGCCGCTGACCATGTAGAGCTGCTTGAAGAGCTGGGGGCTTTCGGCCAGGGCGTAAAACGACCCCGGGTGGAGGCGAGACGGAACGAGAAAGTTGCGCGCCCCGCCCGGCGTGAAACGCACGAGAAAGGGCGTCTCCAGCTCCCAGAAACCACGCGACGAGAGATAGTTGCGCGTGACCTGGTTGATGCGGTGGCGCGTGTGGAAGATCCGCTGCATCGCCGGCCGCCGCAGGTCGAGGTAGCGGTAACGGAGACGGAGCTCCTCGCTCGCCTCCACCTCGTCACGGATGACGAATGGCGTGGTTCGCGCCGAGTTGAAGACGTGCAGCTCCTCCGCGTGGACCTCGATGGCGCCGGTCGGCAGCTTGGGGTTCACGTTGGCGCCGCGCGAGGCGACCTTGCCGCGCACCCCGATCACGTACTCCAGCCGGAGATCTTGCGCCGCGGCGTGCGCGTCGGCCCCGTGCGCCTTGTCGAAGACGATCTGGGTGATGCCCTCGCGGTCTCGCAGGTCCACGAAGATGGCGCCGCCGTGATCGCGCCGCTGGTGGACCCAGCCGAAGAGCACCACTTCCTCACCCACGTGGGAATGATTCAGCTCGCCGCAGCTATGCGTGCGGCGCATCTCGACGAAGGGGGACGACACGGGAAAACTCCGATCGGCTCGAAGGAGCCGGCGTTCACGGCGCCGGCGAGCCGCCGATTCTCCCGACCGNCCAACCACCCGTCAAGGGCACCATTCGCCGGAAAAGGGGGGCCGCCCGGTAGCCAGCCTCGGAAGCAGGTGGTTAGGTTCTGCACAGGTGACGGCGGGACTGCCGCAGTGGAGGGGGGACCAACGTGATCCACATCGACATCCACCAGGAAAAAGGCGCTCGGCGGAAGATCCTGCACACGACGGACCGAACCCAGCTCGTCACCTACACCCTGCCGCCCGGCGGGATGTACTACGAGGAAGAGGGCTTCGTCTCCAGCGACCAAGTCCTCTACGTCGTGGAAGGACGGATCGAGCTGGAGGTCCAGGGCGAAAAGCGCGAGATGCGTGCCGGCGAGGTGGCCATCATCCCCGCGGCCACGAGCTATCGCTACCGCGTGGTCGGCCGCCGACCGACGACCTTCTTCAGCGTCTTCGGTCCGCCGGCCTATCCTGCGGAGGAAAGACCGAGCCTGCACGAATCAGCCTCGTACGGTCTCGGCCGCGAATACGACTGACGCCTTCGGAGATCGAGATGAAGACCCGGTTTCCGCTCCCCTTCCTCCTCGGGCTCATGGCCCTGGGAGGCTGCGACTGCGCCGCAGTGGGAACGTCCTCCGAGAATCTGAGCGTCCTCTCCTTCGAGATCGTCGATACCGACCCGCCGGCGGATGCGCGCGGCGAGGGTCTGGTGGTCGTGCCCGGCACCCACGTCACGCTCATGTGGACCCTGGAGGATACCCCCGAGCGCGTGGTGCTCGCGGCCAACGACGAAGTCCTCGGAGAGTGGGGGCCTGGCGAAGACCCCGGCCGCTTCGTCGACGAATGCGGCCCCGCGCGCTGCATCACCGCCGAGCCTGGTCAGGTCCTCTACACGCTGAGCGCTTTCTTCGGCTTCGGCGGCCGCACCGCCGACAGCCGCTCCCTCCTCGTCACCGTCGCTTCCAGTGCCCTGCAGGTGCACGAATTTCGCGTCAGCCCCAGCCGGATGACGAAGGGCGGAACGGTCGAGCTGCGCTGGACGACTTCGGGCGCCCACCTCGTGGAAATCAGCGCCGCGCCTCCTGGCGGCGGCGATCGGACGACCGTGGCCGTCCTCGAGCTACCCGAGGCGCAGGCGGGCACGCTTCGCCACTCGGTGACCCAACCCACGCGTTTCGAGCTCGCCGCCGTCGCCCCGGACGGCAGCCGGGTGGAGACCTCCGCCACCGTCGCTTTCGAGGACGAGGCCTACTTCACCGAGATCTCCGCCGACCCGCCCGAGGTTCGCCCCGGCGAAACGACGACGCTTCGCTGGAAGGGCGTGGGCATCGAGCGGCTGGCGATCCTCCGCGACGACGGGGAGCCGCCGCTACTGGGCATCCACGGCGACGAGGCCTCCGAGGGCTCGCGCGTGGTGACGGTGCACGGGCCCGTGCGCTTCCGCTTCGTCGGCACCGCCGCCGATGGCGAGCCGGTCGAGACCCTCTGCGACGGCGACGGCTGCCGTCCCGCCGAGCTGGACGTCTCGCCGCCGCCGCGCACCCGCGTCCTCTCCTTCCGCGCCGAGCCGTCCTCCATCGTCCTCGGGCAGCAGAGCGTCCTTCGCTTCGAGACCGTCTCCGCCGAGGCGCTGCGACTGCTCTGGGAGGAGGATGGCGTGGTGCACGAGCAAGAGATCGATCCCGCCGAGGACAGCTATCCCGTCTCTCCGACGCGAAACACCGTCTACACCCTCCAAGCGCTCAGCCAGGGGAGCGTCGCCTCGACCGCGATGGCCTTCGTGGAGGTTCGGCCGTGGGCCGTGCTCCACGCGCCGTCCGAGGTGCGGGCCGGAGAAACCATCCGGGTGGAATGGCAGACCGCCGGGGCGCTGGCCATCCAGCTCGACCTGGACGGCGTCCCCCAGAACGTGCAAGGCCTCGATCCGGCCGGAGATGGTCTGGATCTCGAGATCCCGGCAGGGCTTCCCCAAGGGACTCGCTTGAACCTCGTCCTCACCGCCCTTGGTCCGCACTCGCTGGAGACCATCTCCCGCAAGCTGACCGTCGTCGGAGGCGAGTGATGCTCGGAACTGTAGTTTCTCGCGACCCCGGCTGGTCGCGTCCTGTAAGGACCGCCGTCCCACCGCGCGAGATCGCGGCCGACGCCCGCGCGAGCCAGTGGCAAGCCAGTTGCATTGCTCGCCTGCGGGTGTCGGCAGCGCCCGGAACTGGCCCGGGCCACTGTGCCCGGGCCCCCTGGCCCCGGAGCGGGCTGGCGGCGGCGCAGGGGGGCGGCGCCGCTCCGGGGCCCAGGGTTATTTCGGAGGTGGGAGCATGCACGTCGATCCGATCTGCGGCAAGCAACTTCCCGATTCCGAGGGCGCTCCGAGCGTCGAGTACCGCCGACGCCGCTACTACTTCTGCTCCCCCACCTGCCGCGCTGCCTTCCTGAAGCGCACCGAACGCGCCCGAATCCGCGAACTCGCCCGCGTCGGCGCCCTCCTCAGCGATGGCAAGGTGCGCTGGGGCCTTGCCTGATCGCGCCGCCCCCTTTCGCGCCTCCCGCCTGCTCGCACCGCCGCCCCTTCCCGACGTCGAGCGTCGAGAGCCGAGACCAGCAGCCGCGCCTCCTCCCGACGACCACCGCTCGCGGGCTCCCTCGAAACGCAGTCCAGGGAGGCGAGCTCGGTTTTCGTACATCGATGAAGTTGCGGCGGCGCCTGCAACGCTCGCCGTGGAGCTTGCCGTTCTCGCCTACCGCCTCGGCCACCTCGATACGGCTCACGACAGATTCCGAGTGAAGGTTGCGCGGCCTACCGAACGGGCGATTCAACAGTGGCGACACCTACCCGTGCGCGGCCTACAAAAATCAAAACAGCTACTTCGCCGGGAGTGGGCCTCCCCCGCCTGCAGCCTCCCCCGCCAGCTGTCACGTACCCTCTTCCGCGCTCGAAGAAGAGCCGCGGCGGCCCTCCGAAAGGCCACCGCCGACGGCGGCAAGAAGACCGCTTTCCCAACATGGCCCACTCGTTTCCCTCTCGGTCCGAGAGCCACGGTCCGTTGCGCTCACTCGGAAATCGACCAGCACGAGGCGGCGGAGGCGGTGGGGCGTGGCGCTTCGTGCCTGCCGGCTTCTCGTTGCTCGCTTCGACGAGCCGCCGCTCGTGCGGCGACGAGCGACGCAGGCATGGCCGTCGTCACGTCGAGGGGCGAGGCGTGAGCACACGGCACCGACGAGTTTGAGGATCCAGACCGTACCTGGCCGTGGTGAGCAGCCCCGAATGCAAGGTGCGAAGGGGGAGCAGCCCGAAGACATCTCAACGACGGTAGTGCTGCAACGAGCTTCACACCCGGCCCGTCGACGGGAGGGATCTGGGGCCGCTCCCCCGCATCCGTCGACGCGGCAGCAGGTGCCATGCAGTCGGGCAGAGGGTCATGGGACACGACGAACGTGGGCTCATCGAGAGCAGGGTCAACGGCCGCCGGCCGGGAAATGCGCCGATGACTGGAGGGCAAGACCGCGGTCGTCACCCGCGCGTGAGCGGAATCGGACGACGACGGGGCTCGCGGCGGTGGCTCCTTCCGTGAAGACGTGGGGCGATCGTCGCGGCAGACCGGCCTTGGGCTCAGGTCCGGATGGCGCGGAGGCGGAGCTGGGGGCGGCGGAGTCCGCCGTAGGTGTCGATTGCGAGGGTGAAGGCGAGGTCGACGTGGCGGGAGAGATCGGCCAGGCGATGGCCCATGCCAAAGCCGATGGCGTCGACGAGGGGGGCGTCGTCGAGCTGCAGTTTCAAATGGCCGCCATTGTTTCCGTTTGCGCCGACGACGCGGCCGCGGACGGCGGTGCCAAGGAGGGCGAGGACGGGCTCGGGATTGCCGGCGCCGAAGGGGCCGAGGGCGGCGATGGCCTCGCAAAGGGGCTCGTCGATGTCGGCCGGTCGGAGCACGCTCTCGACGACGCAGACGGGCTCGGCGGCGGCGGGGTCGAAGCTCTCCTCGGCCACGCGCGAGAAGGCCTCGGCGAAGGCGGGCACGGCCGCGCGGGCGATGGTCAGGCCCGCCGCCTGCTTGTGGCCGCCGTAGCCTTCGAGAAGGCTGGCGCAGCGCTCCAGGGCCTCGTACAGGTCGAAGTCGCCGATGGAGCGGCCGGAGCCGCGTCCCACGCCGGTCTCGAGGTCGAGGCCGATGACGATGGCCGGGCGCCGGAAGCGCTCCACCAGTCGCGCGGCGACGATCCCGATCACGCCGGGATGCCAGCCTTCGCCAGCGACGACCACCGCCCTCCCCGACTGCCGCTCGGCCTGGGCGGCAGCCTCCTTTAGTAGCTCGCGCTCGATGGACTGGCGCTCGGCGTTGGCGGCGTCGAGGCGCCGGGCGAGGTTCTCGGCGCGGGCTGCATCTTCGGCGAGCAGGAGCTCGACCGCGATGCCCGCGTCGTCGAGGCGGCCGACGGCGTTGATGCGTGGTGCCAGGCGAAAGGCGACCTGGCCGGCGCTGACCTCCGCCTCCGGTTCCATGCCCGCGACGCGCTTGAGGGCGCGGATCCCGGGCCGCGTCGCCTCCGAGAGCCGACGCAGGCCGGCGCGCACGAGGAGGCGGTTGGCGCCGACGAGGGGTACCACGTCGGCGATGGTGCCCAGCGCCACGAACTCCAGCCACTCGCGCAAGTCTGGCTCGCGCCGGCGCTCGAACCACCCCCGCCCGCGCAGAAAACGCCGCAAGGCAACGCAGAGGAGGAAGGTCACGCCCACGGCGGCGAGCTCCCGGGTCGGATAGCGGCAGCCGGGCTGCCAAGGATTGAGGATGGCGACGGCGCGCGGAAGGTCGGCCGGGGCCTGGTGGTGGTCGACCACGATCACGTCCAAGCCGAGCGCGACGGCCTCGTCGATCTCCGTCACCGCGGTGACGCCGCAGTCGAGGGTGACGAGCAGGCGCGTCCCCTGCGCGGCAAGGCGGCGAACGGTCTCGGCGGCCAGGCCGTAGCCGTCGCGGAGGCGGTGGGGCACCACGTAATCGACGCGCCGGGCGCCGCAGGCGCGCAGAAAGGAGACGAGCAGCGCGGTCGCGCTCACGCCGTCGACGTCGTAGTCGCCGTGGACGGTGATGGGCTCGTCCTCGACGAGGGCGCGGGCGAGGCGGTGAACGGCGGCCTCGATACCGGCGAGGCTGGAAGGGTCCGGGAGGTCGCGAAGCCGGGCCGCGAGGAAGGACTCGGCCGCAGCGGGGTCGCGCAGGCCGCGGTTCCAGAGGATCTGGGCGACGACGGGATGACAGCCGAGCGCGCCGACGAGCGTCTCGGCGCCTGGCTCGGGCGGGAGGATCTTCCAGCGCACGGCGCGGCATCATACCCGGTGCGCCACCGTGGAAAAGACTTGCGGCCTGCAGCAGGGCTAATGCAGGCCGCAGGGGTCGCCGTAGCGGCGAAGACGACGAAGCTCAGGCCTGGGCGGTCTTGCTCTCGTGCACCTTGCGCTCGGTCTCGCGCTTCTGGACCCACCTGTCGACCACGAGCGCGATCGGGCCGGCGACGAAGATCGACGAGTAGGTGCCGGCCAAGATGCCGAGGATCATCGCCGCGGAAAAGTCGAAGATGGAGCCGCGCGCGAAGACGAGGAAGCCGAGAAGGGCGATCACGGTCGTCAGGCCCGTGACGATCGTCCGGCTCAGGGTCTCGTTGACCGCGGTGTTGATGGTGTCGTACAGGCTCATCCCCTTGCGCCGGGCCGCCACCTCGCGCACGCGGTCGAAGACCACCACCTTGTCGTTGACCGAGTAGCCGACCACGGTGAGCAGCACCGCGATCGAGGTGAGGTTGAACTCGCGGCCGGTGACCACCCAGTAGCCGGTGGTGATCACCACGTCGTGCACCAGCCCGACCAGCGTGCCCGGCGCGAAGCGCACGTCGAAGCGGAAGAGGACGTAGAGGACGATGCCCACCATGGCGAGCAGAACCGCCATGATGCCGCGGTTGCGAAGCTGCTTGCCGACCTGCGGGCCGACGAATTCGACGCGGCGGACCTCCACGTCCTGACCGAACTCGGCCTGCAGAGCTTCCGAGACCTTGTCAGAGAGGCCCTGAATGACGAACTGGTAGGCGGGCTGGCCGGCGCGCGTGAGGTTGCGAACCGGCTCGTCGCGCTGGGTGAGGGGCAGGCCGGCAGCGCGGGCCGCGCGCAGGAGTTCCGCCTCGGGGACTTCGCGCTCCGTGCGCAGGTCGAGAAGATCGCCCGTCGAGGGATTGAAGCTCAGCCCCACGAAGCCGTAGGACGAAAGCTCGCGGGCGAAGGCCTCGCGATACCGCTCGAGATCCTCGTCGGAGAGGACCGAGACCTGCCCCACGCGGATGAGAAAGGCGTTTTCGTCCGCGGAGCCGATCTGCTGGACGGAAGCGCCACCGAAGCCCGCCTCCGCCACCTGTCCCCGCAGCTTCTCGACCTCCACGGCCCGATGGAACTTCACCTCGATCTCGGTTCCGCCTGCGAAGTCGACGCCGAGGTTCACCCGCAGGGGGATGAGCACGAGGATGAGGAGGACCAGAGCGAAGGACGCCGTGACGAAGGTGCGCCGCTTCCCCAGAAAGTCGATTGTCGTGCCCGGCTTGATGATCTCCATGCAGTTCTCCCCTCGCCGGCCTCAAACGGAAACGGTCTGGGCGCCGCGCGCCAGCAAGAACTCGTTGATGACGCGCGTCACGTAAACCGCGGTGAAGAAGGAGGCGATGATGCCGATGCTCAGCGTCACCGCGAAGCCGCGAACGGGCCCGGTGCCGTACTGCAAGAGCACGAAGGCCGCGATCAGCGTGGTCACGTTGGAGTCGAAGATCGCGGTGAAGGCCCTGCGGTAGCCCTCGCGGATCGCCGCCTTGCCCGTACGTCCGGCCCTCAGCTCCTCGCGGATGCGCTCGCTGATGAGCACGTTGGCGTCCACCGCCATGCCGAGCGTGAGCACGAAGCCGGCGATGCCCGGCAGCGTGAGCGTGGCGCCGACCGAGGAGAGCGCTGCGAGGATGAGCAGGCCGTTGAGCAGAAGCGCCGCGGAGGCGACGACGCCCTGGCGCCGGTAGTAGGCGATCATGAAGGCGATCACGAGCACCAGGCCGATGATCGCGGCGGTGCTGCCGCTGCGCACGAGCTCGGGGCCGAGGGAGGCGCCCACCGTGCGTTCCTCGAAGATCGAGACGGGAGCGGGCAGCGCGCCGGAGCGGAGGACGAGGACCAGGTCGTTGGCCTCCTCCAGAGCCTGGTTGTAGTTGGCCGTCCCCAGGGTGATCTGCGCGTTGCCGTCGGGGATCTTCGAGTTGATCACGGGCGCCGAGTTCACCGTGTCGTCGAGGACGATGGCCAGGCGCCGGCCCACGTTGGCCCCGGTGAGCTCGGAGAAGATGCGCGCGCCCTCCTTGTCGAAGGTGATCGCCACGTAGGGCCGGCCGGCGCCCAGGCCCCCCTGCTCCACCGCCACGCGCGCGTCGGTGAGCTTGTCGCCGGTCAGCTCGACCTTGGAACGAAGGAGATAGCTGCGGTAGACCGCCGGCCCGGCCACGCCGATGGCGTCACGCTGCTCGACACGGCCGATGAAGAAGCGCGTGCCCTCCGGCGCCTTGCCCTCCAGCACCTTCTCGAGGAGCTTGCGGTCGGCGGACTGCAGATAGGCCTGGTAGCCGTCGTGACCGCGGGTGACGCCTTCGGGCAGGTCGGTAATCCTGGAAAGCGCCTCGTTGGCCTCGTCCTCGGCGGTCAGGCGGAACTCGAGCTGCGCGGTCTTGCCGAGCAGCTCCTTGGCCCGTTCCGGGTCGGTGAAGCCCGGGAGTTGAACGAGGATGCCGTCGGAGCCACGCTTGGCGATGGTCGGCTCCGTCACGCCCCAGCGGTCGACGCGGTCGCGGATGGTGCGGAGGGCCTGATCGACGGCCGATTCACGGAATTGCTCGAGAAAGACGGGGTCGAAGACCCAGCGGTCGCCGGCGAGCCGCCGCATGTCGCCCCAGTAGGACTCGGCCGCCGTGCGAAAGGCTGCCGCGTCCTGCTCGCTGGCGAACGAGGTGCGGACGGAGTCGCGTGAGGGATCCACCTCGATGGAGGCGTAGGCGAGCCCCTCCCGGTCGGCCCAGGCGCGCATCTCGTCCGCCCGGCGCTCGATGCGGTCGCGCACCGCCTTGTCCACGTCCACGCCCATGACCAGGTGGACGCCGCCCTGCAGGTCCAGGCCGAGCGTCATCCGCTTCTTGGGCGCCCAGGACGGAAGCGCCGCCTCGAAGGCTTCCTTGTCGTTGCGCTGATCCGGGGGCAGCGAGAAGTAGACGAACGTGGGGACCAGGAAGTAGATGGCCACCAGAACCACGGCCACCACCAGCCCGATCCGTCCGAAGAAGCGACCTTCCATGCGTACCTCGCCTTGGCCGGGTCGAATGGCTTACTTCTTGCCCGTCGGTTCCGCGCCGGGCTGGGGCCCGGCGATCTGCGACTTGAGCACCCGGATGCGCACGTCCCGGGCGATCTCCAGCCGCACGGTCTTGTCGTCGATGTCTTCGATCCTGCCGAAGATACCCGAGTTCGTGACCACCTCGTCGCCCACCTTCAGCGAGTTCAGGTACTCCTGATGCTTCTTCATCTGCTTCTGCTGGGGGCGGATGACGAGGAAGTAGAAGATCACGAAAACAAGGATCATCGGCAGCAGCATGGCCAGGCCGGAACCCGGCTGACCCTGCGGCGCCTGCGCGATCACTCCTGCCAGAATCTGGGAGGGCACGGTCTATCCCCTTCTTGCCGAACTGGCCGCAACTGAAAAATGCATGGCGTTATACGACAGGCGACCGGGTGCGGCAAGGAAGCATTGCCACCCCGAAACCCCGCCGCCGCGCCCGGAATTCCGGGGCCGGCGCGCCTGCAACCACGGCCTCAGGCGAAGGGATTCTGCCTGAGAATGGTCTGGCTTCGGTCCGGACCGACGCTGACGGCGACCACCGGGACGCCCGAGAGCTCCTCCACCCGCTCCACGAAGCGCCGGGCGTTCGGCGGCAGATCCTCCCACTGCCGGCAGCCATCGAGGGGCTGCTGCCAGCCCGGCACCGTCTCGTAGATCGGCCGGGCCCGCGCCAGCGTCTCGGCGTCGGCCGGGAGCGTCTCGCGACGCTCGCCGTCGATCTCGTAGGCCACGGCGACGCGGATCTCCGGAAACCCCGAGAGCACGTCCATCTTCGTCAGCGCGAGGCCCCAGAAGCCGTTGACGCGAGCCGCATGGCGCAGGACCACCGCGTCCAGCCCCCCGCAGCGGCGGGGCCGACCCGTCACCGTGCCATACTCCGCGCCGGCCTCCCGCAGCCTCTGACCGACCTCGTCGGAAAGCTCGGTGGGGAAGGGTCCCTCGCCCACGCGCGTGGTGTAGGCCTTGGCGATCCCGACCACCCGTCCCAGCGCCCCCGGGCCGATCCCGCTTCCCACGGCGGCGTTGCCCGCCACGGTATTGGAGCTGGTGACGAAGGGATAGGTGCCGTGGTCGACGTCGAGCAGCGTTCCCTGCGCGCCTTCGAAAAGGACCCGCGCGCCGGCGCGGATCTGCTGATCGAGCCAGAGCGAGGCGTCGCGCACGTGGCAGCGGAGCTTCTCGCCGAACTCGAGGTAGGTGCGATACACCTCCTCGCCGTCGACGGGCTTTCCGCCCAGCCGCTCGAGCTCGGCATTGGCCCAGGGCAGCGCGCGGGCGATGGCGGCGCGAAGCCTTTCGGGCCGCAGGAGGTCGTAGAGGCGCACGCCCCGGCGCGCCACCTTGTCCTCGTAGGTGGGGCCGATGCCCCGGCCCGTGGTCCCGATGCGCGCCTGACCGAGCGCCCCCTCCCGCAGCACGTCGATCTGCTTGTGCCAGGGCATGATCACGTGGGCGCCCTCGGAGACGACGAGCCGCTCCTCGCGCTCCAGCAGGCCGCGCGCGCGGATCCCCTCGATCTCCTCACAGAGGACGGCGGGGTCCACGACCACGCCGTTGCCGATCACGCAGGCCTTGCCCGGGTGGAGGATGCCGCTCGGGATGAGGCGGAGGATCGTCTTCTCCCCGTTCACCACGAGTGTATGGCCGGCGTTGTTGCCGCCCTGGTACCGGACGACCACGTCGGCGTGCTCGGTGAAGAGGTCGACGATCTTTCCCTTGCCCTCGTCGCCCCACTGGGCGCCAACTACCACCACGTTGGACATGGGGCTCGCTCCATTCGCACAAAGAGCGCCTTCTAACACGGAAGGGAAAAAAAGGCAGTCCGGAGGTGGTGGGAGCGGCCCCGGGCGCCGACATCCCGGCCGGCGCCC
>NICF_comb_assmDRAFT_10001149_pt1 | contig 21286 bp, 19 predicted proteins | sample NewIslPassag4_SG_FD_11279 | JGI IMG/M metagenome (IMG submission 11279) | reverse complement strand
TGGCCCGAAGCGATGCGCGGACCGCGCAGTTGCCCGGATGAGGTGCGGGGCCTGGCCATGCTGATCGTCACCATCGCCTTCGTGGTCCTGATGCTGATGGGTATGCCGGTCGCGTTCGCGATCGCCATATCCGGCACGCTGTTCTTCCTGCAGTACCCCGATCTGCCGGTCACCATTCCGCTTCAACTCACCGTCTCGCAGACCCAGAACTTCGCCCTGCTGGCCATACCGCTGTTCATTCTCGCCGGGAACTTCCTGAACAAGTCCGGCATCACCGAGCAGTTGCTCAGCCTGGCTTCGGTGCTGACGGGCCGGCTCAAGGGTGGGCTGGCACAGGTCTCGATCGCGCTCGCGGCGCTGATGGGCGGTGTCTCGGGCTCGGCCATCGCCGATGCCGCGATGCAGACCCGCATGCTGGGCGGCGAGATGCTGAAGCGAGGCATGTCGAAAGGCTTCGCCGCGGGCGTATTGTCGTTCGGCTCGCTGCTGACGCCGATCATTCCGCCCGGCATCGGCATGATCATCTACGGCACGATCGGGCAGGTATCGATCGGCCGCCTGTTCGCCGCCGGTTTCGTGCCGGCCCTGCTGCTCTGGATCGCGCTCGCGACGACGATCTGGTGGACGGCAAGACGGCGCGGATACGCGCCCGAGCGGGAAACACGGCCTTCCGTCGGCGAAGTCGTCGGCGCCTTGCACGGCGGCATCTGGGCGCTGCTGTTTCCGATGTTCCTTCTGATGGGACTCCGGCTCGGCGTCTTCACGCCGTCCGAGATCGGCGCGTTCGCGGTCGTCTACGCGATCGTGATCGGCGCCCTGATCTATCGGAAACTCGGGCGCCGGTCCTTTGCGGAGGCGCTGGAGGGGAGCCTCTCCGACGTCGGTGCGGTGATGTTCCTCATCGCGGTGTCGGCGATCTTCAGCTACGGCATCGTGTTCGAGCAGGTGCCGTTGGCGGTGTCGGACGCCATTCTCGGCCTGACGGACGACCTCAACGTCGTGATGATCCTGATCGTGCTGTTCGTCCTGGCCGCCGGCTTCGTCATCGACGCGACCGTGCTGATCATCATGCTCACGCCGATCTTCCTGCCGATGATCCGGAGCCTCGGCGGCGATCCGGTACATTTCGGGCTCGTCTTCATCATCGCGGCCACGATCGGGAACTTCACGCCGCCGGTCGGCGCGGCGATGTATGCCGTCTGCTCGATCCTGCGGACGTCGATCGGCGACTACGCGCGGGAATCGGTGCCGCTCTTCATCGCGGTCGCGCTGATGACCCTGTTCCTGATCTTCGTCCCGGAGGCCATCCTCTTCGTGCCGAATTTGATTTTCGGCAGGTTCTGAGATTCGACAGGCGAGAACGGCCCGTGTCGGCGACCATGTCGCCTCGATGCACGGACGGGGATCAAGCGCTACCGGCAGGGTGTGCGCCGGTACGACCTCGACGGCTGGCAGGGGGCCATCGTCGGCGTCAAGGGGGGCCGCCGCCGTCAGTGCGAGGCCCTCCCGGCCCGAAAAACCCGGAGGAAACGCCAAGCTGGCGGGGCTTGCCGGGCCTTGCGAGCGGGGAACGTGTGAGTGCTACGGTTGCACCGGCCGGGTACCACACCACATGTTGCACCGCGGGCCGCGCTGTGGCATTTTCCGCGCCTGCTTTCCGGACCTGTGCCGCCGTAGCTCAGTGGTAGAGCACGTCCTTGGTAAGGACGGGGTCGGTAGTTCAATTCTACTCGGCGGCACCATCCTTTCCTTTCTTCACGCCGTATCCCTAGACCTCGGTCGCGCCGTAGTAGAGTGTGACCGTGTGGCGCGCCTCGGCGAAGAACAGCCAGCGTTCCACCAGCACGCCGACCGTGGCCGCAGCGGCGGCGATCAGGGCGGCGGCGCCGGCCAGCGGGTTCGGCACGAGGGCCGCGAACAGCGTCAGCACGAGCGGCAGGGCGAAGCCGAGGCCGAGCGCGATGCGGCGGAGCTTGAGGGCGTGCTTGCGGGCGATGCGGAAGCCCATCTCCTTGAGCAGATAGTTTTCCTCGGTATGCGGCGGGTCGAGCGGGCGCACCTTGCCGCGGCCGGTGAGGCCGATGGCGGTGGCCGGCGTCGAGGCCGCGCGCGTCGTGTCGATGAACTTCCAGTACCGCTCCTTCACCCACACGCCGAGGGGAATGGCGATCACCGCGATGATGGCGACGATCGGGTTCGCCTCGCCACGGAGATGAAGCAGGGCGTTGAGCCATAGCGCCCCCGTGACGAGCGCGAGCGCAAGGTAACCCGGCACGACCCACGCGTTGTGCCACTGGTGGATCGGCCGGAGCGACGCATAGATCATCGCCGTGCAGTAGACGGTGACGACCGCCATTGCTGCGGCGAGGAAGCCGAAGACGCCGACGATCCCGCCCGTCTCGCCGAGGAACACCCAGCCGATGCCGAACAGGCCGGCGGGCACGTAGGTCACCAGCGCCGCGACGGCCTCGCGGGACAGCCACGAGCTGCGGGCCTGGGACACGGCGCGCCAGGCGCGCTCGGGCCGGCCAAGATGGAACACCGACGACAACAACCCCGCAGTGACAAGGCCAAGGGCGAGCGCGAGGGTCGCGAAGCCGAACCAGCCCGACGACGGCAGCAGGCCGAGCGGCGCCAGCAATCCGGCGAGCACCAGCGTGCCGTAACCGGCACCCGAGAGGGTGGTGAAGACGATGACGGAAAGGGCGGGGTGCATGGGGCGGCCGTCAGTGGTCAGCCCATAGGTTCGGACTGCGGGGCGCCGGACTGCATGGATGCATTGCGGTTCGACTCGTTTCGCTTCATGAGGTCGCCGTTGCCGAAAGCCGATCGCCCATCATCCGCGCCCGTTCATCGTGACAGCACGCGGTCGATCCACCGCAGCACGGGATGGACATCCGACGCGGCGGCCGGCTCGAGTTCGGCCTTGGCGCCGGTGGTGCCGGCGCGGTTCCGGCCCGGCCGCGGCGGCAGGTAGCGGTTGACCGGTTCGTAGCCGAGTTCCGGCATCAGCGCGACGCCGCCTCGTTCGGCCACCAGCCGCGATACGGCCGACTCCGGATCGCCGAGGTCGCCGAAATGCCGCGCCCCTGCCGGGCAGGTGGACACGCAGGCCGGCACGCGCTCGTCCTCGGGCAGGTTCTCGTTGTAGATCCGGTCGATGCACAGCGTGCATTTCTTCATGATCCCGGCATCGTCGTCGAACTCGCGTGCGCCATAAGGGCAGGCCCACGAGCACAGCTTGCAGCCGATGCAGGTATCGGCATTGACGAGGACGATCCCGTCTTCCTCGCGCTTGTAGGAGGCGCCCGTGGGACAGACTTCGACGCAGGCCGGCTTTTCGCAATGGAGACAGCTCTTGGGAAAGTAGACGGTCCGCGCGTCCTCGCCGTCCGTCACCTCGAAACTGTGGATGCGGTTGAACCACACGCCCGTCTGACCGGCGGCGTAAGGATTGCGGTCGGTGAGCGGCGCGGAATGGCCGCTCGCATTCCATTCCTTGCAGTTGACCGCGCAGGCGTGGCAACCGACGCAGGTGTCGAGATCGATGACGAGCCCGAGTTTCCTGTCGCCCGGGCGAGGCGCCTTGTACGAGGTCATGACGGGATTAGCCGGCGTGGCTCGACCCCGTTTCGATCCGCGCCCGTCGAGGGCGAGGAGGCCGCGGGCGCAGGCTGCGCTTCCGCGACGCCGTAGCGCAGGATCTTCGGCGGCGGCTCGAAGCCGGGCGGTGTTTGCAGGGGCGGGAACTGCGGCGCGGTCTCCTCCGCCTCGGCAGGGCTCGCCTTCTCGAGGCGCACACGCAGGTCATACCACGCCGCCTGGCCCGTAACCGGGTCGGCATTCGCATAACGGTAGCCGTTCCGTTCGGGCAGCAGTTCGGCAATCAGATGGTTGAGGAGGAAGCCGCGCTTCGCCTCGGGCGCATCGGGAGCGAGGTTCCAGGCGCCCGATCGTTTGCCGATCGCATTCCACGTCCACACGGTGTTGGGATTGACTCCATCCATCAGGCGGACGCGGACCTTGATCCGGCCGTGATGGCTCGTCACCCAGGCCCAATCGTCGTCCTGAAGTCCGAGTGCCTCGCCGGTCCGGCGATTGACGTAAAGACGGTTGTCGCCCGTGATCTGCCGCAGCCACGCGTTCTGCGAGTGCCACGCGTGATACATCTGCATCGGCCGCTGCGTGACCGCGTGGAGCGGGAAGTCGGCATGCGGCACGTGGCTCTCCTCGAACGGCGCATACCAGATCGGCAGGGGATCGAAATACGCGGCCACGCGCGCGCGGTGCTGTTCGGGCGGCTGCACGGGCCCGTAGCCCTTCGCGGCGAGGCGGAACTTCTGCAACGGCTCGCAATAGAGCTGCAGCACGATCTGTTCGACCTTGTCGATCAGGCCCAGGCGCTTCGCGGTCTCGAGATAACCGCGGTTCGCGTGCTTGTAGTAGAGCTGGTCCGCCGGCAGGTGATAGCGCCAGAAGCACTGGTTCTCGATATAGCGCTCGAGCTGTTTCGGGTTCACGGGCCCGACGCCGTGGCTCTCGCCGTCCACGCCGCGCCAGCCGGCGAGCGGTCCGATGCCGGGCTTGCGCTCGTGGTTGACGATGTAGTCCGGATAGCCGCCTGGATATTTCGGGCTGCCATCGGCGTTCACGAAGCCCGGCAGCCTGAGCCGCGCTCCCAGCTCGATGAGCACGTCCTGGAACGGACGCACGTCGCGATCGGGCTTGATCACCGGCTGACGGATCGAATCGCCCGGGCCCTCGGCGGAGCCGATCGGACGATCGAGAAGCGAGATGCAGTCCCAGCGCTCGAGATAAGTGGTGTCCGGCAGCACGAGATCGGCATAGGCCACCATCTCGGAATAATAGGCATCGGCGTAGATGATGCGCGGAATCTTGTACGAGCCGTCCGGCATCTTGTCCGTCAGCATGGCCATCGTGCGGGCGGTGTTCATCGCCGAGTTCCACGACATGTTCGCCATATACAGGAACAGCGTGTCGATCCGGTACGGATCGCCCTTCCACGCGTTGTGGATGACCATGTGCATGAGGCCGTGCGCGGCGAGCGGAAACTCCCACGAATAGGCCTTGTCGATACGCTTCGGCGTGCCGTCGGGTTCGACCAGCAGATCCTCTGGTCCCGTCGGGTTGCCGAGCGGCATGCCGTTCAGCGGCTGGTTCGGCTGCACCGTCTGGCCCGCCGGCTTGGGTCCCGGCGGACAGGGGCGCGGGAAGGGCGCCTTGTAGCGCCACGCCCCTGGCGTATCGATCGCGCCCAAGAGCATCTGCAGCACGTGGATCGCGCGGCAGGTGTGGAATCCGTTGGAATGCGCGGAGATGCCGCGCATCGCGTGCATCGAGACGGGACGGCCGATCATCGTGTCGTGGCGCCGGCCAGCCCAGTCGGTCCATGGCTGATCGAGGACGATCTGCTGTTCGAAGGCCGCGTGCGCGAGCTCAGCCGCGATGCGTTTGATCGTCGCGGCCGGCACGCCGCAGCGTGCCGCCACCGCCTCGGGCGCGTAGCGCCGGTCGAGATAGCGTTCGGCGAGCAGCTGGAACACCGGCACCGCCCGGCGTCGGTCGGGCAGCACGACCTCGCCGACGACGGCCGGCGTGATGTCCGGCAGCAGCGCATTCACGACCTGCTTGCGGGTTGCGTCCCAGCACAACGGATTGCCGTCGGCGTCCCGCGCGAACAGACCCTCGTCGGCGCCTTCGTCCTTCACGACGAGCCACGGCGCGTTGGTGTAGCGGACGAGGAAATCGAGATCGATCCTGTCGGCGCGGAGCAGCTCGTGAATCAACGCCATCACGAACAGGCCGTCGGTGCCGGGACGAATGCCGATCCACTCGTCGGCCACGGCCGAGTAGCCGGTGCGAATCGGGTTCACCGACACGAACTTCGCACCGCGCGCCTTGAGCCGGCCGATGCCGATTTTGATCGGGTTCGAGTCATGGTCTTCGGCGACGCCGAACAGCATGAAGTACTTCGTGCGGTTCCAGTCCGGTTCGCCGAATTCCCAGAAGCTGCCACCGATCGAATAGAGACCGGCGGCGGCCATGTTGACGGAACAGAAACCGCCATGGGCGGCAAAGTTGGGCGTGCCGAACTGCGCCGCCCACCATCCGGTGAGGGCTTGGCTCTGGTCACGGCCGGTGAAGAAGGCGAGCTTGCGTGGATCGGTCGCGCGGATGTTGCCGAGCCATTCGGTCGCGATCGCGAGCGCCTCGTCCCACTCGATCTCCTTGAACTCGCCCGTGCCGCGCTCGCCGACGCGAAGCAGCGGCTTCCTGAGCTTCGCCGGCGAGTACTGCTGCATGATTCCGGCAGAGCCCTTGGCGCAGAGCACGCCGCGGTTCACCGGATGGTTCCTGTTGCCCTCGATGAAACGGATGCGGCCGTCCTTGAGATGGACCTTGATACCGCAACGGCAGGCGCACATGTAGCAGGTCGTGTATTTGACCTCGTCCGCAATCCTGGGCGAGGTATCGACGACCTCGGGCCCACCGAATACCCGAGCCGCCCAATCCCGGGCTTCAGCGCCACCATCCATGCGAACCTCTTTCCAAACGGATCGTGCGCGGGACCCTTGACCTCAGGTCACCACGGTTTTCCTCACAACATTCGGGCAGCCGGATGTCAGGCTAACGGCTCGGTCCTGCCTTCACAAGCGCGATATCCGCGGCCTCCGAATGTACGTGCTGCAGCGACGACGCGCCGCCTCGTAGACTGGCGCGCGGCCATCGAATCCCGCTACGCTTGATGTGCCCGAATCGGTCAGACCCGAACCATGCCTCCCAGTCCACACGCTGCGGCATTGCGAAAGCTCGCGGCCCGCGATCCCGATATCGCGGCCGCGCTCAAGCTCGTCGGCTATCCGCCGCCGCGCAGCCGGCCGCCGGGGTTCACCACCCTCTTGCGCACGATCGTGGGACAACAGATCTCGGCGGCAGCAGCCGCATCGCTGTGGACACGGCTTGCGGCCGCCATCGACCCGATCACGCCGGAGGCGGTCGCCGCACTCGATGTCGAGGATCTGCGGGCGCTGGGCTTCTCCCGACAAAAGGCGCTCTATGCGCGAGGTCTCGCGCTCGACATCCTCGAGGGACGCGTCGACCTCGATCTGGTCGCGCGGCTCGACGACGAGGCGGCCGTCAATCACCTGATCCAGATCAAAGGCATCGGCCGCTGGAGCGCCGAGATCTATCTGCTGTTCGCGCTGGGCCGGCCGGACGTGTTTCCGGCGGGCGATCTCGCGCTTCAGGTCGGCATGCAGCGGCTCAAGCGGTTGCGCCGCCGCCCGGAACCCGACGGGCTTCTGAAGCTGGTCGAGCCGTGGCGACCTTATCGCGGCGCCGCCGCGCATTTCCTGTGGCACTACTACGCCAAGGCGCCGATGTGAGACGGCGTCCCGACGGGACGGGCGTCATTTCGCTTGACACGGCGGCCAACCTCTGAAACCGCCCATTGGCGGCCTGTTCCAGGCGTTTCCGCTGTTCCAGGCGTTTCCGCTGTTCCAGGCGTTTCCGCTGTTCCAGGCGTTTCCGCTGTTCCAGGCGTTTCCGCTGTTCCAGGTGTCTCATCCGTCCCGGCGGTTTCTCCTGTCTCGGCCGTTTCGTTCTGCCTGGACGAGGTCGACGACAATTGACGATCAGGACAAGGGGAAGTCCCCCGTGCGTCCGGGACAAGTGGGACAGTGAGACGCCCGGCGGTGCGATATACGCCGGCTGGAAACAATGACGCCCGCACGGGATCCCTAGACCCGGCGGGCGCATTTATCCGGCGCTAAGGATGGCATGGGTCGCGCCGTGCGTCAACCCCGGTCGGCCAACGCCGCGTTGTATCCGGCTGTTTACGGGAACGAGGTCGATTTAAACCCCACCGCTAAAGGAAGCAATCGCCGCACGGTGGAACATGCGGGGCCGCGCGCTTTCGCCGGCATGGTCCTGACGTTGAAAACGAACAAGGTGCACTACGTTTCATGTGCAGCGGTGACCGAGTGCGTGGCGGATCTGCCAAAGACAGCGCACGACCGGGAACGCCGCACGCGCGACCATCGGGCCGCCCAGCCAATCACGCCGCGGCAGACGGGCCAGCAAACCGAACGCGTCGCCGTCGCCAACGATGGCGTCGGCGATGGCGCGGCCGACGAATGTCGTCAGCGCAACACCGTGACCGTTGAAGCCCTGCGCATACCAGACGCCGTCCGCGGCGAGGCCCACATCCGGCAGCCGGTGGGGCGTGAGATCGACCACACCTTTCCATACGTAGTCGATGCGCGGGGAGCCGAGCTGCGGGAACACGTGCGCGATGCGCCGCGCGAGCCACGCGGTCGCACTTCGATCCGATGGTGCAATCAGGCGCGCAGCCCCACCGAACAGGAGGCGGTGATCGGCGGTCAGGCGGTAGTAATCGAGCGCCGGTTGCGTGTCGAAGACCGCCACGTCCTTGCGGATGAGCTGCGTCGCCATGACGTCGAGCGGCTCGGTCACGCCGATGAAGGTCACGACCGGCAGGATCCGTCGCGAAACGTCCGGCGCAAGCGCACCGAGGCTTGCGTTCGCGGCCAGCACCAGATGTCGCGCCTCGACGCGGCCTTGTTCGGTGTACGCCACATGGTTCGCGCGATCGATGCTGACGACCCGGCTGTTCTCGAAGATCTCCGCCCCAAGCGTCCGCGCCGCGCGCGCGAGGCCGCGCAGATAGCGCAGCGGATGAAGATGGGCGGCGCCGTGGTCCAGCAAGCCGCCAAAGTAAAGCGGCGAATCGACAATGGCGCGCGTCTGATCGCGGGTGAGGGGAACGGTGTCGCGGTATCCCAGTTCATCGAGCAGTCTGGCGAGCTGCACCAGCGCCGCAGCATCCGCACGCGAACTCGCGGCCGTGAGCGCTCCGCGCTTGAACTGGCATTCGATGCCGTACCGTGCGATCAGATCCTCGACGAGGCGTACCGCTGCGACAGACAGCGCCCAGAGGCGTTTTCCATCCGAGGCGCCGACCGTCGCGATCAGATCCGCGATGTCGGCGGCAAAGCCCGGCAGCACGAAGCCGCCATTGCGGCCCGACGCACCCGCGCCGATCCGGTCAGCTTCGAGCACCGTGACATCAAGGCCCCGCGCCGCGAGATGAAGGGCCGCCGACAGGCCGGTATAGCCGGCACCAACGATGCACACGTCGCAGCGCCGTGTTCCGGTCAGTGCGGGCATCCGCAACAGCGGTTCGGATGTGACCTCGTAATACGTCGATTGGGCATCCGCAGATACCGTCGCGCGCGCGTCGGGTGCCAGCGGCTGCGGCGTCGTTCGAGTCCAATTACGAAATGCAAACATGAAAGGTCCCCAATCCAGGCATGCTGCGGCACGGGACCGGCCGCAGCGTCATTCAGCGCCGGCGCAGCGGTGGATCGGGGGCTAGAGAGGCGGGGCGGGATACACAATCCTCGCGGCGCGCTCCGCAGCCGGGTCGGGGATGCGCTGGAAAATCATCTGCCTTGGCATGTACTGCCGCGGCGACATACATGCAGAAGATATGACACCAGGCAGGCACACGATCAATCCGGAGCTATGTCGTTGATTCCAGAAAAGACAAGGTTACCGCCCCGGCGTACCGCAAGCGAGCGGATGACCGGATCCCGCCTTCATATTAGAGTTGATTAATGTAACGGGGAAACGATCAAGCCCGGAGAGGCTCATGGAGCGACCGACCCGAAGCGAGACCGCGCCGAGTTCGGCCGCCAATCCCGAGATAACCGGGTTCTTCGACCAAGCGACGTCGACGATCTCGTATCTGGTCGTCGATCCGGCGACCGGCAAGGCCGCCATCATCGACCCGGTGCTGGATCTCGATCCCAGGTCGGGCCGCATCTTCACGGCGTCGGCCGACCGGCTGGTTGCCGCAGCGAAATCCTTCACGGTCGAATGGATTCTAGAGACCCACGCGCACGCGGACCATCTGTCGGCCGCCGGCTACCTCAAGGATCGAATCGGCGGTACCGTCGCGATCGGCGCGAACATCTGCGACGTTCAGCGCACGTGGGCCGAGATCTACAATCTCGGCCCCGACTTCGCGACCGACGGATCGCAGTTCGACCGTCTTCTGCATGAAGGCGAGCGATTTGCGATCGGTACGCTCGACGTCACGGTATGGAACACGCCCGGCCACACGCCGGCCTGTGTGTCGTATATCGTCGAGGGTGCCGCCGGCATCAAACACGTGTTCGTCGGCGATACGCTGTTCATGCCGGACTACGGTACGGCGCGCACCGATTTTCCTGGCGGCGATGCGCGCACGCTCTATCGCTCGATCCGCCGGCTGCTGTCGCTGCCGTCGGAGACCAGACTCTATATGTGTCACGACTACCCGCCGGACGGCCGGGGGCCGCAATGGGTGACCACGGTCGCCGAACAGCGGTTACAGAACATCCATATCAAGGACGGCGTCGGCGAAGACGAGTTCGTCGCCTTCCGCGAGGCGCGCGACAAGACGCTCACGGCACCAACGCTCATCCTGCCCGCGATTCAGGTCAATATCCGTGCCGGCCGTCTGCCGCCGCCGGAGAGCAACGGCACGGTCTATCTGAAGATGCCGCTGAACCGGGTATAGCCCCGCGCCCGGATTTCGCGGCGTGCCGCTACTTGAATCGGCCGGTTTCGTCCCCATCTCGTCATGTCCCCCGGCGACGGGGGAGACGCGGCTTGGCAATGGCGCGGCTTGGTAGGGCCGGCCCGCGGCGAGGAGCCGCATCGCCGGTTGCTTCCGACGCCCGCTGCGTCTCGGGCGGGGATGGCCAAGCGTCCCCGCCCGCTTATCTTGAGCCGGGCGGCGATGCCCGCCACAATCGCCACATGATTGATGAGCGAAAGCCGACGCTGACCGATCGAGCGCGCGCCGAGAAGGGCGACCGCGAGCGCCGTCTAGCGGCGGCACTCCGGGAAAACCTGCGGCGACGCAAGCTGCAGGCCCGCCTGCGCGCCGAACTGGCGGAAGGGGGCGATGCCACGCCGACGGCTCGGGCCGACAACGGCGGCATGGCGCGCCTGCGGGCGGTGCTCGACTTCTGGTTTCTGTCACCGGGCGATCCGGAATACGGCCGGATGCGCAAGGTGTGGTTCGCCAAGGATGCCGCCTTCGATGCGGAAATCCGCGCACGGTTCCTGGCGGATTACGAGGCGGCCGCACGAGGCGCCTACGATGTTCATGCCGGCACCGCCACCGGCGCGCTGGCACTGGTCATCCTGCTCGACCAGTTTCCGCGCAATCTGTTCCGCGACGATCCGCGCGCGTTTGCGACCGATGCCAAAGCCCGTGAGATCGCGAACACGGCCATCGCACGGGCTCTCGACCGGCAGCTTCGGCCGGTCGAGCGCATGTTTCTTTACCTGCCATTCGAGCACAGCGAGGATCTCGCCGACCAGGAACGCGCCGTGGCATTGATGGAGAGCCTGCCGGCGACGCCGGAATTTCCCGAAACGGTGCGGGCCGAGGTCGTCGACTATGCGCGCCGGCATCGCGACATCGTGGCCCGCTTCGGCCGGTTTCCCCACCGCAACGCGGCGCTGGGCCGGGTCTCGACGCCCGAGGAGACGGCTTTCCTGACCCAGCCGGGATCGGGTTTCTGACCGCACCGGTGGCGGCCGGGACCTGACCGATCCGCGGGAATCCGGTCCGAATCGAGATCCCTGTGCTTGTGGCGCGACAGGCGCTTCGCTACAAGAAGCGCCCGGTCTTCCCCAAGCTGCCGGAGTCGCCATTCATGCCGATAATGTCCGACAAGTGGATCCGCAAGATGGCCCTCGAACACGGCATGATCGAGCCGTTCGTCGAGAGCCAGCGGCGCGATGGCGTGATCTCGTACGGCCTGAGTTCCTATGGCTACGACGCCCGCGTGTCGGACGAGTTCAAGATCTTCACCAACGTCGACTCGGCGACGGTCGACCCCAAGGCGTTCTCGGAAAAGAGCTTCGTCGACCGCAAGGGGCCGGTCTGCATCATTCCGCCCAACAGCTTCGCGCTCGCGCGCACGGTCGAGTACTTCCGCATTCCGCGCGACGTGCTGGTGATCTGCCTTGGCAAGTCGACCTATGCGCGTTGTGGCATCATCGTCAACGTGACGCCGCTGGAGCCGGAATGGGAGGGACACGTCACGCTCGAGTTCTCCAACACCACGCCGCTGCCCGCCAAGATCTATGCGAACGAGGGCGCGTGCCAGTTCCTCTTCCTGCGGGGCGAGGATGTCTGCGAGGTCTCGTACAAGGACCGCAACGGCAAGTATCAGGGCCAGCGCGGCGTCACCCTGCCGCGGCTCTAGTCCCTCAACAGGCCAGCGACCAACGGCCAAGGTCGCCGGCGCTCCGCCCGTGGTCGAAATTCATCATACCCGACCGGGCCGGTCAGCTACTTCCAGAGGTTTCGGGTGCCCGTGCCCGTCCATTCCGATAAGGGGCGGACAGGGGCTTGGAATCCCTGGACTCACTCCCCAGTTTCTCAGTATCTGAGCCCCGGCCGGCCGAATGTGGCCAACGAGTTAGGCAAACAGAATGGACAAGATCCGCATTCGGGGCGGGGTTCCGTTGCACGGGACAATTGCGGTGAGCGGAGCGAAGAATGCTGCCCTGCCGCTGATGGCGGCGAGCCTGCTGACCGATGAGACGCTGCAGCTGTCCAATCTGCCGCATCTCGCGGACATCACGACGCTCGCCAATCTGCTGTCGCAGCTGGGCGTGTCGCTCAGCATGGACGGGCATGCGCCGAACGGCGGGCACGCGGGGCGCGTCATGTCCCTGACGGCGCGCCGGATCGTCAGCACCACCGCACCCTATGATCTGGTCCGCAAGATGCGTGCCTCGATTCTGGTGCTGGGGCCGCTGGTCGCACGCGAGGGCCATGCCCGCGTGTCGCTGCCCGGCGGTTGCGCCATCGGTACGCGCCCGGTCGACCTCCACCTCAAAGGGTTGCAGCAGCTCGGCGCCACGATCGAGCTGCGCGAGGGCTACATCGAGGCGGAGGCAAAGAACGGCCTGACCGGGGCGGAGATCGTCTTCCCGTTCGTCTCCGTCGGGGCCACGGAAAACCTGCTGATGGCCGCCTGCCTCGCCAAGGGCGAGACGATCCTGAAGAACGCGGCGCGCGAACCCGAGGTCACGGACCTTGCGCAGTGCCTCCAGGCAATGGGCGCGGATATCGAAGGGATCGGCACCGATACGCTGCGCATTCGCGGCGTCGACCGCCTTCACGGCGCCAAGCACGAGATCGTGCCCGACAGGATCGAGACCGGCACCTACGCCATGGCGGCGGCGATCACCGGTGGCGACATCTTCCTAAAAGGTGCGCGGCCCGACCTGATCGATGGGCCGATCGAGGTCCTGCGCAGTGCCGGCGTGACCATCACCGCGGTCGACGGCGGTCTGCGCGTGCAGCGGACCAACGGACCGCTGATCGGCGTCGACGTCATGACCGAACCCTATCCTGGATTTCCGACCGACCTGCAGGCACAGATGATGGCGTTGATGACGACCGCGCAGGGCGCGTCGATGATCACCGAAACCATCTTCGAAAACCGTTTCATGCATGTGCCAGAGCTGCGTCGCATGGGGGCCAACATCAATCTGCATGGCGGGTCCGCCATGGTGCGCGGCGTGCCGAAGCTGACCGGCGCGCCGGTCATGGCCACCGACCTGCGCGCCTCGGTAAGCCTCGTGCTGGCGGGGCTTGCGGCCGAGGGCGAGACCATCGTCAACCGTGTGTACCACTTGGATCGCGGCTACGAGCGGCTGGAGGAAAAGCTCGCCGCTTGTGGCGCGAATATCGAGCGAGTGAGGGAGGCTACGCCGTGAACCGAGCCCTTCGTCTCCGAGCCGAGGACAGCGAGGATCTGAAGATCGTCGCCGCCGTCCTGCAGGACGCTCTGGTCCCGATGAGCGAGATGGAGTTCCTCAATGGCGAGGGCTGCTTCGCCATGATCGCCAACCGCTTCAAGTGGGAAAACTGCGAAGAAACCTGGGACTCGCCCGTGACGGCGGTCACGGACGGTGCAGCGGAAGAGACGGCCGGCGACGTCGCCTTCGAGTGCCACAGCTACGAGCGCGTGAATTGCGGCGTCCGCTTCAATGGCGTCTCCCAGGTCCGGTGCAAGGGCATGGACCGGCGGGACCGCGGTCGCGTCCTCGAGCTGCTCACCATCACGGCCGAACCCGACGCGGTCATCCTGATGTTCGCCGGCGGCGCGGCCATCCGTCTCGAAGGCTCCTCGATCACCTGCCATATCGAAGATCTGGGCGAGCCCTGGCCGACCCGGTGGCGCCCCTACCATCCCGATGCCAATACCGTGTAAGCCGCTGACGGATAAGCTAAAAAGTCCTATTTTCGTCGTCGTCGGGTTTCGCGTAATCTCGCCCGCAACATTCAACCAAGCGGCCGGTTCCGACCGGCCTTCTTCAGGTACGGATCGGACATGCCGGCCAACGAGAAACTCGTATTGGCGCTTCCCAACGGGCGCATCCTGACCGAAGTCATGCCGCTGTTGCGGCGGGCCGGCATCGAGCCCGAACCGGAGTTCAACAACCCGGCGACGCGCCAGCTCCGGTTCACCACCAATCACCCGGAGCTCGACATCATCCGGACGCGCAGTTTCGACGTCGCGACCTTCGTCGCCTTCGGCGCGGCGCAGTTGGGGGTGGCGGGCAACGACGTGCTGATGGAATTCGAATACAGCGAGCTCTACGCGCCGCTCGATCTCAAGATCGGGAAATGCCGTGTCGCCGTGGCCGAACCCATCGACATGGCGGGCCGTGACGATCCGCGGACGTGGAGTCACGTCCGCGTCGCGACCAAGTATCCCAAGATCACGCGACGTCACTTCGCCGCGCGCGGCGTCCAGGCCGAGTGCATCAAGCTAAACGGCGCGGTGGAGCTGGCACCGGCCTTGGGCCTGTGCCAGCGCATCGTCGACCTGGTGTCGACCGGTGCGACGCTGAAGGCGAACGGGCTGGTCGAGGTGGAGCACATCGCCGACATCACCTCGCGGCTGATCGTCAACCGCGCCGCGCTGAAGACGCGTTATTCGCAGATCTCGCCCTGGATCGACCGGATCGCCGATGCCGCTTAAGCTGGACGCAAGGACGCGCGATTTCGAGGCGGCGTTCGCGGCATTGCTGGCGGCGAAACGCGAGGCCGCCGCCGACGTCAGTGCGGTCGTCGCCGCCATCATCGAGGACGTGCGGCGCCGGGGCGATGCGGCACTGATCGAATACACCGAGCGGTTCGATCGCATCCGGCTTCCGGTCGAGGGGCTGCGCGTCAGCGATGCCGAAATCGACGCCGCCGTGAAAAGCTGCGCGAAGGAAACGATCGCGGCCCTCGAGCTCGCGGCACGGCGCATCAGGGATTATCACCGCCGGCAACTGCCCAAGGATTTCACCTATCGCGACCGGGCAGGACTTACGCTGGGGGCGCGCTGGACCCCCATCGCGGCGGCGGGGCTTTATGTGCCCGGTGGGACGGCGGCGTATCCGAGCTCCGTCCTGATGAACGCGGTGCCCGCGAAGGTCGCCGGCGTCGAGCGGCTGGTGATGACGGTGCCGGCCCCCGACGGCAAGCTGAACCCGCTGGTGCTCGCGGCCGCGCGCATCGCGGGCGTCGACGAGATCTATCGCATCGGCGGGGCGCAGGCCGTCGCGGCACTTGCCTATGGCACGGCGACGATCCGGCCGGTCGACAAGATCACGGGGCCCGGCAACGCCTATGTCGCGGAGGCGAAGCGGCAGGTCTTCGGCATCGTCGGAATCGACATGATCGCGGGGCCGTCGGAGGTCGTCGTCGTCGCCGACCGCGCCAACGATCCGGACTGGATCGCGGCCGACCTGCTGGCGCAGGCCGAGCACGACACGGCGGCGCAATCGATCCTGATCACCGATGACGCCACGTTCGCCGACGACGTGATTGCGGCCGTCGATGCACGGCTTGCCAATCTGCCGCGGCGCGACATCGCCGGGGCGAGTTGGGCGAAGCATGGCGCGGTGATCCTGGTCGCGCGGCTGGCGGACGCGGTGCCGCTGATCGACCGGCTCGCGCCCGAGCACCTGCAGCTCGCGGTCGCGAAGCCGGAGGCCCTTGCGCGGCGCGTGCGCCACGCAGGCGCGATCTTCATCGGACGATTTGCGCCCGAGGCACTCGGCGACTATCTGGCGGGTCCGAACCACGTACTGCCGACCTCGCGCACGGCACGGTTTTCGTCGGGGCTCGGCGTTCTCGATTTCATGAAGCGCAGTTCGCTGATCGGATGCGACGCGGCGGGCCTCGGCCGGCTCGGTCCGGCTGCGGTGCGCCTGGCCGAGGCGGAAGGCCTCGGCGCCCACGCGCTGTCGATCGCCGTCCGGCTGCGGCCGCGCAAGGCGGCGCGATCGGGCCAGCGGCGAGGGTCGTAGGGGTGGAGAAGGCGCGCCAGCGCATCGTCAAGATCGATCTCGACGAGCGCACGGTGGTGCGACGCAACCCCGACGTTGAGCACGAGCGCGCGGTCGCGATCTTCGATCTGCTCGAGGAGAATTATTTCGCGCCGGCCGGCGGACTGAGCGGGCCCTATCATCTGCGGCTGTCGATCACCGAGAACCGGCTGGTGTTCGACATCCGCTCCGAGCAGGATGAGCCGCTCACCAAGGTCATTCTCTCGCTGACGCCGTTCCGTGCGGTCGTGAAGGATTACTTCACGGTGTGCGAGAGCTACTACGCGGCGATCAAGCGGGCGAGCCTGTCGCAGATCGAGGCGTTCGACATGGGCCGGCGCGCGGTCCACAACGAAGGCTCGGCGCTGCTGCGCGAACGGTTGGAGGGGAAGATCGAACTCGACCAGAACACCGCCCGCCGTCTGTTCACACTGATCTGCGTACTCCACATTCGCGGATAGGACCGGCAGGTGACGACTGCGCCGACGAGCGTTCTGTTCGCATGCACGATGAACGCCATCCGCTCGCCGATGGCGGAGGCGCTGCTCAAGCATTTCCACGGACAGCGGATCTATTGCGATTCGGTCGGGGTGCGCGTGGCGCCGATCGATCCGCTGGCGATCGAGGTGATGCGCGAGATCGGCCTGGACGTGACGCGCCACCGGCCCAAGTCGTTCGACGATCTGGAAGACACGTCGTACGACCTGATCATCACGCTCTCGCCCGAAGCGCAGCACCGTGCCGTCGAGCTGACGCGGACGATGGCATGCGAGGTCGAGTACTGGCCCACGTTCGATCCGACGGCGGTCGAGGGCAGCCGCGAGACCCAGCTCGCCGCCTATCGGCAGGTGCGCGACGAGCTGAAACGGCGGATCCTGAAGCGGTTTCCGCTCGCCGGGGCAACGACGGATTGAGGCGGCTGTCTCGTTCACGAGGCGCGGGGCTTGGGACGCCCGCGAACGCCAATCGGCACGCGCGCGTTTTGAGGTGGTGACAAGTCCAGACGCCGTCGCGCAAGATCCGTACCCATGGCCCAGCTCAGCTTCTCGCCGTTCGCCGGCGGACCGGTCGATGCCGCGACCGTGGCGATCGACGGCCGTACCGAACTGGTCCGCGGATCCGCGTTCACGTTCGGCGCCGCGACGGGCGAGACCCGAACGGTCAGCTTCACGCAGATCGAGTTTCCGGGCACGACTGGGCGAAGCTTCCCGTTCGAGGACCGTGGCGTGGCGACGCTTCGGCTCGTGGACCAGCAGTTCGACGACGATGCGGGTTCTGTTCGATCGCGACGGCGACGGTCACGTCGAGAGCGTGACCTTGCGTCAGGAACTGCAGCCGGCGGCCATTCAACGCGTGGACGTGTCCGCATTCGATGGCGACCTGCTGACGCTTGCGGATCTTCCGGAGGCCAACGTCGTGCTCGACGACCATCCCGCGGCGGGAGTACTCGCGATTCTCGGTGCACGCGGCGGCAGCGTCGTCGCCGGCGGCGCCGATGTCGTCACGGTCGCGACCGCCAACGACGGCACGGGTCATTTCACACTCCAGACCGCCGGTGGCGACAATACGGCGGAGCTCGACTCGGGCCCGTTCTTCCAGGGGCGCGCGCTGGCGGCACTCGGCGCCGGCAACGACACGCTGCAGGTGGCCGGGCCAGGTGGCTTCGCGCCGCCGATCCAGATTTTCGACCGGCCGGCGGTCATCGCCGCCGCGGACGTCACGGCGACCGGGGCACCTGCGGTCGACGCTGTGACGGGTGCCGGCACCGACGCCGCCGGGGGCATGAGCGGCACGGCGCCGGGCTCGATCGATACGGCGGACGCGTCCACGTCCGTCTTCCCGTCGCCTCTCGGGACGAGCGGGCGCCTCGATAGGATCGCCGAGGGCGGCGGGGGCGACCGGTTCGTCATGGTCGACGTCGATGCGACCCTTGCGGGCGGACCTGATGCCGACACAATTGATATCGGCACAGGTTCGTTCACCATCGTGGATCCGGGGCCGGGGGCGGATACGGTCATCCTCAGGCCCGGCGCCGCCGCGACGGTGACGATCGCCCGGGGGGAGACAGGAACGGCCCCGGACGATGCCGATACGCTGCGTTTCGAGGGCGCCTCACCCGGCAGTGCGACGGTCCGGCTCGATGGGTTTCCGGCAGGGACGACCGTCCATATCGATGTCGCGGCGCCAGGTAACGACGCGCAGCCCGGCGTCACCGAGGGGCGGCTGGTCATCGACAGTCCCGGCGACGCGGCCCCGGACATCATCAACCTCGTCGGGGTCGACAGCGGACCGCTCGACAGCCTGACGGTGATCTTCGGCTAGGGCATCGGAACCACGTGGCCGGGCCCCGATCCATCGCCCGTTCGGGCGGCGGCCCTGCCGGACGGGTTTCGGCAAAGCTCTTGACCGATCAAGGGTCAGGCATCACCTTCCTCAGCATCATGCAACCACTGAGGCGAGGGCAAATGGCAAAGGAGGATCTGATCGAGTTTTCAGGCACGGTGACCGAGCTTCTGCCGAACGCAATGTTCCGCGTGAAGCTGGACAACAATCACGAGGTTCTGGCCCATACCTCGGGCAAGATGCGCAAGAATCGCATCCGTGTGCTGGCAGGCGACCGCGTCAACGTCGAGATGACGCCGTATGACCTGACCAAGGGCCGCATCACGTTCCGCTACAAGTAATCGGCGTCGAATCGCAATCGCGCCCGGAACCTGCATTCAGAGCAAAGCTGGCCGCCCGCGATGCCACGCCTGATCCTTGCTTCGGCATCGCCGCGCCGCCTCGACCTTCTCAAACAGATCGGGATCGTTCCCGACGCGATCGTCCCGGCCGATGTCGACGAGACGCCCCTGCCGCGCGAACTGCCGGCCCGGCTGGCCAAACGTCTAGCCGCCGCGAAGGCCGAAGCGGTCGCCGCCCGGGAAGGGGACGCTGTCGTGCTGGCCGCCGATACGGTGGTCGCGTGCGGCCGGCGCATCCTGCCGAAGGCGGAATCGCGGGATGAGGCCGAGCGCTGCCTGCGGCTCTTGTCCGGACGCCGCCACCGCGTGTACGGCGGCGTGGCGCTGGCCATTCCCGATGGACGCCGCGCGGTGCGCCTCGTGACCACGATCGTGTCGTTCAAGCGCCTGACACCGGCCGAGATCGGGGCCTACCTCGACAGCGGCGAGTGGCAGGGCAAGGCCGGCGGCTATGCGATCCAGGGACGCGCCGCAGCCTTCGTCAAGGCGATCAACGGGTCCTATACGAACGTGGTCGGCCTCGATCTCTTTACGGTCGCCGCCCTGCTTCACGGCGTCGGACTCGGCCGGCCATGACGGCGTCCGGGACGACGGAGGAGGCGCCCGAGGACGTGCTGGTCACGACCGAGGGTGCGCATTACCGCGCCGTCGCGCTCGCCGCCGGACGACCGACCGATGTCCTGACGGCGCCGGTCGAGACGCGAGGTGCCGTCGGCAGCATCTATGTCGGCCGCGTGGTGCGTCACATGCCCGGCCTGAAGGCCGCGTTCGTGGAAATCGGCCTCGACCGCCCGGCCTTCCTGAACCTGGACAAGACGACGCCGCCGGCGGGGAAGCCGGCGCTCGTCCAGATCGTCGAGTCGGCAGAGGGCGACAAGGCGCCGCGCCTGTCCCGGCGCATCGCGCTCATGGGGCGCTACCTGATCCTGCTGCCCTATGAGCGCGGCGTGGTCGTTTCGCGGCGACTCGACCAGAAAATCCAGGCGAACCTCGGCGGCTACATCCGCAAGCTCGTCCACGAGGGGGCGGTGATCGTCCGGGCCGCGGCCGCCCGCGCCGATGGCGACACGCTCGCCGGCGAATGCGTCGCGCTCCAGGCCCTATGGACGGAGATCGCCGCGCGGACCGAGGCGACTCCGCCTGCGTGCGTGCACGTCGAGCATCCGCTGCGGCGTCTGCTGCGCGAGCTCGGGCGCGGACCCAAGACCTGCTTCATCTTCGACGATGCGGAGGCGGCCCGGATCGCGCGCGAGGTCGCGCCGACGCTTGGGCCCGATCTCGCCGCGCGCATCGAGACGGCGCCGGCAGGCACAGGCGTGCTCGACCGCGACGGCATCGCGGAGGCGCTCGCCGGTGTTGAGGCGCGCGAGGTGCCGCTTGCGACGGGCGGACGCCTTACGATCGAGCGTACCGCGGCGCTGACGGCGATCGACGTCGATACCGGCCCCGGTTCGGCCGACCCGCGGGCCGTCGTCGAAACCAACCTGGAGGCCGCGCGCGAGACGGCGCGGCAGCTCCGCCTGCGCGATATCGGCGGCCTCGTCGTCATCGACTTCATCCGCATGCCGGGCAGAACCGACCGCAACCGCGTTCTAGCCACGCTGCAGCGCGCGGTTGACAGCGACCCGCGCCGGGTCCAAGTCCTGGGCTGGACCGCCGCCGGGCTTGTCGAACTGATCCGTTCACGGGCCGATGCCGGCGCGGAATGACGAGAAGGAGATCGCGACGGGAATCATGACCGACCGGGTGATCAACCTTTCCGACTCGGGGGGGCGCCGGCGGACGAGGAAATGTCCGATCTGCGGGCGGTCGCCGGAGCCGGCGCACGTGCCGTTCTGTTCACGGCGCTGTGCCGACGAGGACCTGCGGCGCTGGCTTTCCGGCGAATACCGCATCCCGAGCGAGGAGGCGCCCGATTCAGACAGTGGGGCGGGTTGAAACACTCCGGTCCGCCGTTCTGGACAGACGCGGGCGATTTCTCTATAAGCGGCCCGTCCGACTTCCCGGGACAAAGCCCAGGTAGCTCAGTTGGTAGAGCAGCGGACTGAAAATCCGCGTGTCGCTGGTTCGATTCCGGCCCTGGGCACCACCGCCGAATT